>Ga0255338_1000143_pt1 | contig 314885 bp, 280 predicted proteins | sample MeOH1_35cm_T4_19_FD_203715 | JGI IMG/M metagenome (GOLD analysis project Ga0255338, IMG submission 203715) | Sandy soil microbial communities from University of British Columbia, Vancouver, Canada - MeOH1_35cm_T4_195 | ecosystem: Engineered > Artificial ecosystem > Sand microcosm >...
GATCGACAGCGCCACCCCGGGGGTCAAGGTCGAAATCACGGGCAGTGAGGGCAACGCCACCAACCTGGGCACCCTCACGGCCGAAGCCGGGCGCATCGGCATCGCCGGCGTCATCGTCAGGAACAGCGGGCAGATCAATGCCAGCAGCGTGGTCTCCGAGGGCGGGCGGATCTTCCTCAAGGCCAGCCAGGACGCCTACGTCGACGGCAACGGACGTATCGTCACCACCGGCACCAAGGGCGGCAGCGTCGAAGTGTTGGGCAATCGCGTTGCGGTCATGGACAACGCCGAAATCGATGCCTCGGGCACCGGCGGCGGCGGCAAGATCATGGTCGGCGGCGATTACCAGGGCAAGAACCCTGACGTACAAAACGCCAACGTCACCTACCTCGGCCCCAATGCCACGCTGAAAGCCGACGCCACCGAAGTCGGCGATGGCGGCACGGTAATCGTCTGGGCCGACGACACGACGCGCGCCTACGGCAACATTTCCGCGCGGGGTGGTGCCTTGGGCGGCAACGGCGGTTTCGTCGAGACCTCAGGGCTTGGCGGGCTCAGCGTCAGCGGCGCCCGGGTGGATACGCGCGCACCCAATGGGCAGACCGGAAACTGGCTGCTTGATCCGACCGACATCCAGATCGTTACCGGCTCCTACGGCGGGCCGCTCGGTGGCATCTTCGATCCGATAAGCAATTCGACCATCACGGACGGCGATGTCAATGCGGCACTCGGACTTTCGGGCGTTACCATCCAGACCAGCGGCGGCGCCGGTGGTCTCGGCAACATTACCGTCACGGGTGCCAACATCTACGGCGGTACCGGCAATTCCCTGAGCCTCCTGGCCTATGGCGGCGGCAGTGCTTACGGCAATATTGTCATCAGCGGCTCCACGTTCCAGCGTGGCCCGGGCGCACTGACCCTGGTGGCCGGCTGGTATGGCGCGGGCATCGGTCTGGCCGCACCCGACGGCACCGACGGTTCCCTGACCATCACCGACAGCATGATCTGGGCGGGTCCGATCATAATGAAGGCCGTCGGCGATATCTCCGTCAACGGAGTCAATACCGGCACGTGGATCCAGAGTTCCGGCACCATGGACCTGCAGGCGAACAACATCACCCTGACAGGCGGTTCGAACTTTGGCCTGAATCCCTTCATGCCCAGCGCCGGTGCCGGCGTCATGCTGAAGTCCAGCGGACCGCAAACCCTCACCGCAACCGGCAGCATCGTCCTTCAGGCCGGCAACGCCAACAGCAGTTATGGCGGCAGCTCCTTCTACGGCGGTTCGGTGGGTATCGTCTCGGATTCCAGTCAGACCGTTTCTGCCAATGTCATCCGGGTCTTGGCCGGCGCCAGCGGCCACGACAACGCTGCAGAGATCCAGGCCACCGGCAATCAGTCGATCAACATCACGGGCGGAAACGGCTTGCTCGAAGTGAAGGGTGGCGGCAGTGCCGGCAGCTACAACAACCAGGCTCGCATCCAGCACGGCCAGAACATCGGTTATGGCGGCGATTCTTATTACGGTGCCGGGGTTCAGACCATCACCTTCGGCGGCTCCGGCGGCACGATCAATATCGTGTCCGGTAGCGGCACCGGCGTGCTTGGCTATTACGGTTCCGATTGTGCCTCTGTCTTGGGCGAGGCCGCTTGTCGCGGCAGCAGCAACGGTGCCGAGATCAATAACGGCATCGGATCGCAGACGCTTACCTTCCTTGCCGGCGGCACGCTGACGGTCACGGGCGGCAACGCCGGTACGAACAACTGGGCCGGTATCGAAAACAACGGAGCCAATGCAGGCACCCAAGCCATTTATGGCAGCCCGAACATAACCTTGACCGGCGGCAGCGCCGGCGGTAGCGCCTTAAGCTATGGCAGCGAAACCTTCGAGCTTTCCAATGATGCCGGCATCTACAGCGACGGCGCCGGCAGCCAGTACATTACGGCGGGCACGCTGACCATCAATGGCGGCAATGCCACCTACGGCGGCGCCGGCATCAGCAATGACGGTTCGACCCCGCAAGCGCTCCAGATCTTTACCACCGGCAACATGAGCATGTACGGCGGCACCAGCAATGCCGCCCATCCCTACGGCTCGGCCGTGTATATCCACAGCGAGGCCGGCGGCCCGATCACCCTGGACGTCGGCGGCAACTTGTACGTCAAGGCCGGCAGCGGCAGTTCGACGCCTGCGATCATCGGCTCGCTCGATGGCCCGAGCGACATCAAGATCATGACGGCTTCAGGCCGCGATATCAATTTCATCGCCGATGGCAGCGGCGTCTTCATCGGTTCGGCGGCAGAAGGCTACGGGGCCACGATCAACATCAGTTCGGGCGGCAGCCTGACCACCAGCGGCAGCGCCAAGGGCGTCCTGATCGGCAGTGTGTATGGCGGCTACTACAGCCCAAGCACGGTGACCCTGAATGCCCGTAAAGACATCAACCTCGGCAGCAACACCCTGGTCGGGATCCTGAATCCGGAAGAAAACTGGGCGACGGCCGGGATCAGGCTGGTCGCCGGCTGGGATGGCGTGGATGCCGTTTCCAGCGTCGCCAATGCGTCGGCCGGCTACGGCTCGATTGTCGCCGGCAGCGCAGGCTTCCGTACCGGCGGCGCGTCCGGTGGTTCCTTCACCGCACTCGCCAGCGACAACATCGCTCTCGGCTCGATCAACACCGATGCACCGACGGAAAGCGGGTTCAGTGCGGGCAGCGTCACCGCTACGGCCCACAACGGCACGCTCAGCGTTGCCTCGATCAGCGCCAAGGGCGCCGCCGATGGCGGCTACAACGCCAGCGGCGGCAACGGCGGTGTTGTGACTCTCGCGGCCTATGGCGGCCTGACGATTGGCACTGGCGGCATCGTCGCCACGGGCGGCATGGGCGGCGACGGCGCCGAGGGCTGGTCGGGCGGCGCCGGCGGTCAGGGCGGCATCGTCACCCTTACGTCTTCGACCGCCTCGATCAACGTCAATGGCAGCATTCTGGCTTATGGCGGGGCTGGGGGCATGGGCGGCACCGGGTATGGCTATTTCAGCGGCGCCGGCACGGGCGGCACCGGTGGTCAGGGCGGCATGATCAGCCTGTCTGCCAATTATGGCGGCATCGTGATCGGCGCCGGCGCCGCGGGACCTCTGAGCCTCAATGCTTCGGGCGGAAAGGGCGGCACCGGCGGCTATGGCGATTTCGGTGGCTATCAGGGCGGCCAGGGCGGCTGGGGCGGCGTGGGCGGCAGCATCATACTGATGGCCGGGCCTGGCGGCATCGCCAGCACTACCGTTGCTGTGAGCATGAGCGCCGACGGCGGCCAGGGTGGCATGGGCGGCCAGGGTGGTCAGGGCTACTGGGGTAGCACCGGTTATTCGGGTCCGTTCATCCAGGGTGCAGACGGCATTATGGGCACACTCGGCACGCCAGGCGGTTATACCGGCGGCGCGGGCGGTACCGGTGGCACGGGTGGCACGGGTGGCACGGGCTACATGGGCAACACCGGCGATAGGGGCGGCTGGGGCGGCACGGGCGGCCAGGGTGGCCAGGGTGGCAGCATCATGCTGAGCACCACGGGTACGGGTACGGGCGCGGGCGGCATCACGCTGACCAACGCGACGCTTTCTGCCGTCGGCGGTCTGGGCGGCCTTGGTGGCTACGGCGGCCAGGGCGGGCAGGGCGGCCGGGGCGGTCAGGGCGGCACGGGCGGTACGGGCGGCACGGGCGGTACGGGCGGCAACGGAACGTATTACGGCGGTGCCGGCGGCACCGGCGGCGACGGCGGCATGGGCGGCCAAGGTGGAAACGGCGGTTACGGCGGCGACGGCGGTTACGGCGGCAACGGTGGCTGGGGCGGGGTGGGCGGCACTATCATGCTGAACACCGCAGCGGGCACGGGCAGCATTGCGCTGACCAACACGTCGCTGAATGCTTCCGGCGGCAAGGGCGGTGATGCCGGCCTGGGCGGCGAAGCCGGCCTGGGCGGTTTGGGCGGCCTGGGCGGCACGGGCGGCATCGGCGGTGCTGGCGGTGCGGGCGGCTATGGCATCTTTGGCAATGGCAGTTTCGGTTCAAGCGGTTCGTCCGGCGCGACTAGTTCCGTTTCAGGCAGTACCGGCCCCACGGGCTATTCCGGCGGCAGCGGATATTTCGCCGGCAACGGCGGCAACGGCGGCACCGTTATGCTGAACAGCGGTGGCGACATCGCGCTTAACGGCACCACCACCCTCGATGTCAGCGGCAACAACGGCGGTTCCGGCGGCGTCAGAGGCGCCGGCGGCGGTTGGGCCGGCACGGTAAGCATCATCGCGGCGGGTGCCACGGCAAATGCCGTGACCATCTCGTCCGGCACCAGCATCCTCGCCAACGGCGGCGATGCCACAGGCGGCTATCGCAGCGGCGGCGGCGGCGGCATGGTGACCATCCAGGCGACCACCGGCAACATCAGCTTCAACGGCCAGATCCAGGCCAACGGCGGCAATGGCGGCGACGGCCCCGATGCTTACGACTACTACGACGCCAGTGGCGGCAACGGCGGCAACGGCGGCATGGTCAACCTCAACGCAATGGCCGGGACCGTTACGGGCAGTGGCAACATCAACATCAATGGCGGAGTCGGCGGCCGGAGTGGTGATCACGCTGACTACTACTACTACGGCTACGCCGGCAACGGCGGCATGGGCGGCAACGTCATGATTGCGGGCTACGGCGGCGCGACCCTGACTGGCAGCATTAGCGCCAAAGGCGGCGCCGGCGGCACGGGCGGAGACTACGGTTACGGTTTCGGCGGCAACGGCGGTCAGGGCGGGATGGTGAACATCTCATCTGCCATCGGCAGCGTTGCAGTCGGCAGCATCAATGCCTACGGCGGTGCCGGTGGCGACCGGGCGCTGAATGCGATCTATGGTGGTGACCCTGGCGTCGGCGGCGGCGGCGGGATGGTCTTCATCTCGGGTTACGGTGGCGCCACCTTGAACGGCAGCATCAACGCCAGCGGCAGCAAAGGCGGCGACGGCGGCGAAGGCGGCAGTGGCGGCGGTGGCGGCATGGTGATGGTGAATGCGGTGACCGGCAATGTTGCGGTCAATGCCAACATCACCGTCAACGGCGGCGAAGGCGGCAAAGGTCTCAAGGGTAATGATAACCAGGACTATGGTGGCTGGATCTACGGCAACGGCGGCAGTTGGGGTGCCAACGGCGGTAATGGCGGTTCCATCAACCTGAGCGCCACGGCGGGCAACATCGTGCTGGCCAGCGGCGTGGCCTTGAGCGCCAGCGGCGGTACTGGCGGCCAGGGCGGTACCGGTGGCAACGGTACGGGCATTGGCGGCCAAGTCTACCAATACATGGGCAGCTCCGGGTTCCCTGCATACACCCCGCTCTTCGGTTGGGTTAACACCGGCGGCTACGGCCAGGGCGGCAGCGGCGGCCGAGGCGGTCAGGGCGGCGGCGGCGGCGGCATCAACCTGAATGCCATGGCCGGCGGCATCGTCATGTACGGTGGCGCCAGCCTCGCGGCCAATGGCGGCATCGGCGGTCAGGGCGGCGTTGGCGGCAACGGCGTCGGCAGTAGTTTCAGTTATGGCGGCACCACCTACTACGGTGGCGCCTGGGGCGGTAACGGCGGCTGGGGCGGTACCGGCGGTTCCGGCGGCGAGGTTTCCCTGGCCAGCGGCAACGGCGGAATTTCCATCACCACCGGGACGCTTGCAGCGCGCGGCGGACAGGGCGGTGCCGGCAATAGCGGCGGCACGGCGACTGTCGATGGCGCCCTTAAGACCGCCTACGCCGGTCACGCCGGCCGCGGCGGCGACGGCGGCAATTACTCCGGCATGTACTCCTCGAGTGTCGGCCATATATCCCTGACCAGTTACGGCGACATCGCCTTCAGCGGGCTGCTCGATACGCGCGGCGGCCCGGGCGGGAGCGGCGCCGCTTATGGCGGCCCAGCTGGTCCCGGCGGCAGCGTAGTGATGGTCGCCGGCTGGACCGGCGGCTATGGCTATACCACCAACGGGACTACCGGTTCGATCACGGCCGGCAGCGGTTCCATCACCACCGGCGGCGGCAGTTTTGGCGCCTATGCCGGCAACAGCATCACGCTGGGCACGGTCAACACCGACGGCACGATGGGTTACAAGGGCGGCGACGTCAACATGCGGGCTGACTACGGCTCGCTGGCCATCACCTCGATCAGCGCCAAGGGCGGCGACGGCTTCCTGAACAATGACGGCTTCTACGGCGGCAACGTCATGCTCCAGTCCTATGGCGGCATGACCATCGGCTCCGGCGGCATCAATGCGTCCGGCGGCATGGGCGGCGACGGCGGCGAAGGTGGCGGCATCACCGTTTTCTTTGCCGGCTTCCGTGGCGGCAACGGCGGCAACGGCGGCAACGTCATGCTCGGCTCGTATACCGGCAACATTGCGATCAACGGCCCTGTCACCGCCGATGGCGGCGATGGCGGGAACCTGACCAGCTTCGGCTATTTCGGCGGCAACGGCGGCAATGGCGGCAACATCCGGGCGGTGGCGGAAACGGGGACGATCACGCTGACGAATGCCCAGGTGAGTGCCAAGGGCGGCAAGGGCGGCGACGGGGGTTATTTCTCTTCCATGACCAACGGCGGCAATGGCGGCTATGGCGGTTCGATCGGGTTGGGCGGCTACGGCGGCATCACCCTGACCGGCAGCACGCTCAGCACCAACGGCGGCTACGGCGGCAATACGGGTTACGGCAACGGCGGCGCCGGCGGCGTCGGCGGCAACGGCATGGCCTACGGCCTGGGCTACATCCCTGTCGGCGCCTCGGTCTTCCTGCACAGCTACGGCGACATCGCCCTGACCAACAGTTCGATCAGTACCAGCGGCGGCAAGGGCGGTAATACGGATAACGGCACCGGCGGCAGCGGCGGCAACGCCGGTAGCGGCGGTGGCTACGGTCCCGGCAGCTACTCGGTCATCCTGTTCAGCCAGGCAGGCGGCATCAGCGTGACCGGCGGCAGCTCGATCAACGCCAACGGCGGCAACGCCGGCACGGCGGCCTATGGCACCGGCGGCAACGGCGGCAACGGCGGCCTCATCATCGGCTACGCCTATGGCGGCATCGCCATGGCCGGCGGCATGAACGCCAACGCCAACGGCGGCAGCGGCGGCAGCGCGGGTTATGGCATCGCCGCTTACGGCGCTTATACCGGCTATGCGGGCACCGGCGGCGGGATTGTGCTGGCCAGTTTGACCGGTACCGTCAATCTGACCAGCAGCACGCTCAGCGCACAGGGCGGCGCCGGCGGTTACAGTTTCGGCTACGGCAGCGGATCCGACGGCGGCACAGGCGGTTCAATACAGGTTATGGGCTACGGCGGCATCACCCTTGGCGGATCCATTCTGAACGTCACGGGCGGCCGGGGCGGCGACAGCACTTACGGCGGCTATTTCGGCGGCGCCGGCGGCAAGGGGGGCGATGTCAATCTGCAGAGCATGGCCGGCAGCATTGCCTTGAACAGCAGTTCCTTCATCTACGCCAATGGCGGTGCGGGCGGCAAGGGTTCCAACGACGATCCCTACAATGGCTATGCGGCCTACACGGGTGGTGACGGCGGGGGAGGCGGTAACGTCATGCTCTCGGCCTACGGGTCGGCGGCTGGCATCTCCATGGGCAGCAGCGCCATCACCGCCGCAGGCGGCGTTGGCGGTGCCGGCGGCAAGGGCGGCTCCGTCAGCGGCTACGGCGGCGACGGCGGCCTTGGCGGTTCCGGTGGCGTCGTGTCGCTCGTCGCGAACGGGGTCATCCAGTCGGCCACCATATATGTCAATGGTGCCTTGGGTGGCGCCGGTGGCGCCGGTGCCACGGGTTACGGCGCCGGCATCGTCGGGGATTCTGGTCCCGGTGGCAGCGTCACGATGAGCAGTATTTACGGTGGCTCGGCGAACACCAACGCAATCAGCGCGGCGGTCGTCGGCGCCAACTCCCTGACAGCCACGGCGTCGGGTGTCTATGGCGGCATCAATGTCAGCCACACCGGCGTGCAGCCGGCGACCCTGGTGATCAGCGACGCCGCGACTTCATACGGCGGCATCAACTTCTCCAACAGCGGCGACCTGAACCTGAACGGCAGTCAGACCTTCGCCACCACATCCTACGGCAGCACGCAGATCGGATCGGGCGGCACCCTGAATGTTACCGGCAGCTTGAGCGGCTATGACATCAGCTTAGGCGGCGCGACCACCAATGTCTATGGAGGCGGCACGATTTTCGCCAACAACAACGTCGTGTTGGGAGGAAGTACCATCAACATCGGCAGCGGCGGCCAAGTCTTTGCCGGCAACAATGCCGCGCTGATCACGCCGCTGGTCGGTGGCGCGATCAATCTCGCCTACGGCGGCGGGGTGTACGCGGGCGCGAACGGTGCGGCTTCGAGCATCGACGGCATTCCCTACAAGGGCATCGCCTTCCTGGCGCAGAATCTGAACGGCGATTACGGGGGCTTCCTCAATGCCTACGGCCTGACGGGCGATATTTCCGGTCTGGTTTCGGGCAGCGTCACCCTCAAGAATAATGCTTATTTCTGGGCCGGCAACGACATCCAGCTGGTTCTGGCGGGTTCGGACTCGATGGTTGATCTGTCCACCGGCGGCCACTTCCTGGCCGATTATGAAACCGGGATTCCGGCCACGATCTATCTTGATTTCCTCACCCGCAGCGGCGGCGGCGTGATGATCGACGGCGCGGCGTCGACGACCTCGTCCCCGGGCGGCAGCGGCTTCTTCGTGGTCGATCACAGCACGCCGGCGACCGAGTTGGCGAAAACGCTGGTGATCACTTACGCCAACACCGTCACCGTGGATCCCTGCGTCAGCAGCCCGGACATATGCAAGCCGCCGCTCCCGGTCGATATTCCGATAATTGATCCATGCGCGACTGCGCCGGATTCGGCACAGTGCAAGGCCTACCAGGCCGAGCAAGAGAAAGAGAAGACGGAAAAAGACAGTTTCGGCGAAGCAGACGATGGGAAAAAAGATGAACAATCAAGCCACAAAAAAGTTGCCCAGTGCGGTGTTTAAGATGGAGGCCGGCGTGATGCGGGCGGTGGTCGTGGCGGTGGCCGCGGGCGTCTTTTGCATCCCGGTGGCCCAGGCCGCCACGGCAGGCCAGATCACGCACCTCTCGGGTACGTTGTCGGCCAAGAAGGCGGACGGCAGCAGCAAGCTGCTCGCAGTCAAATCCGACGTCGCTGAAGGCGACACGCTCAGCACCGAGGCGGATACCTACGCCCGCGTCAAGTTCAACGACGGCGGCGAAGTGGTTTTGCGTCCGGGTACCCAATTGAAGATCGAGAGCTACGCCTACAACGCGGCCAAACCCGAAAGCGACAGCGTCGTCATGAGCATGTTCAAGGGCGGTCTGCGCGCCGTGACGGGTTTGATCGGCAAGCGCAACAAGGAAAAGGTGACGTTTGCCACCGAAACGGCGACCATCGGCATCCGCGGCACCCACTTTGGCGCACTGCTGTGCCAGAACGACTGCGGCGGCGTGCAAACCACGACAGGCGTACCGCCGGCCAATGGGCTGCATGTCGATGTCACTACCGGCGCCATTTCCATGACCAACAAGGCCGGCACGCTCGACCTCAATCCCGGGCAATTCGGCTTTGCCGCCAATGCCAATACCGCGCCGGTGCCGGTACCGCCGCAACAGGGCGTCCAGGTCACCATGCCGAGTTCGATCTCGAAGGACAAGGCCGGTGGCCGGGGCATCGGCAAGGGCGACGACGCCGAGTGCAAGATGTGACGCCTTAGCGCGTCTTTCATTTACCGTCCCGCCAGCGCCGACTTTTACAGCTGCAAAGAAATGCAGAGATTCCATTTCATCTCGGGCCTGCCCCGGGCAGGCTCGACGCTGCTGTCGGCGATCCTGAACCAGAATCCGCGCTTTCATGCCGGGGTCAGCAGCCCGGTAGCCTCGTTTTTCTCGTCCCTGGTGTCACAGGTCAGTGTCGGCAGCGAATGGTCGACGCGGGTCAGCATCAGCCAGCGCCGTCGTCTGCTGCATGCCCTGTTCGAGGCCTATTACGCCGACCTGCCGGCCGAAAAGCAGGTGGTGTTCGATACCAACCGTTCGTGGACCGCGCGCCTGCCGGCCTTGCTCGACCTGTTCCCCGAGGCTCGCGTGATCGCCTGCGTGCGTAATGTCGCCTGGGTGATGGACAGCATCGAACGCCTCTACCGCAAGAATCCCTATGAGAACACCGCCCTGTTTGGCAACGATGCCGAACGCAGCACGGTGTACACCCGCACCGAGACGCTGGCCCAGCGCAACCGCCTGGTCGGCCTGGCCTATTCCGGGCTCAAGGAGGCGTATTACGCCGAGCAGGGCCGCGCCATGCTCGTGGTGGATTACGACCTTCTGGTGCAGCGGCCGGCCCATGTGATTCCGCTGATTTACCAGTTTCTCGGCGAGGAAGCCTTTCCCCACGATTACGACAACCTGAACTTCGATACGCCAGAGTATGACGAAGGTTTGGGTCTCGTCGGGCTGCACAAGGTCCGGCAAAAGGTCAGTCTCGAGCCGCGCGAAACGATCCTGCCGCCCGACCTTTTCGAGCAGTATTCCAAGCTGTCATTCTGGTACGACACCGCCAGCAGCCGCTGTAACGTGCTTATGGTTCGTCCCTGAGGGGGATGTTGCCGCGACGCTGGAGAAACTCGACCAGCCGCGCCACGCAGTCGTCGATCCCGGTCTCGTTCGCGGCCAGCACTACTTCAGGGTTTTCCGGAATTTCGTAAGGCGAATCGATGCCGGTAAATAGCGGCACCTGGCCGGCCCGGGCGCGCCGGTAGAGCCCCTTGGGATCGCGCTGTTCACAGACGTCCAGCGGCGTATCGACAAACACTTCGATGAATTCGCCAGGCTCGAACAAGGCGCGGGCCGCCCGGCGCTCGGCACGGAAAGGCGAAATCAGGGCCACCAGCACGATCAGGCCGGCATCGACCAGCAGCCGGGCGAGTTCGCCGACGCGGCGGATATGTTCCTGGCGGTCCGCATCCGAATAGCCGAGGTCGCGGCTCAAGCCGGTCCGCACCGTGTCGCCGTCGAGCAGGTAGCAGTGCAGTCCGCGATTGAACAGCGTCGATTGCAGACTGCTGGCGATGGAAGACTTGCCTGCCGCGCTGAGCCCCGTCAGCCAGACCACGCAGGGTTTTTGTCCGAGGGCTCGCGCCCGCTCGGCTTTGCTTATTTCACGCATATCGGTATGTTTGAAAAAATGAAGAAATCCGGTTTGGGCCGGCAGGAACGACTGCAGGTCACGCCTGCTTCTGCTTCGCCACTCGTCCCATCAGGTAGAACTCGTCGTTCGGCCGCATTTCGGTCATGTTCGCCATGCGGTTCGACAGGCCGAAGAAGGCCGCCACGGCGCCGATGTCCCAGATGTCTTCGTCATTGAAGCCATGTCCCTGCAGCGCCGTGAAATCGGCGTCGCCGATGGCGGCGGAATCGAGCGCGACCTTCATGGCGAAATCGAGCATGGCCCTCTGTCGCGGTGTGACGTCGGCCTTGCGGTGGTTGATTGCGACCTGATCGGCAACGAGTGCATTCTTCGCCCGGATGCGCAGGATGGCGCCGTGGGCGACGACGCAATACTGGCAACCGTTGGCATTCGAGGTGGCGACCACTATCATTTCGCGCTCGGCCTTGCTGAGGCCGCTGTCCTTCTCCATCAGCGCATCGTGGTAGGCGAAGAAGGCTCTCCACTCGGCAGGGCGATGTGCCAGAGCGAGGAAAACGTTGGGAATGAAGCCGGATTTTTCCTGGACTTCGAGGATGCGGGTGCGGATGTCCTCGGGCAGGTCTTCCAGTTCGGGAACGGGGTAGCGGCTGATCGGCGGCGTGTTCATGATGTCCTCATTGAAATCGCATCGGTGTCGGGGTATTTTACGGGCTCCCGATCACGGACGAGGATATCCCGATGAACATGACCGTAGCGAAAGCTGCCATGAAAAGCGATGGGCAGGCCGAATTCGACAGCCTGCTGCCGGCGACCCAGGTGAACCGGCGCGGCTTCATCGTCACCGCGCTCGGCGCCGGTTTCGCCCTGGCGGTGCAGCCGAGCGCCGCGCAAAGTCCGATCAAGACCGGCACCGAGGGCCTCAGCGCAGGCGAAGTCAAGATAACCGTTGCCGATGGCGATATGGTTGCCTATCGTGCCATGCCGGCAGGAAAGACAGGCTTGCCGGTGGTGATGGTGGTCTCCGAAATTTTCGGCGTCCATGAATACATCGCCGATGTCTGTCGCCGCCTGGCGCAGGAAGGCTACCTGGCCATCGCCCCGGAGTTGTTCGCCCGTTACGGCGATCCGCGCACGTACGCGAGCGTTGCCGATCTCTATGCGGCGGTGGTCGCCAGGGTTCCTGATGCCGGCGTGATGGCGGACCTCGACGCCTGCGTGGCGTGGGCCGGCAAGAACGGCGGCGACGCCACCCGGCTGGGCATCACCGGCTTCTGCTGGGGCGGACGCCAGACCTGGCTGTATGCCGCGCACAATCCCGCGCTCAAGGCAGGCGTCGCCTGGTATGGCCGCATCGACGGCGAGGTCAACGACCGCACGCCGAAATACCCTCTCGACCTCGTCGACCAGATGAAGGCGCCGGTGCTCGGGCTTTACGGCGGCGCCGACCAGGGCATCCCGCCGGACGATGTCCAGTCGATGAAGGATGCGCTGGCCAAGGCCGGCAGCAGGTCGCAAATCCATGTCTACGACGGCGCGCCGCATGCATTTCACGCCGATTACCGGCCGACCTATCGCAAAGAACCGGCGGAAGACGGCTGGAAGCGGCTGCTGGCGTGGCTGCGGCAGAACGGCGTCTGACGCCATGAGCGCTGCGGCATCAGTTCCGGATATCGAAGCGCACTGGCGTGGTGTTGCCGCGCAGTGGGCTTTGATCGGCTCGCCGTTGCGCCCATGCGCGGAAGATGTCAGCATTCTCGAAGAGATGATTGCGGCTGAACTGGAGGTATTCGGCGCCGGCGCGAAAAAACGGGCGTGGCTGCTCGGCGTGACGCCGGAAATTGCCACGGCGCGCTGGCCTCGGGAGGTCGAGCTTCTGGCCGTCGAACGTGTCCAGGCAATGATCGATGGGATATGGCCCGGCGATACCGATGGACGGCGGGCAATATGCGCGGACTGGCTGGACGTGCCGTTTCCCGATGAAAGCTTCGATCTCGCGATCGGCGATGGTTGTCTGACGGTGGTTGGCTACCGCGACGATCTGTCGGCGCTGCTCGCCTCGGTGCACCGTCGACTGCGCAGTGGTGGCCTGCTGTTGCTGCGCCTGTTTTGCCGGCCCGATGTCGCCGAAACACCGGATGCCGTTATCGCCGCATTGCAGTCCGGTGAGATCGCCGGTTTTCATGCCTTCAAGTGGCGTCTCGCGATGGCGGTGCAGGGCATCGTCGATGCGCCCGATGTTGCGGTCGATGAAATCTGGCGAGTCTGGAACGCGGCGCAGGTCGATACAAGCGCGCTGGCGCAGGCGCGTGGCTGGCCGCCGGAGCAAGTCGCGATGATGGAGTTGTATCGTGGTTCGCCGGCGCGCTATAACTTCATGCGATTTGACGACACGATCCGGTATCTGCAGCGCGCAGGCTTCGATCTGCTGGCGACACGCAGAGGCAGCTACGAACTCGCCGAGCGCTGTCCGCACGTACTGCTGAGAAAGCGGGTGCTTGCTGCGATAACCGGCGTGCCGTGAAGGACGGCTCGTTGCCGAACGGGGCATGGCCGCCGCTGCTGTCGCGTTTGCCGGGTGTCGTCTGGCCCGCGGTGCCGGGACAGCAGGGCCTGCTTCTCGCCGCGCTGCTGACGCAACTCGATCAATCACAATGGTTGCCGGCGGCGGCGATCGAGCTGGGACAGATGCGACAGTTGCGCGTGCTGCTTGAACATGCGCAACGGCATTCGCGTTTTCATGCGGAGCGGCTTGCCGGGTTCCGTCCGGCGCAGGCGCAGGGGCTGCAGGAATGTCTGTCGGCTATTCCACTGATGCGCCGCGCCGACCTGCAATCCCGGCGGGCCGAAATAGACTCTGCGTGGGTGCCGCCGGAACACGGGGAACTGTCACTGGCGCAGAGTACGGGATCGACCGGCGAGCCTGTCAGCGTGCGGCGCAGCGGGCTCAACGGCCTGATCTGGATGGCGATGACGCTGCGCGAGCACCTGTGGCAGAGGCGAGATTTCTCCCGCTCGTTGGCGGTCGTTCGGGCACAACTCGCCGAAGAGGACACGGAACGGCATGGAGTCTCCTGGCGCGACTGGGGCGCCCCGGTCAATCATCTGTTTGCTTCAGGGCCTTCCTACGGCATGAACCTGCAAACCGACATCGTGCGCCAGGCCGAGTGGCTGAGGCAGATCATGCCGGGCTATCTGCTCACCTACCCGAACAATCTGTCGGCGCTGCTCGATCTGGCCGAGGCCGGCACGATCGACGGGGTCGGCCTCGGCCGTTTGATCCAGGTGCGAACCATAGGCGAGACGCTGCGGGATCCGTTGCGCGCGCGCTGCCGGCAGGTGCTCGGAGTCGATATCGCCGATCTCTACAGCACGCAGGAAGTCGGCGTGATTGCCGTCGAATGTCCGCAGGGCGGCGGTTATCACGTGATGTCCGAAGGGCTGGTTCTCGAACTGCTGCGCGATGACGATCAGCCCTGTGCCGCCGGCGAAACGGGACGCATCGTCGTTACCGATCTGCACAACTTTGCGACACCACTGATCCGCTATGATCTCGGCGATCTTGCCGAGGCCGACGGGCCGTGTATCTGCGGCCGCGGCCTGCCCAAGATCCGGCGCATTCTCGGGCGCCAGCGCAACCTGCTGCGCTTGCCCGACGGCCGGCGCTTTTGGCCGCTGGTGGGGGCCTTCGGCTATCGCGAGATTGCGCCGGTGCGTCAATACCAGATCATCCAGCGCAGCCTCGAGCGCATCTCCTTGCGCCTCGCCGTGGAGCGGCCGCTGAGCATGGCCGAGGAGGGCGCCCTGGCTGAAAAGCTCAATGAGTTTCTCGGCCATCGCTTCGTCGTGGATTTCGAATATTTCTCGCCGGCAATTCCACGCGGCCCCGGCGGCAAGTTCGAAGACTTTGTTTGCGAGATGAAAGTCGGCGCCGGCGGTACGGCGCCGGCCTCGGCCTGATCCCGCGATGGAAAGCCTGTCTGCAACATTTCTCGCCGGTCCGAACGTTCATCACCGCGATTCGGTGCTGGTGCTGACATGCGATCTCGGTGCGCTGGCGCGAGCTTCGCTGCCGGCGGACAGCACCGGCAAGGTTTTATCCGGCGGCTTGCCGGAAGCCCTGCGCGAACTCGAGGCACTCTGGCGGGGCGTGCCCTCGACTTGCAGTTCGCCGGTGGATGGGATGCTGCACGTGGCCTTGTCTCTGCAGCGGGATCTGTGCGTCAGGCCGCCGGATTTCGCGGCGGTGCTTTCCACCTCGGGCAATGTGGTGCAGGTGGCCTTGCAATGCGAGGTCCCGGCGACAGGATTCGACGCATGGACTCTGGCGGCGGCCAGCGCCGAACTGTTTCTGGCGCGAGACGCCGGGCAGCCTGCCCGCTTGATCACCGAACTGGCGGAAAGCCATGGCCGCTTTCTGAACCGGGCCCACCTGCTGAGCCTGGACCAGCTTACGCTGGCGCTGCTGCGCGTGGCCGAGCAGCGCGACATTCCGTGGTTCCGTCTCGGCTATCCGCACCGCTTTGTCCAGCTCGGGCAGGGAAAGCACGGCCGCCGCTTGCATGAAACCATGCTCGAGACCACCAGCTATTTCGCGGTAAGGCTTACCGCCAACAAGGCCGCCACCCACCAGCTGCTGCAACGCCTCGGCTATCCCCAGCCGCGGCAGATTCTCGTCGAGAACCCCGAGCAGGCCGTGCATGCGGCCGCATCGATCGGCTACCCCGTGGTGGTCAAGCCCTGCCATGGTGGCAAGGGGCGCGGCGTCAGCGTCGGCCTTGCCACTCCCGACCAGGTTCGTCAGGCGTTCGTTGCGGCCTCGCAGGGAAACGACAACGTGGTGGTCGAGTCGCTGGCCGCCGGCGACGACCATCGTCTGCTCGTTGTGGCCGGGCGACTGATTGCGGCCGCGCGCCGCTTGCCGGCCTTCGTCACCGGCGACGGCCGGGCGACCATCGCTGAACTGGTCGCGCAACTCAATCGCGATCCGCGTCGCGGCCGCGATTACCGGAAACTGATGAATCTTGTCGACCTCGATCAGGAAGCCGTGGCCGTGCTCGCCAGCCAGCGTTTGACGGTGGCGTCCGTGCCGGCTGAACATCGCCGGATACTGCTGCGCCGCACCGCCAACATTTCGCGCGGAGGGACCGCGGAGGATGTCACCGACATCATGCACCCGGACAATGTGCGTCTCGCCGAGGATGTGGCGCGGGTAGTCGGGCTCGACGTGACCGGCATCGATTTCCTGACGGTGGATATCCGGCGTTCGTGGCGCGAGGTCGGCGGTGGCATCATCGAGGTCAACCCCAATCCCGGCCTGCGGCCGCACTGGATCGACAATGCTGCACAGAGGGATGTGGTCGGGCCGATCCTGGATCGCCTGCTGGGTGATGCGACACCGAAGCGCATCCCGACCGTCGCCGTTACCGGCAGCATCGGCAAGACCACCACCTGCCGCATGGTGGCCCGCATTCTTGAGGCAAGGGGGATGAAGGTCGCGCTGTCGACGACGCAGGGAAGCTTTATCAACGGTCGCCCGCAGCATGCCGGCGATCACGCCGGAGGGATAGCCGCGGCCAACCTCATGTTGCATCCCGAGGTCGAGGCCGGCGTTTTCGAAATGGCCCGTGGCGGCCTGATACGCGCCGGGATGGGGGTCGATCGCTTCGACGTGGCGGCCGTGCTCAACGTGCTCGACAATCACCTCGGACTCGACGGCATCAACAGTCGCGAGGAAATGGCGCGGGTGAAGCGCATCATTGCCGAGAACGCCGGCGAACTCGTGGTGCTCAATGCCGACGACATGCTCTGTCTGGCCATGCGCGATCACGTGCGCAGCCGCCTGTGCCTGTTCAGCCTGAATTCCGACCATCCCGAACTGGTTTCGCATCGCGCAGCCGGCGGCTGCACGGTAAGCATCGCCGGCGAGGGCTCGGCGGCTTCGATCGTCCTGGCCGAGGGGGCGAACGAAATAGGCAAGCTCGATATTCGCGACATCCCGGCAACCCTTGGCGGCGTGGCGCTGGGCAAGGCCGCCAATGCCTCATTTGCGCTTGCCATCGCGCATGGCCTCGGCATCCCGTTCGCCGGCTCGGCTGCCGCCCTGCGGGGTTTTGCCTCGACGCCGGAAACGAATCCGGGGCGGCTGAACCTGCTTCACGATCTGCCTTTCACCGCCCTGATTGACTGGCCGGACGGTTCCGAGGCTTGCGCTGAACTGGCGTCGGTCGCCCGCCGCCTTGCTGTCGCGGGGAAACGCATTCTGGTCATGACGGCGGTGGGAAACCGGTCCGATGCCTTCATCCTGGCCAGCGCCGAAGCCATGGCGGGACATTTCGACCGCTACATCTGCTCGAACTACACAGAACTCCGGGGCCGGCCGGCGGAGGCGGTTCCCGACTTGTTGCGGACGGGCTTGATGCAGGCCGGCGCCGCTGCGGAAGAGATTCTTTGCGTTCCGGATCTTGCCGCGGCTCTCGACCAGGCCATCGCCGCAACCGCCAGGGAGGATCTGCTGGTCGTTGCAGGTTTTGCCCCGGATATTCTTCTGCAACGCCTTCGGCAGCAACCGACCTGATTCGCCGGCTGCCCGCCGTCCGTGGCAGAATCTCGCGGTCCCCTCTACCGGTGTGGAGTCATGAAGCCCTTGCGTTGCGATACGTCGTCCCACCGCCTGGTGATTTTCGGCGCGAGCAACATCGTCTCCGACCTGTTCGACTGTGCGCTGGCCAACGGCCTGCTGCCGGCCAAGGTGGTGCTGCATTTGCCGGAAGCGGCGGGCGAGCGAAATATTCCGCTGGCGGCAAGGATTACGGCATTGAAAGGGCTGTGCGATCCGCCGCATGTCGCAATGCTGGATGAATTCAAGCCCGCTGCCGGCGAACTTTACGTGCTTGGTCCGACGACTCCGGCGCGCGCCAATCTGGTGGCGGAACTCGATCGCCGCTTCGGCCTTCACTACCATACGCTGGTGCACCCCACGGCCTATGTTTCGCCGCTGGCACAACTCGGTCAGGGCGTGTTCGTCGGCGCCAACAGCGTGATCGGCCCGGGCGCCATCCTCGGCGACCACGTCTTCGTCAACCGCGGCGTGACCATCGGCCACGATACCCAGATCGGATCCTTTTCGCGCATCCAGCCCGGCGCCAATCTGGGCGGGCTGTCGCGCATCGGCAATGGCGTCACGATCGCCATCGGCGCAACCTTGCTGGAACGGCTGGTGATCGGCAACGGCGCTTTTGTCGGCGCCGGCGCCGTGGCTACCACGGACGTTCCCGATAACGTGCTGGTGTTCGGCAGCCCGGCGAAATTCAAGAAGGCTTTGTGAGTCGTGGCCGGGCGAGGTCCGCTGCTTGCCGGCATGCAGCCAGCAGCGCGGGGCCCGAGGCCTCGAGGTCGAAACGTTCATCGAAGCGCCGCCGCAAGGCTTGTCCCGTTGCGGCACGCAGGCCGGGGTTCGCGGTGAATGCGGCCAGACGCTCCAGGTAGGCATCCATGTCGGGCAGCGCCAGTTCACCGACCTTGTCGCCGCCATCCGAACCCGCCAGCGATGTGACTGCCAGACCTTCGGCCATGGCCTCGGCGACGCTGAGGCCGCCGCCCATGCGTGGCGGATTGACATAGATATCGCAGATGCGCAGGATGCCGGACAGGTCGCTGCGGGTCGCCAGCGCCCGCACCCGGCCCGGGGCTGCCTTTTGCAAGGCCTGCGGCAGCTTTCCCTCGCCGCCGATCACGAGCCAGACCACATCGGGGTGACGCGACATCAAAGCCAGCATCCGGTTTGCCCACTCGGGCTTGATCTCGTGTTCGAGACGGAAGCCCGCCGTGATCCAGACCACCGCTGCTTCGCTCAGGCCGAGTGCCGCGCGCGTGATCGGCCATTGCTGGCGGGAGCGTTTTACCCGCCAGGGGTGATACACGGGTAGCGGTGGCGCAAAGACTTGCCCCCAGGCTTCCCGGCATTCAAGCGTCGTATCGGCAGTCAGCCAGATATCCGCCGGAGCGATGGGCGGCACGGTGTTGACACTCATGCCCACGACCGGACGGATCGTGTGCAGCGCCGCGGCCAGCGGCGAATAGAGTCCGACCAGCAACACGACATCGGGATCGAATCCGGCCAGTTCCGGCATCAGCTTGCGCCAGCGGCCCGGCAGGCTGAAGCGGCTGTCGCTGATCGTCATGCCTGCGCCGGCCGGCAGGAGGCCCGCCCAGCCCGGTGCATTCAGCGGCGGCAGGGCCAGTTCGCGGCCATCGCCGCGAAACAGCGAGGCATCCGGCGGCATGAGTTCCTGCGCGGAAAAAAGTTGCACCTGAATGCCTTCGCGGGCAAGGACGGCGCACTGTTCCACCGCCATGACGCTGGGGGTGTGAAATTGATGGCCGACATAGGGAAGCACAACCGCCACGCGCCGGATTTCTTGCGGAGCGCGCGGCGAAAAATCCGGCGGCAGGGTTGCCGTGGCACTCTGCATCAGGCGCATGGCCATCTCGGCCACACGTCCCGCCGACAGGGCGGCGACAAAAGCGGCCCGTCCCTCGAGATGCTGCAAGGCGCTCAGCCACTGGTAGGCCATGAAACTGGCGAGGCGATCCGGGTCGACGGGGGTCAGCGCGAGAACCCTGGCGCAGGCATCGTTTTCAAATTGCGCATTGCCGCTGGCGTGGGCAAGAAAGGTGAGCCGCAGGATGTCGGCGCGTGCGTCGCCGCCGGGCACGCGTTCGAGCATGTCGACCACCGAGCGTCGCGCTGCCGGATCCGTCCATGCCGCCCAGACCGCCATCAGGCCATGCCAGCGCCGGGCACATTGGGGTTCCAGCAAGGTCCGGTCGAGTGCGTCGAGCAGCAGTGTCATGACGAAGGGGATTTGGGGATTTGATCGACAAAGCCGGCAAATGACGGATGTTACCGCGCCGCCTGCAATCCCGCAGCCGGCTTGGCGCCTGCCTAGCTCGTGCCGGCGAGCCTTGCCAGCGCGGCGCGTCCGGACAGGAGGTGGTCGTGCATGCATTGCCGCGCCAGTGCCGCATCCTTCGTGCGCAATGCTTCGAGGATTTCGCGGTGCTCTTGCAAAGATTGCTTCAGGCGGCCTTCGAGGCGCAGCGAATCGCGGCGGGTCAGCTTGATGACCTTGCGTGCATCGTCGATGAGTTGCGCGAGATAGCGGTTGCCGGCGATTTCCTGCAAGGCCGTGTGAAAGCGCTGATTGGCCTCGAAGAAGCGGTCGGCATTGTTGGCGGCGGCATGCTTTTCGAGGTCGGCGTGAATCGCCGCGAGACGCGAAAAGTCGGCGCTGGTGGCACGGTGCGCGGCCAGTTCGGCCACCCGGCCTTCAAGCATGGCCATGACGGGAAAGACCTCGTCGATGTCCTGTTCCGAGAGTTGGGTGACATAACAACCGCGCCGCGGCTTGAGCACTACCAGGCCTTCCGCGGCCAGCACTTTGAGGGCTTCGCGCAGTGGAGTGCGGCTGATGCCATACTCCAGAGCGAGCGCTTGCTCATCTATCCAGCCGCCGGGCGGCAGCTCATGAGCGTAAATTCGTGCGCGCAAGCGTTCGGCCACCTGCTCGTAGAGGGCGGGTGGAACCAGAATATGCGATGAGGGCCTTGCATTCATAATTATGGATGCAGTATCATGCGTCCTTGTCAGGAAGTCAAGCGCCTTAAAAAGGAAGAACCATGAGCAAGGCACCCGAAGTCAGCATTCCCTCAATCGATGCCTGGACCAGGGCCGCCGCCAAGTCGGCGCCCGGGGGCGACGTATCCAAACTGAACTGGGTCACGCCGGAAGGCCTGACCGTCAAGCCGCTCTATACCCGGGCCGACGTCGAGGGCCTGCCCTATGCCGATACCCTGCCGGGCTTCGCGCCCTTCCTGCGCGGGCCCCAGGCCACGATGTACGCGGTGCGGCCGTGGACCATCCGCCAGTACGCCGGCTTCTCCACCGCCGAGGCGTCGAACGCCTTCTACCGCCAGGCGCTCGCCGCCGGCGGCCAGGGCGTCTCGGTGGCCTTCGACCTGGCCACCCACCGCGGCTACGACTCGGACCATCCGCGCGTCACCGGCGACGTCGGCAAGGCCGGTGTGGCGATCGATTCGGTGGAGGACATGAAGATCCTGTTCGACGGCATTCCGCTTGACAAGATCTCGGTGTCGATGACCATGAACGGCGCCGTGCTGCCGATCCTGGCCGGCTACGTGGTCGCCGCCGAAGAGCAAGGCGTGGCGCAGGAGCAGCTTTCGGGCACCATCCAGAACGATATCCTCAAGGAGTTCATGGTCCGCAACACCTACATCTATCCTCCCGAGCCGTCGATGCGCATCATCGCCGACATCATCGGCTACACGGCGAAGAACATGCCGAAGTTCAACTCGATTTCGATCTCCGGCTACCACATGCAGGAAGCCGGCGCGACCCAGGCGCTGGAACTGGCCTTCACGCTGGCCGATGGCCGCGAATACGTGAAGACGGCGCTGGCCTCGGGCATGGACGTCGACGCCTTCGCCGGGCGGCTGTCGTTCTTCTGGGCCATCGGCATGAACTTCTACCTGGAGATCGCCAAGATGCGCGCGGCGCGCATGCTCTGGTGGCGCATCATGAAGGAGTTCGAGCCGAAGAACCCGAAGTCACTGATGCTGCGCACCCACTGCCAGACCTCGGGCTGGTCGCTGACCGAGCAGGATCCATACAACAATGTGGTGCGCACCACGATCGAGGCCATGGCGGCGGTGTTCGGCGGCACGCAATCCCTGCACACCAACTCGCTCGACGAAGCCATCGCGCTGCCCACCGAGTTCTCCTCGCGCATCGCGCGCAATACCCAGCTCATCATCCAGGAAGAAACCCACATCACCAGCGTCATCGATCCCTGGGCCGGCAGCTACATGATGGAAAAGCTGACCCAGGACATCGCCGACGAAGCCTGGCGCATCATCGAGGACGTGGACAAGATGGGCGGCATGACCCAGGCCGTGCAAAGCGGCTGGGCCAAGTTGCAGATCGAGACCTGTGCCGCGCAGAAACAGGCGCGCATCGATTCCGGCCAGGACGTCATCGTCGGCGTGAATAAATACAAGCTCAAGGAAGAAGCGGCGATCGACACGCTCGACGTCGACAATCACGCCGTGCGTGACGGACAGATCGTGCGCCTGAAGAAGATTCGCGAAACCCGCGACAGCGCGGCGGTAAAAGCGGCGCTCGCGGCATTGACCGATGCGGCAAAGACCGGCAGTGGCAACCTGCTCGACCTCGCCATCAAGGCCAGCCGGCTGCGCGCTACCGTCGGCGAAATCTCGGATGCGCTCGAAGCGGCATATGGCCGCCATCGTGCGACGACACAAACCGTGTCCGGCGTCTATAGTGCGGCTTTCGGCGAGGACGGCACCATGAAGGAAATCCGCGACCTGATCGACACCTTTGCCGCTGCCGAAGGGCGCCGGCCGCGCATCATGATCGCCAAGCTGGGACAGGACGGCCACGACCGCGGTGCCAAGGTGGTGGCCACCGCGTTTGCCGATCTCGGCTTCGACGTCGACGTCGGTCCGTTGTTCCAGACACCGGAAGAAGCGGCACGCCAGGCCATCGAAAACGACGTGCATGCCGTCGGTGTTTCCACCCTGGCTGCCGGCCACAAGACCCTGGTGCCGGCACTGATCAAGGCGCTGCGCGCGCAAGGAGCCAACGACATCGTGGTCTTCGTCGGCGGCGTCATACCGGCACAGGACTACGAGCAGTTGTACAAGGACGGTGCGGCGGGCATCTTCGGACCCGGCACGCCGATTCCCCAGTGCGCCCATGAGGTGCTGCGCGCCATCCGCGCCGCGCACCTGCCGGCCAGCGCCTGATCCGGATAATGCAGCCGATGCCCGAGCCGGGCCAGTCCGCAATGCCGGACGATGATGCCGCGCTGGCCGAAGGCCTGCGCGCCGGCAAGCGGCGCGCGCTGGCCAAGGCGATCACCCTGGTCGAGTCGACGCGGGTGGACCACCGGCAGCGGGCGCAGGCCTTGCTGGGCGTGCTGCTGCCGCACAGCGGCCGCTCGCTGCGCATCGGCATTTCGGGTGTGCCCGGGGTCGGCAAGTCGACCTTCATCGAAGCGCTGGGCATGCACCTCATCGGGCACGGTCATCGCATCGCCGTGTTGGCCGTCGATCCCTCGTCGACCGTGCACGGCGGCTCGATACTGGGCGACAAGACCCGCATGGAAAGCCTCTCGCAGCGCGAGGAGGCCTTCATCCGGCCGACGCCGTCGTCGGGCAGCCTCGGCGGCGTCGCCGAACATACGCGCGAGGCGCTGTTGCTGTGCGAAGCCGCCGGCTACGACATCATCGTCGTCGAGACGGTCGGCGTCGGCCAGTCGGAAACCGCGGTGGCCGGCATGACCGACTGCTTCGTCCTGCTGCAACTGCCCAACGCCGGCGACGACCTGCAGGCGATCAAGAAGGGCATCATGGAACTCGCCGACCTGGTGGTGTTCAACAAGGCCGACATCGATCCGACGGCGGCGGCGCTGGCCGCCGCGCAAATGCGTTCGGCATTATCCATGCTGCATCCGGCCTCGCCCAACTGGCTGCCGCCGGTGCTGACGCTGTCGGCCACGCGCAAGGACGGCCTCGCCGGGTTCTGGCAGGTCATCGAAAAGTTCCGCACTACAATGGCGGCGAGCGGGGAGTTCGACGCCCGGCGGCGCCATCAGGCGCTGGCCTGGATGTGGCAAATGGTGGACAGTGGCCTGCGCGAGGGCTTCCGCCGGCATCCGGGGGTGCGCGAGAAATTGGCGGCCACTGCGGCGGCTGTCGAGGCCGGCAGCATCACGCCGACGGCTGCGGCGCGACGTCTGCTTGCGCTGGTCGGGCAACAAGAATGAAACATTCGCAGTTTTTCGGGAGAAGCGACCATGCATGAAATCATCAACCAGCTGGATGAAAAGCGCCGACGGGCGGCGCTCGGCGGCGGCCAGAAGCGCATCGACGCCCAGCACGCCAAGGGCAAGCTGACCGCACGCGAACGCATCGAACTTCTGCTCGACGACGGCACCTTCGAAGAATGGGACATGTTCAAGGAACATCGCTGCGTCGATTTCGGCATGTCCGACCAGGAAAAGATTCCCGGTGACGGTGTGGTGATCGGCTACGGCACCATCAACGGCCGCATGGTCTTCGTCTTTTCGCAGGACTTCACGGTGTTCGGCGGCGCGCTCTCCGAAGCGCACGCCGAGAAGATCTGCAAGATCATGGACAAGGCGATCCAGGTCGGTTGCCCGGTGATCGGACTCAACGATTCGGGCGGCGCCCGCATCCAGGAAGGCGTCGCGGCGCTCGGCGGCTATGCCGACGTATTCCAGCGCAACGTGATGGCCAGCGGCGTGATCCCGCAGATCTCGATGATCATGGGTCCCTGCGCCGGCGGCGCGGTGTACAGCCCGGCGATGACCGATTTCATCTTCATGGTCAAGGATTCGTCCTACATGTTCGTTACCGGTCCCGAGGTGGTGAAGACGGTGACCCACGAGGAAGTCACGGCCGAGGAACTCGGCGGTGCGGTAACCCACACCAGCAAGTCCGGCGTCGCCGACCTGGCCTTCGACAACGACGTCGAGGCGCTGGCCATGCTGCGCCGCTTCTTCAACTACCTGCCGCTGTCGAACAAGGAGAAGCCGCCGACGCGGCAGACCGACGATCCGGCCGACCGCCTCGACCATTCGCTCGATACCCTGGTGCCGGACAATCCGAACAAGCCCTACGACATCAAGGAACTGATCTTCAAGGTGGTCGACGACATCGACTTCTTCGAGGTGCAGCCCGACCATGCCAAGAACATCGTGATCGGCTTCGCGCGCATGGAAGGCCAGACCGTCGGCATCGTTGCCAACCAGCCGATGGTGATGGCCGGCTGTCTCGACATCAAGAGCTCGATCAAGGCCGGCCGCTTCGTGCGCTTCTGCGACGCCTTCAACATCCCGATCGTCACCTTCGTCGACGTGCCGGGTTTCATGCCGGGCACCGCTCAGGAATACGGCGGCATCATCAAGCACGGCGCCAAGCTGCTCTACGCCTATGCCGAATGCACGGTGCCGAAGATCACCGTGATCACGCGCAAGGCCTACGGCGGCGCCTATGACGTGATGGCGTCCAAGCATTTGCGCGGCGACGTCAATTTCGCCTGGCCCAGTGCCGAGATCGCGGTGATGGGGCCGAAGGGCGCGGTGGAGATCATCTTCCGCGAGGACAAGAACGATCCGGCCAAGCTCGCCATGCGCGAAGCCGAGTACAAGGCCAAGTTCGCCAATCCCTTCGTTGCCGGTGCGCGCGGCTTCATCGACGACGTCATCATGCCCAACGAGACGCGCAAGCGCATCTGCCGCAGCCTGGCCATGCTGCGCGGCAAGGACATCAAGAATCCGTGGCGCAAGCACGGAAACATTCCGCTGTAAGCGTCGGGGAGAAAAAACATGTTCAAGAAAATACTTATCGCGAACCGGGGAGAAATCGCCTGTCGCGTGATCAAGACGGCCCGCAAGATGGGCATCAAGACCGTGGCCGTGTATTCCGAGGCGGACAAGGATGCAATGCACGTGACCATGGCCGACGAGTCGGTCTGCATCGGCCCGCCGCCGTCGAAAGAGTCCTATCTGGTGATGGACAAGATCATCGCCGCCTGCAAGCAGACCGGTGCCGAGGCCGTGCATCCTGGCTACGGCTTCCTGTCCGAGAACGCCACCTTCTCGCGTCGGCTGGAAGAGGAGGGCATCATCTTCATCGGCCCCAAGCACTATTCGGTCGAGCAGATGGGCGACAAGATCGCCTCGAAGAAGCTGGCGCTGAAGGCCAATGTCAATGTGATTCCGGGTTACAACGACGCCATCGACACGCCGGAACAGGCGGTGGAGATCGCGAAGGGCATCGGCTACCCGGTGATGATCAAGGCCTCGGCCGGCGGTGGCGGCAAGGGCCTGCGCGTGGCCTTCAACGATCAGGAGGCATTTGAGGGCTTCGCTTCCTGCAAGACCGAAGCGAAGAATGCTTTCGGCGACGATCGCGTCTTCATCGAAAAGTATGTCGAGGAGCCGCGCCACATCGAAATCCAGGTGCTCGGCGACGCCCATGGCAACACGCTTTACCTGCACGAGCGCGAGTGCTCGATCCAGCGCCGGCACCAGAAGGTGATCGAGGAGGCGCCCAGTCCCTTCCTCGACGCGGCGACGCGCAAGGCCATGGGCGAGCAGGCGGTGGCCCTGGCCAAGGCGGTCAACTACCAGTCGGCCGGCACCGTCGAGTTCGTCGTCGGCGGCAAGGACAAGAGCTTCTACTTCCTCGAAATGAACACGCGGCTGCAGGTCGAGCATCCGGTGACGGAACTGATCACCGGGCTGGACCTCGTCGAGCAGATGATCCGCGTTGCCGCCGGCGAGAAGCTCGCCTTCAAGCAGTCGGATTTGAAGATCAACGGCTGGGCGATGGAATGCCGCATCAACGCCGAAGATCCCTTCCGCGGCTTCCTGCCTTCCACGGGGCGCCTGGTCAAGTACGTACCGCCGCCGGCCGAGAACGGCGTGCGGGTCGACACCGGCGTCTACGAAGGCGGCGAGATATCGATGTTCTACGACTCGATGATTGCCAAGCTCATCGTCCATGCGGCGTCGCGCGACCAGGCCATCGCCCGCATGCGCGATGCGCTGAACGAGTTCGTCATTCGCGGCGTGGCCAGCAACATTTCATTCCAGGCCGCGCTGATGCAGCATCCGCGCTTCACCTCGGGCAACTTCAACACCGGCCTGATCGCCGACCAGTACCCCAAGGGCTTCAACGCCGCCGACGTGCCGCATGATGATCCGCTGATGCTGGTGGCCACCGCCGGGGCGATCCATCGCCAGTACCTGGCGCGCAACGCCACCATCACCGGCCAGATGCCCGGCCACGAGTACAAGCCGGGCAGCGAATACGTGGTGCTGTTCAACGGCGAGCGCCATCCGGCGACCATTACCCCGGCCGAGGGCGGCTGGGACGTCAAGCTGGCAGGCGGCAATTACGCCATCCGGTCGCACTGGCAGTTCGGCGACATCCTCTACCGCGGCACCCTCAACGGACAGGTGATCTGCATGCAGGTCGAGCGCCGCGGCTCCACCTACCGCCTGTTCCACTGGGGCGTGCAGGCCGACGTGCAGGTCATGAGCGCGCACGCGGCCGACCTGCTGGCGCTGATGCCGGTCAAGGCGGCGCCGGACATGTCGAAGTTCCTGTTGTCGCCGATGCCCGGCCTGCTGACCCAGGTTGCCGTGAATGTCGGCCAGGAGGTCAAGGCCGGCGAGGTGCTGGCCAAGATCGAGGCGATGAAAATGGAAAACGTGCTCAAGGCCGAGCGCGACTGCGTAGTGGAAAATATTCTGGCCAAAGCCGGCGAAAGTCTGGCGGTCGATCAGGCCATCATCGGTTTCAAGTAGAAGGTCGGCGCTGGCGGGACGGCGCCGATTTTTATTACAGTACGAGATCCAGGCGTACGCCGATCAAACTGGCGTTTGGCGTGCCGCTTGCGCCACCGGGATTGCGAATGTGCTGAACGTTGGGCTGGATCGCCAGCCAGGGCGTGACGCTGAAGCGCCAGGTGACTTCCAGCGCGTCTTCGTTGTGCTTGCCTGCGGTCCCGCCGACCGCCTGCGCACCGCGCCATTTGCCGGAAAGTTCGGCACGCGTCCAGGCCACCCCGACGATGTCGTCCGGCCGCGAGGCGAGCGGACCCTTGAGATACATGCCGAGGTTCGCCGTGTTCTTGATCGCCGTCGAGTCGCCGTCGGCGAAGGTATAACGGGCGAAGCCGGAAACGAAGCGCTCATCGCCTTCGCCCAGGCGCAGCAGCGTGTGTTCGCCGAGCAGGTAGCCGCCCCGTGAGCGCCTCGGCCGTGCCGGACCGGCAATATTCCCGGCATCGATATTCGCCGTATCCAGCTGGTCGACGCGTCGGCTGCTGTAGCCCCAGACGCCCGCTGCCAGCTTGGCGTGCCCCTTGAACTTCTCGTTCCCCGTCTGGGGCATCCAGCCCAGCTCGACTATGGTGAAACCGCCGTCACCCTCGGCGAAGCGGACCGCGGTCCGCTTGGGGTGGGCCGGATCGTTCGGCACACCATCGAGCACGGCACCCATGGCGTAAAGCGCGGGGGCAATGGTCCACCGCGCACGGATGCCGAAGGCGGAATTATTGAAGATTGACGGGGTATTGGTGAGCGCGAGGTCGGCGGGCGTGCCGTACTGCGGGCCGAGGAACACGCCGGCAGCGTCCAGAGTAAAGAACTCGGAATCGATCGGGTAGAGGCCGGCCAGCAGGGCCAGTCGCCCGTCGAGAAAGCCTTGCTGCAGCCAGGCCTGAAACAGCCGCGTGGTGGTCGGTGCGCCGACCTCGATGTTGGTGACGCCCATCTGGGAGCCGACCAGGCGCGCATTGGGTCCCCGCCCTGCATCGCTGATGAGGTTGATCATGGCACTGCCGCCCTGCCAGCCGGCCGCCTTGTCGAGATCGATTTTCAGTTTGAGATCGATGTGGCTGACGGTTTTGCTGCCGTCCTTGAGCGCCCCGTTATTGCGCAAGGCGTCGACCTTGATGCCACCTTCGAAGAGCAAGCCCTTCTTTGCTGCAGCGCTGCGGGCTCCGCCCCAGTTCCCGCTCAGCGTGTCTTCCGCAAAGTTGGGCAAGGACTCCTCGTCGGCCAGCGCGGACGTTGCGACGGCGAGGCAGCACAAGGCGACGAAGACTGGACGATGCATCGGACTTTCCTCTGGTGCGAGTTCGGGAAGAATGGATTTCTGCCGCAAAACTTCAAGCCATGCCGATCCCGGGATCTGTGCTGTCCGCAGCCGGCGTGGCGTCAGCGCCGACTCCCGCAGGGATCACAGTGTCGGGTAGTTCGTGTAGCCGTTGGTACCGCCGCCATAGAAGCTGGCCGCATCCCATTTGTTGAGCGGCGCATCGCGGCGCAGGCGTTCGACCAGGTCAGGATTGGCGATGAACGGTTTGCCAATCGCGACCAGGTCGGCGTGGCCGCGCGCCAGGATTGCCTCGCAGGCGGCCGCGGTCTTGAAGCCGCCGCAGGCGATGATCGCGCCGTGGAAGGCGTCGCGCAGCGCCGGCATCATCGAATGGCTCGCATCGTGAATCCAGTCGGCGGTCTGGCAGTTGATATGCAGGAAACCGATCTCGCGCCGGTTCAGTTCGCGCGCCAGCCAGGGATAGGTCTGCAAAGGCTCCGGGTCGGCGATCATGTCATTGGCCAGGCCATACGGCGACTGGCGCACGGCGACGCGTTGCGGTCCGACTTCAGCCGCTACCGCGTCAACGACTTCCAGCAGCAGGCGGTAGCGATTGGCCAGCGAACCGCCGTAGGCATCGCTGCGGTTGTTTAACGCGGGACAGCGGAACTGGTCGAGCAGGTAGCCGTTCGCGCCGTGGATCTCGACACCGTCGAAGCCGGCCTGCATGGCGAGTTTTGCGGCATGGGCGAACTCGGCGATGACAGCGCGGATTTCCTGGAGGCTCAATGCTTGCGGTTGGCCGCAGTCGGCCGGAATCGGCTTGCCGTCCGCACCGGGAATCATGGTTTGCGTCGCTGCCGCCTTGATGGACGGGCCGGCAGGGGCACTGCCATCGGCGTGCAGTGCGGCATGCGCAATACGGCCGCAATGCCAGAGCTGGGCAAACATCCTGCCGCCATCGGCATGCACGGCATCGGTGGTGCGTTTCCAGCCGGCGGCCTGTGCCTCGTTCCACAACGCCGGCGTGTTCAGGTAGCCGCGTGCGCGATCGGATACCGGCACGCCCTCCGAGATGATCAGGCCGGCGCTCGCTCGCTGCCGGTAATACTCGGTGATCATTGCGTTGGGCACGGCGTCCCTGTGGTCGGCGCGGCAGCGGGTCATCGGCGCCATGGCAATGCGGTTGGCGAGCATGACGGAGTTGACGTAAGGGTCGAAGAGCATGGGCATTCCTGGGCGCAGGCGGAATGCGGATTCTACCCAAGTGACGGGTGATGGACCTGCGTCATCGGGTCGTGGCCAGTTGCCAATGGGATAGAATTTGAACAAATCTCCAAACGGGAAGTGCCGTGCCGCGGATTGCTGTCTTGTTGTTCCTGTTGTGCTGCTGGTCGTGTCACATCGGCGCCAGCTTTGCAGCGGTCCGCCTGGTGCCCGGCGTCGCATCGTTTGCCCTGGCAAGCCAGGTTTCGATATTCGAGGATCCGAGCGGCCGCCTGACGCTGGCCGATGTCCAGCGCCGCGGCAGCGATTTCAGTCCTGCACGGCTTGAGGGCGGCGAGGCGATCAACTTCGGCTATTCATCGTCCGCCTGGTGGTTACGCTTCGAACTAGAGCCAAGCCACGCCGCAGCGCGCGACTGGCTGCTGGAAGTGGCGTTCCCCACTCTGGACAGCGTGGAATTCTTCGGCCCCGGCGGCGAGCGACTGAGCACCGGCGATCACCTGCCCTTTGCCCAGAGGCCTCTGGCCCATCGCAACTTCGTGTTTCCCGTGCATCTGCTCGAGTCGGGCACCAGTACCGTCTGGTTGCGCGTCGCTTCCGAGGGCACGCTGACGGTTCCCCTGCGCTTGTGGCAGGGCGAGGCCTTCTGGCAGGATTCGCACGCCAGCTACGCGGTGCTTTCGGTCTATTTCGGCATGCTGCTGGCGCTGGCGCTCTACAACCTGCTGCTATGGTTTTCGCTGCGCGACCATGCCTATCTGACGTATGTCCTGTTCGCGACCAGCATGGCCGTCGGGCAGCTTTCGCTCAACGGCCTGGGCAACCAGTTTCTCTGGCCCGACTGGCCGGCGTGGGGCAACCTGGCGTTTACCATCGGTTTCGCCGCTGCCGGTCTCTTCGGTGCGCTGTTTACCCGCGGCTTTCTTGAGACGCGACGCAATTTGCCGCGGCTCGACGGCGTCGTGATCGGCCTCGCGGCCTTGTTCGCCGTCTGCATGGCGGTGGCACTGATAGCACCCTATCGCCTGGCCGCCATCCTGACCTCGCTGACCGGCGTCACGTTTTCCGTGGTGGCGGTTCTGGCGGGCCTGCGCTGCTGGCGGGCCGGCGAGCCCGGCGCGCGGACATTCCTGCTGGCGTGGGCCGTGCTGCTGCTTGGCGTCGCGGTGGTCGGCCTGCGCAACCTGAATCTGCTGCCGACCACTTTCCTCAGTTTCTATGCCATGCAGATGGGATCGGCAATGGAAATGCTGCTCCTGTCATTCGCCCTGGCGAACCGGATCACCGGTCTGCGACGCGAGAAGGATGCGGCGCAGAGCGAGGCGCTGGTTGCCAAGCAGCAACTGGTGGGGGCGCTGCAGCGCTCGGAGGCCAGTCTCGGACGGCGTGTGGCTGAACGCACGGCGGAACTGGAGGAGGCCAATGCCCGGTTGCGCGAAAACGAGCGTCAGTTGCAGGCACTGGCCCATACCGATCCGCTGACGGGTCTTGCCAACCGCTTGCTGTTCGACGCCCGTCTGGAGCAATCGATGCAGCTGGCGCGACGTAACCATGGACAGATCGCCTTGCTGCTGGTCGACCTCGATCACTTCAAGCCGATCAACGACGGCTACGGCCACGCCATCGGCGACGAGGTGCTGCGCTGCGCGGCGGAGCGCTTTCGCGCGGCGGTGAGAGAGGTGGACACCGTGGCGCGGCTGGGCGGCGATGAGTTTGCCGTCGTGCTGACCGCGCTCGGCAGCACCGCCGATGCCGAGCGCATGGCGAAAAAAATCGTTGCCGGCCTGCGCGCGCCGATGCGCGTGCTCGGCATGCCGCTGGAAATCACGGGCAGTGTCGGTGTTGCGGTATTTTCCGGGGGCGACCTGTCTCCGGCGGAACTGCTGCGCCACGCGGATCAGGCGATGTATGCGGCGAAAGATGCCGGGCGCGGGTGCTACCGGGTGTTCTCGGGATAGGAGTTCGCGCGTCAGGCCAGACGCGCGAATGCTGCGATGACTTCGGCGGGCGCCTGCACCAGTTCGATCAGCACGCCTTCGCCGGCAATCGGAAACTGCTCGTTGGCCTTCGGGTGCAGGAAGGTGATGTCGAAGCCGGCCGCACCTTTGCGGATACCTCCCGGCGCGAAGCGCACGCCCTGCGCCGTCAGCCATTCCACGGCGAGCGGCAGATCGTCGATCCACAGACCGACGTGATTCAGCGGCGGTTCATGCACCGCCGGTTTCTTTGCCGGATCGAGCGGCTGCATCAGGTCGACTTCCACCTTGAAGGGACCGCTGCCCATCTGGGCGATGTCCTCGTCCACGTTTTCCCGCTCGCTGACGTAATTGCCCGTCACGGCAAGGCCGAACATCTCGACCCAGAGTTTCTTCAGGCGCTCCTTGGAGGGGCCGCCGATGGCAATCTGCTGAATGCCGAGTACCCGGAAGGGGCGCGCCGCGGTGTGCTGCGTCATGAGTTCATCCTCAACTGGTCAGAAGCTGCGACATTCACGCTCTGCCTGGCGTGAATCACTTTCTTTCGAGGCACTGGCGTATGCAGGCCAGCAGGGTATCTTCGTCGTAGGGTTTGCCCAGATAGTGATTCACGCCGATTTCCTCTGCGTGCAGACGGTGCTTGTCGGCGGTACGCGACGTGATCATGATGATCGGAATATGTTTCAGTCGCGCGTCGCCGCGAATGTTGCGCGCCAGTTCGAAGCCGTCCATGCGCGGCATTTCGATGTCCAGCAGCATGACGTCGGGCATCACGTCGACGAGTTGTTCCAGCGCATCGACGCCATCCTTGGCGGTCAGCACCTGATAGCCATGACGGGCCAGCAGCCGACCGCTGATCTTGCGTACCGTAAGCGAATCGTCGACCACCATTACGCTGGCGGCGGCGACGGGAGCGGCCGTGGAGACGTCCTCGGCGGCGGTGGCCGGGGCCTCCGTCGCGGCGGTTTCCGCCCGTGCCGGGGCAGCGTGGGCGAGGGCGCGCGCCGCCAGAGCGATCGGATTGATGATCAGTGCCACCTCGCCGTTGCCCAGCACCGTGGCCCCGGCCAGGCCGGGGACGCGCGCCAGTTGCGGCCCGACGGCCTTGATCACGATTTCCTGGTTGCCGGAGAGGCTGTCGACTTCCAGTGCGACGCGTTCAGCCCCGCCCTTGATCAGCAGCATCCAGTGGCGTCGCTGCGGCGGCGGGGCGGCGTCCTTGTCGCCCAGCAAGGTGCCCAGATAGTGATAGGGATAGCGATTCCCGAGCCATTCGGTGCTGCCTGCGCTGCGTATCTTTGCCGCCGCGTCGGGCCTGTGCTCGGTGGCCTGCTCGATCATCGAGGATGGAATTGCATAGCGCCGATTGCCGGCAGTGACCAGCACGGCCTGTGTGACCGCCAGCGTCAGGGGCAGGTAGATGCGGAATGTGGCGCCGCGCCCGGTGACCGATGAAATCTCGATGCGGCCACCGAGGCTGGCCGTCTCGTTTTTCACCACATCCATGCCGACGCCGCGTCCGGCCAGCGTCGTGACCTCCTTGGCTGTGGAGAACCCGGCTTGCAGGACCAGTTGCGCCAGGCTCGCTTCGTCGGGCTTCGCGTCCGGCGCAATCAGGCCGTGTTCGATGGCGCGGCTCCGTATGCGCTCGAAGTCAAGGCCGGCGCCGTCGTCGGCGATGGACACCACGATTTCATTGCCCTCCTGCGCCAACGAAAGGGTGATCTGGCCGATCGCATCCTTGCCTGCCGCCGTGCGCGTGGCCGTGTCTTCCAGGCCGTGGGCCACACTGTTGCGCAGCATGTGTTCAAGCGGGCCCGCCATCTTGTCCAGCACCGAGCGGTCGAGTTCGGTCTGGCCGTGGCGGATGTCCAGGTTGGCGCGCTTGCCGGTATCCTTCGCCGCCTGCCGCACCACGCGATGCAGACGTTCGGCCAAACTATCGAAGGGCACCATGCGCACGCCCATCAGGCGCTGCGACAGTTCGCGGGAGAGGCGTGCCTGGGCGGCAACGGCAGCGTTTGCCTGGTCGAGGTTGCGCATCAGGTTCTGCTGCACCGTAGCGACGTCGTTCACGCTTTCCGCCATCATCCGCGCCACCTCCTGGAAGCGGGTGAAGCGGTCGAACTCGAGCGGATCGAACTCCTGCGAACGCTCGCTGGCCAGTGCCTGCTGCGATTGCATCTGCGATTCGGCCTGGATCTCGACTTCGCGCAGCTGCTTGCGCAGCCGAATCACGTTTTCCGTGAGTTCGAACAGCGATGCTTTCAGTGCCAGCAGTTCGCCCTCCATCCGGCCGCGGGCGATGGCAACCTCGCCGGCTTCGTTGACCAGCTGGTCAACCAGATCCGCGCGCACGCGCAGATGGACCTGGGGCGCGGGAACGAAGGGGGCGGGGCGGGGCGCGCCGGGTACGGCCGGCGCTTGCGGCGCTGCCACGGTCGCAGGCTCGTGGTCGAGCGGCTTCTGTTCGGCCGCCTGCGTTTCGACGGCGACTTCAGCGCTTGTCGCAAGGGGTTCCGGCGCTGCCGGTTCCGGTGGCGCCGCCTCGGGATTGCGCAGATGCTCGATCAGCATTGCCGCGCGGTCGTAGGAGGTCTCCAAACCGTCGATGGTGGCCGCCTGCACGGACTTCATGCGCGTCGCCTGGTCGATCCGGTCTTCCATCGAGTGCAGCAGTTCACCACAACCCATGGCACCGGCCATGCGGGCGCTGCCCTTGAGCGTGTGCAGCGCGCGCTGCAGCGTGCGGGCGATCTCGGCGTTGGTCGGCGCTTCCCGCCATTGGCGCAGAGTCTCGCCAATCTCGCGCATGAGATCGACGCTTTCCTCGAGGAACAGCGGCAGGATCTGCGGATCGATCTCGTTTTCGATCCGGGCGGCGCGACGCTCCGCTGCGGTGATGGTGACTTCGGGCACCGCCGGCTCGGCCGCTGCTGATTCAGCTAAGGGCTCAATGCTCGGCTCTATGGTTGTTGGTTCAAGGCTCGGTTCGATGGCCGCTTCTGCGGCCGGTTCGATAACCGGTTCGACGACTGTTTCGATGACCGGTTCTGCGGCTGCTTCGATAGCCGGTTCGACGACCGGTTCGACGGTCGGCTCCACATGGGGCAGGGGTGGTGGTTCCGCTGCCGTCGTCATGGCATTCAGCTCGGCGGTGAGAGACGCCTCCTCGCCCGGCATGCGGCGTTCCGCAACGGCGCCCAGCATGCCTTCGAGGGCGCCGGCGCAGCGCGCAAAAACGAAGCGTTGCGCGTCGCTCGGGATGACTGCCGTCAGGGACAAGCTCACCAGCGCATTCTCAAGTGCCCGGGCGAGGTTTGAAATCGGCATGAAGCCGGTAGCCGCCGAAATGCTGGCGGTGGTGTGAGCGGCGCGGACAACGTCGTTGCCAGGAACCTCTTCAAGGCCGAGCCTGGCTTGCAGCGTCGCGATGTATTCCCGCGTTTCGTCGAGATAGAGGTTGTAGAGAATGGGTGATACTTCCACCTCGCCAACCCGGATCGGCGGTGGCGAAGGGAAGCCGAGCACCTCAGCCGAAGCCGGAATTTCTGCTGCGGCCTCCTCGGGCGGAGCAATCTCGGGCAGGACTTCCTCGGGCGGAGCCTCGGGCTGAATTTCCTCGGGCGGAGCGATCTCGGGCAGGACTTCTTCGGGCGGAGCCACCTCAGACGCGACTTCTTCCGGTGCGGCTCGTTCGATAGTCGGCGCTGGCGGTACGGCGACTGCGGCCTCGACGTCCTCGGCGCCGCCAAGGATCTGGCAGCGGCGAACAAGTTCGGCGTAGTCGAAACGCCGGCTGCCGCCGGCTTCGAGCTGGGTGACCCAGGCCTTGAATGTGACCGCAGCGAGATCGAGCATCTCCAGCAGGGCCGGCGTCGCGGGACGGGCCTCGTGCAGCCAGCCGTTCAGTACCTGCTCTACGGCCCACCCGGCTTCGCCCAGATCGGCCAGACCCACCATGCGGCCGCTGCCCTTCAGCGTGTGGAAGCTGCGACGCACCGTGACCAGTGACTCATGGTCGCCTGGCGTGGCGTGCAGTTGCGGCAGTTGTTGTTCGATGGTGGCCAGCACTTCGGTGGCTTCTTCGAGGAAAATGCCCAGCAGCTCGGCATCGAGGTCTTCCTCGCTGGCCTCCATCATGCGTTCGGTTTCGGCCGAAGGCGCCGGGGCTGCGACGGCTACCGCGGGCAGTTCGGGCGGGAGTTCGGGGGGCGCTTCGAAACCTTCCACTTCGAAATCCGGCAGCGCTTCCTCGGCAGCAGCTTCTTGCGCGGGAATCGCCGCCGGCACGGCTTCGGCTACCAGGGCGGGGGCAGCAGGTTCCGGCGCAGCGGGCTCCGCTACAGCCGCTTCGGGTGCCGGCGGCGCTGGCGGTGGCGCCACCGTCGGCGGCGCATCAGGCTCGGGTTCCTCGCGCACGGCCTGGGCGACGGGGGGCGGTGCCAGGATGGCGTCAATGTCGGCAGCGCCGCCTTGCAGCTGGGTGACGAAAAAGCCCAGTGCCGAAAGCTTTTTCGCCACTTCCTCGAAGTCATTGGCTTGCGCAGTAAAGCCCGGCGCGGCGAAACGCTCGATCTCCTGCGCGCATTCTCCGAGCACCGCATTCGCCCGGTCCTGACCCAGCACCATCAACGCGCCCTGAATCTGGCGGATCGGCTTCGTCAGGGCCGCCAGGGTAGCCTGGCGCGAGGTGTCGCGGAAGTAGGCGTCGAGGGTTGTTTCGATGGTGCCGAGATTGGAGTGGATTTCGCGCGCAACCGATTCGAGCAGCAGCCGTTCCTGCGCCCGACGCGACATCGCATCAAGGTGGGGCAGCTCCATCATGCCGAGTTCCTCGCCGCGCCCGAGCGCGGCAAGGCGGTTCACGACGACATCGGTCGAGTGGGCAAAATCGGCATCCAGCGACTGGAAATTTTCGAGTGCGGATTCGGCGAGCACGAGCGCAGTGGCGAGTTCCAGCGCCATGACCTCGTTGTGCCGTGCCGGATCGCGGCGCAGCTGGTCGGTTTGTTCGAGAATGGCCGCAGTCAGTCGCGTGTAGTCGGGCTGCCCGGTGGCGGCGCCTTCTTCGGCGATTTTCGCTACGCGTTCATGAAAGGGCGGCAGGGCGGCGGCGGTACCGGCACAAAGCCGGTTCCAGTCGTCCTTGGCGGCTGCCAGCAATTCGCGCAAGCGGCGAACGATGGGCAGCAGCCGTTCGGTTTCCGATGGCGTTGCGGCCGGCACCATGCCGTCCAGGCGGTAGGCGGCGCGCACCACGGTCAGAGCGGCACCACCCGCCGTCGCGCAGGCGGCCAGGTACAGCGCTTCACGCAACAGCGGCTCGTTCGCGTCGGCGCCGCTTTCGACGAATTTCTTGATCTGCGCGCCAAGGCGCATGGCAAACATTTTGGCCTGTGTGGCGTCAGGCAGACCATTGGCCGCCATCGCGTCAAGCACACCCAGGGCGACCCACCAGTAGGCCCGGGCGGCCGGAGTGCTGCGCGTCATTTCGATCATCGCCACCGAAATTTTCATATCGGCGATACCCTTCGGATCGCCCTTGAGCCACTTCAGGAGGCCGCGTTCAAAACCCAGGCGCGCCGCCTTGAGTCGTGCTGCGAGCGCGTCGGGCGCCAGCGCCGGGAAATCCTTTTCGCGTTTCGGCGGACGCTGGGTGAGATCGGGAAAGAACAGGGCGATCGGCCCGGGTGCCAACTGCCCGCGCGCGACCGCCATCGCCCGGTAAGGCGCAAACAGTTTCAGGGGCTGGTCGGGATGGCCCGCCATCAGGTCGTCGAGATAGCCGCGCAGAGCGGCAAATCCGCTTTGGGCGGCGTCGATGGCGGGCTTGACGTCCGGCACGGCGCCTTCGCCCAGCGCGGCCAGCAATTGTTCTATCGCATCGGCGAACTCGGTAATGCCGTCCAGTCCGACAATGGCCAGCGCACCATGCGCCTGGTGCATGCTGGCGCGCGCCTTCTTCAGCTCGCCGCCGCCCGGATCCGCCGCGTGGGCGGCAAGACTCTGCCCGGCGCGCTCCAGTGCAAGATCGATTTCTCCCTTGACCCAGGACAGCGGGCCGATGTCGAGATCCGTGCTCATGAAAGGTGATTCAATACGCCGTGGTTGATCGGTACTTTAATCACACTTTGAAACCCGAGACCGAACCCTTGAGTTCGACAGCGAGTTCGGTCAGTTCGCCAATCGACACGGCGGTCTGTTGCGTGCTGGTGGTGGTCTGGCCGGTGATGCGCAGAATGTCCTGCATCGAGTCCGCCACCTTGGTGGCGATGTCGGCCTGAGCCTGGGTATCGGTCGAAATTTTTTGAATCAGGCGGGCAAGATCCTGCGACACGCTGGAGATTTCGTTGAGCGCCCGGCCGGCGGCATCCGACAGCTTCGCTCCTTCCACCACGCCCTGGGTGGAATGTTCCATGGCCGCCACGGCATCGTGCGTATCGGTCTGAATCGTCTTGACGATGGCCGCAATCTGTTTCGTCGCCTCGCCGGAACGCTCGGCCAGTCGTTGCACTTCTTCCGCCACCACCGAGAAGCCGCGTCCCGCTTCGCCGGCCGAGGCCGCCTGAATGGCGGCGTTCAGGGCCAGCACGTTGGTTTGTTCGGTAATGTCGGAAATCAGTTCGACGATTTCGCCGATCTCCTGGGAGGATTCGCCGAGCCGCTTGATCCGCTTGGACGTCTCCTGGATCTGGGTGCGGATTTCATTCATGCCTGAAATCGAGTTCGACACGGCCGCCGAGCCCTTCTGCGCCGCTTCGAGCGAGGCGTTTGCGACGCGGGCCGATTCCAGGGCCGAAGCGGATACGGATTTCATCGAGGTGGCCATTTCCAGAACCGCGGCGTTGGCGCTCATGATTTCGGCTGACTGTACCTTGGTGGCCGCGAGCAGGTCGTTGGAGGTGCTTTGCGCGGCGTTCGAGGCGTTGGTCACACGCAGGGCGGCATCGTTGATGCGGCGCACCAGCACGGCCAGTTCCTCGACGGTGTAATTCACCGAGTCGGCAATGGCGCCGGTGATGTCCTCGGATACGGTGGCGCGGACGGTCAGGTCACCGTCGGCGAGGTCGCCCATTTCATTCATCAGCCGCAAAATGGCACCCTGGGTTGCGTCCTTTTCCGCTTCGGCGACGCGACGCTGGTGATCGGCCTCGTTGCTGCGGCGCTGGCCTTCGTCGTTGAAAGCCTTGACCATGAGTACCAGCATCAGCAGCGCCAGTGATCCGAACACGGCGGCCATGACGGAAGAGAGGTCCTGGTCGGCGATCTCGCTTTCGTAGGCATGGACCAGATCTTCGCCACTGGATGCCATGGTGCGGAAACCGCCGACGAGCGTGGTGCCGGCAGTACGGGCCTTGACCAGGGCCTTGAGATCGCCGGACAGGCTGGCAAGCGCCGGCTGCATCGACTTCAGGCTGTGGGCCAGAGGGGAGTCGGCCGGGGCCAGTTCGGTCGCGGTGGCGATGTCCTTGGCCAGTTGCGCAGCCAAGGCTTCGTCGAATCCGGGCGCCCAGGCCAGTTGGACCGCGGCGCGCTGGATTCGCTCCATCAGGTAGGGCAGCTTGCCGCCGGCAGCCTCCGCTGCTTCGGTGATTGTCTTGCCCTGCCGCACCGAGTCGGTGGCGAGGCGATTGATCGCGGCGAGGCGGGTTTCCTGCGCCAGCAACAGGGTGATGATTTCGTTCTGCTTGGCCCAGCCTTCGCGCAAGGCATCGAGTGCCGGCCGTGCATGAAGGCTGGTGGCCGCTACCTTGATGCCTTTGACTTCCCCTCCTTCGGCAAGATTTTCCAGCAGTTTGCCAAGTCCGTCGCGGGCGTCGCGCAGTTCGCTGAAGCCTTCCTTCTGCCCCTGCATGGCGCTCAGGGCGGCTTTGGGGATTTGCTGGGTCAGCGGAGGAATGTGGCTGGCGACGGACAGGAAGGTGGTTCCCCGGGTCGAGGCCTGGACTTGCATGAAGATGGCAGCGACGGAAATCAGCAGGCTGACCAGAAAAACCGCGCCGAGGATTCGAAACTGGGTCTGGATATTCAAATGGCCGATCAGGGGCAGCTTGTTGCCTCTGCTGCTGCGGCGGTCCACCGCGGGCATTGCGCCTGCCGTCGGCTTCTGCGGCGATGAGCGGTTGCGGCGATCGAGTGTCGGCAACTTGAAGGGCAACTTGAAAGCCATGACGAGTCCTTTGCGGAACGCTCAAAGAGCGATATCGAGGTAACTGGGGTCGGACAACAGCGCCGGGATGCGCAACTGGGTCCAGATTTGGTCTTGGGGATCCTTGAAACGACCGCCGAGCCAGGGCGCCGTCTCTCCGGCGCCTTGCATCCCGGCCTGAGCCTTTGCGTCTCCCGCCGCATGCATCTGCATCTGCGGCCGCAGACCCAGCGCGCGACGCACCAGCAATGCACTGTTGACGCCATGTCGTGCGCCGATCAGCAGCAGTCGTGCCTGGGCATTGATCGGTGTCGGCGCGCCGCCGCGCCAGGCCGAAAAATCCACGACGCCATAGAGCACGCCGCGAATGTTCGCGATGCCGGCGAACCAGGTTTTGGTCAGAGGGGCGGGCGTCAGTGGCGGCAGGGGCGTGACTTCACCCGAGTCGGCAAGATCGATCAGCCAATGGCTGCCGCCGGGAAGGTCATCGGAGCCGGACTCGATGCCGAGCAAGGCCTGGGCGCCTTCGCCGCGCCGTGCCGACACGAGCCTCTCGGAGAGGCCCTGCTGGAACTCGCGCAGACTGATGCGCTTGGCCATAACGGTGTTTACCCGAGCGCGGCGATCTTGGCCAGCAGAGCTGGGCCATCCACCGGCTTGGTGACGTAATCCTGGGCGCCCTGGCGCATGCCCCAGAGCTTGTCGGTTTCCTGATTTTTGGTCGTGCAGATGATGACGGGAATGTTCTTGGTCGCCTCGTCGCGCGACAGCGCCCGGGTGGCCTGAAAGCCATTGGTCCCGGGCATCACCACGTCCATGATGACGAGATCGGGCTTGAGCTGTTTTGCCCGCTCGACACCCGCGTCACCGCTGTCGGCGGTAGTGACTTCGTAGCCGGCGCCCTGCAACAATTGGGACATGATGTGGCGTTCCGTGGGGGAGTCGTCGACAACCAGGATATTTTTTATGGGCATGATGGCTCTCTCGAATTTGAAAAATCCGGTCAGCCGCGTGCGGCATGTTCGGCGACCGTTTTTATGAGACTGTCCTTGGTGAAGGGCTTGGTCAGATATTCATCGGAACCGACCATGCGTCCGCGCGCACGGTCGAAGAGGCCGTCCTTGGATGACAGCATGATCACCGGGGTGGCCGCGAATTTCGGATTCTTCTTGATCAGCGCGCAGGTTTGGTAGCCATCGAGCCGGGGCATCAGGATGTCGCAAAAGACCACATTCGGCAGATGATCGTTGATCTTTGCCAGCGCATCGAATCCGTCTTCGGCCAGCACCACCTGGGCACCGGCCTGCAGCAAAAAAATTTCCGCAGTCTTGCGGATGGTGTTCGAATCATCGATCACCATCACCTTGATGCCGGAAAGCCTGGGCGTCTCGCTCACGTTACTCCATGCTGGATGCAGACTTCAATCACGGCGATCGCCAAGGGAGCAAACCAGGCCCGGCAGCATTTCCCCTGACCGGCGCTTGCCATGTTCCCCTGCCGCCCCTTCGTTCGTGGTTTTTCGTTCAAATTTCATTTACCTGCAATCATACTTAAATTTTCATCATTTCAAAGTCTTCCTTGCGGGCACCGCATTCCGGGCAGGTCCAGTTGGGCGGGACGTCCGCCCACCGCGTGCCGGCCGGAAGGCCTTCCTCCGGAATCCCCCTGGCCTCATCGTAAATGAAGCCGCAGGTCAGGCACATCCATTTTGAATACGACGGTTCGGACGTCATTGCTGGATCGTGGTTATGATTCCCGGCAGGGGTGCGCAGGAAGGGGTATCGGATTCGGTCTGCCCCTGCCTTGTGCGCCGGGCGGCGGCATGCCTTCGGATAGAATTGGGCGATATTAACCCAAGCCGCTTGCCGCCCGACAGAATCGGGCAGGTTCAGGACATTCATGCCCGCTGCCTTTCCCGTCAATCCGTCGCCACCCATCGTGCTGAGTTTTGCCGCTTCCGACCCCACCGGCGGTGCCGGATTGCAGGCCGATATCCTGACGCTGGCCAGTCTGGGTTGCCATCCGCTTTCGGTCGTGACGGCGATCACGGTGCAGGACACGGCCGGCGTCGAGGGCGTGTTGCCGCTGGACGCCGAATGGGTGGCCGACCAGGCCCGAACCCTGCTCGAGGACATGCCGGTGGCAGCGTTCAAGCTGGGGATGATGGGCAGTGTCGAGATCATCGCTGCCATCGCCGAGGTCATCTCGGACTACCCGGACATTCCCGTGGTTCTTGATCCGGTGCTGGCTTCGGGGCGCGGCGACCAGTTTGCCGACGAGGAAATGATCGAGGCCATGATCGGCCTGTTGCTGCCGCAGACCACGCTGCTGACGCCCAACAGCCTCGAAGCCCGGCGCCTGGCTCAGCAGCTCGGCGAGATAAATGGCGACGCCCGTCCCGAGCAAGGCCTCGCCGAATGCGCCCACCGCCTGATCGATGCCGGATGCGAGTATGTGCTGGTCACGGGAACCCACGAAGCCGGCCTGCAGGTGGTCAATACGCTCTACGGCAGCCACGGCACGGTGCGCACCGATCGCTGGGACCGCCTGCCCGGCAGCTATCATGGCTCGGGCTGCACCCTGGCCTCGGCCATCGCCGCCCACTTCGCCAGCGGCGCGGATGTGGGAGAAGCGGTTCTCGGGGCGCAGGAATTTACCTGGCGCACCCTGGCTGCCGGCTTTCGTCCCGGCATGGGACAATTCATTCCCGACCGATTGTTCTGGTCGCGGGAAGAGGATGGCCAAGAGGATGACCGCGCGAATGAGAACTGACTATTCGGATGACACGATGCGGCTGCCGGAAGACGGTTCACCTGGCATTCCCTGCCGATGCGTGAGCAGAGCTCCCCCGAAACGGTGCGCATCGTGAAAGTGAAGCTGCGCGGCCTTTGTGCCGTGACGCCCGACGATCCCCTGCTGCCACGGCTGTCGGCGCTGGCCAAGGCCGCGCTCGATGGCGGCGCGCCTTTCGTCCAGTACCGCAACAAGATGGCATCGCGCCCGCTGCGGCGCGCCCAGGCCGCGGAAATGCTGCGCATCTGCCACGCCGCGGGGGCAAAGCTGATCATCAACGACGATGTCTGGCTCGCCGTAGAAATCGGTGCCGACGGCGCCCATCTCGGTCGCGACGACGCGCCGGGCGGATCACTCGCTGCTGCGCGCGACGCCCTGGGGCCCAAGCGCATCCTCGGCGTCTCCTGCTACAACGAACTGGCCCTGGGCGAAGCTGCGGTTTCTGCCGGCGCCGACTATCTTGCCTTCGGCAGCATGTTTCCCTCGCGCACCAAGCCCGGCGCAGTGCGCGCATCGCTGGAACTGCTTGGCGAGGCCAAGCGTCGCTACGGCCTGCCGGTCGCGGCCATCGGCGGCATCACGCTCGACAATGCCCCGCAACTGATAGCTGCCGGGGCCGACATGCTGGCGGTGGTCAGCGACCTGTTCGACGCGATGGACATCAAGATGCGCGCCGCGGCCTACCAGCGGCTGTTCACCCCGCCGCGACCGTGAGTCCGGCCAGGGCTTGCAAAGCGCCGCTACAATCCGATTTTCGACCAATGACACCGATTCCTGACCATGTCCCGTAACGAAGAACTCTTCCTCCGCGCCCAGAAAACCATTCCCGGCGGCGTCAATTCCCCGGTGCGTGCCTTTCGTTCCGTCGGCGGCGCGCCGCGCTTTTTCACGCGCGGTGAAGGTCCCCGCGTCTGGGATGCCGATGGCAAGGCCTATGTCGACTATGTGGGTTCCTGGGGCCCGCTGATCCTTGGTCACGCCGACCCGGACACGGTGCGCGCGGTCCAGGAGGCCGCCGCAAAAGGGCTCAGCTTCGGCGCGCCGACCGAAGGCGAGGTCGAACTGGCCGAACTGCTGGTCAAGCGCGTGCCGAGCATGGACATGGTGCGCCTGGTGTCGTCCGGTACCGAGGCCACCATGAGCGCCATCCGCCTGGCGCGCGGCTTCACCGGGCGCGATGCGATCGTCAAGTTCGAGGGCTGCTACCACGGCCACGGCGACAGCCTGCTGGTCAAGGCCGGCTCGGGCCTGCTGACCTTCGGCAATCCTTCCTCGGCCGGGGTCCCGGCCGACCTGGCGCAGCACACGCTGGTGCTCGACTACAACGACGCCCAGGGCATGCACGATGCCTTTGCCAAACACGGCAAGACCATTGCCTGCGTCATCGTCGAGCCGGTGGCCGGCAACATGAACCTGATCGCGCCGAAACCCGAGTTTCTGGCAGCCATGCGCGAGCTGTGCACGCAGCACGGATCGCTGTTGATCTTCGACGAAGTCATGACCGGCTTTCGCGTCGGCCCGGGTTCGGCCCAGGGTCTGTACGGCATCACGCCGGACCTGTCGACCTTCGGCAAGGTGGTCGGCGGCGGCATGCCGCTGGGTGCTTTCGGCGGCCGTCGCGACATCATGGAAAAGATCGCACCGCTGGGCCCCGTGTATCAGGCCGGCACGCTGTCGGGCAATCCGCTGTCGGTGGCGGCGGGCCTGGTGACGCTGAAGAAGATCGCCGCGCCGGGCTTCTACGAAGAGCTTGCGGCGAAGACCCGCGCGCTGGTCGAAGGCCTTGCCGCCGTGGCCAAGAGACGCGGCGTGAAGTTTTCGGCGCAATCGGTGGGCGGCATGTTTGGCGTCTATTTCTCCGCCACGCCGCCGACGTCCTATGCCGAAGTCATGGCCTCGGACAAGGAGGCCTTCAACCGCTTCTTCCACGCCATGCTCGACGCCGGCGTGTATCTCGCGCCCTCGGCCTTCGAGGCCGGCTTCGTTTCGGCCGCGCATACCGACGCCGACATCGCCGCCACGGTCGCTGCGGCCGACGCGATCTTTGCCGCCGGTTAAGAGTCGGCGCCGAAGCTACGGCGACACGAACAGTCCATGCCGACACTGAGTTCTGCCGCCGCCTGGGCGGTCCTGCTGGTCGCCGGACTGTGCGAAGTGGTCTGGGCCATCGGCCTCAAATACACCGAAGGCTTCACGCGCCTGCTGCCCAGCGCCTGGACACTGGCGGCGATGGCTACCTCGGTGGTCCTGCTGGCCTGGTCGCTGAAAACCCTGCCGGTGGGAACCGCCTACGCGGTATGGACCGGCATCGGCGCGGTCGGCACGGCATTGCTGGGCATGGCGCTGTTCAACGAGTCGCGCGAGGTCGCGCGCCTGGTCTGCATCGGCCTGATCGTGGCCGGCATCCTCGGCCTCAAACTGGTGACGAAGTAGCGCCGGACGCCGGTGTTGCTCAGGCTTCGCGCCCGGCGCGTCGGGCGGCAAGAAGCTTCCGCGCCTTGCGCGTTTCCAGCCAGCGCAGGGTGACGTAGGTGCCCCAGCCGAACAGCCCCATGGCGACGATGAAGGCGCCGTAGGACACGGGCCAGGGAATGCCCTCGGTCATCATCGAGAACTCCGACATGCCGCCGACGCCGGCAATGATGTTGAGCGGGACGAAGACCACGCTGATGGTCGTCAGCTTTGAAACGCGCTTGTTCTGGTTGATGTTGATGAAGCCGACCGTGGCATCCATCAGGAAGTTGATCTTGCCGAACAGGAAGGACGTGTGCCCGTCGAGCGAATCGATGTCGCGCAGGATCTGGCGCGCGTCGTCATGTTGTGCGGTCGACATCAGCCGGCTGCGCATCAGGAAGGACAGCGCGCGCCGCGTATCGAGGACGTTGCGGCGGATGCGGCCGTTGAGGTCTTCTTCCTTGGCGATGTCGGAGAGGATCTCGGCCGCCTCGTCGTCGGTGACCTGCGGCGTCAGGACGGTGCGGCTGACCTTCTCCAGTTCGGCGTAGATGTCCTCCAGCGCGTCCGCAGAGTACTCGACGTCGGCATCGTAGAGATCGAGCAGCACATCCTTGCCGTCGGTGACATAGCCCGGCTGGATGCGCGCGCGCAGGCGTTGCAGGCGGAACACCGGCAGTTCCTCTTCGCGCATCGAGAACAGGATGTTGTTGTGCAGGACGAAGGCCACCGGCACGTTGCGCGATTCGTCCTCCTTGTCGAGCAGGAAATCCGAATGCATATGGACGTCGCCGCTGTCCTCGATGTAGAAGCGCGCCGATTCCTCGATGTTCCTGAGGTCGTCGGCATCCGGCAGTTCGAGGTCGAAGATGTCCTCGACCCACTGGCGCTCTTCCTTCGAGGGCGCCAGCAGGTCCACCCAGATCGGCGCGGTGGCGGCGAGGTCTTCCTTGCTGTCGATCTGGATCTGGCGCAGGCGGCCGTTCTGCAGTTCGAAGGCATTGATCATCACCGGCTTGCGCGTCGCGTCGCCGGATTGCAGGACGCCCTGCAGGTCGCCGCCGGCTGCCGCGGGAGCATCGTCGGGCTCCTCGTCGAGCGATTCCTGGAGGGCCTCCGACATCTCGTCGAGCACGTCCTCGCCCTGCTCCTTGTCCAGCAGTTCCCAGACCTGGACGCTCTCGTCGGGCGGCAGCGCATCGAGGATGCGCGCCACGGATTCGGGGGCCAGCGGCTCCAGCATGGTGCGCAGCGCGTTCCAGTCCTGGCGACGCACGAGCTCCTCGACCTCGCGCAGGGTCTCCTGCTCCTCGGCGCGGCTTCGCGCCTCGGCGTCGTCTTCGACAGGCGGGTTCAGGATCTCGGACATGGCCCGCGTATTCTAGTCACATTAACGCGGAACAACTTGTTCTGAGCGATTGGTGATAGCCGAGCGAAGCGAACTGATCAGAAGCCTCTCCGTGAGGGGGCGAGGCGGCAATTCGCTTTTGGCGCGCCTCATCTTCAGTGGTGCAATCAGTGCAGCATAAGCGTTCTTCATGATTCATGGCACTTCCGCGCTGCCCATGCGGCCGAGTATCAGTTGTGTGCGGCCGTTCATGTAGGCGGAATAGGGATTGCGTTCATAGCGGCGCGGCGCCGGCAGCATCACGGCCAGACGCGCCGCCTGTTCCGCGCCGAGTTGCGCCGCCGGGACGTTGAAGTAGCGGCGTGCGGCCGCTTCGGCGCCGAACACGCCGTCGCCCCATTCGACGGCGTTGAGATAGACCTCGAGGATGCGCCGCTTGTCCCACAGGAGTTCGATCCAGACCGTGATGATGGCCTCCTCGCCCTTGCGCAGCATGGACTTGGCGGGTGACAGCAGCAGGTTCTTGGCCAGTTGCTGGGAGATGGTGGAGCCGCCGGCAACCACCTTGCCCTTCTTCTGGTTCTTCTCGATGGCCTTCTGGATGCCCTCCCAATCGAAGCCCTCGTGATCGACGAACTTGTCGTCCTCGGCGGCGATTACGGCGCGCTTGAGGTGGATCGAGATTTTTTCGTAAGGCACCCATTGCTTCCTGAGTTCGGCTTTCGGGTTCTTCTGTCGGGCTTCGTCCAGGCGCTGGCTCTGGAAGCTGGTCGTTGCGGGATTGGCCCATTTCCACCACAGCACCCAGCCCAGGTACCAGCCCTGCCAGAGCAGGAGCAGGCCGAGGGTAGTCGCCAGACCGAGTTTCAGCCAGCGCGGTGCCGGCCTCATTGCGTTGCTTCCGAGCAACGCAAAGAAGAATTGAACGCCCCCCCTTGCAGGGCGCTTTCCGGCCTGTATGCCGGAACCGTTCGAAGGGCGCGAAGCATGCTTCGCGAATTCCCCTTCTCACCCCCCCGTTCCACGGCTGGCTTTGCACAGCCAGCCGGCTTCGGCGGCGCAAAGCAGTGCTTTGCGAAACCCCGCCTACGCCCGCCGCCCAGGCGGGGGCGACTGATGAAGCCCCTGCGCAGCAAGACGGCCAGCATAGCTGGCGCGTCGCTGCGGATGCTCGGTTCGCTGCGCTCAAATTTCATGAGGCGCTCGTCAGAGCTGCAAGTACCGGTGCCGTGTGCGGACGCACCCCGCGCCAGATGAAGAAGGCTTCGGCGGCTTGTTCGACCAGCATGCCGAGGCCGTCGGCCACCCGCGCGCCGGCTGCCCGCGCCTGCGCCATGAACGGGGTCTCGCGACCATAGACCATTTCATAGGCGACGCAATGCGGCGCAAACACGGAAGTCGGCAACGGCAGTACGGCGTTGCTGAGCCCTGCCGAGGTGGCGTTGATGACGAGATCGAAGGTTTTTCCGGCGAGCCCCGGGAAACCCGTGCCGTCGGGTTTGACTGTGACCGCACAGCCGGGCAGGCGGGCGAATTCCAGGGCCAGGCGCGCGGCGGTTTCTTCGGTGCGGTTGGCGATCAGCAGTTCGGCGGGGTTTTCGAGCAGCAGCGGGAGGATCACGCCGCGCGCCGCGCCGCCCGCGCCGAGCAGCAGGATGCGCCGCCCCGCAGGGTCGCAGCCGAGATTGTTCTTCAGGTCACGCACCAGTCCGGCGCCGTCGGTGTTGTCGCCGATGATGGCGCCGGCATCGAAACTCAGGGTATTGACTGCACCGGCCGCATCGGCACGCGCCGTGCGCCGTGTGGCGAGGCGAAAGGCTTCTGCCTTGAACGGCACGGTGACATTGGCCCCCCGGGCCAGGCCCTTGCCGGCGGCGATGAAGGCCTCGACGGCGGCGACGAAGCCGTCCTTGTCGGCGAGGATGGCCTGATAGCTGATGTCCTGTCCGGTCTGTGCGGCGAACAGCGCATGGATGCGCGGCGATTTGCTGTGCCCGATCGGGTTGCCAAACACGGCGTAGCGGTCAGTCATGGTTCAGTCGGAACGCAGGCGATCCAGGTTGGTGAAGGTCCAGGTACGGGTTATCTCGAGCACGTCGGTATCGCGCCGGATGGACTCGGGGAAGGCGGCGAAAGGTGCCGACATCTGCACGATGCGGCGCGCGGCTTCGTCGAGCAGGCTCTGGCCCGAGGAGCGACTGACTTCGACGCGGTCCAGATCGCCGTTGGCCTTGATGATCACGGTCAGCACCAGGCTGCCATACAGGCGGCCCCTGGCCGCCGCCGGATAATTCAGGTTGCCGATGCGTTCGATTTTCTGCCGCCAGTCTTCGACGTACTGCGCGAAACGGTATTCCTCGACCCGGGCGCCTATGAATTTCTTGCGCGGACGCTGGTTGTACTCCTCCAGTTGGCGGGCGATCTGGCCTTCGATGCGGGCAATGGCCAGCGCGGTGCTGGCCATGTCGGCGCCGGAAACATTCGGCTCGGGTACCGGTACCGGGTTAACTTTCGTTTTGTCGGTGCTGACCGCCCTTTCGCTCTTCAGCCTCGTCATCTGCTGCTGCGTCTGCGCTTCCAGTTCGGCGACGCGACGTTGCGCCTCGATCAGCTGGTCGCCTTCCTTGGTCCGGGCGGAAGGGGGAAGCGGCGTCTTGGCGCGGCGGTCTTCCTCGGTGTTGCCGCCGCCATCGAGATTGGTCTGGGCCTTGGCCTGTGCCTTTTCCGGCTTGGCCTTGCTCTTGCTGTTGACCAGGATGACGTCGAGCGCCCGTTCGCGGGCCTTCTCCATGAAATCCGGCGGGGTGAAGCGGATCACCAGCAGCAGGGAATGGAACAGCAGCGAGACGCCAAGCGCCAGCGTCAGGTTGCGCCGCGGCGCGTCCATTGCGGCGAGGAAGGCCGGCATCGGCAGGGGCGGCAGTGAAGGCCAGGATAGGCGCAGGCTGGACATAAGCCCGTCGATTTTACCCCGCGACGTCGTCACCCTCGTCGTCGGCGAAGGCCGCATCAGGACTGCTATTGGCCGCCAATTCGGGCGCCTGCTCGAGATAGCGCAGGCGCAGTTCGGCCTCCAGCAAGTCGATGCCTTCGACGGCGAGGCGCACGTGTGCACCTCGCGGCAGTTCCGGCAGCGAGGGCACCCGCGCCACCAGCGGGATCGCGTCGAGACGTACCAGGGACTCGCGCAGGACCTGGGCCAGCACGGCCAGCTCGCCCTGCTGCAGCAGCCAGCGCAGGCACCAGTAGCGCTCCATGCCGCGCTGGAATTCGGCATAGGCGGCGTAGGTCAGCTCGAAGTCGCGCATGGCAGCCAGCAGATCGGCCGACTTGGGCGGGAAAGGGGGCGGCTCACCGTTCAACAGCGCGATCAGCTGCCACTGGTTGAGCAGGTCGCAATAGCGCCGCAGGGGCGAGGACGACCAGGCATAGCATTCGACGCCGAGGCCTTCGTGCGCGGCGGCGACCGTGCTCATGCGCACCTTGCCCGCCGTCTGCACCCGGTACAGCGCGGGGATGCCGGCATCGCGCAGCATCGCGCCCCAGGTGGCGTTGGCCATGATCATGAGTTCGGCGACCAGCGTGTCGAGCGGACTGCCGCGTTCGCGCTGCTCGATGGCGACGAAGCCCTTGCCCGGTTCCGCGGCAATGCCGCTGTCGGCGTTCCAGTCGACGATGAAGTTGTAGTCCTTGCGGGTGGCGTTGTCCGAGGGTTTGCCGCGCCCGGCTTCGAGCACCTGGGCAAATTCCCAGAGCAGCTTCAGCTCGTCGCGATAGGGAAATTCCGCCAGGCCATCGGCCAGCGTGGCGGCGTTGAACACTGGCTCGATGTCGTGGTGGCGCAGGTTGGCGACGATGGGCACGCGCTCCATGCGCGTCTCATGGCCGAGCAGGCGGTAATCATCGGCGACATCGAGATACAGCGAAATCGCGGCGACGGTGCGTCCGGCGGCCAGGGTGAAATGCTCGACGATGTCTTCCGGCAGCATGGTGATCTTGCGTCCCGGCATATATACCGTGGACAGCCGGTCGCGGGCGATGCGGCCGAGGTCCGAATCGGGCGCAAAGCCGAGGCCCGGCGCCGCGATGTGGATGCCGATGCGCCAGCCGCCATCGGTTGTCGTGACCGAAAACGCGTCGTCGATTTCAGTCGTATGCGCGTCGTCGATGCTGAAGGCTTGAACTTGCGCGAGCGCAAGTTCAAGACCTTCAGCATCGCTATCGGGTGAGCCATCCCCCCGTCCCCCTTCCCGCGAAAGGGGGCTACCAGTCAGGCGCTGCGCGCCAATTGGACGAGGTGGTGCGTAATAGGGGAAACCGGTGCCGCCCTTGCTCTCGGGAAAGTACTCGAAGAGGAAGCGGCCGAGGTGATAGTCGTGGGTCGAGGGCAGCGCGCCGCAATCGAAGAGCAGGCGCGCCGCCGACTTGCCGGTCTCGGCGCAGGCAGCTTCGAGCGCCTTGGTCTCGGGGCGGTTGCGATCGGGTTTGTAAATCAGCTGCGACAGGAGCGGGGCGAATTCGGCGGGCAATTGGTCGTTCTTGAGTTCCTCGACCATGCGTTCGATGGCGGCGGCCTGCAGGCGCTTTTTTTCCAGGCCGGCCAAAGCGGCTTGCAGGATTTCGGGCGGCGCCTTGCGGAAACGGCCGCGGCCCTTGCGGTGAAAATAGATCGGGGCGGCATGCAGGCGCAACAGCACGGCCGCCGCCTGCACCGCATCGGGTTTGGCGCCGTGATACTCGGCGGCGAGCTCCTCGAAGCCGAATTCCTGCTCGCCGCAGACTTCCCAGAGGAAACCCGCGTCGATGGCTTCCGCGTCCGCTTCGGCGCGCTCGAGCAGTTCGCCGGGTGCGGGTGCGGCGAAACGCAGCAGGACATTGGCCGTCTTGACCTTGGAGCGTTTGCCCGAAGCAAGCTCGATCTGCAGCGACGTTACGCTGTCGGCCAGCACGCTGCCGGCACGGAAAGCGCCGTCCTCTTCAAACAGGACATTCATGGAGGCAGGGGACGTGAGCGGGAAGCGGGGGAGCAAATTATACCGGTCTGGCCGTGGCGACCAGCACCGTGCTGCTCAGGCGGTAGCCGCCGGGGACGGCATGGGGGGTCAGTTCCTCGGCCACGGCAGCGGCCAGCGCCTGCTGTTTTTCGGCGGGCAGGCGCGACAGGCTTTCCGCCGCGCCGCCAGCCAGGTCGAGAAAGCCCTGCCAGTAAGCGCTGGCATCGCTGAAGTCGATGGCCAGGCGAAAAGCTTCGATCCCGATGTCGCGAAAGTCGGCGCCGGCGAGACGGCGGGTCAGTTCCGCCGGATCGCCGAAGCGGAAAATCGACGGCCGCACCACCTTGGGCGCCGGCAGCAGGCGACGCATGCATGCCAGCGCCGCTTCGACCAGGGGCGTTTCGCAGGCAGCGCCCCAGACCGACAACGCGAGGAGTCCGTCGGGCGCCAGCACCCGGCGCATTTCGTGCAAGGCGGCCTGGTCGTCGGGAAAGAACATCAGGCCAAGCCCGCACAGGACGCGGTCGAAACCGGAATTTGCAAAGGGCAGCGCCTCGCCATCCGCCGCCACCCGCAGCAGATCGGGACAGCAGCCGAGCTGGCCTTCGCTGATGTCGCTGGCGACCGCCAGCCCGCCGGCGCCGGCAGCTTCTTGTGCGCGGCGCGCCAGCAGGCCGGGACCGCTGGCCAGATCGAGCACGCGTTGGCCCGGCTCGATCCGGGCGGCCTTGATCAGCGCTTCGGCCAGTTCGCCGCGGGCGCCTGCCGCCGCCAGATAGCGCGCACCGATGCGGTTGTAGCCGGCGCGTTCGAGGCGCTTGAAGTGTGCGGAATCGAAGCTCATGGCATAGGCGCCGCGGTACGCGCTGCGGCAGTCTTGAGCAGATCGAAGCTGTAGATCGCCAGCCCGAGCCAGATCGCGGCGAAGGTCAGGCTGCGGCCGAGATCCAGCGGTTCGTGATACACCAGTACGGCGAGCAGGAAGGCGATCGAAGGCGCCAGGTACTGCAGGAAGGCGATCATGGACAGCGGCAGCCGTCGTGCCGCGACGGCAAACAGCAGCAGCGGGATGGCCGTCACGGCGCCGGTGGCGATCAGCAGCAGGTCGCGTTCGTTCAGGATGCCGGTCGCGTCGCCGAAGTGGCTCTGCCCGGAATACGCCAGCCAGCCCAGCCAGGCAAGCGCCGGCGGCGTCATGCAGACGGTTTCGAGAAACAGGCCGCTGGCCGCATCCAGCGGCAATTGCTTGCGCAGCAGGCCATAGACGCCGAAGGTGCCGGCCAGCACCAGGGCAATCCAGGGCAGCCCGCCGGCGCGCGTCGCCTCGATGGCGACACCGGCTGCCGCCAAAAACACGGCCAGCCATTGCAGGGTCCGCAGGCGTTCCTTGAGCACCAGCACGCCCAGCATGACGTTGAGCAGGGGCAGGATGAAATAGCCGAGGCTGGTGTCGAGGATGTGGCCGTTATTCACCCCCCAGACGAAGGTCAGCCAGTTGCTGATCACCAGCGCCGAGGCCAGCGCGATTTTCGCCAGTTGCGCCGGGATGCGGGCGACCCGCAGCGCGTCGCCAAAGCCGCGACCGAAGCCGATCAGGGCCGTCATCAGCAGCAGGGCCCAGACCACGCGATGGGCGATGATCTCGACCGCCGGCACCTCGGCGATCTGTTTGAAGAAGATCGGCACCAGGCCCCAGATCAGGTAGGCGACGATGCCCGCAGAGATGCCGAGCCGGATGTTTTCGGGCGTGGCCGCGGGTTGGGTTGCGCTCACAGGGAGTCGGTCAGTCCGGCGAATTCGATGATCGGATCGAGAACGGCGTTCCAGCGCGTGAAACTGTGATCGCCGCCGGCCAGCACGGTTTGCCGCGCGCCGAGATAGCGGCGCACGGCGTCGCGGTAGTCGAGGGTTTCGTCGCCCTGTTCCACCAGCAGCCAGAAGCGTTCCGGTTTGCTCAGTAGCGGGACGTCGATGGCGCGCAGTTGTTCGACGTGTTCCAGCGTGAAGTCGAAGCTCTCGCCGGTATAGAGCCAGCGCTGCGGGCCGATGTATTTCTGCAGCGAGAGATGGGCGACCACGGCAGGATTGACCAGAACGCCCATGAGGTCGAAGGTCTCCGCCAGGTACGTGGCGTAGTAGCCGCCGAGCGAGGAGCCGACCACCGTGGTGACGCCGTGGCGGGCGATCAGGTCTTCCGCCAGTGCGATGGCATCCTTTGGCGCCGCCGGCAGTTGCGGGCTGAGGAATTTGTCGCCGAGGCCGCGCTCCTGCATGCGCTTGCCCAGGGCCTGCGCCTTGTGCGACTGCGGGCCGCTGGTAAACCCGTGCAGATACAGGATCATTCCCCCCTGCCCCCTTTCCAGGAAAGGGGGTGACGGCGGTTCGCCGCCTGGCGACGGCTCCATGTTGTTGGCTGCGCCCGCCTTGAGGCGGCTCGGCGGCGGTCGCGCATCAAGGACTGCTCCAATCGACGATGCCCATCTGCCAGGTGGCGAGCACGACGATGCCGAAGGCAATGCGGTACCAGGCGAAGACGGTGAAGTCGTGGGTCGAGATGAAGCGCAGCAGCCAGCGCACGCAAAGGAAGGCGGAGACGAAGGAGGCGGCGAAGCCGACGACCCACATGCCGAGGTCGTCGATCACCAGCAGGTGGCGTTCCTTGTACATCTGGTAGGCGCTGGCGGCCATCAGCGTCGGTACGGCGAGGAAAAAGGAGAACTCGGTGGCCGCCTTGCGCGACAGGCCGAACAGCAGGCCGCCGATGATGGTGGCGCCGGAGCGCGAGGTGCCGGGAATCAGCGCGCAGGCCTGGGCCAGGCCGAGCTTGAGCGCGTCCGCCGGGGTCAGTTCATCGACGTTGTCGATGCGTACCGTGTGCTTGCGCTTTTCGGCCCAGAGGATGATGAAGCCGCCGAGGATGAAGGTGGTCGCTACCGTGACCGGGTTGAACAGGTTGGCCTTGATCGCCTTGCCGAAGAGCAGGCCGAGCACCGCCAGCGGCATGAAGGCGACCGCGATGTTGAGCGCAAAGCGCTGCGCCACGGGATCGCTGCCGAGTCCGGCCAGCACGCGGCCGAAGCGCGCGCGGTATTCCCAGCAGATGGCCAGCATCGCTGCGGCCTGGATCACGATGAGGAACAGCTTGCCGCGCTCGTCGTTGAACTTGAGCAGGTCGCCGGCGAGGATCAGGTGGCCGGTGGACGACACTGGAAGGAACTCGGTAAAGCCTTCGACCAGGCCGAGAATCAGCGCCTGCAGCAGCGGGTGGAAGTCCATGTCGGAAGAATAAAAAGGCGCCAAATAAGGGCGCCGAGTCTAGCATGCGGCGGTATCTGCCTCCAGTCGCGCCAGCCAGTCCAGGGCCGCGTCGCGGTCGCTGCCGCACATCTCGGTTGAGGGCTGCAGGCCGCTGCAGCAGGACGGGCGTCGCGAACTGCCGAACAGCGTGCAGCGATAGTCGGGCGTCAGGTGCACGCAGGGCTCGCCGGCGGGCTTGTCCAGCGTGCTGATCGAGGGCGCGATGCAGCAGGCGCCGCAGCCGGGTCGGCAGTCCATGATCGCCGTGTCGCCAGCGCCGACTTTTAGCGTGAAAAAACTCGTTCGGAGCGACGGGTCAGAGTCGAGCGAAGCGAGCCGATTGGTAGCCCCCCGTGAGGGGCGAGGCGGGGTTTCGCACCGCATGCGGTGCGCCGCCGCAGCCGGCTGGCTGTGCAAAGCCAGCCGTGGGCCGCGTAGCGGATGGGGGGGCGGGCCTTCAATTTGCCTTTTGCGCGTTTCATCTTCTGAGGGTGGAGCGCGATGACATCCGCGTTACGACGCCTTGTAGATCTCGCTGCCGGCCCTGACGAATTCGACAGACTTCACTTCCATGCCCTTGTTGAGCGCCTCCTGCTCCGAGACGCCCAGCTTGGCCGCGTACTCGCGCACGTCCTGGGTGATTTTCATGGAGCAGAAATGCGGCCCGCACATGGAGCAGAAGTGGGCCAGCTTGGCGCCGTGCTGCGGCAGCGTCTCGTCGTGGAATTCGCGCGCCTTGTCGGGGTCGAGGCCGAGGTTGAACTGGTCCTCCCAGCGAAACTCGAAGCGCGCCTTGGACAGCGCGTTGTCGCGCACCTGGGCGCCCGGGTGTCCTTTCGCCAGGTCGGCGGCGTGGGCGGCGATCTTGTAGGCCATGATGCCGTCCTTGACGTCGTTCTTGTCCGGCAGGCCGAGGTGTTCCTTCGGCGTCACATAACAGAGCATGGCCGTGCCATACCAGCCGATCATGGCCGCACCGATGGCGCTGGTGATGTGGTCGTAGCCCGGCGCGATGTCGGTCGTCAGCGGGCCCAGAGTATAGAAGGGCGCTTCGCCGCACAGGCGCAGCTGCTCGTCCATGTTGAACTTGATCATGTGCATCGGCACGTGGCCGGGGCCTTCGATCATCACCTGCACGTCGTGCTTCCAGGCGATCTTGGTCAGTTCGCCGAGGGTTTCCAGTTCGCCCATCTGCGCCGCGTCGTTGGCGTCGTAGATCGAGCCGGGACGCAAGCCGTCGCCGAGGCTGAAGGCGACGTCGTAGGCCTTCATGATGTCGCAGATGTCCTCGAAGTGGGTGTAGAGGAAATTCTCCTTGTGGTGCGAGAGGCACCACTTGGCCAGGATCGAGCCGCCGCGGCTGACGATGCCGGTCATGCGCCTGGCCGTCAGCGGTACATAGCGCAGCAGCACGCCGGCATGGATGGTGAAGTAATCGACGCCCTGCTCGGCCTGCTCGATCAGGGTGTCCCTGAAGATTTCCCAAGTGAGGTCTTCGGCCTTGCCGTCGACTTTTTCCAGCGCCTGGTAGATCGGCACGGTGCCGATCGGCACCGGCGAGTTGCGCACGATCCATTCCCGCGTCTCATGGATGTTCTTGCCGGTCGACAGGTCCATGACCGTGTCGCCGCCCCAGCGGATGGCCCAGGTCATCTTGTCCACTTCGTCCTGGATGGTCGAGGCCAGCGGCGAGTTGCCGATGTTGCAGTTGATCTTGGTCAGGAAGTTGCGGCCGATGATCATCGGCTCGGATTCCGGGTGGTTGATGTTGTTGGGGATGATGGCGCGGCCGCGGGCGACCTCGTCACGGACGAACTCGGGCGTGATCACGCGCGGAATCGAGGCGCCGAAACTCTGGCCCGGGTGCTGGGTGCGCAGCAGTTCTTCGAGGCCGTCGAGCTTCTGGTTTTCGCGGATCGCGACGTATTCCATCTCCGGCGTGATGATGCCTTTTCGGGCGTAGTGCATCTGCGACACGTTCTTGCCGGACAGTGCGCGGCGCGGCTTGCGCGCGAGGTCGAAGCGCAGGCCGGCCAGTTCGGCATCGATCGCGCGCTGGCGGCCGTATTCGGACGAGAGGTCGGCCAGTTCCTCGGTATCGCCGCGCTCGGCGATCCAGGCGGCGCGCAGCTGCGGCAGCCCCTTGCGGATATCGATGCTGGCGGTCGGGTCGGTATAGGGCCCGGAGCAGTCATAGACCGTGATCGGCGGGTTCGGCACGTCGGCGGTAGGGCTCTGCGCGATTTCGCGCATCGGCACGCGGATGTCGGGCCGGCTGCCGGCGACATACACCTTGCGCGAGTTGGGCAGCGGGGCGATGGCGGCGGCGTCGACGTGGGCGTCGGCGGCGATGAAATTTTCGTTGGCGTTCATGGGGCAAGCTCGATTCGGGAAGGGGTGGGGCAGGGGCCTGAAACTACTGGAAAGGCGGCGCGAATGCAACCCGACGCGTGGCAAGGGCAAATCAGGAAGGCGTCAGCGGGCGAAGCCGATTTTTTGCAGCGCCTCGAATATCCTGGTCGCCAGCAGGGCGTGGCCGGCGACATTCGGGTGCAACTGGTCGCTCTTCAGTGCGGTGTCGGACAGCACCTCGGGCAGCGCGTCGGCGATCAGCGGCACTTTCTTGTCCTTGGCGACGTCGGCGTAGAAATCCGCGGCCGACAGGCTGTTGAACACGGCGCCGGCGATGCTGGGTTTCGGCGTCGCCAGCAACACCGCCCTGGCGCCGCGCGCCTTGACCAGTTCCAGCATGCTGCCGAGGTTGGCTACGGTTTGCGCCTGGGGCAGCTTGCGCAGCATGTCGTTGCCGCCTAGGCTCACCAGTACCAGTTGCGGATTGTGCTCGTCGAGCAGTGCGGGCAGGCGCGCCAGCGCCCCGGCGCTGGTGTCGCCGCTGACCCCGGCGTTAACCACGACCCAGCCTGTTTTTTGTGCCAGCAGGGTCGGCCAGTCTTCGCCCGGCTTGACGCCGTGCGGCGCGGTCAGGCTGTCGCCCAGCGCCAGAACCGTGCTCCCCGCCGGGAGGGCCGCCTCCTTCTTCGTGCCGCCACAGGCGACGGCGAGCAGCAGGACGAGCAGGGCAAGAAAGCCGCGGGTGATCGAGGGCGTCTTGTTCATGGGCGTCACGATTGGCCGAAGACTTCGTTCAGCTGCCGGGCGACGCGAATGAAGGTAGTGCGTTTGGACAGTTCCCGCAGCTTGTGGGCGCCGACATAGGTGCAGGCCGAGCGCACCCCGCCGAGTATCTCCTGTACGGTGTTGTCCACCGGGCCGCGCGCTTCGAGCAGAACCTCCTTGCCTTCCGAGGCGCGATAGTTGGCGACGCCGCCGGCGTGCTTGTCCATCGCCGCGCGCGAACTCATGCCGTAGAAGCGCAACTTGCGGACGCCGTCCTGCTCGACGATTTCGCCCATGCATTCGTCGTGGCCGGCGAGCATGCCGCCGAGCATGACGAAGTCGGCGCCGCCGCCGAAGGCCTTGGCCAGGTCGCCCGGCGAGGTGCAGCCGCCGTCGGCGCAGATCAGGCCGCCCAGACCATGGGCGGCGTCGGCGCATTCGATGATGGCCGAGAGTTGCGGATAGCCGATGCCGGTCATCTTGCGCGTGGTGCACACCGAACCGGGGCCGATGCCGACCTTGACGATATCGGCGCCGTCAAGGATCAGTTCCTCGGCCATTTCGCCGGTGACCACGTTGCCGGCCATGATCGTGATGTCGGGGTAGCCCTGGCGCAGGCGCTGCAGGAAATCGACGAAGGACTTGGTGTAGCCGTTGGCGACATCGACGCAGACATGGGCGATCGCGTCGCCGGCCTGCTGCTTGACGACGCAGAATTTCTCGTAGTCCTCGCGCGTGATGCCCATCGAGTAGAACACCGTCGCGCCTGCCGGCAGGGCCTTGAAATAGCTGACCAGTTCGGCTTCAGCGTAATGCTTGTGCAGCGCGGTCGCCAGCTGGTGCCTGGCCAGCGCCTGCGCCATCTCGAAGGTGCCGACCGTATCCATGTTGGCGGCGATGATCGGCACGCCGTGATAGCGGTGTCCGGAATGGCGGAAAACGAACTCGCGCGAAATGTCGACTCCGGAGCGCGAGGTCAGCGTCGAGCGCTTGGGGCGGATCAACACGTCCTGAAAATCGAGCTTGAGCTCTTCTTCGATGCGCATGGGGCTTTTCCTTCCTCGAATGGCGAACCACGCCGGCGGGCGCGCCGCTGTGAGCCGCTCCGGCGTTCTGGCGACATTGCCTGCGATTAGCCACCAAGCTTACCGTGGAAACCCCTTCCCTGCCCCGCGACGCCCGCTCCGCTTGACCTTGGCAATCCATTCTGTATACTGACTGACTAGTCAGTAATTAATATTGTTCTCATGGAAGCACCTAGCCACCCCCGCCAGCGTCGCAAGGAAGCGCGTCCCGCCGAACTCATGGCGGCCGCGCTGGAACTGTTTGTCGAAAAGGGTTTCGCCGGCACCCGGCTGGATGACATTGCGGCGCGCGCCGGCGTGTCGAAGGGGACCCTGTATCTCTACTTCGACAGCAAGGAAGCGTTGTTCAAGGCCGTGATCCAGGAGGGCATCGTGCCGATTCTGGAGCAGGGCGCCGGCATCATCGATGCCTTCAGGGGCAGCGCCGGCGAACTTTTGCGCCTGCTGATCAACGAGTGGTGGCAGCGCATCGGCAACACCCACCTGGGTGGCGTGCCCAAGCTGATGATCAGCGAGGCGCGCAACTTTCCCGAGCTGGCCGCCTACTACCACGATGCCGTGATCATGCGCGGCCGCGACCTGATGCGGCGCACCCTGCAGCGGGGCATCGCTGTCGGGGAATTTCGTGCCGTCGACGTCGAGACCGCTATCGACGTGATATTCGCCCCGGTGCTGATGATGGTGATCTGGCGCTATTCGCTGGGTGCGTGCTGTGGCACGGCGCACGACCCGCAGGTTTATCTGAACACTCATCTCGATCTGGCCCTGCACGGACTGACGATGCCCGACGCATCAGGAGACGCCGCATGAAACTCGCCCCTTTTTTCCTGCTGCCCTTACTGCTGGCCGCCTGCGGCGAAGCGCCACCACCTCCGGCGGCGCCCAAGCTGGTGCGGACCCTTAAAGTCGGCGCGGGCTCGCCTTGCGCACCTGGTACGCCGCTTTGCGGGCAGGTGACGGCGCTTGACGGTGCCGACCGCAGCTACAGCGGCGAAGTCCGCGCGCGCATCGAAACCACCTTGGGCTTTCGCGTCGGCGGCAAGATCGTCGAGCGTCGCGTCGATGTCGGCGCGGCGGTCAAGGCCGGGCAGGTGCTGGCGCGACTCGATGCGGCCGATGCCGGCTTGCAGGCGACCCAGGCCGAAGCGCAGCTGGCGCTGGCCGCAGCCGAGCTGGCGCGCTACCGCGACCTGAAGGCGCGGAACTTCATCAGCGCTTCGGCGCTCGACGCGCGCGAGACCAGCTTCAAGGCCGCCGAAGCGCAGGCCGGCCTGGCGAAAAACCAGTCTTCATATACGACGCTGTTGGCGGACCGCAACGGCGTCGTCGGCCAGGTGCTGGCCGAGCCCGGCCAGGTTGTCAGTGCCGGACAGCCGGTTTTCCGCCTGACGCCGGATGGCGAACGCGAAATCGCCATAGCGCTGCCCGAAGGCGAACTCGGCGGGTTCAAGGCGGGCCAGGCGGCAGAGGTCACGTTCTGGGCCGCCTCGGATCCGGCCGCCAGGCCGCTGGTGGGGCGCCTGCGCGAGATTTCGCCGGTGGCCGATCCCGTGACGCGCACCTTCGCCGCGCGGGTCAGCCTCAAGGACGCCGACCCGCTGCTGCCCATTGGCATGACGGCGACCGTGCGCTTCCCGACCGGCGCGGCCGGCGCCACGAAACTGATCGTGCCGCTGACGGCGATTTTCCAGCAGGGAAACCAGCCGGCGGTGTGGATAGTCGGCGCTGACAACACGGTAAGACTGCAGGCGGTGAGCGTATCGGCCTATACCGACAGCGGCGCGGTCGTGACCGGCGGACTGGCTGGCGGCGAACAGATCGTCGCCGCCGGCGTCAACCTGCTCACGGCCGGCGAGACGGTTCGCGTGTCGCCGCAGGTGACCGGCAAGTGAAGCCACTCAATCTTTCCGAGTGGGCGTTGCGGCATCAGCAGATGGTGCTCTACCTGATCATCGTTTTCATGATCGGGGGCGTCGTTTCCTACCTGCAGCTCGGTCGCGCCGAAGATCCCGACTTCACCTTCAAGGTCATGGTGGTCCGCACGCTATGGCCGGGGGCCTCTGCTGCGCAGGTCGAGCAGCAGCTCACCGAGCGCATCGAGAAGAAGCTGGCCGAGACACCCTGGGTGGATGTGTTGCGTACCGCATCCAGGCCCGGCGAATCCCTGACCATCGTCGTCCTCAAGGACTACACGCCGAAGACCGAAGTGCCGGAAGCCTGGCGGCAGGTGCGCAAGAAGCTCGACGACATCCGCCACACGCTGCCGCCGGGCGTGCAGGGGCCTTTTCCGAACGACGAGTTCGGCGACGTCCAGATCAAGATTTTCGCCCTCACCGCCAAGGACGACAAGGCCGGTTACAGCATGGGCGATTTGCGCCACGAGGCCGATCGCCTGGCGCGCGAACTGCGCCGCGTCGAGGATGTGAAGAAGATCGAACTGATCGGCGTGCAGGACGAAAAGATCTACATCGATGTCAGTCCGGCGCGCCTCGCGGCCATGGGCCTGGTGCCGAGCCAGGTGTTCGACGCCCTGCAGCGGCAGAACGCGGTGGCGCCGGCCGGTCATGTCGAAACCGAGACCGACCGCGTGCGGCTGCGCGTTTCCGGCCCCTTCGACAGCGTCGAGGCCTTGCGCGAAGCCATGCTGGCGGTCGGCGGGCGCAGTTTCCGGCTGGGCGACATCGCGCGCGTCACGCGCGGCCTGGCCGATCCGCCGCAGCCGCGCATGCGCGTGGCCGGACGCGACGCGATCGGCCTCGGCATCGTCATGGCCAAAGGCGGCAACGTCATCGACCTCGGCGACAAGCTGGGCAAGGCGATGGACCGGCTGCAGCAGGACCTGCCGCTGGGTATGGATGTCCATGTGGTCTTCGACCAGCCACAGGTCGTCAAGACGTCGCTCAACCTCTTCGTGCGTACCCTGGGTGAAGCCGTGCTCATCGTCCTCGCCGTGTCCTTCCTCAGCCTGGGCTGGCGCACCGGCACCGTGGTGGCCTTGTCGATTCCGCTGGTGCTGGCGATGACCTTCATCGCCATGAAAATTTTCGGCATCGACCTGCAGCGCATTTCCCTGGGCGCGCTGGTGATCGCGCTGGGCCTGCTGGTCGACGACGCGATCATCGCCGCCGAGATGATGGTGGTGAAAATGGAGCAGGGCTGGGACCGCTTCAAGGCCGCCACCTTCGCCTACACCTCGACCGCTTTCCCCATGCTGACCGGCACGCTGATCACGGCGGCCGGCTTCACCCCGGTCGGCTTCGCCAAGTCCGGCGCCGGCGAATACACCATTTCCATCTTCCAGGTGGTCACCATCGCCCTGCTGATGTCCTGGCTCGTCGCCGTGGTGTTCACGCCCTGGCTGGGCTACAAGCTGCTCGATGCGGCCAAGCTGCGCGCGATCGGCGAGAAGCATGGCGGCGACGTCTACGATTCCCCTTTCTACCGCCGTTTCCGTGCCCTCGTCGAGTGGTGCCTGCGCCATCGCTGGCTGGTGATCCTGGCCACGATAGGCTTCTTCGTGCTGTCGCTGCTAGCCTTCAACAAGGGTGTGCAGAAGCAGTTCTTTCCCGCGGCCAGCCGGCCTGAAATCATGGTCGATATCTGGCTGCCGCAAGGTGCCTCGCTGAAGGCCACCGAGCACGAAGTCAAGCGCGTCGAGGCACTGCTGGAAAAGGATCAAAATATCGCCTCGTGGTCGTCCTACATCGGCAACGGCGCGCCGCGCTTCTTCCTTTCGCTCGACCAGCAGCTGTTCGCCGACAACTTCGGCCAGATGGTGATCGTCACCAAGGGCCTGACGGAACGCGAAGCCGTCAAGAACCGGCTGGAAGCCGCGTTCGACGCCGCCGATGGTTCGTGGTCGCACCTGCGCCTGCGCGTGGTGCGCCTGGAGAACGGGCCGCCGGTCGGCTACCCGGTGCAGTTCCGCGTGCTGGGCGAGGATCTCGTCGCCCTGCGCGACAATGCGGCAAGCATCTCGACCCTGATGCGCGCCCATCCCAATTTGCGCAACGTGAATTTCGACTGGAACGATCGCATCAAGTCGGTCAGGGTCGAGATCGACCAGGCGCGTGCCCGCGCGCTGGGCGTCTCCAGCCAGGACGTGGCGCTGACACTGCAGGGCTGGCTGGTGGGCGCCACCGTGACCCAGTTTCGCGAGAACGACCAGTTGATCGACGTGGTCTGGCGCGGCAACGCAGATGCGAACAGGGGAAATCCGGCCGATCCGCACAGCCTGACGCGCCTGCCCGATCTCGATGTCGTTGCCGCCAGCGGTCGCCATATCCCGCTGGCCCAGGTGGCGCGATTGGTGCCGGTGCTTGAAGAAGGCCTGATCTGGCGCCGCGATCGTCTGCCGACCATCACCGTCCGTGCCGATATCGTCGGCAGCATGCAGCCCCAGGCCGCGTCGGCGCAGATCGATCAGCAGCTTGGCGACCTGCGGGCGAAGCTGCCGCCGGGTTTCCGCATCGAAATGGGCGGTTCGACGGAAGAGTCGGCCAAGGGCGAGAACTCGATCAAGGCCGTGGTGCCGCTGATGATCGTCGGCGTCATCACCCTGCTGATGATCCAGTTGCAGAGCATCAGCCGCACGATCATGGTGATGCTGACGGCGCCCCTGGGCCTGATCGGCGTTACGCTGGCGCTGCTGTTGTTCCAGGTGCCCTACGGCTTCGTCGCCAACCTCGGCGTGATCGCACTGATGGGCATGATCCTGCGCAACTCGGTAATCCTGGTCGACCAGATCGAACAGGACGAGGCCGAGGGCAAGAGCGCCTGGGAGGCGATCGTGAGCTCGACCGTGCGCCGTTTCCGCCCCATCACCCTGACCGCCGCGGCGTCAGTCCTGGCCATGATTCCGCTGACCCGGCAGGTGTTCTGGGGCCCGATGGCCGTGGCCATCATGGGTGGCCTGATTGTCGCCACGGTATTGACCTGCCTGTTCCTGCCGGCCCTCTACGCCGCGTGGTTCAGGGTGAGGGAACCGGGTGCCGACTCGGGCGCGCAAGCGTAGAATCCTGCCTCTTCCGGCATCGCCTGAACATTAGTGTATGCTAATATAGATTTCTTGGAGATATGATGAATTTCGAACAAGCCCGGTTCAACATGATCGAACAGCAACTGCGTCCCGGCAAGGTGCTGAATCCTGATGTGCTGGAAATGTTGTTCATGGTCAAGCGCGAAGAATTCGTGCCGCCGGCGCATCGTCGGCTGGCCTTCGCCGACACGCAGATTCCGCTGGGCGGAGATGCAGGCGCCTGCATGTTGGCCCCCATCGTCGAAGCCCTCGCCCTGCAGGCGCTGGCGATGAAAAAGCATGAAAACGTGCTGGAAGTCGGCACCGGTTCCGGCTACATGGCTGCGCTTTTGGGTGCTCATGCCGACCATGTCTGGTCGATCGAGATCGATCCGCAACTGGCCGATACGGCACGCGAGAACCTGCGTCGTGCCGGCGTGACCAATGTCTCGGTGGAGGTCGGCAACGGCCTGACCGGCTTGCCGGCCCGCGCGCCCTTCGATGCCATCATGGTATCGGGCGCCGTCGCCAAAGTGCCGCAGGTCCTGCTCGACCAGCTCACGCCGGGGGGCCGGCTGTTCACCATCGAAGGCGCCGCCCCGGCCATGGAAGCGGCGCTGTATACGCAGACAGGTAGCGGCTTCACGCGCCGGGCCGTGTTCGAAACCGTGGCGGCTCCCTTGCGCGACGCCGAACCCGCACCAGCGTTTGTTTTCTGAGAGGATGCGCCAGCTTTCCGCTTCGCAGCTCAGGGACTGGCTCGCCGATGCCGAGCGGACCAGGCCGATGCTGCTCGATGTGCGCGAACCGTGGGAGTTCGAGACCTGCCGCATCGCCGGTTCGCTGTCCATGCCCATGCGCGGCATTCCCGCCCGCTATCATGAGTTGAAGCGCGACGAGGATATCGTCATGGTTTGCCATCACGGCGCGCGCAGTTTTCAGGCCGGAATGTTTCTGGAACAAATGGGTTTTACCCGCATCATCAACCTGCAGGGCGGTGTTGCCGCCTGGGCGCGGGATGTCGATCCGGCGATGCCGACGTATTGAAATGGAACGGGACGTAACGCGGAGTTCACGATGAAGAAGATTGTTTCCCTGATGTTTGCCGGCTGCCTGTCTGCCGGGCTCGCCCACGGCGCCGACCTGATGGCGGTGTACCGCGATGCCATGGCCTACGATGCACAGTTTGCCGCGGCACGGGCGGCGCTCGACGCCGGTCGCGAGAAACTGCCGCAGGGCCGCGCGGGCCTGCTGCCGAGCGTCGGCCTCACGGGAAGTACCGTGTGGAATGAACTGGAGACGAACTTTCGTGGCCAGGGCGTGCCATCGCGCAGCAGCCAGTACAACACCAACGGCTGGACCGTATCCCTGACCCAGCCGGTGTTCCGCTGGCAGAACTGGGTCGCCTACTCGCAGTCGGAACTCGCCGTGGTCCAGGCCGAAGCGCAGTTCAGCCTGGCCAGGCAGGACCTGATCATACGCACCGTAGTAGCCTATTTCGATGTGCTGGTGGCGCAGGATGTGCTGGCGACGACGCAGGCGCAGAAGGTGGCGATTGCCGAGCAGCTCGAATCGGCCAAGCGCAATTTCGAGGTCGGCACCGCGACGATCACCGACAGCCAGGAGGCCCAGTCGCGCTATGACCTTGCCATCGCACAGGAAATCGCCGCGCAAAACGACCTGAACGTCAAGCGCCAGGTATTGCGCACGGTGATCGGCAAGGAGCCGGAAGGCCTGAAGCCGGTCAAGTCCGGGGTAAACCTGACAAGCCCGCAGCCGGCCGACATCGAAAAGTGGGCCGAGATGGCCGAATCGGGCAGTGCCAATGTGCAGATATTCCAGGCCCAGTACGAGATTGCCACGCGCGAAATAGAAAGGCAGCGCGCCGGCCATTACCCCACCGTGGATCTGGTGGCGACGCGGGGGCGTAGTTCGACTACCAGCACCGTCGTTGCCGGTGTCACCGCCGGAGGTTCCGGCAGTGACACGGATACGAACACCATCGGCCTGCAACTGTCGATCCCGATCTTTGCCGGCGGCGCAACCTCGTCCCGGACTCGCGAAGCCGTTGCCCTCAAGGAAAAGGCCAGCGCCGACCTGGAAAATGCCCGTCGCACGGCGGCGCTCAACGCGCGCCAGGGCTATCTGGGTGTGACCTCCGGCATGGCGCAGGTCAGGGCTTTCGAAGCGGCCCTGATTTCATCGCAATCATCGGTGGATTCGAACAAGCTCGGTTATGAAGTCGGGGTGCGCATCAACATCGACGTACTCAATGCCCAGAGCCAGCTCTATGACACCCGCCAGAAGCTGGTCAAGGCCCGGATGGACACGTTGATCTCCCTGCTCAGGCTCAAGGCGGCTGCCGGCAGCCTGAATGAAGAGGACGTGGCGGCCATCAACGCGATGCTGGACTGACAAGCTTCAGGGTGCGCGCCGTGGCCCCGCGATGGCGTTCGGCAAAGACGCGCCCGGCGGCCCCCATCTGTCGCCGGACTTGTTCATCGGACAGCAGGGCATTGACCCGGGCTATCAGATCATCGGCGTCGCCGATGGTCAGCGCCGCACCGCAGGCAACGGCTTCGCGCGCCGCCTCGGCAAAATTCCGCGTTGAAGGGCCGATAAGGATCGGTGTGCCGCAGGCCGCGGCCTCGATCAGATTCTGGCTACCGAAATCCAGCAGGCTGCCGCCGATGAAGGCGATATCGGCCGCGGCATAGAAGGCGAACATCTCGCCCATGCTGTCGCCGAGCAGCACTGCCGTCTTCGCTTCGACCGGGACATTTGCGCTGCGCCGCTGCAAGGCAAGACCCTGTTCGGTCACGAGCCGCGCGACCGCATCGAAACGCTGCGGATGGCGCGGCACGATGACCAGCAGCGCCGTAGCGTCAGCGCCGACTGATCGCAAAGCCTCTTTCCATGCCGCCAGGATCAGCGCCTCCTCGCCTTCACGCGTGCTGGCCGCCAGCCACACGGGCCGGCCGCCGCAGCGGGCGCGGATCTCGCGGCCCAGTTCGAGCTGTTCCGCCGGCGCCGCGATGTCGAACTTGATGTTGCCGGTCACGGTGACGTGTTGCGCGCCCAGCGCTTCGAGACGCATCGCATCAGCGGCCGTCTGCGCGCCGATAGCCACCAGGCCCTGCAACGCCTGACGCGTCAGCGCGGGGAAGCTCGCGTAGCGTTTCGCCGAGCGCTCGGAGAGGCGAGCGTTGACCAGCCACAGCGGCACTTTGGCCCGGCGGCAGGCTGCGATCAGGTTCGGCCACAGCTCGGTTTCCATGATCAGGCCGAACTCCGGCCGGTAATGGCGCAGAAATCCCCGCATCGCCCAGGGGGTGTCGTAGGGCAGATAAATGCGCTCCACGCTGTCGCCGAACAGGGCTTCGGATGTGGCGCGTCCGGTAGGGGTCATGTGCGTGAACAGGATGCGGTGAGCGGGATAGCGCTCGCGCAAGGCCGCCAACAGAGGCTGTGCGGCACGTGTCTCACCGACCGATACGGCATGCAGCCAGACCGTCGGGCGAGCCGGATCCGGTCCATCCGCTGCGGGAAAAAATCCAAAACGTTCGGACCAGTGCCGCAGATACTCGGGTTGCCTGCGGGCGCGCCAGAGCAGGTGCAGGACCGCCCAGGGCAACAGAGCCAGTGCGGCGAGGGAATAGAGGAAACGCGCCATCAGAGCAAGGGTGCGGCCGCCGCCAGAACGTCGTCGACGCTCGGCGGCTGGCCGCGCGTACCAAGATTGATGGCCGGTGTGTTTGCCAGAACTCCGGTCAGTGCCGGATCGGAGGCACTGAACAGTGCCAGCACGGGCCGTCCAAGCGCCGCGGCAAGATGCACCAGGCCGGTATCGACGCCGATCACGATGCGCGCGGCGGCAAGTTGCGAAGCGAGATCCGCCAGGCGCATGGGCGGCAAAATCATGGCACCCGGAATGGCCTGCGCGATTTGCCCTGCGCGCTCGCGCTCGGCTGTGCTGCCCGCCGGCAACAGGCACCCCAGGCCGCGTTCGTGCAAGGCGCGGCCGACCTCGATCCAGCGGTCTTGCGGCCACAGCTTGTCGTCGCGCGACGTGGCGGTGAGCAACACTGCGCCGGATTCAGTGGAAGTCGGCGCTGACGGTACGGCGATGCCATAGTCCGGCGCCGGGGCGGCCGCGTAGCCGGCGGCCAGCGCCGCGAGACGCAGGTTGCGCAGGACGGCGTGCAGGTCTTTCGGCACATCGAAGCACGTATCGTAAAAACGCGCCGCGAGCGGTTCGCGCGCCGCTGCCGCCGCGTAGCCACAGCGCCTGCCGTGCGCCATGCGGGTGATCAATGCGCTCTTCAGCAGGCCTTGCGTGTCGATCACGAGATCGTAGCTCTGCTCTTTCAGTGCGGCGCGAAAGGCGCTGATTTCCCGCCACGTCGCGGGCGCGAGCAGGGACTTGCGCCAGCGGCGCAGCGCCACGGGAATTGCGTTGCGTACCCCGGGATGCAGGCGCGGAATGTCGGCGAAACCTTCTTCGACCACCCAGTCGATAGCCGCATCGGGGAAATGCCCGCGCAGGTCGGTGACGACGGGCAGGTTGTGGATGACATCGCCGAGCGACGAGGTCTTGACGAGAAGGATGCGCATGAGTCGCGCAATTATCGGGGATTGTGGAAAGGAAGGGATGAACCGGATCCGGCTTTTTCGCTTGCGGGCCCGGCTTCGTCATGTATGCGAAAATGCTGTCTTTTCAGAAAAGCTCCTAATGAAAGTTCTCGTCACCGGCGCGGCCGGGTTTATCGGCATGCACGTCTGCCAGCTTTTGCTGGCGCGCGGCGACGAGGTGGTCGGGGTCGATAACCTGAACGATTATTACGATGTGGCGCTGAAGCAGGCGCGCCTGGCGCGTCTCGCGGCCGATCCGCGCTTCAGGCTCTTCCGCATGGATATCGCCGACCGGGCAGGCATCGCCGCCCTGTTCGCCAAGGAGTGCCCGCAGCGCGTGATCAATCTTGCGGCGCAGGCCGGCGTGCGTTACTCGCTGCAGAATCCTCACGCTTATGTCGACAGCAACGTGGTCGGCTTCGTCAATATCCTCGAAGGCTGCCGCCATAACGGCGTCGAGCACTTCGTCTATGCCAGCAGCTCCAGCATCTACGGCGGCAACGAGCGCATGCCCTTTTCCGAGCATGACAACGTCGATCATCCGGTCAGCCTTTACGCCGCGACGAAAAAGGCCAACGAGCTGATGGCCCACACCTACAGCCACCTCTTCAATCTGCCGACCACCGGCCTGCGCTTCTTCACCGTGTATGGACCCTGGGGCCGTCCCGACATGGCCCTGTTCCTGTTCGCCAAAGCCATTCTCGAAGACCGGCCCATCGATGTCTTCAACCACGGCAGGATGCAGCGCGACTTCACCTACATCGACGACATTGCCGAAGGCGTGATCCGCGTCCTCGACCGCCCGCCACAGGCCGATCCGGCTTTCGACAAGCAGGTGCCGGACCCGGCGGCGAGTTGGGCGCCGTATCGCGTATTCAACATCGGCAACCACCAGCCGGTCGAACTGATGACCTACATCGAGGCGCTGGAGCAGGCCCTGGGCAAGACCGCGCAGAAGAATTTTCTGCCGCTGCAGGACGGCGACGTGCCGGCGACCTATGCCGACACCTCCGAGCTCAAGCGTATCACCGGATTTTCGCCGGCCACGCCGGTGCGCGAGGGAGTGCGGCGATTTGTCGATTGGTACCGGGGCTACCATGCCTGATCGGCGGATTATTCCCGTGGTGCTCAGCGGCGGCTCGGGCACGCGCCTGTGGCCCGTGTCGCGCGAGAAGCACCCGAAGCAATTGCAGCCCCTGCTGGGCGGCGAGAGTTTGCTGCAGAACACCCTGCAGCGTCTGGAGGGTCTGCCGCTGGGGGCACCGATCGTCGTCAGCAACGAGGAATACCGCTTCATCACCGCCGAGCAACTGCGTCAGCTGGGCTTGCCCGTGTGGACCCTGCTGCTCGAGCCGGCCGGCCGCAATACCGCTCCGGCGCTGACGGTCGCGGCGCTCTACGCCACTCGCGATGGCGCCGACCCGGTGCTGCTGACCACGCCGGCCGATCACCATGTGCGCGACGCCGCGGCCTTCCGCGCTGCGGTGTTGCGCGGGCTGTCCGATGCGGAGAACGGCGCCGTGGTGACCTTCGGCATCCTTCCCGATCGCCCCGAAACCGGCTACGGCTATATCGAGGCAAGAGTCGGCGCCGACGACACGGCGCGCGGCGGCGCCATCGACCTGCTGGCCTTCCGCGAAAAGCCGGATGCGACAACGGCACAAGACTATGTCGCCGGCGGCAGGCATTTCTGGAACAGCGGCATCTTCATGCTGCGTGCGTCGGTTTGGCTCAAGGCCATCGGTCACTTCGCCCCGGAGATTCTGGCTGCCTGTACCCGCGCGGTTGCGGGCGCGAAAGACGATGGCGATTTCGTCCGCCTCGATGCCGCCGCCTTCGCCGCGTCCCCGGCGGATTCCATCGATTATGCGGTGATGGAAAAGCTTCTCGCCGCTGCGGAACTCGGCATTGCGGCTCGCGTCGTCCCGCTCGATGCCGGCTGGTCGGACGTCGGCGCCTGGGATGCGCTGTGGCAGGCCATAGGCCGCGATGCGGAGGACAATGCCGTCAAGGGCGACGTCTGGATGGAGGACTCGCACGGCAACCTGGTCATCGCCGAGCATGGTCTGGTGGCCTGCATCGGCTGCGAGGACATGGTCGTCGTCGAGACCGCCGACGCGGTGCTGATCGCACCCAAGGCCCGCACCCAGGAGGTCAAGACCATCGTCAGCCGACTCAAGGCGGCCGGACGCAGCGAAGCCGAACTGCATCGCAAGGTGCATCGACCCTGGGGTTGGTACGACAGTGTCGACAACGGCGAGCGCTTTCAGGTCAAGCGCATCGTGGTGCGTCCCGGCGCCACGCTGTCGCTGCAGATGCACCACCATCGCGCCGAGCACTGGGTGGTGGTATGCGGCACCGCCAGGGTGACCCGCGGCGACGAAGTCATTCTGCTCGGCGAGAACGAGTCGACCTACATTCCGCTGGGCGTAAAGCATCGCCTGGAAAACCCGGGGCAGATTCCGCTCGAGATCATCGAAGTCCAGTCGGGCAGCTATCTCGGCGAAGACGACATCGTGCGCTTTGAAGACAACTACGGACGCAAAGAATGACCAAGAAAACTGCATTGATCACCGGCGTTACCGGCCAGGACGGCGCCTATCTCGCCGAGTTCCTGCTCGACAAGGGCTACGATGTGCACGGCATCAAGCGCCGAACGTCGCTGTTCAATACCGACCGCATCGATCACCTGTACCAGGATCCGCACGAGAAGAACCGCCGTTTCGTCCTGCACCACGGCGACATGACCGACAGTTCCAGCCTGGTGCGCATCATCCAGCAGGTGCAGCCCGACGAGATCTACAACCTGGCGGCGCAGAGCCATGTGGCGGTGAGTTTCGAGGAGCCCGAGTACACCGCGAACTCCGATGCCCTCGGCGCCCTGCGTGTGCTCGAGGCCATGCGCATCCTCGGCATGGAGAAGAAGGCCCGTTTCTACCAGGCTAGTACCTCGGAGCTGTTCGGCCTGGTGCAGGAGACGCCGCAGAAGGAAACCACGCCCTTCTACCCGCGCAGCCCCTACGCCGTGGCCAAGCTCTACGCCTACTGGATCACGGTGAACTACCGCGAGGCCTACGGCATGTACGCCTGCAACGGCATCCTGTTCAACCACGAGTCCCCCGTTCGCGGCGAGACCTTCGTCACGCGCAAGATCACCCGCGCCCTCGCGCGCATCAAGCTGGGCCTGCAGGACTGCCTGTTCCTCGGCAACCTGGACGCCAAGCGCGACTGGGGCCATGCCAGGGACTACATCGAGATGCAGTGGCTGATGCTGCAGCAGGAGAAGGCCGAGGATTTCGTCATCGCCACCGGCGTGCAGTACAGCGTGCGCGATTTCGTCGATGCCGCGGCGGCCGAGATCGGCATCGCCGTCACCTGGCGCGGCAACGGGGTCGATGAAAAAGGCTACGACGCGCTGGGCAACTGCATCGTCCAGGTCGACCCGCGCTATTTCAGACCGACGGAAGTCGAAACCCTGCTGGGTGACGCGACCAAGGCGCGCGAGAAACTGGGCTGGACGCCAAAAATCACCTTCGCCGAACTCGTCGCCGAAATGGTGCGCGAGGACCTCAAGGCGGCCGAGCGCGACGAACTGATCAAGAAGCACGGCTATCAGGCCATGGACCGTCACGAATGATCGACAGATGATGGACACTGCTGCAAAGATCTACGTCGCCGGCCATCGCGGCATGGTGGGTTCCGCCCTGGTGCGCCGGTTGGAAAAAGCCGGCTACGGCAACGTCGTCACCCGCACCCGCGAGGAGCTGGATCTGCTGGATCAGGCGGCGACGCACGCCTTCCTGGCGAGGGAAAAACCCGACTTCATTTTCATCGCCGCGGCCATCGTCGGCGGCATCCAGGCCAACAACACGCTGCGCGCCGACTTCATCTACCAGAACCTGATGGTCGAGGCCAACCTGATCCACGGTGCCTGGCTGGCCGGGGTCAAGCGCTTGTGCTTTCTCGGCTCGAGCTGCATCTACCCGCGCGACTGCCCGCAGCCGATCAGGGAGGACTACCTCCTGACCGGCCCGCTGGAGCAGACCAACGAGCCCTACGCCATCGCCAAGATCGCCGGCATCAAGCTCTGCGAAAGTTACAACCGCCAGCACGGCACGCAGTACTTCTCCGTCATGCCGACCAATCTCTACGGCCCCAACGACCACTACGACCTGGCCAACAGTCATGTCCTGCCGGCGCTGATCCGCAAGGCGCACGAAGCCAAGCAGCGTGGCGACAGCGAGCTCGTGGTCTGGGGCAGCGGCAAGCCGATGCGGGAATTCCTCCATGTCGACGATCTGGCGGATGCCTGCGTCCTCCTCATGGACAAGGGCGTCACCGATGACTACTACAACATCGGTACCGGCAGGGATGTCACCATCCGCGAACTGGCCGAGACCGTCATGTCCGTCGTCGGCTTTACGGGGCGCATCGTGTTCGACAGCTCCAAGCCGGACGGTACGCCGCGCAAGCTGCTCGACGTCAGTCGCCTGCGCGACATCGGCTGGCAGGCAAGTACCCCGCTGCGCGAAGGCATCACCCTGGCCTACAGCGATTTCATGGCACGACATGGCGCTTGAGCGCCAACGTCGACGGATTTCGATCCGACGTCTTTGCGGTAGACGTCTTTGCGGTATTGCCCTGGTGCTGCTGGCCCAGGCGGTGCCCGGTGCCTGGGCGCCGGCACGGGCCGCCGACGTCGCGCCACCGGCCCTGCTCCTGGCCGAGCGCTATCGCGACGACATCGATGTTTCGCGCTACTGGGTCAGCGAAAAACTCGATGGCGTACGCGCCATCTGGGACGGAAAGAACCTGCGGTTTCGCAGCGGCAATCCGGTCCCCGCGCCGCAGTGGTTTGTCGATGCCTTGCCCGGCCAGCCGCTGGATGGCGAGCTGTGGCTGGGACGCGGCAGTTTCGATCAGCTCTCCGCCATCGTCCGCCGCCAGGCACCTGACGATGCCGAATGGCGCCGCGTGCGCTACATGATCTTCGAATTGCCGGACGCCCCCGGTCCTTTCACCGACCGCGTCGAACGGATCAAGGCCGTCACCGCCGCGGCCAGGCTGCCCTGGCTGCAGGCCGTTCCTCAATTCCGCCTGCCCGATGCGGCCGCGCTGCAGAAGAAGCTGCGCGACATTGTCCGCCAGGGCGGCGAAGGGCTCATGTTGCATCGCGCCGATGCCGCCTACGAAACCGGCCGCTCCAGCGCCCTGCTCAAGCTGACGCCGTGGCTGGATGCCGAGGCGACGGTCGTCGCCCATCTGCCCGGCAAAGGCAAATATGCCGGTATGCTCGGCGCCCTGCGCATGGAAATGCCCGACGGGCGTCGATTTTCCATAGGCAGCGGCCTCAGCGACGCTCAGCGCCGCCACCCGCCGCCGGTCGGCACGCTGATTACCTACCGCTATCGCGAGCTTACGCAAAACGGCCTGCCGCGCTTCCCGAGGTATTTGCGGGTGCGCGACAAGCTTTGACGTCGCCATTCATTGCCATCCGACCGGCCATATTTGATGCGGCGCACAATCAGGGCGGCGTCAACGGTATTGCCAATAGCCGATCAGCCCTGTAAACTTCGGTTCAATCTCTGAACAGGTCCTTCCGGCCAAGGTTTATAGTGTCTCCCGACCCCCACCACTACAAGCTGCTGAAACTCATCGAAGCCAATCCGGCCATTCAGCAGCGGGAAATGGCCAAGGCGATGGGCGTCAGTCTGGGCAAAACCAATTATTGCCTTAAGGCGCTGATGCAGAAGGGGCTCGTAAAGATGGACAACTTCCGCCGCGCAGACAACAAGCTTGCCTACAGCTATCTGCTCACTCCCAGCGGCATTGAGGAAAAAGCCCGCCTCACCGTCAGTTTTCTCAAGTCCAAAGTCGCCGAATACGAGACCATCCGCAGCGAGATCGAAGAGCTGCGGCGCGAAGCTGAAAGAGACGCCACGGCATGAACCTGCCCCCGATTTCTTCAGTTCCCGGCGTAGTGCAAGCTGTTCGACCTGGCGCCGGGGTGCTGCTTGGCGAAGACCTGTCTCCCGATATGCCCTGGTATGTCGCCCATACCAAGGTTCGCCAGGAACAGACTGCCTGCGAGAATCTTGCTCGCCAAGGTTACAAGGTCTACCTGCCGCAAATGAAAATGTTGAAGCGCCGTCGTGGCCGCCAGCAGGCCCAGTACGAACCGCTGTTTCCCCGTTACATTTTTTTCCAGCCCGGTTCAGCCGCACACTCGATTTCTCCGGTGCGCTCTACCCTGGGCGTTTCGACCATCGTACGTTTTGGACAGGAACCGGCGGTAATACGACTGGAAACATTGAGGGAAATTCGCGATTTTGAAGCCCGCCGGAACGACGCCACCGATGTGGAAATCAGCCCATTCCAGCCGGGCGTGCACATTCGCGTGGCCGATGGTCCGCTCATCGGGCTTGAGGGGCTGATATCGGATGTGTCGCAGGAACGCGTAGTCGTATTGATGCACTTGCTCGGTCAGGATACCCGGGTCAGCCTGAGCTATCACCAGTTACTGGTTGCCCACTGATTCTCGGATCCAGTAGCACTGAAAAGTGGTTCTCTGAATGTGGCGGATGATCCTGCCAGTCGGATTGAATCAAGAAGTTGAAGCAAAGTAGTGAACATCTGCTGTGCGCTCTGGCGCACGGGCATGGCGGTAGCGTGGATCGGCGGGGTTTGCGTCTTCGGCCCGTGATTGGATGACCACTCGATCTCCGTAATCTTTGTGGCGAATTCAGAGCTGTTTGAATCGCGAGGGTCGATAACAAGCTTGGATACCCCTGTACGCCAACTGGCGGAGAGGGAATCAATGGGAACGAAGGATTACCACAATGATTTTTTCAACGACGACTCTGGACGGCAACGCATTCATCATCGATATTGAGCAGCATGAAGACGCCAGGGGATTTTTTGCCCGTACTGTTTGTCGAGACGAGTTCAGAAAACACGGTTTAAGCACCGACTTTACGCAACAAAGCATCTCATTCAACCCCAAGGTCGGAACCCTCCGCGGCATGCACTGGCAGACCGAACCGTATGCCGAAGAAAAGCTGGTACGAGCGACACGTGGCGCAATTTTTGACGTCATTGTTGATATTCGCCCCGAATCAAGAACCTATAGGCAATGGCATGCCGTAGAACTCTCGGAAAGCAACAGGCGGCAAATCTACATTCCCAAGGGGTTTGCACACGGTTTTCAGACGCTTCAGCCAGACACGGAAGTGCTCTACGAGATGACTGCCACATACCATCCCGAAGCGTCCAGAGGATTTATCTGGAATGATCCCTCGATCAATATCGAGTGGCCAAAAACGGAAGGCAGAATCGTGGGAATCAGGGATGCCGAATTGCCCAGGCTCATCGATGCCGTATAGAAAGCGCTCGATTGCACTCCTGGGTAGTGCTAAGTGACAGGGGCAAGAGGATTGTTCGATGCAGAGGCTGCCTGGAGGTTGCGAATGAGTTCTGGCACGGTCGGGAATACCACGGATATGACGATGTTTGAGGCTGAGACATGAAGTGCAGGCACTGCCTGGCGGAAACCACGCTGACACTGGTAGATCTGGGCAGTGCGCCACCGTCCAACGCGTATCTGGCCGAGCAGGACTTGCATGCGCCGGAGAAATGGTTCCCCTTGCGGGTTTTGGTATGCGAACACTGTTGGCTGGTGCAAACGGAGGATTTTGCGAAGGCCGACGAGCTCTTCGATGCCGACTATGCCTATTTCAGCAGCTTTTCCAGCAGTTGGCTGGCGCATTGCGAGCGCTATGTGGCCGATATGTCGGAACGCTTCGGTTTACGTGCGCAAAGCCATGTCGTCGAGATCGCCGCCAACGACGGTTATCTGTTGAAGTACTTCATGTCACGCGGCATTCCGTGCACCGGTGTCGAGCCCACTTCAAGCACGGCGGCGGCAGCCCGAGCCAAGGGCATCGAAATCATCGAGGGGTTTTTCGGCCTGCCCATGGCCGGAGAACTTGTCCGACAGGGTAAGCAGGCCGATTTGACGGCAGCCAATAACGTGCTGGCCCACGTTCCCGATATCAATGACTTTGTTGCCGGCTTTGCCGTGCTGCTCAAGCCGCAGGGTGTGGCGACGTTCGAGTTCCCCCATTTGCTGCGGCTGATGGTCGAGAATCAGTTCGATACCATCTACCATGAGCATTTTTCCTATCTGTCGCTGACTGCGGTGCGGAATATCTTTGCCGCCAACGGCCTGGGGATATTTGATGTGCAGGAACTACCAACCCACGGCGGCAGCCTGCGGGTTTTCGCGCAGCGAACGGATACGGGTACCCAGCCTCCCAGCGACCGCGTCGGCGCGCTGCTCGAAAAAGAAGACACGACGGGTATGCGCACTGCGGCGTATTACGCCGGGTTTCAGGCGCGGGCAGAAAAAGTCAAAGACGATTTCGTCAGCTTCCTGATCGAAGCCAAACGCACGGGCAAAAAAGTCGCTGCCTATGGCGCGGCGGCAAAAGGCAACACGCTGCTGAATTTTTCCGGGATACGGCCCGACCTGATCCCCTTTGTCGTCGACAAGAATCCGGCCAAGCAGGGAAAGTTCATGCCCGGCAGCCGCATTCCAATACTGCCACCCATGGCGCTGGAACCAAACCGTCCGGACTATCTGGTGATCCTGCCGTGGAATATCGCCGCCGAGGTCCGGGAACAGAATTCCAGGCTGTCCGGTCTCGGTACGAAATTCGTTACTGCCGTGCCGAAACTGGAAATCGCATGACGCGTGCGGTGCTACTTACGGGCGCCTGCGGCTTTGTGGGCCATCAGGTACTGCGGGCGCTGGCTGAACGGGTCGCCAAAGTGCGGGTGGTGGTCCGCGACGGAAGCTCGGGACAGCTTCCTGCCCTGGACGCCATTGAGACGGTTATTACCACGCCTGACCTGTTTGCCGAAACCGCCGATTGGTGGGCAGAGGCCTGCAAGGAAATCGATACCGTCATCCATGTGGCATGGTATGCCGAACCCGGAAAATATCTTCAGTCGGCAAAGAACATCGATTGTCTGGCGGGAACCTTGCAGATGGCCAAGGGTGCCGCACGTGCCAGGGTCAGACGCTTCGTCGGCATCGGAACCTGCGTCGAATACGATCTTGCCGGTGGCGTTTTGTCGGTCGATACACCCTTGCGACCGGTGACTCCGTATGCGGGAGCAAAGGCCGCCGCCTTCATGGCGCTCTCGCAATGGCTTCCGTCGCAAAACGTCGAGTTCGCCTGGTGCCGGTTGTTCTATCTCCATGGTGAAGGCGAGGACCAGCGGCGGCTGGTGCCCTATTTGCACAGCAGGCTTGCGGCGGGCGAACCCGCCAACTTGACCAGCGGCAACCAGGTCCGCGATTTTCTCGATGTCCGCGAAGCGGGAAAGCTGATCGCGGAGATCGCCTTGAGCGCGAAACAGGGCGCAGCAAATGTCTGTTCCGGCATTCCTGTAACGGTTCGGCAACTTGCGGAGCAGATCGCCGATGAATACGGTCGCCGCGACTTGCTCGCTTTCGGGGCCCGCCCCGACGACCCCCTGGAGCCGCCTTCCGTGGTTGGCGTCCCCTCCACGGCATCGGCCTGAAATCGGAGATTGCCAATGCCGCTGCGTCGCAAAATACCCAAGTCATTAGCCTTGGATGCGGATGCTAAGATGCGCGACCAGGATTCGGCGGCTGCCCTATCCTGAGCGCCACGAGGAATGAAGCGTCTTCGAAGCCTTATACCGACGAACAGAACGCACCAGCCCCTTTGCCAAAAATCCCAAGGTGTGACGTGGAAGATTCAAACATGAACCACAAGCCGGTCGTTTCGATTATCTGTCCGGTCTATAACGAAGAGCAGGCGATTCCACTATTCTATGAGCGACTGACCAGCGCAGTTTCGCCGCTGTCCGAGCGGTATGACTTCGAACTGATCTTTACCAACAATCGGTCAAGCGACGGGACACTGGACATAATCCGGGCCCTTCGCGAGAAGGATGCTTCGGTTCAGGTCCTGACCCTCTCGCGCAACTTCGGTTACCAGGCCTCCGTGCTGGCAGGGATCACGCATGCCGCAGGGGACGCCATCATCGTCATCGATGTGGACTGTGAGGATCCCCCGGAAATGATTCCCCGGTTCATTGCAAAGTGGGAAGAGGGATATGACATTGTGTACGGGCGTCGCGCGAATCGGCCGGAACCCCGGCCACTGGTGTTCATGCGCAAGCTGTTCTACCGCCTGCTGCGGTTGATGGCAGATACCGATATCGTTCTTGATATGGCTGAATTCGGCCTGGTTTCTTCCCGCGTACGCGATGTCATGCGCGACAACAAGAACTCATTCCCGTTTCTTCGCGCAGAAATCGGCTATTCCGGGTTTTCGCGATATGGAATAACGTACGATAGACAGCAGCGAACCACGGGCAAATCGTATTACAACCTGTGGGGGATGTTCCTGTTCGCTGCAGCCGGGATTCTCAGCATTTCGACTTTTCCGATGCGTATCGCTGCATATGCTTGGCCGTTGGTCGCCCTTGCAAACCTGACGCTGCTGGCACTTGATCTGGCAGGATTATCGGGCAGTGCGTTCAAGGTTCTGGTGGCGCTGGATTTGCTCTACTGCATTACCCTCTTGACGACGCATGGCTTATACCTCGCGCGAATTTACAAGAATGATATTGCCCGCCCGGTGTTCATAATCGACTGGAAGTTGAGCCTCATCAATCCGGCAAAACGACAGATTCCGGCAGCATGCTGAGCCGCAATAGCTATTCGTCCTTTATCGGCGCCGGCTATAGCCTCAGGGAACTGGCCTTCGCATTTGTCCGCTTGAAGATTGTTTCGTGGATCTGGACGCACCTGAAATACTCCCTGCGCCGAAGAGGGAAGAGAGTCTGCATCGACTATACGGTTGACATTGCCGGACCGCGCTTCGTTGAAGTCGGCAACGACAGCTGGGTGCAGAGGTACTCCTGGCTGACAGTGCCGTTGATCGGGATGCGCTCGATCGAGGAAAGGGCTTATCTTTCCATTGGCGAAAGAGTGCAAATCGGCCGGAATTGTTTTATCGGTGCAAGTAATCGCGTCGAGATCGCGGACGACGTGCTGCTTGGACCCTACGTGACGATTGTGGACCATACCCATCATTACTCGGATCGCGAGGTGCCGGTCAAGGAGCAGGGCATCACACAGGAGGGCTTCGTCAAGATCGGCGCAGGCACCTGGATCGGAGCCGGGGCAATGGTACTGGGACATCGCGGATTGACAATCGGAGAAAACGCCGTGGTGGCCGCGCATGCGGTCCTGACCAAGGATCTGCCGGCGCATTGCGTGGCGGTGGGAAATCCGGCACGGATCATGGAAAGAACGAAATGAATATTGACGAGAATGCTGCACTCGAGATCCTGAAGGATGCGCCGGATATCTATCGCCCTTCACCCTTCTGGGAATCACTTGCATCTACCGGCATTGCCCAGCTCAGGGACGGCGGGTTTGAGAACTTCAAGCGCACGGTAAATATGAAGTACTTCAACTGGAACATTCTGGGCATCGTCCGGCATCAACTGCTCCCCGTGCTTCGCTATTGGCTGACGAATCCGGATTGGTCGGTTTTCAGTGCGGAATTCCCCAAAGCCCGGGACCCGCACTTTGCCAACATCAAGAGCTTCAATCCTCTGTCAGCGCTGGTCTACCGGGTCTATGTAGCCATGTTGTGCCACTATGTCTCGGCAGAAGATTCGCTGGGCCTTCTCGCAGAACTCGATGAGCCATTGCTTGGGAACCCGTTTCATATTCACTACAACGGCCGGCGGACCTCCCAGGATTTGTGCAATTCAATTCATGAGTTCTATCGGGCGGGCGCTGCCGTCGCCGCCGATGGGCGCCCATGGAACGTAGCCGAATTGGGTGCGGGTTACGGCAGAGTCGGGGACGTCTTTCTCAGGGCACTTCCCGCATCGACCTACACCGTGATCGATATCCCGCCGGCACTCAATCTGGCGCAGGAGTACCTGAGTACCCTTTTCCCCGACGAGAAGATCTTCCGCTTCCGCAGTTTCCAGAACTTTGAAGACGTCCGCGAGGAATTCATGTCCGCGCGGATACGGTTTCTTGCGGCACATCAGATCGCACTGCTGCCCGCCAAGGAATTCGATCTCGTCATCAACATCAGTTCACTGCATGAGATGACGTTTGAGCAGATAAAGAATTACCTGGACCAGATCGACAGAGTCTGCAGAGGCAAGTTCTATACAAAGCAATGGCTGGTATCCAGGGCAAAGGTTAACGGTTTTGTCATCAGGGATTCGGAGTATCCGATTCCGTCATCCTGGAAATGCATTTATCACCAGCGGCATCCGATCCAGCGAATGTTTTTTGACGCGCTCTATGAGCTGCCGTCGCATTAGTGCGAGATTCGAAGCTTCGCGAGGCCGTTAGCCTTGCGGTTGGAAATGCAGTCATTTCCTTGTGCGGCAGGACCCGTTTCCAGCCTTGAACAATTTCAGTGATGCCCGATCGTAAAGACGCTGCTGAGGCAACTGCCAGACTTGCGCGCGGCAGAATCGATGGCGGTGGGGATCTGAATGCCTAAGGCTGCACGTCGCCACGGCTTTTTGCAAAGGCTGCGCAGTCCTTCGCAGATCGGGCTGATCGGGCTCAACCTTGTCGTGTACTTTCTCCTTTGGCGATGGGCCGGTGAAAACATTCACCTGGGAAGATTGGCGGACTATTTCAGGCAGATTCCGGCCTGGGCAGTCGTCGGCACGCTTTTGCTCAATCTTCTGGCGCTGGCGCTTTCGGGGCATCGCCTGGCGCTGCTTGTGGCAAGGGATTTCCGCACGGGGTTTTCGATCACCAACATTGGCTACGCGCTGAATACCTTGCTGCCCTTGCGTCTCGGCGAGGCAATAAAAATCTACCTGAGCCACCGCTTGTTCAGAATTCCCCTCACCGGAATATTTTCTGCTTCCGCGGCAGAGAAGCTGCTCGACCTGGTAACGATTCTGCTGCTCGGTATGGTGGTGCTGGTCTTCGCGGCCGGCGCACATATTCAGGCCGGCACCCTGCTGTCCGTCAGCATCCTTGCCATTCTGGGAGTCGGCGCCGTAGCCGTGTTTCGCCGCAATATCGTTCGCATCGTGAAACTGCTCCCGCGCGGCAGTCGAATGCGCCGAATTTCCATCGAACTGCACAAGCATGCCAGCAGCTACCCGCCCGGGCGCATTCTGTTGGCAACCGGCGGAATATGGGCAGTGAATGTCCTTCTGGTCTATTTCAGCTTCAACACCTACCTTGCGGAAGTTCGCATCGGCATATTTGAATCCATTGCCTTGCTGGTGGTCATGGCTCTCGCCATTGCCATTCCCTCGGCACCCGCCGGGCTTGGCCTGTTCGAGGCGGGGATTGTGGCCTACCTGACGCAGACATCCCGGATCGGCAATGAGGCGGCGTTAGCGGCCGCTACGGTATTCCATCTGGCCATCACCCTTCCCCAGTTGATCGTGACCGCCTGGTTGCTCTGGGGTCGGTCTGGCGCGCTGCTCAAGGTGCAAACCGTTGACTCAGCGTCCTGAGCATGCATATCAGCGTGCGGCAAGAATTGGAGACGCGAATTGCCGCTCTTTGCCGAGAGGATTGAGGTTGATAGCCTGATTCGATTGTGCGGTCGCTGCTTGCGGCACGCCCCCTATCCATAGAATGTCCACTCAACTTTCCGTACATAGATTCGTCTCCTGGACGGCCTTGCTGTCAGGAATCTTCTTTGTTTCGATGCTGGCATTCTTCTTCTTCAATCTGGGTACGACGACATCCCCGTATTCCATCGGCGGGGTTACGGCACCGCATCAGTTCTTTTATAACTTCATGCACGGCCGGATGTTCCAGACATCCCTGTTTGCCTCGCAACTGACCGGCGATTCCGTGGGTTTCAGTCACAACCCTTACGCCTATTTGCACACTTATGCGATTCACGTATATCTGACGCCTTTCCTGTTTGCCCCACTCTGGAGCCTGTGGCCGAATCTTCCCTGGCTTTATGGCGTCGTTTTCCTCGTCAATTACGGTGCCATGGCACTATTTGCCTGGAAGATCCTGCGCAATTTTTCCCCGCAGTCATTCAAGATCAAGTTCCTTGCCGCAATCGGGGGGCTGATGGCGAGCGGTTTCCTTTTCACATTTCAGCAGAATGCCCAGCTTGTCATGTTCAGCGGGCCATTTGTCCTGGCTGCCTTCTATTTCCTGCTGACACGGCAACAAGCCCAATTCCTCCTTTCGATGATGCTCTTGTGCCTCATATCGGAGGATGCCGCGATGGTCGCGGTGACATTTTCTGTGTATATCTATTTGTTTGAAAAAAATGCCAGAAGCTACGCTCTGCTGGGCGGGGCACTGGCAATCGTTTATCTCGCCCTGGTGCTGCTGGTTGTTCAGCCGGCCGCGCGTAGCGAACTGGTGCTGACCGGTTCCACGACAACCATGGTGGTACTCAAGCACATTTTGGATCTCGATCCGTCCGCCATCGGCACGATTTTGATGGGTCTGGCCCCGGTGCTGTTCTTTCTTCCGGCTTTCGGTATCGCCTATATCTTGTTCGGCAAACCCGATATTTCATGGCTTCAATTGGCGGGCCTTGTCCTGATTGCTCCCCTGCCGCATTGGGGCGAATGCGTGATTGTGGGCGCGACTCACCACCTGATGCCTGTTGTCGTATTTACCTTTGCGGCATTTGTCCTCATGCTGGGTCGAACCGCAGAAATTCCGCCGGATGTGGCTGTCCTTCCAGGAAAAAAGGTGGCGATGCTGCTCTTGCTGTCGGCGATCCTCGTTGCCGGCAGCTTTCGAGTCATGATCACCAACCTGCCGGATCAAGTTCTCCTGCCACTTGCCAAGCTGGCCGGGAAATCGCAAAAAGTGCAGGTGCTACAGGTAAATGCCACGGAGGGCACAAGCAACAAGAAGCTGATCGCCGCCGTGGAGGCACTACCTGAAACCGCTTCTTTGACATATCTAACGAACAGCAGTGTCGAGGGTTTCATTGCGGGTCGCTCGGATATATGGAAATTCCCGGACAACTATGATCTGGCGGATTATCTGGTTATTCAGCCCAAGGCCCGCCAGTCCTTCTATTCTGTTGCCGTAAAGGAGCATCAGAGCCTTGCCGAGGTGCTCGCCAACGGTAAAGTTGCCGGATTCGACGATGCCTACATTTCGGCAGCCTTGGTGAAGGCACTTGTTGATGATCTGGTTGTGGAGAAAAGGTCCCATCGAGTGATGGTGAACGAACCGGAACTCGTCATTCTGGAACGTGTTCAAAGGTATCGGATGTATATCGCGCCCTCGACCATCGGTCTCGGGTGGCTCCCCAATGCCTTCCGCTCAAGCGCAGCAGGGCTGGAAAAGAATCGATGAGCGGCACCGTGGCATGTCAGCTGCGGATCGTATTACGCTAGAAAACCGACCCACCAGCAAAGGAATATTCGTGGCAAACGTATTGGACTCCGGCATCAAACTGGTAAAAAATGTCGGCCGCTACAACATCGGCGCGGCTTCGCTGGCCGAACTGCGTGGCTTGCTTGACCGTTTGCGCAACGAGGCAAGCCGGAAAGGCGAACCGACTCAGGTGATTTTCCTGGTCGATCAATACTTCAGGACTGAATCCGACATCGGCGATCGTCTGGCTTTTTGCGCCGATGATGCGCTCAAGTTCATAGCCACCAAAGATGAACCCACGACCGACGAGATCGATCGTCTCGTCGCCGAGTTGATCCATGAGGGATTCGCGAAACCGGCCGCCGTCGTCGGCATGGGCGGCGGAATCACCATGGACACCGCCAAGGCGGTTTCGAACCTGCTGACGAACGGGGGAAAGGCGGCGCAGTACCAGGGCTGGGACCTCGTGAAGGTGCCCGGTGTCTTCAAGATCGGAATCCCGACAATTTCGGGCACCGGTGCCGAAGCGACCCGCACCTGCGTCATGACCAATGCCGCCAGCGGCCTGAAGTTGGGCATGAACAGCGACTTCACGGTGTTCGACCACGTCATCATGGACCCGGAACTGACGGCCACGGTTCAGCGCGATCAGTATTTCTACACCGGCATGGACGCCTACATCCACTGCGTCGAGGCGCTGGCGGGTTCCTACCGCAACGCCATCGGCGATGCCTATTCGCGGGAAACCATCAACCTCTGCCGGCAGGTATTTCTCGAAGACGACATGCAGACTCCGGCCAATCGCGAAAGACTGATGGTTGCCTCCTACCTCGGCGGCTGTGCCATCGCCACCAGTTACGTCGGTCTCGTCCATCCGCTCTCGGCGGGCTTGAGCGTCGTGCTGGGCGTGCATCATTGCGTCGGCAACTGCATCGTCATGCGCGCCATGGCCGACTACTATCCGGCCGCCTACGATGAATTCTGGAAAATGGCCGAGCGCCAGCGGGTCAGCGTTCCCGAAGGCATCTGCCGGGATCTCGACGAGGCCACCTACAAGGCACTCTACGACGCATCGACGATGCATCAGAAGCCCCTGACCAACGCCCTGGGCGAAAACTACAAGTCGGTCCTCACACTGGACAGGGTGACCGATTTGTTCAAGAAGATGTAGTGTGACCACGCATTAGGAAGGAACAACAATGCCCGGCTATGAGTTGATCGGCAGCGAAGAACTGGCGGAAATCCAGGACGTATTCGCCCATGGTGGCGTCCTGTTCCGGCACGGCTTCGACGCCTTGCGCCACGACTGCTACAAGGTTCGCCAGTTCGAGCAGGAGTTCGCCGCGAAAATGGGCGCCAGGCATGCCCTCGCGGTGACCTCGGGCACGGCCGCGCTGCGGGTCGCGCTGGCGGCGCTGGGTATCGGAGCCGGCGATGAAGTCATCACCCAGAGCTTTACTTTCGTCGCTACCGTCGAGGCCATCATCGAGTCGCGCGCAATCCCGGTCTGCGCCGAGATCGACACCACGCTCAACATGGATCCCGACGATCTGCTGCGCAAGATCACGCCGCGCACCAGGGCTGTGATCGTGGTGCATATGCTCGGTACGCCGGTACGCCTGCCTGAGATCGCCGAAATATGCCGCCAGAAGAATCTGATCCTGATCGAGGACGCCGCCTGGGGTTGCGGCGGCAAGCTGCAGGGCAAGTCGCTGGGTACTTGGGGCGATGTCGGCACCTTCAGCTTCGATTTCGCCAAGACCATGACGACCGGCGAGGGTGGCATGTTGTTGTGCCGCGACGAGGAGGTCTGGAAAAAGGCAGCCGCCTGGCACGACCACGGCCATGAAAACAATCCCGCCGTGCCGCGCTGGGAAGACACCCGCGCCAGCAGCGGATTCAACTACCGGATGATGGAGTTGCAGGGCGCCGTGGGTTTGGCGCAACTCAGGAAACTGCCGGGTGTAGTCGAGGCGCAGCGCCGCAACCGTGATCGCCTCTGGCAGGCGATCTTCGATCTGCCGGGACTTCAGGCCAGGACGATGCCGGAGGGTGCCTACGACACGGCCGATGCGCTGGTGTTTCTTGTCCCGGATAGTACTGCGGCCTTGCGCTGCCGTCAGGAACTCCTGGCGGCCGGGCTCGCCACCAAGATACTTCCCGAAGCCTACAGCTGGCATTTCGCGGGAACCTGGAAGCACATGCCGGAACTGGTGGCCGCGCACGGCGGAAACCTGGACACAGCCTTTCCTCAGTCGCATGCCATCCTGTCCCGCGCAGTCTCCCTCCCGGTGGGTGTCAATATGGCCGAAGACGTCCCGGGCCGTGCGCGCAGCGCAATCGAAAAGGCGATGAAATCGTGATCCCCAAAGGGCCTCTCGTCTCGGTGATCGTGGCCGTCTACAACCAGGAGAAATTCATCGGTCGCTGCCTGCGCTCATTGCTGCACCAGACCATACCGCACGAGAGTTACGAAATCATCGTGGTGAACGACGGCAGCACCGACCGGACGCCTTACGCGCTCGAACTCTTCCACGACGCCATTCGCCCCATCACCAACGAAACGAATATCGGCTTGCCAGCGTCCATCAACAAGGGAATCCTGGCGGCCAGGTCGCAATACATCGTCAGGGTCGATTCCGACGATTACGTCAACCTCAACTTCCTCAATTTCCTTCACTTCTACCTTGACCAGAACCGGTACGCGGATGCCGTGGCCTGCGACTACCTGCTGGTCGATGATGCCGAGGAAGTCCTGGAGCGCGCCAACTGCATGGACAGGCCGATCGCCTGCGGCATCATGTTCCGCAAGCAGCAGTTGATCGACATAGGGATGTACGACGAAACTTTCCGCTGCCACGAGGACCAGGATCTGCGGATCCGCTTCGAAAAGAAATACCGCATCAGCCGGCTCGAGCTTCCGCTCTATCGCTATCGCAGGCACGAGACCAACCTCACCAACGATGCCGAAGCCATGGAACACCACCGCCAGAATCTGGTCCGCAAACACGGCACGGACAGCGAGCAATAGCAACTCCATCGAGAGGCCAGACGAATGCAAAACTCCATCAACTTGGGCAGCCGGATCATCGATTCCCGCAGCAAGCCGTATGTGATCGCCGAGATCGGCGTCAATCACGAGGGGTCGCTGGACCAGGCGAAGCGACTGATAGACCAGGCCAAACAAGGTGGCGCCGACGCCGCCAAGTTCCAGAGCTACAAGGCCGGCACGCTGGCCTCGAAGCATTCGCCTTCCTACTGGGACACCACCAAGGAGCCGACCCGCAGCCAGTATGCGCTGTTCCAGAAGTACGACAACTTCGGTCCCGACGAGTACCGGGCGCTGGCGGAGCATTGCCGGCAAGCGGGCATCGACTTCCTGTCGACACCCTTCGACGACGAGGCGATCGAATTCCTCGACCCCCTGGTTCCTTTCTTCAAGATCGCATCCGCCGATCTGACCAACATTCCGTTCCTGCGCAAGGTCGCCGCCAAGGGCAAGCCGGTCGTGCTATCGACCGGGGCCTCGACCTTGGGCGAAGTCGACATCGCCGTCGAAGCACTGACACAGGCCGGATGCGCGGACATCGCCCTGCTGCATTGCATCCTCAATTACCCCACGGACAACGCCAATGCCCATCTGCGCATGATCGAAGGCCTGAAGCGGGCCTATCCGCGCAACATCATCGGCTATTCCGACCATACCCTGCCGGATGACGCCATGACGTCGCTGGTCACCGCCCATCTGCTTGGCGCCGTCATCATCGAAAAGCATTTCACGCACGACAAGACCTTGCCGGGCAACGACCACTACCACGCCATGGACCAGCACGACCTCGCCCGCTTCGTCGCCCTGGCGAAGACGGTGCATGTATTGCTGGGCCCCAGCGACCACAAGGCGCCGATTCCCACCGAGGCCATTTCACGCAAGAACGCCCGTCGCAGCATCGTCCTCGCCCGCGACGTGGCAGAGGGACAAGCACTGGCGGCGGCGGACCTGACCTACAAACGACCGGGCACGGGTGTCAGCCCCATGCATTGGGACGAAGTGCTGAATCGCCGCACGGCCGCGGCCCTCCAGGCCGACCACGTCCTGCAATGGCAGGACCTCGCACAATCGAGCGAATGACGCCGCGCAATGTAGCCGTCATCCAGGCCCGCATGGGGTCGCAGCGGTTTCCGGGCAAGATGCTGACTCGGTTGGGAGGCATCCCGCTGCTCGAATGGGTCGCGCGCCGCCTGTTGCGCGCCACGACTTTGACTCAAGTCGTGCTGGCCACCTCCGATCGCGCAGGCGACGATGCTCTGGCCGAACTGGCGGCCGGCCTGGGCATTGCGGTGTTTCGCGGCAGCGAAGCCGATGTTCTCGGTCGCTTCGTCGGCGCGGCGAGAATGGCGGGAGCCGACAACGTCGTGCGCATCTGCGCCGACAATCCATTCATCGATCCGGCCGAGGTCGATCGTCTGGTCAGGCACTTTGCGGATTGCCCGTGCGACTACGCCTGCAACCACCAGGACCGGCTCGGCAGCAACTATGCCGACGGCTTCGGCGCCGAGATACTGTCAGCGGCATTGCTCGAGAAAATGTCCGTCAAGGCGGTCGAACCCCGTCACCGCGAGCACGCCACGCTCTTTCTATGGGATCACGCCGGCGACTACAAATTGACAGCGGTCGCTGCGCCCGCCGAACTGGCGTTCCCGCAACTGCGTTTCGACGTCGACACGCCGTCCGACCTGGCAAAACTGGAAGCCCTGGTTAGCGCCGGAGTGAGCATCGAAACCCCGGCGCGCGAAATCATCAGGATTGCACAGGAAAATTACCGTGCCGCCGGCGCCGACTTTCGCATGGATGCAAGCGAAGAGCTGGATGCCTACCTCCAACGCCTGTTTCCGCTGTGCCGCAGCATTACGGGGAACCCCAATCGCGAAACCTTGAGGGCCTTGCAGGAGATCGTTCCCCTCGTCATCCACGAAGTGCCGTCGGGCACCGCGGTATACGACTGGACCATACCCGACGAATGGAACATGCGCGATGCCTGGATCGCCGACGCGAGCGGACGCCGCATCGTCGATTTCCGCTCCAGCAACCTGCACGTGGTCAGCTACAGCGAACCCGTCAATGCCGTCATGGAGTGGGCGGAGCTCCAGCCCCGCCTGCATCGTCATCCCCAACTGGCGGATGCCATCCCCTACCGGACCAGCTATTACAAGCGCGACTGGGGCTTTTGCGTGACGCATGCGCAATTCGCCGAAATGGAAAAGCTCGGCGGCCCCTTCACCGTTGTCATCGACAGCCAACTCAAACCCGGTTCGCTCAGCTATGGCGAATACCTGGTGCCGGGACGGTCACCCCGGGAGGTCCTGCTTTCCTGCTACATCTGCCATCCTTCGATGGCCAACGACAGCCTCAGCGGCGTGCTGCTCACCGCCTTCCTGGCGCGCCACATCGCGGGGCTCGAAAATCGCCACTGGAGTTACCGCATCGTCTTCGTTCCGGAAACCATCGGCGCCATCGCCTGCTGCGCGCGCAACGAAGAAGCGATGAAGCAAATCGACCTGGGGCTGGTCATCACGACCGTCGGCGGGCCGGGCAAGTTCGGCTACAAGCAAAGCTTCGATGCGGCACACCCCATCAACGGCATGATCGAGGACGTGCTGACCGAAACCGGAGCCGAATTCATCACCTATCCTTTCGACATCCACGGCAGCGACGAACGGCAGTACTCGTCGCAGGGCTTTCGCATCAATGCGGCAACCATCTGCCGCGACCGCTACTACGAGTATCCCTGTTACCACTCCTCGCTCGACGACCTGTCTTTCGTGACGGCGAAGCAGATCGCGGAGACGCTCGAGGTCTATGTCCGCCTTATCGGCCGGCTCGAAGCGCGTCGCATCTATCGCAACAGGATTCCCCACTGCGAAGTCATGCTCTCGCGCCATGACTTGTATCCTGTTACCGGAGGCGCGCAGCGTCCGGAACTCGGCGGCAGGTCGGAGCTGGACCTGATTCTCTGGCTGCTGTTCCTGTGCGACGGAAAGCTCGATATCGACCATATTGCGGCGAGACTTCAAGTGCCGCCGGCGGAACTGGTGCCGATAGCCGAGCGGCTGGCGGAAAAGGGAGCCCTGGAACTTGTCTGACCCGGATCATGGCTAAGAACTACAGCCTGGTTGCCACCGGTTTTGACAGCGCCTGGGATGCCTTCGTCGGCGCCTCGCCCGATGCAACGGTGTTCATCGCGTCGAACTATCTCGGCCATACCGGGTGCCGTTTGGGTCTGTATCGTTGCTATAACGCCGCCGAACTGCGCGCCGTTGTCGCCGTCGTGGAAAGCCCGGACGGAAGCTCGGCGATTCTCGACGACCTGGTGATCTACAGCGGAATCTGTTTCGGTGCCCCGACCAGCGGTCAGAGTCGCGCCCAGCAAATTTCCGAAAGGCACGAAATCGCAAGCTTCATCGTCGGTGCACTGGCTGAAAGATATGAAGCCGTGGAGTTTGCATTGGCGCCGTCGATCAACGATATCCGTGCATTCCTATGGCATAATTATGGCCAGAATTCGGGGCGCTTCAGCGTCGACGTTCGCTACACGTCCTACCTGTCGATTGCCGACTTCCCCGGCGCCACGCGATTGGAGGACATAGAGGCTTACCGGCAGGCGACGGGTGCACGCCGCCAGCAAATCCGCTACGCGCGGCGCGATGGCGTGACGACGGAAGAGTTCCGGAATGTCTCGGTGTTCATCGATTTCTATCGCATGACCATGGAACGACAGGGCGAAGCGGTGGCATCCCTGACACTGGATCGAATGTCCGCGCTGGTCGAAGCGCTGCTTGGCAACGGGTCTGCCCGGATGTTCTCGTCCCGTACCGCCGACGGCAGTCCCGGCAGCGTCGCTGTATATGCCCTCGACGCTCGCCGGGCCTATTATCTGTTCGGGGCCAGCGATCCTGCCTTGCGCGATACGGCCACGGGTACGGCGATCCTGTGGGATGCCTTCACGGCCTTGGCCGCAACAGGGGTAATCCAGGTCGACCTTGAAGGCGTCAATAGTCCGCGCCGCGGCTGGTTCAAGTTGAGTTTCGGTGGTGACCTGCGGCCCTACTATCAAGTCAGCAAGGGAATTTCGCCATAACCATGCCGATAGAATCACCTGGCGCAGCGTGTCTTAACGGTATCCGCCACAAGCGCTGAAGTAAACCTGTCCTAGCCGCCTCCATGCTTTTCAACTCCACCGAGTTCATTTTCCTATTTCTGCCCGTCGTCCTTGTCGGGTTCTTCTGGATAGCGGGCGCCAGCCATCGACTTGCAGCCCTTTGGCTCGCTGTCGCCTCGCTGTTCTTCTATGGCTGGTGGAACCCGAAGTTCGTGTTGCTGCTGCTGGCCTCGGTCGGGTTCAACTACGGCATGGGTTACGCCATCGGCCATGCCCGTGTAAGCGACACCAGCACTTCCCGGGCAAAGCGCCTGTTGATTGTGGCCCTCGCCGCCAACCTAGCCTTGCTTGGCTACTTCAAATACACCAATTTTTTCCTTGCCACCGTTAATACCGTGGCCGGTACGGGATGGAAATTGCGCGATATCGTGCTGCCGCTCGGCATCTCGTTTTTTACATTCACGCAGATCGCATTTCTGGTGGATACCTATCGCGGCATTGCCAGGGAATACAACTTCATTCACTACCTGCTGTTCGTCACCTACTTCCCGCACCTGATCGCGGGCCCGGTGTTGCATCACAAGGAAATGATGCCGCAGTTCGGGCTGTCATCGACGTATCGCTTCAGCTATGAAAATATGTCGGTGGGTATGACCATCTTCTGCATCGGGCTCTTCAAGAAAGTCGTGATCGCCGACAGTATCGGTCGCTACGTCGGCCCCGTGTTCAATGCGCCCGGCGCCGACATACCACTGAGCTTTCTGGAGGCCTGGGGCGGCGCCCTGTGCTACACCTTGCAGTTGTACTTTGACTTTTCAGGCTACTCGGACATGGCCATAGGTTTGTCCAGGCTATTTGGCGTAGCGCTCCCGCTCAACTTCCACTCGCCTTACAAGTCCGCGAACATCATCGAATTCTGGCGCCGCTGGCATATGACCCTGTCACGCTTTCTCAGGGACTACCTGTACTTTCCCTTGGGCGGAAACCGCAAAGGTCCCGCGCGGCGCTACCTGAATCTGATGCTTACGATGCTGCTGGGTGGTTTATGGCATGGGGCGGGCTGGACCTACGTGGTCTGGGGTGGCTTGCACGGGATGTATCTGGGCCTCAACCATGCATGGCAGAGTGCAAGAAACCGGTTGTGGCCAAATCATGCCGGCACGCCATCCATGCCGGCGCGTGTGCTTTCGGTATTGATCACCTTCCTTGCCGTGGTGGTCGGGTGGGTCGTGTTTCGCGCGGACAGCCTGCTGACTGCTTCCGCCTTGCTGGAGGCCATGGCCGGCATGAACGGCTTTGTCCTGCCGGACGCATGGCTGATAACGTGGGGTGGCGTCGGCCAATGGCTGCTTGCGCACGGCGTTGCTTTTGGCCCGACCAACAATCTCATCATGGGCGACGCAATGGTTGGCATCTGCATTTCCCTGCTTATCGCATGGTTCGCACCGAACACTCAGCAGCTCATGGCCAGTTTCAAGCCGGCGCTGGACTGTCCGGAAAGCCACCAGGCAAAACCGTTGCTGTGGTCGCCAACGGTTCCCTGGGCTTTCTGTGTATTTTGTCTGGGCTTTTCTTCTTTGGTCATGCTGTCCGACCAAAGCCCTTTCCTGTATTTCCAGTTTTAGGCACCTGGTGCTTCGCGCAAGCCATAAGCACTACATCTTCATGCTCGCCGCGCTTGCGATTGCCAGCCTCGGCCTTGTTTTCGACCTTGATGGCGCCAACAGGATTGCACACTACAACCCACCCAACATCGCGCACTATGACCTCCGCTACGATGTTTTCCCGCCGTCTCCGCGATTGTTCAAAGTTGCATTCCTGGATCCGATCGGCAAATTCGCTGACCGGGACACGGTAGTCCTGATCGGGAATTCGGTCATTGCGGGAGCGGGCGCCAGAGACAAGCAATTTTTGAATTCTTCGCTGAGTGATGCTTTCAATGTAATAAACGCGGGTCTCGGCGGGGAGCTTCTTGGCGCAAGTTCCGCGCTGGCCGTTCTCGGCATGGATGCGAATTTCAGGAAGCACCCTGCCGTAGTGCACCATGTATTCGTGGCGTACCCGCCCAGCAGGATATATGAGGGCGGCTATTGGGTCACCGGCCATGCACTGACTTCTCTGGCCAAGGAACGCAAACTCTCGGACTATGTCTACCCCTATTCGACAAGTGCGAAAAAAAGCATCAAACAGACCTTGCTGGGGATCAAGGGTGGTATTGCCGAAAATCTGCGCTGTATTCTGGATGGCAGCGTCGTGATTCGCTCGATCATCAATCGCGAGTTCTATTGTGAAAAGCCGTTCAATACTGAAAATACCAGCCCGGCATTCCTTGAGAAATATGCCAATCGAAATAGGCCTCCTTCGCCGCAGGAGCAAAAGCTCGTCGCCGGGATCATGAGCGATAAAACCTTTATTGACGACGCCTCGCGGCGCAATCTGAAGGCTAACGCGATCCTGGCGCAGTTGGCGCCGTTGGAGCGCTTCCTGGTGCAGAAGGGGATTCCCCATAAAATCCATTTTCTGCTGCTAAGGGATGCGCCGGATGCGATCGACACCTTGCCTAGAGCAAGGCAGGAAGCCTACGACTCGGGGAGGATGGCCTTCCGGGAGTTCCTGGCAAAAAGGAAACCTCATTGGGACGTTATGGATGTTCCCCCGATGGAGTCCGGTGATTTTTTCGATATGGGGCACGTCCGCGAGAGCGGACAAGCCAAGTTGGCAAATTTGATCAAAGACGCGATTGCCCGCGATCAGGTAAATAATCAGCGAGACCAGGTTACCAGAGCCAGTCGATGAGCGAACCAAAGCACTCTGACCCCGAAGCAGATTCCATGACCAGTACTCGCTATCAGGACTACGTGATCCGGGATGGAAAATATATTGGGCGTTTTGAAGACATGTACCGCAACGCCAAGGAAGTTCCTTGGCATCAGGACGAAACGGTAAGCGCAATTTTTAGCGACCTCACTGTGGTTATCCTTAAACATCGCCACATTCGCAGTCTTCTCGATGTCGGATGTGGCATGGGCTATATGGCTGAACGACTGCGGCGGGAACTCCCCGGGCTGAATCGGGTCGTAGGACTCGACATATCCGAAACCGCTGTGGCTTGCGCAGCAGAGATGTTTCCGGATATCGAGTTTGTCGCCGGCACACTGGATAACTTAAGTCTGGAAGACCGTTTTGACGTGGTGGTCAGCAAAGATGTACTTTGGTATGTCCTTGACAACCTGCCCAGTTATCTTGCGGGTCTGGCCCTGCGCAGTTCTCGCTGGGTATATTTGGGCCAGTCGTTTCCTGACAAGCGACCGTTTTACGGCGAGGAAATTCTTCCAAATGCACAATCGCTTCTCGCCTATCTGGAAAAGCAAGGCTATTCAGTCGTCTATTCTTTAGTGGAGCGTGATGCGGCCTATAGTGACCGCGAATACGCACACGCCTTGATCGAGGTATCTCAATGAGCAGCAAACTTGGTTCGATTCCTGTGGTCTCCATGCCAGCCACCATGGTGGGTACCGTGGAGGAGCGTTACATTCCCATCAACAAAGGCCATTTCGACCTGGACACGCCCGAGCGCACCGCGGCCTTCAGCGAGAAGCTGGCAAGGGGTTGGGAGCATGAATACGCCGAGTATCGCCGGCTATGGGTGGAGCTCGCCAAGAACCGCGAGCTGCGTGACTACCCTTTGCTGGTCGATCTCGAACTGTCTTCGAAATGCAATCTGCATTGCCCCATGTGCTACACGATCACTGAGGAGTTTCTCAGCAAGGTCGACCGCAAGTACATGGAGTTGCCACTTTATAAAAAAATTATCGATGAAGTGGCCGGCAAGGTGTTCGCGATTCGCCTCAGCTTGCGCGGCGAATCGACTCTCAACCGGGACTTCATCGAAGCCATCGCGTATGCAAAGCAGAAAGGCATCCGCGAGGTCTCCACGCTGACGCACGGCAAAAAGTTTACCGGTGAGTACCTGCGCAAGGCGGTAGCGGCGGGGATCGACTGGATAACCATTTCCATCGACGGAACCGGCGAGACCTATAACCGCATTCGACATCCCCTCACCTGGGAGGACACATTGGGTCGACTCAAGGAAATCAAGGCGCTCAAGGATCAACTGGGAACCCACAAGCCGGTCATCAAGGTACAGGGGATCTGGCCCGCCATCCGAGAGAATCCGACGGAGTACTACAACGCCCTGCAGCCCTATACCGACCTGATCGCCTACAACCCGTTGATCGACTACCTGCACAACGACACTCAGATCGTCTATGAGGAAAACTTTGCCTGCCCGCAGCTATATCAGCGCCTGGTGGTCGGCAGCGATGGCAGGGTCATGATGTGCAGCAACGACGAGGATACCCAGCATCCGGTGGGCGATGCCTATCAGCAGTCCATTCACGAAATCTGGCATGGAGAGGCGATGAACAAGGTCAGGGAAATCCATAGTCGCCAGGATGGATTCAAGGAACTTGGAGTCTGCCGGAATTGCTATTACCCGCGAAAGGCCGTGCCCGACGAAACGGCTGAAGTTGCAGGGAGATCCATCGTCATCGAGAATTACGTCAATCGCGCCCAGCAAGTCGGGAAGTAAGCAATGGGAGTGCACTGAGTCTTGAGCAGCGTGCGGCGCGCACCGCTTGCCCCGCAGGGAACTGATGGATTGGCGGGCAAGGCAAGAGCCATGAATGATTGGTCATGGTGAGCAGTAATCAGTTTGAGTGGAATGCGCAAGAAGTTGCCAGAGGCCTTCAAGCGGTTGGCATCTGTCGTGCAACGCTGCTCGCGGACCTTAAGCTACTTCTCGATGATTATCATCGCTGGGACAAGTCTCTTCGTTATTACGACATCATCGCCGGGGATTGGCTTGAGCATTTTGCCCATCTAACGTACGCCGCCATGGTCGAGGGCCAGGCAACAGGTGGTTCGAAGTCATTAAGCAGTCCAATTCCGGTATCCTCTGACCTTGCTGCTCATTCGTCGCTGCGCTGGAGAGAGTCCGGTCTTCATGAGCATTTGCGCGCGGCGGTTGCAGGGCTGCTGGCAGGCGGATCTCCGGAGTCGTGGAAGTTTTCGGCCAATGCAGTCCAGATTGTGAGCGGTGGGGCAGAGTCACGCGGCTCGCGTGCGCTTCGATCGTTCGCAACGTCGCGGCCGGAAGTGTTGCTGGTAGATCCCTATTTCAAATGCGGGCGAGCCGAAATTGCCGCCACTCTATTTATGTGGCGCCGTTGGGCGGCATTGGACAATTTGCAGTACCCGGTCCGCTTGTCGGCTACCCTAGACGCCAAGTGGCGAATGAACCGTGCATCCGGTATTGGCACGCCCAATGATCTTCTTGGCCTCTTGCGGGTGCTGCTGCCTTTGCACTTGCCTGTGGCACTGCTGGAAGGCTTTGCCGCCTATCGCGATGCGACCATGGCCATGCCTGTGAGGCAACCGAAGGCCATCTATAGCGCCAATGCCTTGCATAGCCAATTGACCTTCAAATTACTTGCCGCCGAATGGTGCGATCATGGAACGCGACTGCTCTACCACCAGCACGGTGGCGGCTATGGTCTCGACCGCGTCCATGCGCTTGAAGATTATGAGGTGCGTGTTTCGGATCGTTATTTCACCTGGGGTTGGTCCCTTGCGGACAAGCCAAAAGTGAAACCGGTTTCCCCCGGGGCGCTGAAACGCGCAACGGCAAGGCGTGAATATGTACTTCTGTGTTGCTGCGATTATCCTAAGGTGGTTTATCGGCTGCACTTTCAGCCCATGCCGGGAACGATACAAGTCACGCATCGGGAGACTTGCGAATTTCTTGATGCGCTACCGGAACGCTCCAAGCTGCTTGTGCGTCCCTACACCCATGACTTCGGCTGGGACTTTGTCGACATGATGCGCAGGGCGGCCCCGGATGCCACTTTCGATTCTCTTGGTGTCGGTGTTTTCAAACGCTTCGCGCAAAGCCGACTGGTCGTGCACAATTACCTGGGTACCGGTTACCTGGAAACCCTGGCCCTGAATATTCCGACAATTTGTTTCTACGACGCCGATATATATGCTTTCCGCGAAGAAGCCCAGTCCTTGATGGACGGTCTTGAAAGTGTCGGTATTCTTCACCGTTCCGGCAAGGCGGCTGCACGGTTCGTCGCGGGCTTGCGAGACGACCCCGAGGGTTGGTGGGTGAAACCCGAGGTGCAGGATGCACGCAACAGATTTGTCGAGCAGTACGCAAACTTCTCTCCCGACTGGAAGACACAGTGGGAAACGGAGTTTCGCCGGGCGATCGATCAGGAGTCCGGAATTGCCGGCTGATTTCCGAGTCGGCAGATTTTGACTACGTCGATTCGCTCCCGCTTCACCTTCAGCTTCGGCGCCAATATGCTGAAGGCACTCATTGGCTTCCTTACGGGAATGCTGGTGGCGCGGGGCCTGGGTCCGGACCAATACGGCAAGATGATGTTTCTGCTGGCCACATTTACCGCCCTGCGCCAGTTGCTCGATGTCGGCAGTTCAACGGCATTTTTTACCTTCTTGTCCCAAAGACCGCGCAGCAAGCGCTTCGTGGCCTGGTTTTCGGCGTGGCTCGCAGTGCAGTTTCTGGTGCCCTTGCTGGCGGTGGGATTGTTGTTTCCGGCAGCATGGATGGAACTCATCTGGAAGGGAGAGCAGCGTTTTCTCGTGGTATTGGCGTTCGTAGCCGCGTACATGCAATCCACTGTGTGGACGGTGGCGATGCAAATGGGCGAGTCGCAACGGCTGACCCGCTGGGTGCAGGGAGTAGGCGCAGCGACAACTTTTTTGCATCTGTTGGTCATTGCTGTTGCGTGGTGGCAGGAGTGGCTGGGGATACACCTGATACTTGCGGCAATCGCCATCGAATGGGCGCTGGCCACTTGGTTGATTCTGACTCGGTTGCGCTTCACGGCGCAGCCCGATGAAGAGGAAAGCTTCCGTGGTGTGCTCAAGGAATTCGCGCACTATTGCCTGCCGCTGGTTCCCTACTCATGGCTTGGCTTTGCCTACGACTTCGCCGATCGATGGCTCTTGCAGACTTACAGCGGTAGCGTGCAGCAGGCGTATTACGCGGTGGCCCTCCAATTCGGTGCCGTCATGGCAATTGCCACATCCTCGATCCTGAACGTGTTCTGGAAGGAGATTGCCGAGGCGCACCAGCAAGGCGACCATGAACGTGTCGCGACGCTCTATCGCCGGGTGTCGCGGGGACTTTTCCTGGTCGCGACGTCCATGGCCGGATACCTTTTGCCATGGTCCGGCGATATCTTGCGACTGACTCTGGGCCCGGCTTACGTGGGCGGGGCCATGGTTCTTGCGATCATGTTCGTCTACCCGATTCATCAGTCCCTGGGGCAATTGGGAGCGGCCATGTTGTACGCTACCGGGCGGGTTCGGGCGCAGGTGGTCCTCGGCATGCTGACCATGGCATCGAGTATCGTGGTTACCTATTTTGTGCTGGCGCCGGCAGACGCGCCAATATCCGGATTTGGCCTTGGCTCGGTCGGACTCGCGGGCAAGATGGTGGTATTACAGTTTCTCGCCGTGAATGCGGTCGCTTTCTATTTGGCAAGGAGCATGCGGATCAGCTTCGACTGGACGTATCAACTCATATGCGGTCTTGGATGTCTGGGTTCGGGATGGTTGGCATATGCCATTTCGAACGGCTTTCAATTTGTCTCGGCTCAGGTTTGGCTGGGTTTGCTGATGTCGGCAATTCTCCATGCGCTGATGGTCCTGGCTCTTGTATGGCTTGTGCCGTCGCTTACCGGACTGAGCAGGGGTGAACTCCTGGCTGCGGTTCACGGCTTGGTCGGGACGAAACCCATTCATGCCGGCCGATAATTTGCGGCATTCGGAACCGGGCATGGACATCAGGCAATTCGACAATGCAGGATGGCCCCTCATGGCGGCTGTTCTGATACACGACCGGATAAATGCCGTTCTCAAGAGTCAAGGCCGGTGCAGCGTGATGCTCACCGGCGGCCGCAGCGCAGAGCGACTGTATGAGGCATGGTCGGCACTTCCCGGGTTCACGCTGCTGGAAGGTGTCCGCTTCTACTTCGGTGATGAGAGATGTGTGCCGGCCGATCATCCGGAGAGCAATTACGGGATGGTCATGCGACGGCTGTTTCAGCGGGGTGTGCCGGCCGGGTGTTCGATATTCCCCATGGACGGGGCCGATCCGGATCGCGACGCCGCGGCCAGGCGCTATGACGAGGCATTGCCCGAGAAGATGGATATCCTGCTTCTTGGAGTCGGTGAAGATGGCCATATCGCCTCCCTGTTCCCCGGCAGTGAGGCCTTGCATGAGGCCGGTCGACGGGTGGCGCCTGTCGTCGGCCCCAAGCCCCCCCGCGAGCGCCTGACTATCACACCGTCGGTCATCAAGCAGGCCGGGTCGATTTTTGTACTTGCCACCGGTGCGGCCAAGACGGCAGTATTGAGCGATCTGCTTTCGGTACCGGGCGATGATGTGCTCATTCTGCCGGCGCGCCTGGTCTTGCATGCCACATGGCTGCTCGACACCGCACTGCCGGAAGCGCTGCTCACTGGATCCTAGGAACTCCCATGTCTAAGGTATTAATCACCACCGTCCCCTTTGCTGACAAGAACCGTCAGCCGATCGAGCAACTCCAGGCCGCGGGTATCGAGTATCTGGTCAACCCCATCGGCCGCAAGCTCAAGGAGGATGAACTGGCGGAGATGGTGTCCGATTTCGACGTGCTGATTGCCGGAACCGAGCCGATCACGGACAAGGTCATGAACCGTGCGCCGCGCCTGAAACTGATCTCGCGGGTTGGGATTGGCCTGGACAGCGTGGATCTGCTGGCGGCCGAGCGACGCGGAATCCGGGTCAGCTACACTCCAGATGCGCCGGCGCCTGCGGTGGCGGAACTGACCATTGGCTTGATGCTGTCCCTGCTGCGCTCGGTGCATGTCGCCAATGCGCAGATGCATCGGGGTGAATGGCATCGCTATTTCGGCCGTCGCATTTCCGAAGTCAGCATTGGCATCATCGGTGCCGGCCGCATTGGCGGACGTGTACTGCGGCACTTGGCGGCGCTTGGTTGCCCGCGTGTACTGTGCAATGACACGGCACTCAACTACGAGGTGGCGCCGGAAGTCAAAGTGGAATGGGTCGCCAAGGAGGTCATTTATCGCGAAGCGGATATGATCAGTCTCCATGTGCCATTGACGGCACACACCAAGAACATGATTCGCTCCGAGCAGATCGCAACCATGAAACCCGATGTCCTGCTGATCAATACCGCCCGTGGCGGCATCATCAACGAGGCCGATCTGGCCGAAGCCCTCAGAACCGGGGTCATCGGCGGTGCCGCGGTCGATGTTTTCGATCACGAACCCTACGGCGGCGAACTGGCGACTCTGGATCGTTGCCTGCTGACCGCGCACATGGGCTCGATGTCCATCGACTGTCGTACCCGTATGGAAATTGAAGCCACCGATGAGGCCGTGCGGTTTCTGACGGGGCAGCCGCTCGGCAGGCTGGTGCCGCAGGAAGAATACGATGTGCAAAGGCAGGGACTGTGACATGAAAAAGGTGTGCGTGATCGGTGGCGCGGGCTTTCTGGGTTCGCATGTGTGCGACCGCCTTTCGGAGGCGGGCTATCAGGTTTTTATCTACGACAGGCAGATATCGCCGTGGCGGCGTGAAGATCAGGTCATGATCCAGGCGGATGTCCTCGACGAGCACGCCTTGGAGGACGCCATCGCAGGCAGCGAGGCTGTCTATAATTTTGCAGCGATTGCCGATCTGGATGAAGCCGTCGACAAGCCGCTCGAAACTGCCAAGGTCAATGTCCTGGGCAATGTGATGGTGTTGGAGGCATGCCGTCATCACGCTGTAAAACGCTATGTCTATGCCAGCACGGTCTATGTGCACAGCCGCGAAGGGGGGTTTTACCGTTGCAGCAAGCACGCGGCCGAGCAATTCGTCGAGGAATATCAGCGGCGCTACGGTCTCGACTTCACCGTTCTGCGCTATGGCTCTTTGTATGGGCCGCGTTCCGATCACCACAATGGTCTGTGGCGAGTCGTCAAAAAGGCACTGGAGACGGGGCGAGTCAGTTATGAAGGCAGTCCCGAGGCCATGCGAGAGTACATCCATGTGGAAGACGCGGCTCGTGCCAGCGTGGCGGCCCTCGGGGAGGAGTTTCGTAACCAGCATGTGGTGCTGACCGGGCAGGAACCGATGCGCGTCGTGGACCTGCTCAAGATGCTCGCCGAAATACTCGGGATGCCTCAGGCCGTTGAGTTTGTCGAATCGGACCACGCCGGGCATTACATCCGCACCCCTTACGCCTATCAAACCCGCTTGGGCCGGAAATACGTTCCGCCACTGCATGTTGATTTAGGGCAGGGGTTGCTGGAGTTGATCGGGGAAGTTCAAAAAGACCGTTTGAGCGAGCGAGTTCATTCGTGAAAGCAAAGATCCGCTCACTGATTGGATTTGCCGGGCAAACACGAGTTGGCCGCCGCGTCATCAATCAATTACTCAATACCGCGATGGAAACGGTGCGCGAGGTATCCCACAGTGGTTTGAAGTTACGCTTTGCGGCGCCCAATTTGTTATGTGGCTGGCGTGCGGCAACCTTTGCGACCAAAGAGCCGGAGACGCTCGAGTGGATCGATTCGATCCCGGAAAATTCCCTCGTGTGGGATGTGGGGGCGAATATTGGCTTGTATTCCGTGTATGCCGCAAAGAAACGCAATTGTCGGGTTTGGGCCTTCGAACCTTCGGTCTTTAACCTGGAATTGCTTGCAAGAAACATTTTTGCGAACGGGCTGACAGAGCAGGTCTGCATCGTGCCACTGGCCTTGAGCGATCGATTGGGATCCAGTCAGATGCGCATGACGACAACGGAATGGGGCGGAGCCTTGTCAACCTTCGGACAGGATTTCGGATGGGATGGCGAGGCGATCCGTCAGGTCTTCGAGTTTCAGACCATGGGTTTGAGCATGGACGATGCCGTGGAGAGAATGGCCATCCCAATGCCGGATTACATAAAAATGGATGTGGATGGCCTTGAGCACTTCATCCTCAAAGGTGGTCAAAATGTGTTGCGAAGCATTAAAGGGATACTGATAGAGGTCAATGATGATTTTCAGGAACAAGCCGAGCAGTGCCAGAAGTTGTTGAGTGAGTCGGGGCTCGTCCTGAAAGAGAAACGCCATTCGGAAATGGTGGCGAACTCAAGCGCAGGATTTCAGAATTCCTATAACCAGGCTTGGGTGCGCTTGTAACCGGGCATGGAGTTCCTGCGTAACGCGAAGCTGATTTTCTGGGATTTCGACGGGGTGATAAAGGACTCGGTCGAGGTGAAGACCCGGGCTTTCATAGAACTGTTTCAGGTTTATGGCGGCGATGTTGTCGAACGGGTGCGCAAGCATCATGAGGCTCATGGCGGCATGTCCCGCCTGGAAAAGCTGCCGCTTTATTTGCAATGGGCGGGCGAAGAAACGACCCAGTCGCGGGTGAATGAGCTTGGTCATCAGTTCGGGCAGTTGGTGCTACAGGCCGTGATTGATGCCCCCTGGGTGCCGGGGGCAGAGGTCTTTCTCCGCTCCAATCCCTATCGGCAGATCTTTGTGCTGGTTTCTGCGACCCCGCAGGTCGAGCTTGAGACGATTCTGAAAGCTCTGGATTTGACAGGATGTTTTGCTGCGGTTTATGGTACGCCGGTTCTCAAGCAGAATGCAATCCGCATGGTGCTGTCCGCCCGCGGACTTGATCCCCATGATTGCCTGATGATCGGGGATGCCAGGGCGGACCTTGAGGCGGCGGAAGTGAACCGGGTACCATTCCTATTGCGTTGCCACGAAACCAACTCCAGGGCCTTTGCCGCTTACGTCGGTCCCTCTGTCAAGGATTTCACAGCACTATGAATCGTTGGAAAAAAATTCTGGAAATCCGTAAAGCTCTGGCTGAAGACAAGCCGTCGATTGGCAGCTGGATGCAGATTCCCGACGCCTCCGTTGCTGAAATCATGGGTCAGGCCGGCTATGACTGGGTAGCGGTGGATATGGAGCACGGGGCGATAGGGACCCAGCAGTTGCCGGATCTTTTCCGCGCTCTGGAATTGGGCGGAACGCTACCCATGGTCCGCTTGGCAGAGGGAAAGTCGAAGGACTGCAAGCTGGCCCTGGACGCCGGCGCGGGGGGGCTGATAGTCCCCATGGTCGAAACGGCAGTACAGTTGACTCAGGTGAGAGATGCCTGCCGTTGGCCGCCAGCCGGCACCCGCGGTGTAGGTTTTTCCCGCGCCAATTTGTTCGGCAAACATTTCGACGCGTATGCCGAAGAGGCGCAGGCGCCCCTGCTGATAGCCATGATCGAGCACATTCGTGCCATCGAGAACCTAGAAGATATTCTGCAGGTCGCGGGGCTTGATGCGATTCTGATTGGTCCGTACGACCTGTCGGCCTCCATGGGGCTGACTTCACAGTTCGAGGCGCCGGAATTTGTGGCGGCGATGGACCGTATCCGATCAGTTTGTTTCGCAAGCGCAATACCATGCGGCATTCATGTGGTAGCGCCCGATTTGTCCATACTGGAACAAAGAATCGCCGATGGCTACCGGTTCATTGCCTACTCGATCGATTCCGTGTTCCTTCGTCATGCCGCCGAGAACCCGTTGGGAAGGTGTCCATGAGTGTTTGGCGAAAATTGAAGCTCCGGTATTTCGAAATAAGCAAATTCGGTGGAAGATTCAAGCAAGGCCAAAATACGCTGGTTAATCTGTCGAAGATAATTATTTCCAGGAGCGCATCCGGCGAAATAGTTCTGGGCGACTACGTCATATGCAGCGCGGAACTGTATTGCTTTTTTGACAAGGGAATAATCAAAGTTGGTCGCTGCAGCTATGTCGGGCCAGATACGAAGATATGGGCGTTAACCACGGTTAGTATCGGCGACAGAGTTCTGATCTCCCACAATTGCTTTATCTGCGACAGTCTTACCCATCCGCTGGATGCGGGACTTCGACATCAACAATACATGGCCAAGTTTGGATTTCCATTTCCCGCCGATATCGATCTTGGCGGACGACCCATCACTATTGAAAATGATGCATGGATTGCTGCCAACGTGACGATTCTGCGAGGGGTCACAATTGGTGCTGGCGCGATCGTGGCTGCCGGGTCAGTCGTCACCAAGGATGTCCCTCCGGGTGTAATTGTTGCGGGTAATCCCGCGCGGATAGTACGCAAGCTCGGGCCAGGCAGTGACAAGGGGGAGGTAAGCAATGGCCTTGCCTGATCGTTGTCCCCTCTGCAAGGCCGGCCCCGATGCGCAATCTGTTGTCACGCCGCATGTCTACGGTGCCATGGGTGGCAGGAGTGCTTTTTTTCACTGCGAGGCGTGCGACGTTCGCTATCAGTACCCGGGACTTACACCGGAAGAAGAAGCTCGCTTTTATGCCGCCGAGTTTGAAGGATTCATGGCGGGCCGTGCCGGCAATACAGGCGGATGGCACAGGGCCGAAGATCACGTCGCTGCCAATGAACCGACCCGACTGCGGCGCATGAAGTACCTGACTCCCCATCTGGCGGGACGGGCCAGCGTGCTCGAGGTTGGTTGCTCTTCCGGATTCATGCTGTTTCCGCTCGCCGAGGCAGGGCATGCTTGTACCGGCATAGAGCCCTCCGGAGTGTTCAGTGATTTCGTCAAACATCGCGATCTGGCTGTGTATGGGTCATTGCACCAATTGAAGGAGGCGACCCCCGGCGCCCGGTTCGATGCCATCCTGCATTTCTTCGTGCTCGAACATATTGCCGCTCCGCTGGCATTTCTTGAGGCGCAGCTCGCGTTACTCAAGCCCGGCGGCAAAATAATCTTCGAGATACCGAATGCTGCCGACCCCTTGTATTCGGTTTACGACATTCCGGCTTTCGAGCGTTTCTATTGGTCGATAGCGCACCCCTGGTATTTCAACGAATCCTCGTTGCACTATCTTCTCAAGCAGCTTGGCCGGCCTTATGAGGTCTTGCGCGATCAACGCTATGACCTGTCGAATCACATCGTTTGGGCCAGAGACGGCAGGCCGGGCGGGATGGGACGTTTTACGAAGGCGCTGGGAGCCGAGCTTGAGGAAAACTATAAACAGGCGCTGATCCGTACCGGCAATTGCGATACCTTGGTGGCCGTTATCAGCAAGGAATGAAACGGGAGTCCATGGAAAAAATCTTGATCACCGGAGTCGCTGGTTTCATCGGTTCTCATGTCGCCTCCCGCTTTTTGGCTGAAGGCTATGCCGTTGTTGGTGTTGACGACCTGTCGAACGGCCGCATCGAGAATATCCCGGCTGGCCTTGAGTTTATTCAAGGCGACCTGGCGCAGAAGTCCACGATTGTCCGTCTCCCGCGTGATTGCCGCAGGGTTCTGCACCTCGCCGGCCAATCCTCGGGCGAGATCAGTTTTGACGATCCGGTAGCCGATCTCGAGAAGAACACTGTTTCCACGCTCAACCTGATTCGCTACGGAATCGAGAACCAAGTCGAGCGTATCGTCTATGCAAGTTCGATGTCGGTGTATGGAGCGGTTGAGAACGCCGCAATCAGCGAAAGCCACGCCTGCGGCCCGCTCTCGTGCTATGGAGTGGGCAAGCACGCGGCAGAGGCTTATCTCCGTGTCTACCAGGGCAAGCTTCCCTTTGTTTCCTTGCGGATGTTCAATGTATACGGACCGGGCCAGGACCTGAGTAATCTTCGGCAGGGCATGGTCAGTATTTACCTGGCTCAAGCCCTGGCTACAGGCCGGATTGAGGTAAAGGGCAGTACGGACCGCTTTCGTGACCTTATTTATATCGACGATGTCGTCGAAGCCTGGTTCCGCGCCGCGACATTTGGTGCGGCTCTCGGTCAGACATTAAATGTGGCAACAGGCATCAAGACAACCGTAGGGACATTGCTTGGCAAAGTCTGTGAGCTTGTTCCGGGAAGCAGTTTTTTTGTGCGGGGTGAAACACCGGGTGACCAGTCCGGGATATTTGCCGACGTTTCCGCGCTGGAGAGAAGTCTTGGCCTCACGTCATTTGTCTCACTCGATGCCGGATTGAAGCAGTTCATCGATTGGGCACGCAACTCCCAAGCCGGCACAGATGGAAATCAACCAACCTGAAAACCTTATGAATATCCTTGCGCTTATCCCCGCCCGCATGGGCAGCAGCCGCTTTCCCGGCAAACCCATGGCCACGATTCTTGGCAAGCCAATGATCGGACATGTCTATGAACGTGTTGCCAAATCCCAGCTGCTGGCGATGACGGCCGTGGCTACCTGCGACCAGGAAATCTTTGACTACATAGAATCGATCGGTGGCGTTGCCGTCATGACGGCAGACACCTACGAACGAGCATCCGACCGCTGTGCCGAAGCGTTACTGAAGCTGGAGCAAGCCAATAATACACACTACGACATTGTTGTGATGGTGCAGGGTGACGAACCGATGACGCACCCGGACATGATTGCCGAGGCTGTGCAACCCTTGCTCGATGACCCGACTATCCAGGTGGTGAACCTGTTGGGCGAGATCAAGGACGTTGCCGAATTCGAAGACAGAAACTGTATCAAGGTGGTGTGCGATCTCGACCTTAACGCCATGTACTTCTCCCGTGAGCCAATTCCGACACGTTGCAAGGTCGACAAGATTCCCATGGGCAAGCAGGTCTGTATTATTCCGTTCCGTCGTGATTTCCTTCTGGAATACACTCGACTGGCGCCGACGCCGCTCGAGATTGCAGAGTCCGTAGACATGATGCGGATTCTCGAACATGGCATGAAAGTGCGCATGGCGCCGACCAGACACAACACCCAGGCGGTTGATACCCCGGATGACCTGAAGAAGGTCGAGCAGTTGATGCAGGATATGAATGCCTGATCAAGGTGTTCAGGAGCGCGGACCTTGCCTGGCCAAGATAATTATCTGGGATGCAGAAGGACCGCCGCCTGGCGATGGGACCACGGTGCTTTGGCGCGGCTTTGGGCAAGGGGCCGCCCCTGACGTCGTATCGATCCCAAGGCTGGTCGAAGAAAATGCGGGTATTCTCAGAAAGCGCTATCTCGCCTGGATCTACGAACTGGGCGAAACACCCATCAAGGGGCGGCGCCTGATAGATCGTCTGTGCCTACGTCCGGGGTTCAGCTATTGGTGGATGACCCTGTTGGCGGAGAAGTGCAACTACGGCAAGTCGCCACAGATCGATGATGCCATCCGTTTGATGGCCTTTGACCAATGGGCAGCCAGGCGACATTTGGATACCGTCTTGCTTGCAAGCGACAATTTGCCGCTTGCCGAGTGCATCCGCATGTGGTGCACCAAAGTGGGAGTGGCGTTTGAGTGGCAGCGCATTTCCACGCATTCGGTGCATATGTCGTGGACACGACGCGCCTATCTCTCCCTTCATCCAATCTTGCAGGCATTTGCATGGCTGCCTCGTTACGTAGTTGATCGCTGGCCTCTGCGAGGCGTCGGCCTTAAGGAATGGCAGCAGACGGAGGGACGAGTCACATTCGTTTCTTATCTTTTTAACCTGGTTCCCGAGGCGGCACAGGACGGGAGATATGAGAGCCGTTACTGGGCGCATCTTCCGGATGACCTTGAAAGGGGGAAATGTAAGACCAATTGGCTGCACCTGTATGTGAAGGACGAATGCTTGTCCAGTTCGGGAAAAGCAGCCGGCGTCATTCGCGGTTTCAACAGAAGGGCGCGAAATGAGCAGGTACACGTCACCCACGATACGTTTTTGACGGCACGCGTTATTTTCAAGACCATAAAAGATTGGGGAAAATTGGCATGGGTATACAGGCGGTTGCAGAATGCGCCTTCCTCAACTGCGAGTGAGGGACTTGATCTTTGGCCTCTATTTGCCAGAGATTGGGAAGAGTCCATGGTTGGACCAACAGCCATGAGCAATGCTCTTTATATCAATCTGTTCGAGTCGGCCATGAAGTCGCTGCCCAAACAACGGGTTGGTGTGTATTTACAGGAAAATCAGGCTTGGGAGTTTGGGCTCATACAGGCTTGGAAGGCGGCGGGGCAGGGGCGCCTGGTTGGTTGCCCGCATTCTTCGGTACGGTTTTGGGACTTGCGCTATTTCTTTGATCCGCGCAGTTACGGTCGGATCGGGAATAACTCGCTACCTTTGCCGGATCAGGTAGCGCTCAATGGCGAGGCCGCAAGCAACGCCTATCTCGCTGGCAGCTATCCGGCAGGCGACCTGGTTCAGGTAGAAGCCCTGCGCTATTTGTATCTTGACGAAGCCCGAATTCGGCCGGCGGCTGATTCTTCGGCTTCCAAGGTTTGTTTGCGATTGCTGGTGCTTGGCGATTACCTGAGGAGCAATACCCGGTTTCAGATGCGCTTGCTGGAGGAGGCGGCGCCGGCTTTGCCAACTGACACGACCATAACGGTCAAGCCACACCCAGCCTGTCCCGTCAGGCCTGAAGATTATCCCGGGCTCAGGATTACGGTAAGCATGTCACCCATCCATATATTGTTGCCGGCCTGTGATGTCGCTTACGCGAGCTCAGTCACCTCGGCAGCCGTCGATGCCTATTGCGCCGGCGTACCCGTCGTTTCAGTGCTGAATCCAGGCGGTCTGAATATGAGCCCGCTACGTGGTTGTGCCGGCGCCTTTTTTGCCGCCACACCAGAAGAACTGGCTGACGAACTGATTTCCGCTGCTGCATCTTCCTCGCGTTCGACAGAAACGCAGCAAAATTTCTTTACGATTGATCAAAAACTGCCCCGTTGGCGGAAACTGCTGCTGGAGGCTGCTTGAATATACTTGTACATCGATTAGGTCATTCATGATGCTTGGGAACTCATTTAACGCCAAAACCGTCCTCATCACCGGCCACACCGGCTTCAAGGGTGCGTGGCTGACCGCCTGGCTCAAAAACCTGGGTGCCAAGGTAGTGGGTATCGCCCTGGACCCTCCGTCCGAGCCCGCGCATTTCACGGTTGCGAACATCGCGGATGGCATAACCGATCTGCGTATCGATATTCGCAGTCAGGCCGCTTTGGAGGATGCCGTAGTCTCGGCGCAGCCTGATTTTGTATTCCACCTCGCGGCACAGGCTCTGGTGCGGCGCTCCTACGACGACCCCATTGAGACATGGCAGACCAATGTGCTGGGTACCCTGCATCTGCTGGAAGCCCTGCGAAAACTGGACAAGCCCTGTGCGGCAGTGATTATCACGAGCGACAAATGCTATGACAATGTGGAATGGGTCTGGGGCTACCGTGAGACCGATGCCATGGGCGGGCCGGATCCGTACAGCGCCTCCAAGGGTGCTGCCGAGTTGGCCATTCGCTCGCATATCAAATCCTATTTCCCGAAGGCGACGAGCAAGGTACGCATCGCTTCCGCGCGCGCGGGCAATGTAATCGGCGGGGGAGATTGGGCTGCCGATCGTATCGTGCCCGACTGCGTCAGGGCGTGGTCGACCAACAATGACGTGGAACTGCGCAATCCGCATTCAACAAGACCGTGGCAGCATGTACTCGAACCGCTGAGTGGCTATCTCAGTCTTGCCTTAGCCTTGGCTCAACGACCTGAGTTACATAACGAGCCGTTCAACTTCGGCCCGCCAGCACAGCAAAATCACAGCGTTTTGGAACTGGTGCAACAGATGGCCTTGCACTGGGACCAGGTGCGCTGGCAGGATGTGTCGCAGTCAGCGGTAGGGCCGTACGAGTCGGGCCTGCTTAAACTCAACTGCGACAAGGCGCTGCACTATTTGCGCTGGCACGCCGTGATGGGTTTTGAAGATACCGTGCGCATGACCGCGGAATGGTATCGCGCGTATTACCAACAACCTGCCCGGATAGGCGCTACGACGGATTCGCAGATCGAAGCGTATACCGCTATTGCCAGGCAGCACGGCCTGGTTTGGGCGCAATGAACCTCGCTGATATTCTGCTGACGCCACTGTCCAGGATCGAGGCGGCAGGCGGTGACGTTTTCCATGCCATGAAGCAGACCGATGCGGGATATGCGGGTTTCGGTGAGGCCTATTTTTCCTGGGTGTCTGCCGGCGCAGTGAAGGCGTGGAAGCGCCATACGCGGATGACGATGAATCTGGTCGTGCCTTTGGGCCAAGTGCGATTTGTGTTTCGTTTGCTCAACGCCGACGGAGCCGACGAGTTTCGGGTCGAGGAGATTGGCGTCGATCGCTATGCGCGGATTACCGTTCCACCCGGAATCTGGTTCGGTTTTCAAGGGCTGAACACACCGCAAAGCCTGGTGCTGAATATTGCCAGCATCCCCCATGACCGCAATGAAGTTGAGCGCCTGGCGCTGTCTGATATCAATTATGGATGGAACTAACTCATGAAAGTAATTCTCCTGGCTGGCGGCTTTGGTACGCGCCTGGCCGAATACACCGATGTGATTCCAAAGCCGATGGTGCCGGTGGGGGGCAAGCCGATCCTTTGGCACATCATGCAAACCTATGCACACTTTGGACACAAGGATTTCTATGTCGCCTTGGGTTACAAGGCCGAGGTGATCAAGGAGTATTTCCTTAATTACCGTTCGCTCAACGCCGACTTTACCGTGGACCTCGCCTCGGGAAACGTCACTCCGCACCATGTGGATCCCCTGGACTGGCAGGTCACCCTGGTCAATACCGGGGATGCGTCCATGACCGGCGGACGCGTTAAGCGCATGGCGCCATTCATCGGTAACGAGACTTGCATGCTGACCTATGGCGATGGCGTGGCCGACATCGACCTTGATGCGCTGCTGGCCTTTCATCGCGGCCATGGCAAGATGGTTACCGTGTCGGCCGTTCGACCCGCTGCCCGATTTGGCGAACTCGAAATGGATGGCCCGCGTGTCGCGAGCTTTCAGGAAAAGCCTCAGCTGCACGAGGGGTGGATCAACGGCGGCTATTTCGTGCTTGAGCCCGCCTTCTTCGATTTGATCGCGGGCGATAGCACGATGCTGGAGCGCGAGCCTTTGGAGCAGGCCACCCAGGCCGGTGAGTTGATGGCGTATCGTCATGACGGCTTCTGGCATTGCATGGACACCAAGCGCGACCATGAGTTGCTCGAATCGCTCTGGGCCAAAGGCGCGCCGTGGGCGGTTTAGCTTAACCGGATGAGAGTTCTGATAACCGGCGGGTTTGGGTATATCGGCGGACGATTGGCCGGGCATTTGCAGAACGCCGGACATCAAATCATTCTCGGCTCACGTAGCTCAAGAAACTCCCCAACCTGGCTACCCGGGGCGGAAGTAGTTCAGACAGACTGGAATGATACTTGCGCTCTGGAGCAGATCTGCACAGGGGTGGACGTCGTAATCCAGGCCGCAGGAATTAACGCCCAGGACTGTGCCACCGATCCGCTGGCTGCGCTGGAGATCAATGGTCTGGCAACAGCACGCATGATTGCGGCCGCGAGCAGGTCTCGAGTCAAACGGTTTATCTACCTATCCACGGCCCATGTTTATGCCAGCCCGCTGGCAGGAACCATCACGGAAGTGACTTGCCCGCGCAATCTGCATCCCTATGCCACGTCGCACCTCGCAGGAGAAAATGCTGCCCTGGGCGCTTGTCTGCGCGGGGAAATCGAAAGTGTCGTGCTGCGCTTGTCCAATTCTTTTGGCGCGCCAGCGCACAGGGATGCCAACTGCTGGATGCTGCTGGTAAACGATCTTTGCCGGCAGGCAGTCGAGTCCGGGAAAGTGGTCCTGTCTTCAAGCGGGTTACAGCAAAGGGACTTTATTCCCTTGGCAAAAGTTTGCCGGGTTGTTGAGCGCCTGTCCTCGTGCGATTTCACTCCGCAACTGCCTGATATTGTCAATGTCGGTTCCGGAGTATCCAAGTCGGTACTTGAAATGGCGGAATTGGTCCGGCGCCGATGCCGCTTGACTTTGGGTTTTGATCCGGAGTTCAGGAGAAAAGAGCCGGGTGCGGATGAGGTGCACGAAGCTCTGGTATTCCGATCGACCAGACTGCAAACACTGGATGAAAGCATGAGTGACGATACCAATGCCGAAATCGACGGCTTGTTGCTGTTTTGCCGAGCGTCAAGCAATCGAAATTCAGGCGACAGCGCATGACTGCCGATGTGCAGCCGCTGGTCTCCGTGGTCATTCCCACCTATAACCATGCCCATTTTCTGGGCCGTGCCCTGCAGTCGGTACTGGATCAGACCTACACGAAGTGGGAGGCGATTGTCATCGACAACCACTCGCAAGATAACACCGATGAGGTTGTCCGCAGCTTTGGAGACCCGCGGATCAGCTTGCTGAAGATCCGGAATAACGGAGTGATCGCCGCTTCGAGAAATATGGGGATCAGAGCGGCAAGGGGGGACTGGATTGCGTTTCTGGATTCGGACGATTGCTGGTATCCAGGGAAGCTGGAAATTGCCCTGAACGGCATCAAAGACAACCCGTCCATTGATGTTTGCAGCACGGATGAAATGCTGGTCGATCAAGCGACGGGCAGGAGGGCGGCGCTGAGATACGGCCCCTATCGTCCCGATTTTTACAGGAGGCTATTGGTCACAGGGAACTGCCTGTCGCCATCGGCTACTTTGGTGCGGCGAGGGTTGCTCAATGACAAAAACATTCGCTTTCGCGAGAATGCGGAGTTTGTAACGGCCGAAGACTACGACCTGTGGATGCTGCTTGCCCAGGCAGGGGCGAAATTCCATTTCATCCATTCAGTGCAAGGTGAATACCTTGTCCACGCGGCCAACAGTTCTGGCCAGGTGGACCGCCATCGCCAGAATATAGTCAATGTCATGAAAGATCATGTGTACAAGCTGCAGTCATTTCAAGCGGACAAAGACCGGCTTTGGCGCCGCATAAATGCACGCCTGCTGCTCGGCAGTGCCGTAAGCCTGTTTGCAGAAAGGCATTTCGTTCAGGGAATCCAAAAGTTGATTCTCGCATTTCGTAGTTCGATTGCCGGCGCACTGGGGTTCTTCTTGTCGAGAGTAGAGCACAGGATTGGAAGTTCGATTTTGCGATGGAAGAACTGATGGTTCCACGATTGCCACGACTTCTCGAGTCTTATGACGTGGTCCTTGACTTGATGCAAGCCTGATGTCAGCGCACCATCAGGCCCTGGCCGCCGCCTATTACCCGCTAAGCTTGGCCAAGGCCATCGGAAGACTATCGGGGCTCAGCCCCAGGAATCAGCTTCGGGTGCTGATATACCATGACATAGCGCCGGCCGAGCAAGCTCGCTTCGCTGCGCAGCTGCGATGGCTGGCAGGTTCCTGGAATTTTGTGTCTCCTGCTCGGTTTGCCAACATGGTGGCGGGGGATGAGCCGATTCACGGTCGAAATTTGCTCCTTACCTTCGATGACGGCTTTGCATCGAACCGTGTAGTTGCTGAAGAAGTGCTCAATCCTCTGGGCATTCGCGCCTTGTTCTTCGTGGTGTCCGATCTCGTTCGCATCGAGGACCGGATCCAGGCCCGGTGTTTTATGGCCGAGCGCCTTTTTCCCGAAATGCATATCGAAAAGCTGCCGGCACACTGGAGCAATATGGGCTGGAGAGACTTGGAGGCATTGCTGGAGCAGGGCCACTGCATTGGTTGCCATACGGCCAGCCATGCACGTCTGTCGAAAATCAAGACTCAAGGCGAGCTGGAGCAGGAGATCGTCTCAAGCGCCCAAACTCTGGAGCAGCGACTCGGCGTTCCCATCGAACACTTTTCCTACACCTTTGGGGACCTGGACAGTTTCAGTGAAGCCGCTCTGGCGATCGCGCGACAACGGTTTCGGTTCGTCTACAGCGGGCTGCGCGGCGACAATGCACGAGACGTCTCGCCCTTTACTCTGCGGCGCGACTCGGCGGCGGGGCAGGATTCGCTGTTTAACTACACGACATTATCAAATAGCCTTTTGGGTTCATTTCTTGAAGGCGCTGCAGATAGTCATTACGCCCGATCGCGAGCCCGGCTAGATGCCTGGAATCTTGGTCAATGCTGACCGCCGCTCCTCTGCCGACGTGGCTTGGCCTCTGGCGCGCAATGTTGCGCCATCCGTTCTCTGATGCTGCCCTTGCTTCGCCTTGGCACCGCGAGGGTGAGGTGGCCGGATGGCTGTCGCGTTCAACCTGGTCACTGGCGCTCATCACGCTATGGCGCAAAAGCCTTGCCCCCGCATTACAAGTTACCGTATGGGTGCCCGACTTTTTCTGCAATGCCGCATTGAATGCCCTGCGTCAGACCGGGGCGAAGTTGCTGTTCTATCCCCTGACGGCCGAACTGGCGCCGGATTTGGCGGCGTGCCAAGCGCTGGCGGAAAGCAATCCGCCGGATTTGTTTTTGCTGGTGCATTATTTCGGAAAGCCCGTTGCTATGGCTCCCTCGCGCGACTTCTGTGCAGAACATGGCGCATGGTTGATCGAGGATGCTGCACATGTGCTGCGGCCGGCGGACACTGTCGGGGTTTGCGGCGATTTTGTGATCTACAGTCCGCACAAGTACTTGGCCATCCCGGATGGGGCCGTTCTGGTGGCCCGCCCTGACGGTCCGAGTCGGCTCGGAGTTTCGTCCTTTGGCAAACCGTCCGGCTGGTCCGGTCAGCTTGGTGATCTGCAACGCCAAATGGGTGACACGGTAGCGAGCCGCCGGTTCCAATCCCTGGTCTGGTTGATCAAGCGGGTATTGCAGAAACTTGGCGTTCGCTCCCTGCCGAGTCCGGCGACACCGTTTGCTGAATCTTTGACAGTGACCGAACCTCCTCGTACCAAACTGCCAGCGCCGCCTCAGAGCGAGCTCTCGCGAAGCTTGTTGGCCGGTATGCCAGTTTCCCTCGGCGAGATAGCTCATCGGCGACAAGAGCATCAGTTACTCTGGGATTCCTTGCTGGCCAATGATGAAGGCCGCTCCACTTATGGAGTGTCGGTTGCCGAGCGACCGGAAAATCGGGAGTGGACACCCTACCTGGCTGCCTATCGGATCGACCCGGGCAGGCTGCGGGCGACATACGATCGATGGCATCGCCTGGGCTTACCCGTTTCTACCTGGCCTGACTTGCCGCCTGAAGTCATGGCAAATCCGGAACGCCATGTCAGAGCGTTGAGTCTTAGGGATGCGCATTTGTATTTGTCGGTGCACCAAACCTTAAGGGCGACGGACATAGTGAAGCGGTGTCGTCCTCGGTAGTCGATCACTGAAGATGAGCAGTGCCTTCACTAGAATTGGCCGCTTGCGGTATGGAGATAGTCTTTACTTCATGAACCTTTGTCAGATGATATTTGCCGCAAACTCATGAACGGCCAACTCGTCGTGCTCGGAGCATCGGGCTTTCTCGGCCGACACTTGATCGAGGTGGCGCGAAAGTCCGGTAACGGGCTTCGGGCTGTGACCCGCCAACCCGGTTCCTTAATGGCTATTGATGGAGTTGAATGGGTACAGGCCGACTTGGCCGATGCGACATCCCTGGAGCAGGCAGTTCGTAGCGATGACACAGTCCTCAATCTTGCATTCATGCCGTCCGCCGGAATGGCGGGAAATATGGCGGCTCTGGATAATTTGATCAGCGCCTGTTCGAAACGGGGAGTAAAGCGCCTCATTCATTGTTCAACGGCCATGGTCGCGGGCGCAACCAAGACACATGCAATAGATGAAGCCACTGCGTGCTGCCCGCTTACGTCTTATGAGCGATGCAAACTGGCCTTGGAGCAGCGCCTGCTGGCAGCAGCGCGATCGGAGATGGAGGTGGTCATTTTGCGCCCGACGGCAATTATCGGTCCCGGTGGCGCCAATCTGGTGTCATTGGCACGCAGTCTGTTGTCCGGATCGCCGGTACTCAGCTATGTTCGCAGAAGCCTGTTTGGAAATCGTCCTATGCACTTGGTGCCTGTCTCAACAGTGGTAAGGGCGATTCTTCATGTGGCGCAGCTACCGGGCCAGATTGATGGCGAGACCTTCTATGTTTCTGCGGATGATGATCCTGACAACAGGTTTGCCGTGGTGGAGAGAATTCTTCGATCCTCGCTTGGACTATCGTCTTTCCAGGCTCGGGCGATTCCTCTTCCTGCGGGCCTTCTCTCTGTCGCGCTGCGTCTCCGCGGCCGTTCCGATGTCGATCCCGCGCGCATTTACTCGTGGAACAAGCTTCGCCAAACGGGCTTCCTGCCGAAAGAAACTCTTGCCGATGCCATCCATGAGTTCGGGACGTGGTTTATGAAATCCGGCAATAGACCAAGCCAGGCAATCCGAAATGCATAAGTGACAAAGCCGGAAATATGCGTGTATTGAATGTCGTTTCCATATTGTCAGCCCGTGAGGGCGGAGGCAATGCGGAAAGAACGGCTCAATTGACCCGCGCAATTCAATCCAGGGATGTTTCCTGCACAGTGTTGACCCTGGATATCGGACGGCCTGACGAGAGAGTCGCCGACATCGCGGGAGCGAGTCTGATCGTGTTGCCGTGCTTGAGCAGCCGATTCCAGATTCCGCGCGGCGGTTGGTGGAAAGTAGTTGCTGCCGTGCGTGATTCGGAAGTAGTTCACCTGATGGGGTACTGGACGGTGCTCGGCGCCATGGCTTACCTTGCGGCTCGGCGACACGGTGTGCCTTACGTTGTTTCTCCAGCCGGTGCGCTGCCTATTTTTGGCCGATCCCGCTGGTTAAAGCGTCTCTACAACTTGGTAGTCGGCCGCAATTTGATCAGGCATGCAAGCGGATGGATTGCTGTTACCACGGCCGAGTTTCCTCACTTCGAGACCTACGGGATCCAGCGATTCCAGGTTACCGTTATTCCAAACGGGGTTTGGGAATCCGATTTTTCCATGGGCGATGGCGACGAGTTTTTTCGTGCGACCGGCGTTCCTCGGGGACCTTTCGTGCTGTTTGTCGGGCGGCTGAATCCGATCAAGGGACCAGATTTGCTCTTGGAGGCTTTTGGACAATTGGCGGGGGAATTTCCTGGGTTCCGGCTGGTGTTTGCCGGTCCCGACGAAGGAATGCAGGCCGAACTTGAAGCACGGATCAGGGGCCTGAATTTGTCAGGCCGTGTCATTTTCTGTGGTTTTGTCAGCGGCCAAATGAAGACAGCCGCGTACAAGGCTGCCCGTTTGTTGGTGGTTCCCTCGCGGTCGGAGGCCATGTCTCTGGTTGCCGTGGAGGCGGGCATTTGCGGCACACCGGTGTTGATGACAGATCAATGTGGTCTGAATGAATTGGGCAAGGTCAGTTCCGGCCTGATTGTCGCTGCCTCGATCGATGGATTGACGGCCGGATTAAGATTTGTGTTGGCAAATCCGGTACGACTGGCAGAGTGGGGTGAAGGATGGCGCTCAATTGTCCGTGAGCGCTTCCTGTGGCGAAATCTCGCGAAACAATTCACTTCGCTCCTCGAAGAAGTGACATACAAGAAGGTTCGCTAGTGGCGATACGAATCTCGGCAAGGCGCGAATGACGCCTAATTGGGCATGGCTGGTTTTTTCGGATCCGCACCTTAAACTCGTCGACGCCTCGCATGGGTCGTCAGAACTGCATGGCTCGTAATACAAATACACACGCGGAAGTATCGGCATCCCAGGGGAATCCCTGCATGGCATCTGTGAAAAAAGAAGACAAACATGGCGGCAAACGCAGTATCTGACAAATTGAGGTTTCACGAGATCGATCGTGCCGACGAATGGAATCGGCTTTTGGAAGTTCTTGACGCCGATAACCTGTACAACTCATGGGGATGGGGCGAATACAAGCAGAGACTCGGCTGGAGCGTGCATCGAGTGGTAATCAGGGACGCTCATTCCGATACGCCAGTCGGGCTCTTCCAGCTGCAAAGGAAAAACAAATTTCTGCTCAGGTTGTTCCTGATTCAGGGTGGGGTCCGGATCAAGGGCGATGAGGCCTTCTGCGCCACAGTCTTGAATCAGCTTTGTACGCATTACTGCGTGTCAAAATGGCGGGACGTGATGTTAATAAACTACTTTGCGGAACCTGACGAGATTCACTATAGAGCCCTGCTTGCCACGAGTTTTACTCCGGTAATATCAAGGCCCATGTATACCTTCACTTTGGATACATCCGACGTCCAGGCGCACTATCTAAACGGATTGTCGGGAAACTGGCGGCACAATCTCAAGCGAGGTCAGAAGAATTCGGAATTGGTAGTCTCATGGCCGCTGAGTCTGGATGAGCGGCTTGCAGCGCTGACGCGACTTGAAAGCATGTATCTGGGTCTTGGCGAGCGAAAGGGATTTGCATTGCCGGTATCCGTAAATCGAATCAAGGATATCGTCGCCAATGACACAAGGTTTTTGATATGTGAAGCGGTTTACAAAGGCGAGGTTGTGGCGGTACGGGTTGGGTACAGGTGCCATAGCTATGTGGCCGACTTCCTGGCGGCTTCCAGCGAAGGCGCAAAAAACAACTATGCAAACTATGTGCTGGTTTGGTCCTTGATAGCCAAGTGCGAAGAATTCGGTCTTGGTTTTTTTGAATGCGGGGGCATTGATCCGTCCGGGAATGCCGGTGTCTATAACTTCAAGAAGGGTCTTGGAGGCCGCCTTTTGATGCTGGGGCCGCTTTGGATATTCAGCCGATCGAGATTCCTGAAACAGTCGGCTGGCCTCCTCCTCGCCGGCTGACTTTGAACAAGTTCCTTGATTAATCCAGAAGAACATTGATGCGGCTGCTGGTGGTTTCCCAATATTACTGGCCGGAAACTTTCGGCATCAATCACCTTGTGAAGTCGTTGGTTCAGGCCGGATGGCAGGTGACGGTCCTCACGGGAAAGCCGAACTATCCGGATGGGCAGGTGTTTGCCGGATACACGGCGCTCGGAATTCAGTACGAGGATCACGCGGGTGCGCACATCGTGCGAGTTCCCGTGATACCACGCGGCATCCGTTCTTCTTTCCGCCTGGCCATGAATTACTTGTCATTCATCGTATCCGGATACTTGTTCGCACCATTCGCTCTGCGCCGGAAATCCTTCGATGCGCTATTCGTTTATGCGCCTTCTCCGCTGTTGCAGGCGCTGCCTGCAATCTTTCTTGCGTGGTTGAAACGGGCGCCTCTCGTCGTGTGGGTGCAGGATCTTTGGCCGGAGAGCCTTTCTGCAACAGGGTTCATCCGCAACCGGTATGCGCTCGGTGCCGTCGAGGCCCTGGTGCGGTATATCTACCGCCACTCCGATTCGATACTGGTGCAATCCGAAGCCTTTCGTGCCCCCGTTTCAAGACTGGTCGAGAATGCCGGCAAGATCCACTATTTTCCGAACTCGGTGGACGCCGTCGTCAGCTCGTCCGATCCGGGCGCACCTGCCGAGCTGGTTTCGGCGATTCGGAACTGCTTCGCGGTAGTCTTCACCGGAAATGTCGGCACCGCACAGGCCGTTGAGTTGATCGTGGAGGCAGCGGATGCATTGAGGGGCTATCCCAATATTCGGTTTTTCATAGTGGGGAGCGGCAGTCGGGAGGACTGGCTGACGGCGGAAGTCCGCAACAGAAACCTGGACAACGTCGTGCTGACAGGCCGACTGCCTGCGGCAGCGATGCCGACGATATTGTCGGCCGCTTCGGCACTGCTGGTGACCTTGCGTGACGAGCCGATCTTCGCCTATACGATTCCGAGCAAGGTGCAGGCCTATCTGGCAGCGGGGCGGCCGATCATCGCCAGCATGAACGGCGAAGGTGCGCGCGTGATCGTCGATGCGGGCGCCGGAATCGCCTGTGCCGCGGGGGATCAAGCGGCACTGGCAGACGCGGTATTGGCGATGGAAGCATTGACACCACAACAGCGGGCGCAGTTGGGGGAGAATGGGCAACGTTATTTTTCCGAACACTATGAACCTGAGAAGTTAATGGAACAGTTGATTGCGCACCTTGAATCCTTGCGCGCGCCACACGGAGGCAGAGCCGAATGAAAGTGCTGGTCGTCGGGGCTTCGGGCATGCTCGGCAACGCGATGATGCGTTTTCTATCGCACGATCCTGCGCTCGAAGTGTGGGGGACGGCGCGATCACCCTCGGTGAGACAGTATTTTCCCCCGGAGTTGGGGGGGCGAATCATTGCCGGGGTCGATGTCGAGAACCAGGACATATTGACTCGTGTGCTTGCTGAGTTGCGACCGGCAGTACTGGTGAATTGCATCGGATTGGTGAAGCAGCTTGCCCAGGCCGACGACCCGCTGCTGGCGTTGCCGATCAATGCAATGTTGCCGCACCGCCTGGCGCGTTTATGCGCACTTGGTGGCGCTCGCCTGGTTCACGTGAGCACGGATTGCGTTTTCAATGGTGCGAAGGGAAACTACCGCGAGTCCGATCCGTCGGACGCCGAGGACTTATATGGCAAGTCGAAGTTTCTGGGCGAGGTAGCCTACCCGCAGACAATCACGCTGCGGACTTCCATTATCGGACATGAACTTGCCAGCGCCCACGGCTTGATAGACTGGTTTCTTGCCCAGGAGGGACGTGTCAAGGGCTATAGCCGGGCGATTTTCTCGGGCCTGCCGACAGTGGAGCTGGCCCGGGTCGTGCGCGACTTCGTGTTGCCGCATCCGGAGATTTCAGGGGTTTTTCATGTGGCGGCAAAGCCCATCGCCAAACTCGACCTGCTCCGGCTTGTCGCCGAGGTTTATGGCAAATCCATCGAGATCCTGCCGGATGATGCCGTGGTGATAGACCGGTCGCTGAACGCGGATCGTTTTCACGAGGCGACCGGGTATATGGCTCCGCCATGGCCTGAGTTGGTAAAGCGCATGTACGATTTCAAGTGAAAGAGGACACCATGTTCGCTGGCAAGGTTCTGATGATTACGGGTGGTACCGGTTCCTTTGGCAATGCCGTCCTCGGCCGGTTTCTCGACACGGATGTGCGCGAAATCCGCATTTTCAGCCGCGACGAGAAGAAACAGGAGGACATGCGGATCGCACTCGATAACCCGAAGCTCAAGTTCTATATCGGCGATGTCCGAAATTACGACAGCATCCCCGAGGCCATGCAGGGCGTGGATTACGTATTCCATGCCGCCGCCCTGAAGCAGGTTCCGTCCTGCGAGTTCTATCCCATGGAAGCGGTGCGCACCAATGTCCTCGGTGCGGAGAATGTGATGAATGCCGCGGTGACCTGCGGCGTGCAGCGCGTCATTGTGCTCAGTACCGACAAGGCGGTTTATCCCGTCAATGCGATGGGCATGTCCAAGGCGATGATGGAAAAGCTGATGGTGGCGAAGGCCCGCATGCGGCGCGTTGGCGAAACCGTGCTTTGCGCAACACGCTACGGCAATGTGATGGCGTCGCGCGGCTCGGTCATTCCCTTGTTTGTTCGCCAGATCAGGGAGGGCAAGCCTTTGACGGTCACGGACCCGACCATGACGCGCTTCCTGATGTCGCTGGAAGATTCGGTGGATCTGGTATTGCACGCTTTCGAGCATGGGCGGCAAGGTGACATCTTTGTGCAGAAGGCGCCGGCATCGACGGTGGGTGACCTGGCTCAGGCGCTCAGGGAGCTGTTCGCGAGCGATGTACCGGTGCGCATCATCGGCACCCGCCATGGCGAGAAGTTGTATGAGTCCTTGCTGTCGCGCGAGGAAATGGCTCGGGCGATGGACATGGACCGCTATTTTTGTGTGCCGGCCGATGACAGGGATCTCAATTACAACAAATATTTTGTCGAAGGGGAGACCCAGGTTTCTTCATTCGACGACTACACGTCGCACAATACCGAGCGGCTCGACGTCGCCCGGATCAAGGCCCTGCTCATGAAGTTGGACTTCATCAAGGAAAATCTCAATGCGTAAGGTGATGACCATCGTCGGCACGCGACCGGAACTGATCAAGATGAGCCGGGTGATTGCCGAACTGGACGCGCATACGCAGCACGTCCTGGTCCATACCGGGCAGAACTATGACTATGAGTTGAACCAGGTATTTTTCGATGAACTGGGTATTCGCAAACCGGATCATTTTCTCAATGCCGTTGGCGAGACAGCCGCGCAGACGATCGGTCAGGTGATCGTCAAGGCCGACGAAGTGCTGACCCGGGAGACTCCGGACGCCGTGCTGTTCTACGGGGACACGAATTCCTGCCTTGCCGTCATCGCCGCCAAGCGGCACAAGATACCCGTGTTCCACATGGAGGCCGGCAATCGCTGTTTTGACCAGCGCGTACCGGAGGAACTCAACCGCAAGGTGCTGGACCACCTCAGCGACATCAATCTGGTCCTTTCCGAACACGCAAGGCGCTACCTGATCGCCGAGGGCATTCGCCCGGAAACCATCATTAAGACCGGTTCGCACATGCGCGAAGTGCTCGATTTCTACATGCCGAAGATCATCGAGTCGGATGTGTTGTCGCGTCTCGGCTTGCAGGCGGAGAAATACTTTCTCGTCAGTGCCCACCGCGAGGAAAACGTCGATGTGCCGGAGAATCTGCTCGACCTGCTGAGTACCCTGAACGCCCTGGCCGAGTGCTACGGATTCCCGGTTCTGGTTTCCACGCATCCGCGTACCCGCAAGCGTCTCGATGAGCTGGGTAGCGGGCCGCTCAATCCGCTGGTTCAGTTTGCCAAGCCCTTCGGTTTCTTCGATTACAACAAGCTGCAGATGGACGCGACTTGCGTGATCTCCGATAGCGGCACCATCACGGAAGAAGCATCGCTGCTCAATCTGCCGGCGGTTACCATTCGCAACGCCCATGAACGTCCGGAAGGCATGGACGTCGGCACGCTGATCATGGCCGGCTTGAAAAAGGAGGGCGTGCTCGATGCCGTACGTATTGTGTTGGCTCAACATGATCGCAACTCCAGGACCATGCGGCTCGTGGCGGATTACGACGCGGGCCCGGTTTCAAAGCAGGTCCTGCGCATTGTCTTGAGCTATACGGATTACGTGAATCGCACGGTCTGGCGCAAGACCTGATCGGCCGGATCAGCTGATGCGTGTGCTCTTGACCGGGGCGAGCAGCCAGATTGGATTGTTTTTGATTCCGCGCCTGTTGCGCGATGGCCACGAGCTCTTTGCGATAAGTCGGCGCCGGCGGGATGGCGACAGCCGGGTGACGTGGCTGCTGGATGACGTCTCGTCTCCCGCCACGCCATGGCCGCCGGTCGATGCCCTGATTCACATCGCGCCCTTGCGACTTCTTCCCGCCCTGTTACCGGATTTCCTGGCCAGCGGCGGACGCCGCGTTATTTGCTTCGGCACCACCAGCCGCTATTCCAAGGCGGTCTCGGGCGATCCCAAGGAGCAGGCGTTTGCGGCGGAGCAGATTGCGGCCGAGTCGAAGGTGGCGGAGCTATGCCAGGCCGCAAACGCGGCATGGACGGTGTTTCGCCCGACGCTGATCTACGGTGCGGGAATGGACCGGAATGTCACGGTGATCGCGCGGCTGATCCGGCGCTTCGGCCTGTTTCCGCTTTTCGGTGCCGCATCGGGACGGCGTCAGCCTGTACATGCCGATGATCTGGCGGCGGCCTGCGTCGCCGCGCTTGGCGAGCCGAAGACCTTCAACTCGGCTTACGACCTGGCGGGTGGCGAGACCCTGACTTACCGCGAGATGGTAAAAAGGATATTTGCGGCGGAAGGACGGACACCACGATTCCTGCCGGTGCCTCTGGCCGCATTTCGCGTGGCGATGTGGTGCGTATCGCGCATCCCGCGCTTCAGGGACTTCAATGCAGAGATGGCACGGCGAATGAACGAAGACCTGGTGTTCGATTCGGGTGACGCAGTGCGCGACTTCGGCTTTGCACCGCGAAAATTCGAGCCGGAGCCGCTCCGGCCGAATTTTGGGTGAGCCATGATCGCACTCGTGCATTTGTCCACACCAACGGTATCGAGGTGATGAACCCGCTGACCGCCGCCGCTCGGCTGGCAAACTGCGGCAAAGCCTGGATGATGAAAATTTCGCAATGTCGGGGTGTGCGGTGTCCAGTTTCCTGAGCGATCGCCTCTGGCTTCTTCCGGCTGTTGCCATTCTCTCCGCCGTCTTGACGGGGCTGCTGCGGCGTTACGCCGTGTCGCGGCAGCTCATCGACAGGCCCAATGAACGCAGCTCGCATTCGGTTCCGACTCCGCGTGGCGGTGGTGTCGCCATCGTCATCGCGTTTCTGGGCGGTCTGCTTGTGTTGCGGGATGGGACATCGACCGCTGCGATCACTGCGCTGCTTGTTGGCGGAACCGGTGTGGCGGTGGTCGGTTTTGTCGATGACCACGGCCATATTCCGGCGCGATGGCGCTTGCTGGCGCATTTTTCCTGCGCGGCCTGGATTCTTTACTGGATAGGGACGCCACGCCTGGAGTTGATGGGAAACACCATTGACCTGGGTGCGCTGGGCGCGGTTCTCGCGGCACTTTATCTGGTATGGATATTGAACCTCTACAATTTCATGGACGGCATCGACGGCATCGCAGGGGTCGAGGCCTTGATAGTCGGCGCTGGCGGCACGGTGATTTATTGGGTCGCGGGCATGCCGATGGCAAGCGAAGTCGGGCTGCCTGCATTGCTTGCAGCGGCCGCCCTGGGCTTTCTGGTGTGGAACTTCCCGCCGGCGAAGATCTTCATGGGGGACGCCGGGAGTGGCTTCCTCGGCTTGATGCTCGGTGCATTCTCGTTGCAGGCCGCCGTGGCTCGCCCGCTGCTGCTCTGGTGCTGGCTGGTTTTGCTCGGCGTGTTTATCGTGGATGCCACGGTGACGCTGATTCGCCGGCTGCTGCGCGGCGAGCGTGTCTATGAGGCTCATCGCAGTCACGCCTACCAGCATGCGACTCGCGAGTTCGGCGCCCATCGGCCGATCACGCTCGCGGTTGCAGCGATCAACGTCTTTTGGTTGCTGCCCTGGGCGCTGGCCATTGCCTCGGGCCGCGTCGATGGCGTTGTCGGCCTGGTCGTCGCCTATATCCCGCTTCTGGTCCTGGCATTGCGGTTCAGAGCCGGGACGGCGTGAGGCGTTGCCTGTTCCGGTCGGGCGCATCGGGTTTCGCCGTGCAAATGCCGCGCGCAAGGCGCCCCGGGTAGCGTATCGCCGGGGGTGTAGCCGGTAGAATCGCAGCATCATGAACCCGCGCTCGCTGACTGCCTCTCTGCATGACCTCTGCGCCGCCGCCATCGCCTGGATGGTGGGTTATGCGTTGCGCTTCAACTTTGACATTCCGCCGAACTTTGCGGATGCGATGCTGCGCAATCTTCTGTGGATCATTCCGCTGCAGGCGGTGATATTCCACGGCTTTGGTTTGTATCGCGGTATCTGGCGTTTTGCCAGCGTCCCCGACTTGCGGCGGATCGCGCTGGCAGCCGGTACGGTAGCGCTGGCGATACCGGCATTGTTGCTCATGCTGCAGCGCCTCAACGATGTCCCGCGCTCCGTTCTGGTGCTGCACCCTATCTTGCTGGTACTGATCATGGGCGGCAGCCGTTTCCTGTACCGCGCATGGAAGGACGGCCAGTTGTTATCCCCGCGGCAGTTCGATTCCGAGCCGGTGCTCGTGATGGGCGCCGGGGCGGCCGGTTCGGCGCTGCTGCGAGACATGGCGACCAGTCGACGCTGGCGCGCGGTCGGGCTGCTTGACGATGACCCGGCCAAGTTGCGTTTGCAACTCCAGGGGGTTCCCGTGCTCGGGCGGCTGGATGATGTGGCGCGGGTTGCGGCAGCACATCAAGTGACGACGGTGATCGTCGCCATGCCGTCCGCGTCGCCATCGGCTCGCCGTCATGCGGTCGAACTGATTGTAGGCGCGGGCCTCAAGGCACTGACTGTGCCGGCGCTGGCCGATGTGCTGTCCGGCCGTGTAACGGCTGCAGAGGTGCGGCAAGTCGAGTTGGAGGATTTGCTCGGGCGCGAACAGGTGCTGCTCGATGATGCGGGACTGAAGGAGCAGTTGGCCGCCAAGTCGATTCTCGTGACCGGGGCCGGAGGATCCATCGGCTCCGAGTTGTGCCGGCAGATCATTCGCTTCGGTCCGCGCAAGCTGGTGCTCATTGAACAGTCGGAAATTGCGCTCTACAGCATCGAGCAGGAGTTCGCCGGACAGCCGGTGGTCTGCGTGATGGGCGACGTGAAGGATGCCGCACGCATGGATGCGGTGTTTGCCGAGCATCGTCCGGATGTGGTGTTCCATGCGGCGGCCTACAAGCATGTGCCGCTGATGGAATGTGCCAATGCGTGGGAAGCGGTGCGCAACAACGTGCAGGGCACGCTCAACGTCGCGCGCGCTGCCCTTGCCAGCGGTGCCGGCGAGTTCGTCCTGATTTCCACCGACAAGGCAGTCAACCCGACCAATGTCATGGGTGCCAGCAAGCGCCTGGCGGAGGTGGTGTGTCAGGCAATTCAGGCACAGGGCTCGGCGACGCGTTTTGTGATGGTGCGTTTCGGCAATGTGCTGGGGTCGTCGGGCAGCGTGATCCCGCGCTTCCGCGAACAGATCGCGAAAGGCGGCCCGGTCACCGTCACGCATCCGGAGATCATCCGTTACTTCATGCTGATCCCGGAAGCCGCGCAACTGGTATTGCAGGCGGGCCTGATGGCGGCGTCCGAAGCCGAGGGCGGTCGCGTATTTGTTCTCGACATGGGCGACCCGGTGAAGATCGTCGACCTGGCGCGCGACATGATCCGGCTTTCGGGATTTACCGGGGAGGAGATAAAGATCGAGTTCACCGGCCTGCGTCCCGGCGAGAAACTCTACGAGGAATTGCTGGCCGACGGCGAGGCGACCTTGCCGACGCCGCATCCGAAGCTGCGCATCGCGAAACCTTCGGCGGCACCTGATCCGCAGTGGCTCGCGGAACTTGAACAATGGCTGGCAGTGCCCTGGCGCGACGAGGCGGCGGTCAAGGACGGACTCAGGCACTGGGTGCCGGAGTACCGGCCCGCAATGCACTGAGCGCGTCGCCATGGCTACTTATGCAATCGGCGACCTGCAGGGCTGTTACGACCCGCTGCGCAGCCTTTTCGACTACATCGGTTTCGATACGGCCACCGACCGCGTCTGGTTTGTCGGCGACCTGGTCAATCGCGGGCCGCAATCCCTTGAAGTACTGCGTTTCGTCAGATCCTTGGGAACCGCGGCAACCGTGGTGCTCGGCAATCACGATCTGCATCTGGTGATGCAGGCCGAGGGCTACGGCAAGCCGAACAAGGAGGACACGCTCGAAGGGATCCTTGTCGCGCCGGATCGCGACGAGTTGCTGGCCTGGCTGCGGGCACAGCCGCTGTTCCATGTCGAAGGCAGCTGGGCGATGGTGCACGCCGGCCTGCTGCCGAACTGGACAGTGGCGCAGGCGCAGGCACTTTCCGACGAAGCCTCGGCCGCCTTGACGTCCAGCGACTACCGTGAATTTCTCGCCAACATGTGGGGCTCCGAGCCTGCCGCATGGCGCGACGATCTGACGGGGTGGGACCGTTTGCGCGTCGTGGTCAATGCGATGACGCGCATGCGCTATGTGACGGCCGGCGGCGCCATGGAATTCCGTGCGCCCGGCGCCAAGGCACCGCCCGACAAGGGCCCTGTTGGCTGTATGCCGTGGTTTGAGGCGCCGGCGCGCGCCAGCGCGGATCATTCAATTGTCTGCGGGCACTGGTCGGCTCTCGGCTATCGGGACGAGGCCAACATTCTCGCGCTCGATACCGGCTGCCTTTGGGGCGGCTGCCTGACGGCGGTGCGGCTGGAAGACCGGCGGGTATTCCGTCAGCCCTGTCCGCAGGCGGCCAAGCCGTCCGGTTGGGACTGAACGAACGGCGCAAGCTCTACCAGAGATTGCCCCCAAATGCGGCCTTGAAATGAGCGGCGATGTCGTCCCGTGTCAGCTTGTGGTTCTGGCCGCCACGGTGGGCAATCTTGATCGATCCCATCAGCGACGCCAGGCGCCCGGTTTTCTCCCAATCCCATCCCTTGCCGATGCCATACAGGAGACCGGCGCGGTAGGCATCGCCGCAACCGGTCGGGTCGGTCAGCGACTGCGGCGCGGCGACGGGTATGTCGATGCGGCGGCCCTTGCTGTATATGTGCGATCCGCTTCCTCCCAATGTCACGATCAGCGCTTCGACTTCGCCGGCCAGCTGTTCCAGCGTGCATCCGGTGCGCTCGGTCAGTAACCTGGCTTCGTAGTCATTGACCGTGCAGTAGTCGGCAAGTTTCAGGAAAGCCATGAGTTCTGCGCCGTCGAACATCGGCAGACCCTGGCCCGGATCGAAAATGAAGGGAATATGCGCGGCGTGGAATTCGTGCGCATGCTGCACCATGCCGTCGCGACCGTCGGGTGAAACGATGCCCAGGCTGACGTCGCGTGCGTCGCTCACCTTGTTCAGATGCGATTGCGTCATGGCACCGGGGTGGAAGGCCGTGATCTGGTTGTCGTCGAGGTCGGTCGTGATGAAGGCCTGTGCGGTAAAGCTGCCCGGCACATCCTTGACGTGCGTCGCATCGAGCCCGAGCTGCTTGAGGCGGAGCATGTAGGGCGCGCTGTCGTCGCCGATGGTCGCCATGATCAGCGGCTCGCCGCCCAGCAGCTTGAGGTTGTAGGCGATGTTGCCGGCGCAGCCGCCGAACTCGCGGCGCATGTCCGGCACGAGGAAGGCGACATTGAGGATGTGGATCTGCTCGGGCAGGATGTGGTTCTTGAAGCGGTCGCCGAATACCATGATGGTGTCGTAGGCCATGGATCCGCAGATAAGTGTCTTCATGCGAGCTTTCGAGGGTCAGGGGTAGAAAAGATACAGCCGGTAGCCGCTGGCCGCCATCTGGCCGGAGTCGATGCCTATGGCAACCATGATATCGGCGTTGGGCTTCATGCCGTTGGCGATCGGCGTCCTTGGCGGCAGGTAGTCTGCCGGTGCCAGCACCTTGCGCGCAATGGCCTGGTCGGCCGTGTCGGTCAGCGTCAGTTCCAGATTCGGAAACTGTTGGGCGAAGGGTGCGCGGTTCTTCAGTGTCGCCGCCAGCACCAGAAGGCCCTTGTGTTCGCTGTCGGGGTGCAGGTCGGACGCCTCGATTCCCACCAGCCCGACCTTTGCCGGCAGGCCGACTTCGCAATCGGCGATCTCGCACAGGGCGACCAGCGCCGGTTTGCTTTGCGGCCAGAGCACCACAAGTTCGACGCGAAATGCCAGCAGAGCCTGCAGCACCATCGCGGCGAGCGCGACGAGGCTGCCGATCAGCCATGGCCAGCGACGCGGCGGGGGTGGCGGTTCGGGGAAGCTGTTGTCCCAGGCTTCGGCAGTTCCCTCCGCTGTCGCATCGGCGTCGGCGAGCAGACCGGCCCCGGGTTCGGCAACTGCAGCTTCGACGGCTCGGGCTTCGCTCGCCTCTGGCGGCTTCTGAAGCACATCTTCCGGAGTCTCAGGCTTCATTGCGGAAACTTCTTCAAGCGTTTCCCGAATCGGCTCGGAAGCCGCTTCGGGAAGTGCAGTCGCCTGCGGAGCTGGTTCGGGAGTCGGCTCAAAAGTCGGCGCCGGCGGCACGGCGATCGCGGCCATCGGCGCCGCAATGACCATGGGTTCCTCGATCAGGCTGTCGAGGGCATTGAAGCCGTGCTGGCACTGGCCGCAGCGCACCCGTCCGCCGCGTGCCTTGAGTTGCTCCGGCGTGACGCGGAAGTGGGTTGTGCAGGCGGGGCAGCGGGTCAGCATTTGCCCTCCAGCCGCACCCAGCCTTCGCGCTCGGCGCCGACGCGCAGCCCAAGCCAGGGCGCATAGGCGGCGATTACCTGTTCCGCCTGCGATGCCAGCACGCCGGCGAGCGCGATACGCCCGCCCGCGGCGATGCGCCCGGCCAGTAGCGGCGCCAATACGCACAAAGGGTTGGTCAGGATGTTGGCAATCACGATGTCGAAGCGTTCGTCGAGCGGCTCTTTCGAGTGGCGCAAGGCGAGAGTCACCCGGTTGTTGGCGGCATTGTCGCGGGCCGCGATCAGGGCATTGTCGTCGATATCCACTCCCAGCACCGAGGCAGCGCCCAGCTTCGCCGCGGCGATGCCGAGGATGCCTGAACCGCAGCCGTAATCAAGCACGCTGGGATGCTTCCCGGGATCGGCACAGAGGATTTCGGTAAGCCACTGCAGGCAGAGATAGGTGGTGGGGTGTGAGCCGGTACCGAAGGCGAGGCCGGGATCGAGGATAAGGTTGATGGCGTCCGGGTCCGGCGCGGCATGCCAGGACGGGACGATCCACAGGCGGTCGTTGACCCGGATCGGATCGAACTGCGCCTGCGTGAGCCGCACCCAGTCCTGCTCGGGGACGTCTTCCAGTTCGATTTCGGGCAGGTCGTCGATGCCGGCGGCGACCGTGGCAGCGGCAATGCGGCCGATCAGGTCCTCACTCGGGTCGAACAGGGCCACGACGCGGCTTTCGTTCCACAGCGGCGTGGCCGGGCCGCTGCCGGACGCATCGGGTTCGCCGAATTGCGGCGTTTCCAGATCGGTTCCGGCCAGGGCATCTTCGACGCTGACGGAAATCGCCCCGGCCGCGAGCAGGGCGTCGGACAGCGCATCCGCGTGCGCGGCGTCGGTCTCGAGGGCGACGCTGACCCACATCGCTGGACCCTACTTGCCTTTGTTGGCTTCGCTGCGGGCGGCGAGCTTTTCTTCGAGGTAGTGGATGCTGGTGCCGCCCTTGATGAAGCGTTGATCCAGCATCAGATCCTGATGCAGCGGGATATTGGTCTTGATGCCATCCACCATCATTTCCGACAGAGCGATGCGCATCCGCTTGATGGCCTGTTCGCGCGTGTCGCCGTAAGCGATCACTTTGCCGATCATCGAGTCATAGTGGGGCGGCACCGTATAGCCCGAATAGGCGTGGGAGTCGACACGGATGCCGGGGCCGCCAGGGGGATGCCAGTTGGTGATTTTCCCCGGCGACGGCGTGAACTTGAAGGGGTCCTCGGCATTGATGCGGCATTCAACCGCATGGCCGCGGATTTCGATGTCGCGCTGCTTGAACCAGAGCTTCTCGCCGGCGGCGATGCGGATCTGGGCCTGGACGATGTCGATGCCGGTGATCAGTTCGGTGACCGGGTGTTCGACCTGGACGCGAGTGTTCATTTCGATGAAGTAGAACTCGCCGTTCTCGTAGAGGAACTCGAAGGTCCCGGCGCCGCGGTAGTTGATGCGGCGGCAGGCTTCGGCGCAACGGTCGCCGACGCGGGCGATGACGCGGCGGTTGATGTCGGGCGCCGGGGCCTCCTCGATGACCTTCTGGTGCCGGCGCTGCATCGAGCAGTCGCGCTCGCCCAGATAGACCGAATTGCGGTGGGCGTCGGAGAGCACCTGGATTTCCACGTGGCGCGGGTTCTCGAGGAACTTCTCCATGTACACGGTCGGATTGTTGAAGGCGGCGCCGGCTTCGCTGCGGGTCATGGCGACCGCGTTGAGCAGAGCAGCCTCGGTATGCACCACGCGCATGCCGCGTCCGCCACCGCCGCCGGCGGCCTTGATGATCACCGGGTAACCCACGGCACGGCCGATCTTGACTATTTCCTTGGGGTCGTCGGGCAATGCGCCCTCGGAACCGGGGACGCAGGGCACGCCGGCTTCGCGCATGGCGTTCTTGGCGCTGACCTTGTCCCCCATCAGACGGATGGTCTCGGGCCGCGGGCCGATGAAGGCAAAGCCGGATTTTTCGACCCGTTCGCCGAAATCGGCGTTTTCCGAAAGAAAGCCGTAGCCAGGGTGGATGGCCTCGGCATCGGTGACTTCTGCCGCGGAAATGATGGCGGGAATATTGAGGTAGCTTTGGCTCGAAGACGCCGGGCCGATGCAGACCGATTCGTCGGCGAGCTTGACGTATTTCGCCTCGGTATCGGCCTCCGAATGCACGGCGACCGTGCGCACGCCGAGTTCGCGGCAGGCGCGCAGGATGCGCAGGGCGATTTCGCCGCGGTTGGCGATCAATACTTTACCAAACATAAATTTCTCCGGCGGCGAAATCGCCCTTGTAGCCTTCGGCCACAGTGCAATTTAGCTGCGCTGCTGCGCCGCCTCGCGGCGGCTGGTCGCCGCGGTTGGCAGTAAGGACTTTTCCGAACATGCTCAGCCGATCACGAACATGGGCTGCCCGTATTCCACCGCCTGGCCGTTTTCAACCTGGATGGCCTTGATCACGCCCGAAACGTCGGCTTCGATCTCGTTCATCAGCTTCATCGCCTCGATGACGCAAAGCGTGTCGCCCTCCTTGACCGTCTGGCCGACCTCGACGAAGGGCGAGGCGTCCGGGCTGCTGGCCCGATAGAAGGTGCCCACCATCGGCGCCTTCATGACATGGCCCTCGACCTGGGCAGGGACCGCCTCCGCCGCAGCAGTCGGCGTCGGCGCCACGGCGGCCGGTGCCGGCGCTGGCGCCATCACCGGCATGTTGACCGTAGTGCTGGCCGGCGCCGCAGTGAAGTGCTTGGCGATGCGAATCTTTTCTTCGCCCTCGCTGATCTCGAGCTCCGAAATGCCGGAGTTTTGCACGAGATCAATCAGGGTCTTGAGTTTTCTCAGGTCCATGGGGACTCCTAAAATGCGGAAACAGCGGTCGCGACCGCTGTATTTTCAGATGGATCAGACGGCGCGAAAGCGCGCCAACGCAGCTTCCAGCGCCAGTTCATAGCCTTGCGCGCCGAGGCCGGAGATAACGCCGACGGCGATATCCGAAAAATACGAATGACGGCGGAAGGGTTCCCGCCCATGCACATTCGAAAGATGAACTTCTATGAACGGAATGCTCACGGCCGCCAGGGCATCGCGCAGGGCAATGCTGGTATGGGTATAGCCGGCGGGGTTGATGATGATGAAGCGCACCCCCTGTTCGCGGGCCGATTGCACGCGGTCGATCAGCTCGCCTTCGTGGTTGCTCTGAAAACTTTCGAGACGGATGCCGAAGGCCCGGGCTCGTGCTTCCATGGCCGTGTGTATCGAGGCGAGCGTGGTGTGCCCGTAAATTTCCGGCTCACGGGTCCCCAGCAGATTCAGGTTCGGGCCGTGGAGTACCAGAAGGGCGTCACTTGAACCACCGTTGGCATTTGCTTTAGTGCGTGTTTGCTTCGTCATGGGTGCAAGTTTGCCGCAAATGACCGCACTTTGTCCAGCTACCGTGAAACCAGTTGGCTCAGTTGCCGTTCCAGTTCGGGCTCGGACAAGCGTCCCAGTTTGGTCGCCGAAAGCCTTCCGTCTCGGTCAAAAACCGCTGTAAAAGGCAGTGCCTGGCGGCTGTTGCCCAGCTTGGCGCTGTTTTCCATGACGGTCATGTCGCCGATCAACAAGGGGTAGGTCACCGGGGTTGTTTTTTGAAATTCGAGGATTTTATCTGCAGTATCGATACTGATACCGACAAATTGAACGCCCTTGTCGCGATACTCTTCCTGCAGCCGGGAAAAACCCGGCATTTCCTCGCGGCAGGGAAGGCACCAGGTGGCCCAGTAGTTCACTATCAGTACCTTGCCGCGCCACTGAGCGAAGCTCTGCGTCTGGCCTTTCAGATCGGCAAGGGCGAGTTCAAAAATAGGGAGCCCCGGGACAACTGCCGGTGACGGCATTTCAGCGTCCTTGCCCATGACGCCGAATCGATAACCGGCTGCGGCCGCAAGCAGAAAAAGGCCGCCGAGCAGCGGCCACAAAATGCTGCGCTTCATTTGGGTACTTCGCGCAGCAGTTCGAGTACCGCTTCGGCGCGGACCCGCAGACGACCGCGCCCGTTATGGGAGTTTTTTGGCTGCTGACGCTCTGCGACGGGCGGATAAATGGAGATCAATACCGGAGAATCTTTCCAGTCCAGACGTAACTGGGCATCGACGCCAATTCGTCGGTTATCCATCGAATCATAGGAAATGCCGCGAGATAGGAGCGCAATCTCTACGTCTTTGCTGCTGTCAGCATAGAGATCTATTTCGACGGCAGCGTAGCGGCCGGCGGTGCCATCCAGCACACCCCCGCTGAGGTAGGGATGAAATTCGGCGAGCAACTGCATGACCTCAAGGGCGATTGTGCGCAAATCGTGGATGCGTTCGCGCTGCTCGTCTTCCTGGTAGAGCGACTGCCAGGCGCGCAGTTCGGTCTCGATTTCCTCGTTGGTCGGCAGCGCTTCGCCTTCCGAGACACCCAGATTGCGTGCCGCCTTGCGTTTCGCCGCTCCATAATCGCTGATCCCTTCCTCTGCCATCAGGCGTGCTGCCGCGCAGGCAATGGTGCGACGCAGGTAACCGGAACTGGAAGGGGCAAGCTTGCGGCGTGGCATGGCTGGCGTAGTCGGGCAAATGCGGCTGGCGGTTAGGTTCGCCGCCATCAGGGTGACGGACGGTATCCCCTGGCGGGATAGAATCTGCCCCATTATTCCACTATTCAAGCCAAAGCGCGGACATGCACATACACATCCTCGGCATCTGCGGCACCTTCATGGGTGGCATCGCCCTGCTGGCGCGCAGCGCCGGACACCGGGTCACGGGATGCGATGCCAACGTCTATCCGCCGATGAGCACTCAACTCGGTGCACAGGGCATCGACCTGGTGGAAGGCTACGGCCCCGACCAGTTGGCGCTGAAACCGGACCTGTTTGTCGTGGGTAATGCCATTTCACGCGGCAATCCGCTGCTGGAGTCCATTCTCGAGCGCAATCTGTCTTATGTCTCGGGTCCGCAATGGCTGGCCGGGAACATTCTGCAGGGTCGCTGGGTGCTGGGCGTAGCCGGAACCCACGGCAAGACGACGACAACGTCGCTTCTGGCGTGGATACTGGAAGAGGCCGGGTTGAACCCTTCTTTTCTGGTGGGCGGCGTGCCGCAGGGTTTCGGCGTGTCGGCCCGGCTCACCGATTCGCCATTCTTTGTCATCGAGGCCGACGAGTACGACACCGCCTTCTGCGACAAGCGCTCCAAATTCGTGCATTACCAGCCGCGGACGACGATACTGAATAACCTTGAATTCGATCATGCCGACATCTTCGATGATCTTGTCGCCATCGAGACGCAATTTCATCACTTGGTAAGGACTTTGCCCGGGAACGGCCTGATTGTCGCGAACGCCCAGGAGGCGTCGCTGCGGCGCGTGCTGGCGCGTGGCTGCTGGACTCCTGTCGAATGGTTCAACGGAACGGAGGGCTGGCAGGCCGTTGCGTCCGGCGATTCAGGTGGCTTTGAAGTCAGTCTGGCCGGCAAGTCCCAGGGTCGGGCGAACTGCTTCGAACTGGCGGGAGCCCACAACCGGGCCAATGCCGTGGCGGCGCTGGCGGCCGCGAGGCATGCCGGAGTCCCGGTGGCTGTCGGTCTCAAGGCGCTGGAAAGTTTCCGCGGCGTCAAGCGCCGGCTGGAAACCAGAGGCATCGTGCGTGGGGTGACCGTTCTCGACGATTTCGCTCACCACCCGACGGCGATTCGCGTCACGCTCGAAGGTCTGCGCCAGAAGCTTGGGCCGGTTCGCATTCTGGCGGTACTCGAGCCGCGTTCCAACACCATGAAGCTCGGGGTGATGAGCGAACAGTTGCCCGGCAGCCTGGTCGAGGCGGATGCGGTTTTCTGTTACGCCAACAGGCTGGGCTGGGATGCAGCGCAGGCCCTGGCGCCGCTGGGAGAGCGGGCACGGGTTTTCGATGACCTCGACGACCTGGTTGCTGCGGTGGTCGCTGCGGCACAGAGCGGGGATCAGCTGCTGGTGATGAGCAACGGAGGCTTTGGCGGCGTTCATGACAAGTTGCTGGCGGCGCTGGCGGTCCGCTTCGCATAGGCAGGCTGAATTCATTATCCGCTCCTTGCGTCCGGAAAAAACATGGTTATCGCTGACGAGAGAGCCAACGGGCGCAAGGCATGCCGCCTGATTGTGCAATGCACATCCGCCTATACCAATAATTTCATATCTAAATTGATCCAGATCAAAAGGACTGTGTTAACCTTCGCGCCTGTTGAGAAACTGGAACGGGGCCCCCAAGGGTCCTTTTTGGCAGGTATTTGAACACGTCAGCAAGTCGCGCCAACGCCGTGCCGCGTGGCGCACAACTGGCGCGGAGGGGGGGAGATGGCACGACACTCAAACAACAAGGGCGACACCAGTCGCTCGCCGCACGGCGCTGCCGTGTTGACGCTGGCGGGATTGCTCGGCGTGTTCAGCAATGCTGCGAACGCTGCGTGGGAACTCAATCTGCAGCTACCCGTTACCGCCCTGGCACGGCGCGTCTACGACCTGCACACTCTCCTGACATGGGTCATATTCATCATTTTCGTCGGCGTCTTCGCGGTCGTTACCTGGTCCATCATTTTTCATCGCAAGTCCATCGGCCACAAGGCAGCCGATTTTCACGACAATACTGCCGTCGAAATCGCCTGGACCGTCGTGCCGACGCTGATCCTGATCGCCATTGCCTTTCCGGCCACCTCGGCCCTGGTCGCAATGCGCGATACCTCGCAATCGGACCTGACCATCAAGGCCACCGGCTATCAGTGGAAATGGGGTTACGAGTACGTCACCGGCGATGCCGCCGGGGTCAAGTTCATGAGTGTGCTGTCCACGCCGCGCGAGCAGATCGACAACAAGGCGCCCAAGGGCGAGCACTATCTGTTGGAGGTCGATCATCCGCTGGTGGTTCCGGTTGGCAAGAAGGTGCGCATGCTGCTCACGGCCACCGACGTGATTCACAACTGGTCGGTCCCGGCGTTTGCGGTCAAGACCGATGCCGTTCCCGGCTTCCTGCGTGACACCTGGTTCCGCGCCGAGAAGGAAGGCACTTACCGCGGGCAGTGCTCCGAACTCTGCGGCAAGGACCACGGCTTCATGCCGGTGGTGGTCGAGGTGGTTTCCGCCGAAAAGTACGCGGCCTGGGTTGCGGAGCAAAAGAAGGCCATGGCGGCGAACGCCGACGATCCCGCCAAGGTCTGGAAGTTGGATGAATTGTTGGCCCGCGGTGAAAAGGTCTACACCACCAACTGCGCGGCCTGTCATCAGCCGACTGGTGCCGGCTTGCCGCCCGTATTCCCGGCGCTGGATGGTTCGAAGATTGTCAAGGGGCCGAAGGCGGCTCACCTAGACATTGTCATGAAGGGCAAGCCGGGTACCGCAATGGCGCCCTTCGGCGCCCAATTGAGCGACACCGATATTGCGGCCGTCGTAGCCTACGAACGCAACGCCTGGTCCAACAAGCTCGGCGAGTTGATTCAGCCCGCCGAAGTCAAGGCACTTCGCGGCAAGTGATCGCGCCACCGGCCTTCAGGAGAATCTGATTATGCAAGCAGCCCAACACGCCGGTGATGCCGGTCATCACGCAGACGACAGCCATGGCCATGGTCCGACCGGGATCATGCGCTGGATTACCACCACCAACCACAAGGACATCGGGACCATGTATTTGTGGTTCAGCTTTGCGATGTTCCTTGTGGGCGGAGCGATGTCGCTGGTCATCCGCGCTGAACTGATGTCGCCCGGATTGCAGTACGTGGCCCCGGAGTTCTACAACCAGATGCTCACGCTGCATGCGCTGATCATGGTGTTCGGCGCGATCATGCCGGCCTTTGTCGGCTTCGCCAACTGGATGATTCCGCTGATGATCGGCGCGCCCGACATGGCGTTTGCGCGAATGAACAACTGGAGCTTTTGGCTGTTGCCCCCTGCCGCCATTCTGCTGACGACCTCGCTTTTCGTCCCTGGCGGCGCCGCCGGGACGGGCTGGACCCTTTACCCGCCACTGTCGGTGCAGATGGGCATCGGCATGGACATGGCCATTTTCGCCGTGCATATCCTCGGCATGTCCTCGATCATGGGCTCGATCAACATCATCACCACCATCCTCAACATGCGCACGCCCGGCATGACCCTGATGAAAATGCCGCTGTTCTGCTGGACCTGGCTGGTGACGGCCTTCCTGCTGATCGCTTCGATGCCGATTCTGGCCGGTGCAGTGACGATGCTGCTGACCGACCGCCATTTCGGCACCAGCTTCTTCAATGCGGCCGGCGGCGGTGACCCGGTGCTGTTCCAGCACATCTTCTGGTTCTTCGGCCATCCGGAGGTATATATCATCGCCTTGCCGGCCTTCGGCGTGGTTTCCCACGTGATCCCGGCGTTTTCGCGCAAGCACCTGTTCGGCTACACCTCGATGGTGTATGCGATCGCCGCGATCGGCCTGATTTCCTTCTTCGTCTGGGCCCACCACATGTATGTGACGGGCATCCCGCTCACCGGCCAGCTCTACTTCATGTATGCGACGATGCTGATCGCGATTCCGACCGGGGTGAAGGTTTTCAACTGGGTCACCACCATGTGGCGCGGCTCGCTGAGCTTCGAGACGCCGATGCTGTTTGCGCTGGGCTTCCTCGTGCTGTTCACCATCGGCGGACTCACCGGTCTGGTGCTGGCCATGACCGCGGTGGACATCCAGTTGCAGGATACCTATTACGTCGTCGCCCACTTCCATTACGTGATGGTCGCCGGCGCGCTGTTCTCCGCCTATGCGGGCCTCTACTACTGGCTGCCGAAATGGACCGGGCACATGTACCACGAAGGGCTCGGCAAACTGCACTTCTGGCTGTCGATGATTTTCTTCAACATCGCCTTCTTCCCGCAGCACTTCCTCGGTCTGGCCGGCATGCCGCGCCGGATTCCGGACTATGCGCAGCAGTTCGCCGACTTCAACATGATTTCAAGCTTCGGTTCCTTCGGCTTCGGTTTCAGCCAGCTGCTGGTGCTGGTGGTGGTGTTCAAGGCCATGAAGGGCGGCGTCAAGGCCGAAGCCCGGCCCTGGGACGGCGCGCGCGGACTGGAATGGACCGTGCCCTCGCCGGCGCCGCACCATACTTTCGAAGATCCGCCCAAGTTCGATCCGGCCGAGGCGCACGGATGAGTGACGACATGTCGCGCGAGCAGTCAAACCGCCGCATCGCGATCGGCCTGGCCTTGTTCGCTGCCGCCGTGTTCCTGAGCGTCATAATTCGGCAGTGGATGGCCGGCGCTTGAGTCCTGAGCTCGCCCAGTCCGGAGCAAATGCTGCGCACCCGCTGCGGCGAGTCGCCAGCAACCGGTACATCGTTGCCGGCTTGCTGGCGGTGGTTGTCGGCAGTTTGCTGTTTGTTGCCGTTCAGCCGCGCCTGTACAAGGCTTTCTGCGAATGGACCGGCCTCTACGACATCGACCGCGCGCAGCGGGTTGCTGCATCGTCCTTGCCCGCCCGTCCGGTAACTCTCGAATTCGATGCCAACAGTCACGACAATGGCTTGCGTTTCCGGCCCGAGACCACCAGCCTTGCGGTCAAGACCGGGGATATCGTGCATGTGACTTACAGGGTCGAAAACACTCGCGACACCACGGTGATCGGCCAGGCGGTGCCGAGCTATGGCCCACAGCATGCAGGCGGCTACGTAAAGAAGCTGGATTGCTTCTGCTTCAAGCAACAGACCTTCGCTCCCCATGAGGTTCGCGAGATGCCTGTGGTCTTCGTCCTTGACAAGACGTTGCCGGAAGACGTGAACACCCTTACGCTGTCATACACGTTTTTCGAGGTGCCCGCGGGCAGCGTAACAGCACCCGCAACGTCTGCAGAAAGCCGGATGTGAACCATGTCCCTGCCGAATCCGCCGCCGCCCAAGGGTCGACTGCTGCGCACCATTCGCACTGTGGCCTGGGGTCTGCTGGGAGTGCGCGGCCACAAGCTCCACGAGCAGGACGCACCCTCGCTCTCGCCGTTGCAGATTCTGATCACGGCACTCGTCTTCATGCTGGTATTCGTGATTACCCTGGTAACGGTGGCAATCAGCATCAGCAAGCAGTGACGGGACGCACGAAAAAGGTTTTGGGAAATAAAGACAATATGATTTCAAGGAGGTCAAGATGAGTCACCCCGCATCCACAAACCGCTATTTCGTTCCCGACCCTTCGTATTTTCCGCTGGTCGGTTCCGTGGCTCTACTCCTGCTGGCAGGCGGCGCCGTGCTGACGTTCAATTCGATTGCCAACGGCGGTTTGCTGCTGGCGGCCGGGTTTGCCGTCATGGTGTATATGCTGTTCGGCTGGTTTGGCCGCGTCATCGACGAATCCGAGGGCGGCCGCTACAACTCGCAGGTCGATCGCTCATTCCGCTGGGCCATGGCCTGGTTCATATTTTCGGAAGTCATGTTCTTCGCGGCGTTTTTCGGCGCCCTGTTCTACATCCGCGTGCTGTCAGTGCCGGAACTTGCCGGCCCCGATCAGGCCGGCCTTTGGGAAGGTTTCAAGAACCAGTGGCCAACCGCCGGACCGGCCGCCAAGGATCCCTTCACGCCAATGCACGCCTGGGGCATTCCTGCAATCAACACCCTGTTGCTGCTGAGCTCGGGCGTCACCGTGACTTGGGCGCACTGGGGATTGATCGCCAACAAGCGGCAGCAGCTGATCGTCGGCCTGGCCCTGACAGTCGCCCTCGGCCTCCTGTTTGTCAGCCTGCAGGCTTACGAATATGCCGAAGCCTACGGTCACATGAACCTGAAGATGACCACCGGCGTCTACGGCTCGACTTTCTACATGCTGACCGGTTTTCACGGCTTTCACGTGACGCTCGGCGCCACCATGTTGATCGTGATCCTGCTGCGCGCGATGAAAGGCCACTTTACCTCGGAACGTCATTTCGCCTTCGAAGCGGTGGCCTGGTATTGGCACTTTGTGGACGTCGTCTGGCTTGGCCTGTTCGTCGTCGTCTATTGGCTGTAAGCCCCGGCACGCGGTGCACCTGGCGTGCGCCCGAGGCCTTCGATCAAAGGCGTTCGCCTATCCAGCCAAACCGGTAGCCGGCCATTAATAACAGGAAGAGGACAAGCGAAAGACCGACGCGCAAGCTCAGCGCCTTGACGGCCCGGGTCTTGTCCTGGCCTCGATCCCGATAGACATATACCAGTGCACTGCCCAGGCTGGCAATGATGGCGATCAGCATCAGTACGACGAAGATGCGCATGGTTTTTCCCTTTGACGAATGCGCCCAGTCTACCTGACCTGCCGGTCGCAGATGACCCCAACCGAGGCCTAGCTTTTTGTCGATGTCGATTTTTTCCCGCCAGCGCAACTATCTGCGCCCGGTCCTGACTCTCCTGCTGGTTCTGATCTGCCTGGCAATGGCCGGACTGCAATTCTGGCGTGCCGCAACACGCGGCGAGCGATTCGAGCGCGAACAGGCGGCGCTGCTCTCGACGCCGGTAACCCTGTCGCCGCAGCAGCGTGAGCGCGAGAAACTGCTCGACAGGGCGGCGACTGCGCGTGGTCGCTGGCGCACCGAGAAGACCCTGTTTCTGGACAACAAGATTTATCGCAGCCACCCCGGCTATCATGTGCTGACCCCTTTGCAGTTGTCCGGCAGTGAAGTTGTCGTACTGGTCAATCGCGGCTGGATCGCCGCGCCGCGATTGCGTTCAGAGCTGCCGTCGGTTCCGACGGCGACCGGCGAGATCGAGGTTTCCGGGGTGACCCGCAGCTTCGAGACGCGGATCTTCGAATTGCAGGAAACTTCGCCGCAGGGGGCCGTCTGGCAGCATGTGCGTGAAACGGACTTTCGTCGGCACAGCGGTCTTGATGCCCTGCCGGTGGTTCTGCTGCAGACCGGTGCGGACAGTGACGGCTTGATTCGCGACTGGGGTTCTGCAGAAAATCCGGCGACCAGGCACCATGGCTATATGGCGATGTGGCTGGCTTTTGCCGTGATGGCCGCGGCCTATGGCCTTTTTGCATGGCGAAGGAAATGACGGAAGGCAGACGTAGCGGAATGGAAACCGGGGACAACTCCCCTGCGACGCCGGCTGCCGCTGGGCGCGGTCAATTCAAGGGCAGATTGATACTGCTGGCCATCGTTGCGATAGGCGTCCTGCCGCTTCTGGCCGCCTTGTACTTCCGCTATGTCTCGCCGCCCGAGGTCACGGCGACGGCAGGCCAGCCGCGCGACCCGGTGCGCTTGCCGTTTGAACTCATTCAGCGTGCCGATGGGGCGAAGCTGGAACATCCTGAAGTAAGCGGCAAGTGGTTGATCATTCTTGCAGCGCCGGGCAACTGCGATGAACGCTGCCAGCATGCGCTTTACCTGACCCGGCAGGCACGCACGGCACAGGGGCGCAACATGGCACGCGTCGACCGCCTGTGGCTGATCACCGATGCGGCGGTGCCGGCGGCGGACCTGATGGCGGCGCATCCGGACCTGGTCCTGATCAGGGCGACGGATGGCAAGGTGCTTCAACTCCTCGGCGGGGGTGAGCGCCGTTACATCAATCTGGTCGACAGGCGAGGCCTGCTGGTTTTTCGTTACTCCGACGATCCCGAGCCGAAGGCCTTCATTCGCGAACTCGGCAAGCTGATCAAGTTCTGAACGCGGACATGGTCGATGACATTCAATTTCCTTCCTGTTGGCTTCGGCCGGCGCGCCACATTTTAGATTTCCGCTGCGGCCAGTCGCGACATTCGGCGGCCGGCCGCGTGCTAAACTCGCAGCCTCATTCCGGCTTCAACCGTTCATTCCTCAAGCGTGAAATCCACTACCTTTAGACTGCAAAACGGCTCCGACCGGCTGCGCCACTATTTTCAGCTGACCAAGCCGCGCGTGGTGTCGCTGATCGTGTTTTGCGCGGTGATCGGCATGTTCCTCGCCGTGCCGGGCATGGTGCCGTGGCGCATCCTGTTGGCCGGCACCGCGGGCATCGCGCTGGTGGCAGGCGCGGCGGCCGCGGCGAACTGCCTGATCGAACAGAAGATCGATGCGCTGATGGCGCGCACGCGTGGTCGGCCGCTGCCCCAGGGCGAGGTGAATTCGCTCGAGACCCTGCTGTTTTCAGGCTTGATCGGTGGCACCGGCCTGTTTTTGCTCTACGCCTGGGTGAATCCATTCACGATGTGGCTGACTTTCGCCACCTTCGTCGGCTATGCGGTGATCTACACGATCTTCCTCAAGCCGAATACTTCGCAGAACATTGTCATCGGCGGCGCTTCCGGTGCGATGCCTCCCGTTCTCGGCTGGGCGGCGGTAACCGGCGATGCCCCGGGGGAGGCATGGCTGCTGTTCCTGATCATTTTCGTGTGGACGCCGCCGCATTTCTGGTCGCTGGCGCTGTATCGGACCAAGGAATACGCCGCGGCCGGCCTGCCGATGCTGCCGGTAACCCACGGTGCCGAATACACCCGGCGCCACGTGTTCCTGTACACCGTGGGCCTGACCCTGATTACCCTCGTGCCTTATGCAATTGGGATGACGGGCTGGTTCTATCTGACGTCCGCCGTACTGCTCGACACGATTTTCCTTGGTTACGCCTGGCTGATCTGGAAAGACTATTCCGATGCCGTGGCGCGGATCACCTTCCGCTGGTCGATCCTGTACCTCGCGCTGTTGTTCGCTGCATTGCTGGTCGATCACTACCTGCCGGCCTGGTAAGCGCGTCCAGCAGTTGGCTGCCGCAGCAGGGCCGTTGCCGGACGGGGGCGGATAATAGATCGAGCGCAGAAAAACAAAAGGGCAGTCCGTGGCAAACGGCTGCCCTTCGTCAATTTGGCGCGACTGCCTACGCCGCGAGCTTGCCCTTCATTTTCTGCATCGCCTTGACTTCGATCTGGCGAATCCGCTCCGCCGAAACGCCGTACTCGGTGGCCAGTTCATGCAGCGTTGCCGCTTCTTCACCATCGGCCACCAGCCAGCGCCTCTGCACGATGTTGCGGCTGCGCTCGTCGAGGCTTGCCAGTGCCGAATTCAGACCCTCATCCTGCAGGCGGTCATACTCCTTGCGCTCCAGTATCGCCGAGGGCTCGATGCTGCGATCGGCTGCCAGGTAGGCGATCGGCGCGTAGCTGTCTTCGTCGTCGTCCGTTATCGGTTCCAGCGATACGTCCGCACCGCTCAGGCGCGTTTCCATTTCGATGACTTCTTCCGGCTTGACGCCAAGCTTCTTCGCCACTGCCGTCACTTCGTCGGCCCCCAGCGTATTGAAGCCCTGCCTTGAATCCGCGTCCTGGGCAAGAGCGGCCTTGATGCTGCGCAGATTGAAGAACAACTTGCGTTGCGCCTTGGTGGTGGCAATTTTGACCAGGCGCCAGTTTTTCAGGATGTACTCATGAATTTCGGCCTTGATCCAGTGCATGGCAAAAGACACCAAACGAACGCCACGGTCGGGATCAAAGCGTTTGACGGCCTTCATCAGGCCGATGTTACCCTCCTGAATGAGGTCGGCGTGAGGCAAGCCATAACCCAGATAACCACGCGCGATCGCGATCACCAGCCGCAAATGGGACGTTACCAGCTGGCGCGCGGCATCCAAGTCATCCTGCTCGCGAAAACGGCGGGCCAGCGATTGCTCCTCTGCCTCGGTCAACATCGGCACGCGGTTCGCGGCCGAGATGAACGCGTCAATGCTGCCGCTCGCGGCGAGCATGGGCAAATGGTCAAGGGACACGGTATGACTCACGGTACGACCTCCTTAAAGATAATATTAGCACTCCTTCGGTAAGAGTGCTAAAGGTCAAGGAAGTTCCCGACGAATTTTGTCGGGAATTGTGGTTTCCGAGCTCGGACAGCGGAGCAGTGGTAATACCTCAGGGCGGGCCATGACGGCGACGCATGGCACGATCCGGTCGCCAGGAACTAACAGCGAAGAGTCAAGCTCCGGTTTTCGGCGGGGTGCCGGGCGGACGTTTCGACTTTTTGAAAAAGCGCTTGGAAGGTTTGGCTCCCGGTACCGGGTCCTGCCGCCTTGCCTGCTCCGGGCGTCGTCCCTGGCCTTGGCCGGAACCTTGACGTCGCCCCGGTTCCTGCAGCGCGCCGGGTGCTCCCTGGACGCGGTTGCCGGGCGCCAGACAGATCTCCAGTTCGATTATCTCGTCCCAGATGGCATCGGTGCGCTGATGGTCCGGAATTGCCAATAATTCGCGCAGGCGGCGCCGCGGATCCGGTACCTGCGGATCATTGCGCACCAGCTCTGCCTGGGGCTGCTCGGTTGGCGCGGGATCAGCCAAGGGCTGCTCGATGGGTTGTTCTTCATTCATTGGCATATTATCGCCCGAATAATCGGTTCCGTTGCAGTCTTGTTGGTCGTGCCAAAGGGAATGTGGGGTTTTTTAGCTACGGCGCCAGCATTTCCTTGTTAAAGCCCTCAGTTCTGCCCGAGGTACTGGCGCAGCGAGATCATCGCTCCCAGCCAGCCGAGCCCTGCGGCGAAAGCCATCAGTACAGCCGAGTCGCGTGCGTCAAGCGCCTGGACGACCAGGGTGAGGTCATACAGCCTCACCAGTTCGCCGAGTGGCGTGCGCAACCAGAGCGCGGCGGCGCCAACCAGCAGCCAGGCCACGATACCGCCGCCCAAACCCAGCAGGAAGCCGTAATAAACGAAAGGTCGCCGGATGAAGCTGTCGGTGGCACCGAGCAGCCGACTTACCTCGATCTCCGCCCTGTGGGTAAGTATTTGCATGCGAATGATGCTGAAGCTGATGGCGATCAGTCCGGCACCGAGGAGCGCGCCCAGCACCAGTACCGCCGTGCGTCCCAGCTTGAGCAGGGCATCGAGCCGGCGTACCCAGGCCGAATCGAGCTGTACATGTTCAACCCGGGGCCACTGGCGGAACTCCACGGCGAGTTGTTCCATTGCCTCCGGGCGCTCGTCCGCAGCGGTAAGCACGAAGGCATCGGGAAACGGGTTGGCCGGAAGGGCTTCGATGACCTCGCGCAGTCCCGGGTTGGTTTTCATGCGAGCCAGGGTCTCTTCCCGCGGCAGGAACTGAACCCGCTTCAGGTCGTTGCGCTGCTTCAGGCGGGATTCGATTTCGGCCGTCATGCCGCGTTCGGCGCTGGCGGCCATGAAAATTGAAATCTGCGGTGTTGCCGACGTCGTGCCCGCCAGGTTCAGCGCGTTGGCGAGCAGCATCTGGCCGCCAGCCGGCAAGGCCAGGGCAACACCGATGGCCAGCAAGTAAAGCAGGCTGTTCACAGGGGCAGCGGTCAGTCTGCGCATTGCCAGCCGCGCGGCCGTCCGGTGGTGATCCAGCCAGGCCTTCATGGCAGCAGCTTGCCGTGATCGAGTTGCAAGCGCCGCGCGCCGGGAAACAGATCGCCGGCATAAGTAGCGATCAGCACCGTAACGCCGACATGGTGAAATTCATGAAAGATGCGCGCAACGTCGGCCGCGGTAACGGCATCGAGATGGGCCGTCGGCTCATCGGCCAGGAGCAGGTTTGGACGGCTCACCACGGCGCGGGCAATGGCCAGACGCTGTTGCTCGCCGCCCGAGAGCATGACCGGCAGGGCTTTCTCGCGACTGGACAGGCCCACTTTGTCCAGTGCGGCACGCACCCGCTGTGCAGCTTCCCTGGGCGGGAAACCGGTGATCGACAGCGGCAGCATGACATTCTCGAACACGCTGCGATCAAAGAGCAGCTTCTGATCCTGGAACACCATGCCGATGCGGCGCCGCAGATAGGGCAGGGCCGAACGGGCAAGCCCGCTCACGTTCTGGCCGCCGACCAGAACCGCTCCGCCGGTGGATTTTTCCACGGCGGCAATGAGCTTCAGCAGCGTCGACTTCCCCGCGCCGGAATGGCCACTGACCAGCACCATCTCGCGCTCGGCCACCTCGAAACTGACGTCGGACAGCGCATCGACGCCCGGTGGATAGCGCTTGGAAACGCGGTCGAAACGAATCACTGCTGCCATCCCCCCGCCCCCTTCCCGGGGAAGGGGGTGACTAAGGTTCGCCGGCTATGCCGGCTCCGAATGGTGGATTCCCGGCCTTGGGACGGCCCGGCGGCCGGGGTCACTGACTTGCTCCCAGCAGGGCCTCGACAAACTCGTCGGCGCGAAAGGCTTGAAGATCGTCGATGCCCTCGCCGACGCCGATGAAGCGCACCGGTTTCGGACACTGGCGCGCGATGGCGGCCAGTACGCCGCCCTTGGCGGTGCCGTCGAGCTTGGTGATCACCAGTCCGGTGACGCCGATCGCCTTGTCGAAAGCCTTGACCTGCTGCACGGCGTTCTGGCCGATGTTGGCGTCGAGCACCAGCAGCACCTCGTGCGGCGCCGAGGCGTCGACCTTCTGGATGACGCGGCGGACCTTGGCGATCTCTTCCATCAGGTGCAACTGGGTCGGCAGACGGCCGGCGGTGTCCGCTAGCACGATGTCGATCTTGCGCGCACGGGCGGCATTGATGGCGTCGAACACGACCGCTGCTGGATCGCCGGATTCCTGCGCGATGACCGTGATGCCGTTGCGCTCGCCCCAGGCCGCCAGCTGCTCGCGTGCGGCGGCGCGGAAGGTGTCGCCGGCTGCCAGCAGCACGCTCTTGCCCTGACCCTGGAAATGCTTGGCCAGCTTGCCGATCGACGTGGTCTTGCCCGCGCCATTGACGCCGGCGATCATGATGACGAAAGGGTGTTGGTCATGGGCGTCGAGCGCTTGCTCGAGCGGAGCGAGAAGGGTCTGCAGGCTTTTCGCCAAGGCGGAGCGCAGCTGGGAAGGGGTTTCCAGCCTGTCGCGCTTGACCGTGGCCTTCAGTTCCGCCAGCAGCCAGTGCGTTGCCTCGACGCCGCAGTCGGCCATCAACAGGGTACTTTCCAGATCCTCGAGCAGTTCGTCGTCGATCTTCGCCCGGCTGAAAAGCTCGGTCAGCGGCGTGTTGAGGGTGTCGCGGGTGCGGGCCAGTCCGGCCTTGAGGCGTTCGCCCCACGAGGCGCGCGGCGCCGCCGCGGTCACGGCAGCCTGGGCGGCGGGGTCGTCCTTTGTTTTCAGGAAACCAAACATGCGGAATGCGGTCGGAGGCTGGAGCCGCGCTAAGATGCGCGGCTCGAGAATTCTAACAGAAGCCCCTTTTTCCAATTATGCCGACCGCCAACACCTGACATGAAACCATTGATTGCCCTTGTTGCCCTGCTGGCTTTCGCCGTATCGCCGGCGCCGGCTTTTGCCAACCCCTTCGAGACGAAGCTCGCCAACGGCCTGCGCGTCATCGTCAAGGAAGACCCCCGTGCGCCAACGGCCGTACATATGGTCTGGTACCGCGCCGGCAGCATGGATGAAAAGGATGGCACCTCGGGCGTGGCCCATGCACTGGAACACCTGATGTTCAAGGCGACGAAAAACCTCAAGTCGGGCGAATTCAACAAGCGCGTGGCCGAGGCCGGCGGTCGCGACAACGCCTTTACCAGCCGCGACTACACCGCCTATTTCCAGATCGTGCCCAAGGCCGCGCTGCCGGAAATGATGAAGCTCGAAGCCGACCGGATGGCCAACCTCACCCTGGACGCCAAGGAATTCGCCGCCGAGATCAAGGTGGTGATGGAGGAGCGTCGGCTGCGCACCGACGACAATCCGACGTCGCTGGTGCATGAAGCGCTGAATTCGGCGATGTTCCAGGCCCACCCCTATCGCCGGCCGGTCATCGGCTGGATGGATGACCTCGAGCACATGACCTGGCAGGACGCCCGTGCCTGGTACCGGCAGTGGTATGCACCGAACAATGCCTATGTCGTCGTCGTCGGCGACGTCGATCACCGCGAGGTGTTTCGTCTGGCACAGAAATACTATGGCCCGCACAAGCCTCAGGCCTTGCCCGAGCGCAAGCCGCAGAACGAACCGGAGCAGGCCGGCATTCGCCGCGTCAGCGTCAAGGCCCCGGCCCAGCTGCCCTACCTCGCCATGGCCTGGAAGACGCCGAAGCTGCGCGACGTGAACAAGGACCGCGACCCGTATGCGCTGGACGTGCTGGCGGCGGTGCTCGACGGCCACGACGCCTCGCGCTTCGCCAAGAATCTGGTGCGCGGCAGCCGTGTCGCGCAGTCGGCAGGCGCCGGCTACGACGGCACGCTGCGCGGCGAGGCCAGCTTCACCCTCGACGGCCAGCCGGCGGAAGGCAAGACCATCGCCGACCTGGAAGCGGCGTTGCGCGCCGAGATCAAGCGCATCCAGGACGAAGGCGTCTCGACCGAGGAGCTGGCGCGGGTCAAGACCCAGTCGATCGCGGCGCAGATCTACAAGCGCGATTCGCTGATGGCGCAGGCCATGGAAATAGGCGGTGTCGAAGCCGTAGGATTGTCCTGGCGCGACATCGATCTCCTGCTGGACAAGCTCAAGAGCGTCACCGCGGAAGAAGTGCAGGCGGTGGCGAAGAAGTATTTTTCGGACGACACCCTGAGCATTGCGGTGCTCGACCCCCAGCCCATCGAAAACAGCAAACCGAAGAAGCCCTCCGGGGCAGTGAGGCACTGATGAAGCAATGCAAATTGAACGCCCCCCACCCCCATCCCCGCCCCAGGGCGGGGCTACTGGCCAGCTCGCTTCGCTCGATTATTGTGGGGCGCTTACAAGTTCGTTTCATGTTGATCTGTCTGCTGACGTCGTTGGCATCGAGCCTGGTCCTGGCCGGCGTCAAGATCGAGCACTGGACCGCGCCGACCGGTGCCAAGGTGTATTTCATCGAGACACGGGTGCTGCCCATCCTCGACGTACAGATCGATTTTGCCGGTGGTGGCGCCTTCGTTCCGGAGGGGAAATCGGGCTTGGCCGGCCTGACCCGCAGCCTGCTCGAAGCGGGCGCAGGAGATATGGATGAGGAAATGATTTCCGGCCGCGTGGTCGACCTTGGGGCACGGCTGGGCGGCGGTGCCGACAGCGACCGTGCCAGCGTCAGCCTGCGTACGCTTTCAAGCAAAAAAGAACGCGATGCGGCGCTCGAGCTGATGCGCACCGTGCTGTCGGCGCCGACTTTCCCGCAATCGGTGCTGGAACGCGAAAAGGGCCGCACCATTGCCAGCATCCGCGAGGCCGAAACGCGGCCCGACGCCATTGCCGCCAAGCGTTTCGCCGCAGCCATCTACCCCGGCCATCCTTACGGCGTCAGCCCGACCGTGGAGAGCGTGGGCGCCATCACGCGCGAGGACCTCGTCGCCTTTCACAGCAGGCACTATGGCGCCAAGGGTGCTGTGGTGGCCATCATCGGCGATGTTTCGCGCGCAGAAGCCGAGGCAATCGCCTTGCGCCTGACCGAAGCGCTGCCGCCCGGCGGCGCCGAACTGGTGCCGCCGCCCGTCAGGAAGCCGCTGCGGGAGACCATCAAGATTCCGCATCCTGCCGCGCAGAGCCATGTCCATGTCGGCCTGCCGGCGATCAGCCGCAGCGACCCCGACTATTTTCCGCTGCTGGTCGGCAACTACAGCCTCGGCGGCGGCGGCTTCGTCTCGCGCCTGATGAAGGAAGTCCGCGAAAAGCGCGGCTATGCCTACAGCGTGCATTCCTACTTTGCTCCGCGCAAGCTCGAAGGCCCCTTCGAGATCGGCCTGCAGACCAAGCGTGATCAGGCTGACGCTGCGCTCAAGGTGGTTGACGACGTTCTGACCGAATACATGACCAAGGGTCCGACACCGCAGGAACTGGCGGCGGCGAAGAAGAACATGGTCGACGGTCTGGCGCTGCGTATCGACAGCAACGCCAAACTGCTCGGCTATCTTTCGACGATCGGTTTCTACGGCTTGCCGCTGACCTACCTCGACGATTTTCCGGCCAGGGTCAAAGCCGTCACCGCAGAGCAGGTCAAGGCCGCCTTTGCCCGCCACGTCAAGGCGGAAAACCTGGTCACGGTGGTGGTGGCGGCGGACTGACGCCGGGTCGGGGCCGTGAGCGCCGCCCGCAGGGCCGCCCCAAGGGCGGCGTCGCCAGGTTACGGAGCTGCGCCGCAGCGAACTGCCGTCACCCCCTGGCTTGGGGCGAAGGCAGGGTTTCGCGGAGTACTGCTCCGCGCTGCCGTAGCCGGCCGGCTATGCAGAGCTGGCAGTGGGGTCGGGGTTGGGGGGAGGGTAGTCCAGTGAGCCGCATCCGCATTACCGGCGGCGAATGGCGCAGCCGCCTGGTCCAGGTGGCCGACGCCCCCGGCTTGCGGCCGACGCCGGACCGGGTGCGCGAGACCCTGTTCAACTGGCTGGGGCAGGATCTCGACGGACTCGCCTGCCTTGACCTGTTTGCCGGCAGCGGAATCCTGGGTTTCGAAGCGGCTTCGCGCGGCGCCGACTACGTCGCCCTGGTGGAGCGATCAAGACCGGCCTTCGCGGCGCTGAAAAAACATGCCGATGACTTCGCCTGTCCCCGGCTGGAACTGTTTTGCTGCGATGCGCTAAAATTCGCCCCCCCGTCCGGTCGGCGCTTTGAATTGCTGTTTCTTGATCCACCTTATGGGCAAGGCTGGCTGGGCCGGGTAGAGTCCCGGCTGGATCAGTTGGCCGCACCCGGCGCGAGGCTGTACGCCGAGGCCGAGATGCCGCTGGAAAGATTGGGTCGCTGGACGGTGACGAAGCAGGGACGGGCTGGCCAGGTTTTCTTTCACCTGCTGGAGCAGGCATGAGCAAGAGCGTTGCGGTTTATCCGGGGACCTTCGATCCCCTGACCAGCGGTCACGAGGATCTCGTGAAACGCGCATCGAGCCTGTTCGATCGGGTCATCATCGGCGTTGCCGAGAGCCGCACCAAGCGCCCGATGTTTTCCCTGGCCGAACGCGTGGATATTGCACGCGAAGTACTGACGGGCTACCCCAACATCGAGATCCATGGCTTCGATTGCCTGCTGATGGATTTCATGCGTCAGCATGGCGCCAGCGTAATCATGCGCGGCTTGCGCGCCGTGTCCGATTTCGAATACGAGTTCCAGATGGCGGGAATGAACCGCAACCTCTATCCCGATGTCGAAACGGTATTTCTGACTCCGTCCGATCAATACATGTTCGTCTCGGCGACGATGGTGCGCGAGATCGCTTCCCTCGGCGGTGATGTGTCGAAGTTTGTTCCGCCGCAAGTGCAGCAGCGATTGTCCAGCAAGTTTCGCCAAGGCAACTGAAGCCCAAGAGATACCCCAAAGGAAAAAACCATGTCCCTGATGATTACCGACGAATGCATCAACTGCGACGTATGCGAGCCGGAGTGCCCGAACAATGCGATTTCGCAGGGCGACGAAATCTACATCATCGATCCCGCCAAATGCACGGAATGTGTCGGCCATTTCGATACGCCGCAGTGCCGCGAGGTCTGTCCGGTGGATTGCATTCCGGACGATCCGAATCATCCGGAAACGAAGGATCAGCTGATGGCGAAGTTCCTCGCCCTGACGGCGAAGTAAACCGCACTACTTCTGGCAACCAGCGCAGAAGAAACTCGTGCGCTGGCCCTGGCGCAGGCTACGCACCGGACGGCCACATACACGGCAGGGCTCGCCGCTGCGCCCGTAGACAAAATATTGCTGCTGGAAATAGCCGGAGCTGCCATCCGATTGGATGAAGTCGCGCAGGCTGCTGCCGCCGGCGTCGATCGCGGCGGCGAGGGTGTTCTTGATCGCGGGCACGAGGCGCTCCAGGCGCTTGAGGGAAATATCCCCGGCGGGGGTGCGCGGGTCGATCCCGGAGCGGAACAGGCTTTCCGAAGCATAGATGTTGCCGATGCCGACGACGCGATGGGCGTCCATCAGGGTCGGCTTGATGGCTGCCGAAAGCCCGGCAAGTTCTTTCCGGAGCCATGCGGCGTCGAACTCTTCCGTCAGCGGTTCAACGCCGAGCGCGGCCAGCAGCGGATGTTTCAAGGGGGCATCCTGCAGCCAGAGAATGGCACCGAAACGGCGCGGGTCGCGCAGGCGCAAGGCCGCTTTCCCGCGCTGGACGGCAAATACCAGATCGAAATGATCATGCTTTTCGGCGGGCAGGTCGGCCGGCACCAGGCGCAGGCTGCCGGACATGCCGAGGTGTATCAGCAGATGGCCGTGGCCGAAGTCCAGCAACAGGTATTTGCCGCGCCGGCTGACGGCCGCGAGACGGCGTCCTTCCAGCATCCGCTCCAGGCTTTCCGGCAGGGGATAGCGCAGTGCCGGCGTCCGGGCAATCACGGCGATGACCCTTTTGCCGGTCAGGGCGGGGGCAATTCCACGGCGGGTGACCTCGACCTCGGGCAGTTCAGGCATGCGTGGACTCGCACGAAACAGCTGATGAAACTGCTAACATCGCCGCATTGTATTTGACATAGACGCTTAGCGTTCGACTGCAGTGTTTCGCCCAGGTGACGCGCCAATGAATCTCCTTTCCCCGGTCTTTGCGTTCTTGCTCGTGTTGGCAGGCGCAGGCGCATGGGCGCAGACGCCTGCGCCTGCGGATGAATCTGCCGCCGCGTTGCCGGCGCCGGCGAAAGAAGACGACAAGCTGCCCAAGCAGGAGCTGACCGGGCAGATCCTCTACCAGTTCCTGCTCGCGGAGATGGCCGCTCAGCGTGGGCAGTTCGGACTTTCAGCCAGTGCCTACCTCGATCTGGCCATCAGTACGCGCGATCCGCGAATCGTACGCCGCGCGGCGGAGATTGCCTTTCATGCGCGCCAGTATGATGTCGCGCTGGATGCCGTCCGGCTCTGGCTGAGCCTCGAACCCGAGTCCCAGTCGGCGAAACAGATGCAGTCAACATTGCTTCTCTCCAGTGGCCGCATTGACGAATTGTCGGCCAGCCTGGCCCGGGACCTGGAGAAGGACGCTCCAAATGTCGGCGAAGCGCTGATGCGGCTGTCGCGTGCCTTCGCCCGCTACCCGGACAAACAGGTGATTCATCGTTTGTTCGACCAGCTGACCCGGCCGTATCCCGGGCTGGCCGAAGCCCGATTTGTGCGGGCTCAGGCGGAACTTGGCATAGGCGATGTCGCTCGCGCCCGCAGCGAGATTGATCAGGCGCTGGCTTTGCGTCCGAACTGGGAGCTGGCGGCCTTGTTCAAGGCGGAACTGCTGCCCAAAGGATCCGCGCAACTCGACTTTCTGAAAACCTGGCTGGAGGCGAATCCCGAGGCCCAGGATGTTCGCCTGGCTTATGCCCGGGGGCTGGTCAGTGAAAAGCGCTATGCGGAGTCGCGCGCCGAGTTTCATCGCCTGCTGGCGGCGAACCCGGAGAGTCCCGAGATGCTTTACGCCGTCGGGATACTCTCGCTGCAGGTCAATGATGCCAGCGAAGCCGAAAAGCAGCTCAAGCGGTTTGTCGAACTCGGACGCGGCGACCTGAATCCGGCGCGCTTCTACCTGGGGCAACTCGCCGAGCAGGCCGGGCGGCTGGACGAAGCCCTGGGCTGGTATGATCAGGTTGCTGCCGGCGAACATGCAGTGCAGGCGAAGGTGCGGGCGGCACAGGTCCTCGTTCGCCAGAACAAGCTCGATGAGGCGCGCCAGCGGCTTGCGGCGGCGCGCGCCGCCGCCCCCGACGATCTGCGCCTGGTGGTGGGCGAGGCCCAGTTGCTGCGCGATGCCGGGCGGCACGCCGATGCCTACGCTTTTCTCTCCGGAATCCTGGAAGTGCAGCCGGATGACCCGGAGATACTGTACGAGACGGCACTGGCGGCGGAGAAGCTGGGTTATCTGGATATCATGGAGCGCCACCTGTTGCGCCTGATTGCCCTCAAGCCGGATTCGGCGCAGGGCTACAACGCGCTCGGCTATTCCTTCGCCGATCGCAACATGCGTCTTGATGAAGCGGAAAAACTGCTCGACAAGGCCATGTCGTTGGCACCGGACGATCCCTTCATTCTTGACAGCAAGGGCTGGCTGCTGTTCCGTCAGGGCAATTCGGCGGCGGCGCTGGCGGCACTGCAAAAGGCCTATTCGCAGAAACCCGATGCCGAGATTGCCGCCCACATCGGCGAGGTCCTTTGGGCTGTCGGTCGACGCGACGAAGCGCTGGCGCTTTGGCGCGAGGCGGCCAAGGCGCATCCGAGCAATGAAGTGCTGACGGCAACGATCAAGCGATTTGTCCCTTGAGAGTCTGGCTGGCGTGCCTTGTCGTTCTATTGATGGCGGCCTGCGCCGAAATTCCGCAGCAATCCGGAGCCACGATTATTCTCGGTCCGCCCCTGGAGCGGTTTGCCGCCGATGGGCGAATTTCCCTGCGCCAGGGCGAGCGCAGCGACCACCTGCAATTCGATTGGCAGCACGCCCCTGAGCGGGATGTCGTGCTGTTCTCCTCGCCGATCGGGCAGGGCCTGGCCGAGCTTGGGCGCGCAGCGGACGGTGCCTGGCTCAAACTGCCTGGACAGGAAGAACGACGCGCAAGCGACCTGGCGACGCTGACCCGGCAACTCTTCGGCGTGGCGTTGCCGCTGGAGGAACTCGCCGCCTGGATGGGAGGCTCCCGTGCCGAGATCCGGGGCGAAGTCGATGGCTGGCGCATCGACGTCACCGAGAGCGCGCCGTACCGTGAGCGCCGACTTCCGCGGCGCATGGAGGTACGCCGTGACGACATCGAGTTGAGGATAGTCATCACCGGCTGGGGTGAGAATGACTGATTTGGCTCGCGGATGGCCCGCTCCGGCCAAGATCAACCTGTTCCTGCATGTCGTCGGACGCCGCGCCGACGGCTATCATTTGCTGCAGACCGTGTTCCGCTTCCTCGATTTCACCGACACGATCCGCTGCGAGCCGCGTGGCGACGGTCGCATCCTGCTGGCGACGCCCTTGCCCGGCGTTCCGCCGGAATCCGACCTCGTGATGCGCGCGGCGCAGGCCTTGCGTGCCGCCACGGGCACCACCGCCGGCGTCAGTCTGCACGTCACGAAGCGCTTGCCCATGGGTGGCGGCCTGGGCGGCGGCAGTTCCGACGCGGCGACGACGCTGATGGCGCTGAACCGCCTGTGGCGCACCGGACTCGATACGCTCGCCCTGCAGCGTATCGGGCTGGCCCTCGGCGCCGACGTGCCGATTTTCATCCATGGCCGTACAGCCTTCGCCGAGGGAGTGGGCGAGCGCTTTACCGACCTCACCCTGCCCGCCGCCTGGTATCTGGTGCTGGTGCCCGACGTGGCGGTACCGACGCTCGAAATCTTTCGCTCTGCGGGCTTGCGCCGCGATACCGAGACCATTGCCGCCGCCGATTGGCGTCCCGGATTCGGCCACAATGACCTTGAGCCTGTGGCCTGCGAACTCTATCCCGAGGTGGCCCGCCACCTGGAATGGTTGCGGCAACATGGCGACGCCCGGATGAGCGGTTCCGGCGCCTGCTGTTTTGTCGAATTCGCCCAGGAGTCGGCGGCGAAAACGGCATTGGCCGCATTGCCGGCCGATATGCGCGGCTTCGTCGCCGCCGGAATGGATCGTCATCCGCTGCTTCTGATTTGACAGCAGGCCCGAAAACCCCGAAAATGCGCGTCCTTTCGACCTCCGCTCTCAAGGTGGAGTCTCGATGTTGGGGAGTCGCCAAGTTGGTTAAGGCACTGGATTTTGATTCCAGCATGCGAAGGTTCGAATCCTTCCTCCCCAGCCAACCTTTACACGGAAATAGTGCTGGCAGCAACGGTTTCGCCGAATTCGCCTGCCTGTTTCAATTGAGCTGACCGACATGGCCTACGACAGCCTGATGGTGTTTACCGGTAATGCCAACCGCAAGTTGGCAGCCGACGTGGTCAAACGCCTGCAAATTTCGCTCGGTCGAGCCGATGTCGGCCGTTTTTCCGACGGCGAAATCAGTTGCGAGATACTCGAGCATGTGCGCGGCCACGACGTTTTTGTCTTGCAGTCGACCTGCTTTCCGACCAACGACAACCTGATGGAACTGATGGTAATGGTCGATGCCCTGAAGCGGGCTTCGGCCGGCCGCATCACTGCCGCCATCCCGTATTTTGGCTACGCCCGCCAGGACCGGCGCACGCGCTCGGCGCGTGTCGCGATCACCGCCAAGGTGGTTGCCAACATGCTGCAGACCGCCGGTGTGCAGCGCGTGCTGACGGTCGACCTGCATGCCGACCAGATCCAGGGTTTTTTCGACATCCCGGTCGACAACGTGTATGCGGCCCCGATCCTGCTCGGCGACATCTGGAAGCAGCGCCACGAGGACCTTCTGGTGGTTTCGCCCGACGTCGGCGGCGTGGTACGCGCCCGTGCGCTGGCCAAGCGCCTGGAGTCGGACCTGGCGATCATCGACAAGCGCCGGCCGAAGGCCAATGTGTCGGAGGTCATGAACATCATCGGCGAAGTCGAGGGCCGCACCTGCGTCATCATGGACGACATGGTGGATACCGCCGGCACGCTGTGCAAGGCCGCGCAGGCGCTCAAGGAACACGGTGCCAAGCGCGTCCTGGCCTACTGTACCCATCCGGTGTTGTCGGGCAGCGCCGTGTCGCGGATCGAGGAGTCCGAACTCGACGAACTGGTCGTCACCGATACCATCCCGTTGTCCGCAGAAGCCGGCGCCTGCAGTCGCATCCGCCAGATATCGATTGCCGAGCTGATGGCGGAGACCATGTTGCGCATCAGCAACGAGTCGTCCGTCTCCTCGCTGTTCATGGATTAGTTTTTACCCCCTTGCCTGGTCGCGGGCGAGGGATTTTTCAAGCAGTACTTACTGGAGCAAATCATGCAACTTGAATTCAATGCAAACAAGCGCGATGGACAGGGCACCGGAGCGAGCCGCCGCCTGCGTCGCACCGGCCGGGTTCCCGGCATTCTCTATGGCGGCCCGACCGCGCCGCAGCAGATCGACATCGACCACAACGAGCTGTTCCAGTTGTTGCGCAAGGAGGCTTTCTATTCCTCCGTGCTCAACGTCAAGCTCGACGGCGTCACGGAAATGTGCCTGCTGCGCGATGTGCAGCGCCATCCCTATCGTCCGGTGATCCTGCACGTCGATTTCCAGCGCGTCGATGCGACCCACAAGCTGCACCAGAAGGTGCCGCTGCATTTCGTCAATGCCGAAATCTCCCCGGGAGTGAAGCTCTCCGGCGGCATGGTGCAGCATGTCATGTCCGATATCGATGTGCGCTGCCTGGCGAAGGACCTGCCGGCCTTCATCGAAGTCGATCTGAAGGACATGGCGACAGGTCATTCGCTGCACGTCTCGCACATCAAGTTGCCGGCCGGTGTCGAAGCCGTGCTGCACAAGGGTGAAGACCCCGTGGTGGCGACCGTCATCGTTCGCGGCGGCAAGGCCGAGGAAGAGGCGCCGGTCGAAGCGGCCCCCGTTGTCGTGGCGCCGGTCGAGAAGAAGGCCGAGAAGAAGTCCGAGAAGACCGACAAGAGATAATCGCTTGCAGTCTTCGCTGCGTCTGATCGTCGGCCTCGGCAACCCCGGGGCCGAATACGCTGAAACCCGGCACAACGCCGGGTTTTGGCTTTGTGAGCGTCTGGCACGCGAGCTCGGCGTCAATCCCGGCCGCGAGTCACGCTTTCATGGCCTGGCCGGTCAGGCGCGTGCGTCTGCTCTGCACGCCGGGAATAGCGCTTCGCGCGCCGGCGACCTGTGGTTCCTCCTGCCGCAGACCTTCATGAACCGTTGCGGCCAGTCGGTACGGGCGCTGACCCAGTTCTACCGCATCGAGCCGGCCGAAATGCTGGTCCTGCACGACGAACTGGATTTGCCGCCGGGGCAGATGCGGCTCAAGTTCGGCGGCGGCCTCGGCGGCCACAATGGATTGAAGGACATCACGGCGCATCTGGGTACCCAGGACTATTGGCGATTGCGCATCGGCATCGGCCACCCCGGCGACCGGAACGAAGTCGTCGATTACGTGCTGAAGCCGCCGCGCCGGGAAGAACGCGCCGAGATCGATGCCGCGCTGGATCGCGCGCTACTCGCCTGGCCGACGCTCGCGCGCGGCGATTTCGCCGCCGCCACGCAAAAAATCAACAGCAAGCCGGAATCGGCCAAGAAAGAAAATCCATGAGTCTCCAATGCGGTATCGTCGGACTGCCCAACGTCGGCAAGTCCACCCTTTTCAACGCGCTGACCAAGTCGGGCATCGCGGCGGAGAATTATCCCTTCTGCACCATCGAGCCGAACGTCGGCATCGTCGAAGTCCCCGATCCCCGCCTGGCCGCCCTGTCCGCCATCGTCAAGCCGCAGAAAATCCAGCCGGCCATCGTCGAGTTTGTCGATATCGCCGGGCTGGTGGCCGGGGCGAGCAAGGGCGAGGGCCTGGGCAACCAGTTCCTCGCCAACATCCGCGAAACCGACGCCGTGGTGCATGTGGTGCGCTGTTTCAGCGACGACAACGTGGTGCATGTGGCCGGCAGGATCGATCCGCTGCACGACATCGAGGTGATCGACACCGAACTGGCGCTGGCCGACATGGCAACCGTGGAAAAGGCCCTGAACCGCTACAAGAAACCGGCCGGCGCAGGCGACAAGGAGGCGAAGATCCTCTGTGCCGTGCTGGAAAAATGCGTTACGCAACTGGATCAGGCCAAGCCGGTGCGGGCGCTGGACCTGTCGAAGGAAGAATGGGCCAGCCTGAAACCCTTCTGCCTGATCACCGCCAAGCCGGTCCTGTATGTCGCCAACGTCAAGGAAGGCGGCTTCCAGAACAACCCCTACCTGGATGCCGTAGCGGCCCATGCGGCTGCAGAAAAGGCCGAAGTCGTCGCTGTCTGCGCCGCCATCGAAGCCGAGATCGCCGATCTGCAGGACGACGAGAAGCAGATGTTCCTGACCGACCTGGGCTTGGAGGAGCCGGGTCTCAACCGCCTGATCCGCGCTGCCTACAAACTACTCGGGCTGCAGACCTACTTCACCGCCGGGGTCAAGGAGGTGCGGGCCTGGACCATCCATCTCGGCGACACGGCCCCCAGGGCCGCCGGCGTGATCCATACCGATTTCGAGAAGGGCTTCATCCGCGCCCAGACCATCGCCTTCGACGATTTCATCAGGTATGGCGGCGAGCAGGGCGCCAAAGAGGCGGGCAAGCAGCGCGCCGAGGGCAAGGAGTACGTCGTCAAGGACGGCGACGTGCTCAATTTCCTGTTCAACGTCTAGCGGACCTCGGCAACGAGTCATGTCTCCGGCTGAGCCGGAGGCCGCGGCTGCGCCCGGCGCTCGTTGGCAACACGCAAGGTTACGTCGGCAATTATCCATATATTGTGTGTCATCCCGGCTGGCATCCTGCGTCCCGAGAGTTCCGCCCAGAACTGGCTGCCGTCGGCACGCTTCAGGCGATATATGCCTTGCGCCAGATGGCCGTGGTCCAGGGCTGCCTGGCTGTCGGCGAAGAACCGGGCGGCTTCTGCGGCGCTCGCGAAATGAGTCCCCAGGCGTGAAGCGGTAAGGTCATGGATGCGACAATGGAGCAACTCCGCAAGCCGCGCGTTGCATTTGACCAATCGTTTGCCGTCGTCGGTAACGGCAATGCCCATGGGTGACGAATCGAAGATCGCCTCCTGTTCGGCAAGCAGCAGTTCTGCCTCGGTGCTGCGCTGGAGTCCGTCAGTAGACGAACGATAGAGCGTGCGCTGTACGATGATGAAAACGGCAATGCAGCAAGCCGCTGCCGTCACCGGCCATTGCGCTTTTTCGCCCAGGGTGGCGGCGTAATGCACAACGGCGGGGGTCAGGGTCGGAACGATGAACAGCCAGAACGTGATATTGCTCAGGGCGACGAACACCGAGCCGGTGAAGGCGGTTATGACCACCATCAGCGCGACGAACATCTGTGCATCCGGGTGCGTCGGTGGCGGATAGAGGGGCCCGAACAGCACGCCCCAGCCCAGGCCGTTAAGAAGCGTACCGAAGGCGAACAGCCATTCCCAGCGGTGGATGGTCTCGATATGCCGGTCGCTGGCGATGAACATGTAGCGGATGGCGATGCGTACCGCCAGTACCGAGAGCATGTAGGCCACCCATATCTTCAGAAGCGCCAAACCGGCGGTTTCGAACAGCACCAGGATGCACAGGAAGATGCCGATCAGCGCGACGACGATACCCGACGTCAGGCCGGCAAACAGCACCTCGACGCGCCGGATTTCCGCGTCGTCGCTGAGTTTTTGGGTGAAGAAGGCTCTCATCGCAGGGCTATGACAAGATGTTTAATCATAGCCCAAATTCTTGCGCCGTCAGCCGGTAGCCTGTTGTCCGGCGATTTCGGCGCGCACCGTGTCCATGTCAAGCGCCATGGCCTGTTCGATCAGCTGCTCGAAGGCAGCAGCCGGCAAGGCGCCTGCCTCCGAATAAATGATGATCTGGTCGCGAAACATCATCAGGGTCGGGATCGAGCGGATATTGAAGGCGGCGGCGATTTCCTGCTGCTCCTCGGTATTGACCTTGGCGAAGACGATGTCGCTGCGTTTCTCCGATGCCGCTTCGAAGGTCGGGGCAAAACCACGGCAGGGTGCGCACCAGGGTGCCCAGAAGTCTATGATCAGATTGGCATTGTCGTTGATCGCCTGTTGGAAATTGTCGGCACTGAGTTCCAGCGTGGCCATGGGCGGCTCCCTGATTGAAATGTAATGAATCCTACCGTTTTGCCGCGTGACGTGCTATCACTCTGCTCGATGATTGCCTCGACTCCGGTTTATCGCGGCCGCTTCGCTCCCTCGCCCACCGGCCCTCTGCATTTCGGCTCGCTGGTGGCGGCTGTCGGCTCCTTCCTGGAGGCCAGGACAAAGGGCGGCGAATGGCTGCTGCGCATCGAGGATGTCGATGTGCCGCGGTGCTCCAAAGCGGCCGCCGACGAGATCCTGCGCACGCTGGAGGCGTGTGGCTTTGCCTGGGATGGCGAGGTGGTCTGGCAAAGCCGCCGCACCGACGCTTATGCCGCGGCGCTGGAGCGGTTGCAGGTGGCAGGCCGCGTATTTGCCTGTGCCTGCACCCGCCGCGAACTGGCCGATTCCGCCATCGCGCCTGATGGTGCCGCGATCTATCCGGGCACCTGCCGGCAGGGGCTTGCCGAGGGCCGCCAGGCGCGCGCCTGGCGTCTGCGGGTGGGGGATGCCCGCATCGGTTTCGATGACGCGATCCAGGGTCGCATCGACAGCGAACTCGCCAGCGAGGCGGGCGACTTCATCCTGCTGCGCGCCGACGGCCTGTTTGCCTATCAGCTCGCGGTGGTGGTCGACGACGCCGCCACCGGCATCACGCATGTCGTACGCGGCGCCGACCTGCTGGCGTCGACCGCGCGCCAGATCTTCCTGCAGCAGTGCCTCGGCCTGCCGATACCGTGCTACGCGCACCTCCCTGTGGCGGTCAATGCCGCCGGCGAAAAGCTGTCGAAGCAGACGCACGCGGCGCCGGTGGATGTTTCGCGCCCCGGCCCGGCGCTGTTCGCGGCGCTGGAGTTCCTCGGCCAGCGGCCGCCGGCGGAACTGTCCGGCGCGAGTCCGGACGAGCTGTGGAACTGGGCCATGCGCCACTGGCGAATCGATCGGGTACCTCGTGGTCCCTTATGTCCTGCAGTGAGCGGTGGGATAATCGCGCCATAACGTTGGGAGCCGCCATGATCATCGATGATGTTGCCGGCCTGCGCCGGGTGCTGCAGGACAACCGCGTGATTGCCGTGGTCGGGCTGTCGCCGAACTGGAACCGGCCCAGCTATTTCGCTGCCAAGTACATGCTGGAACACGGCTATACCGTGATTCCGGTGAATCCCGGGGCGACCGAGATCCTCGGCAGGAAATGCTATCCGGATCTTGCCGCGATTCCGGAAAAGGTCGATCTGGTCGACGTGTTCCGCAAGCCGGAGGACGTCATGCCGATCGCCGACGAGGCGATACGCATCGGCGCCAAATGCCTCTGGCTGCAGCTGGGGGTGATACATCGCGAGGCTGCGAACAAGGCTGCGGCAGCAGGACTCGACGTGGTCATGGATCGTTGCGTGAAGATCGAGTACGCGCGGCTGTTCGGCGGGCTGAACTACGCAGGGGTGAACACCCGGATCATCTCGGCCAAGCGGCCGCCCTGTCCGCCTCTGATGCAATAGGGACTTATCCCCCGACCCCTTCTCCAAGAGAAGGGGTGACTACGGCTCGCTACGCTCGCAGGCTATTACCTAGTCTGCCTTGGGACGGCCCGGCGGCAGACGGCTCAGCGTCCCTGGACGTTGCCCCACAGCAGCTTGTGCAGCTGCAGCTGGAAGCGCAGCGGCAGGCGGTCATCGAGAATCCATTGCGCCAGCTGCGTCGGGTCGAGTTGTCCCTGCACCGGCGAGAAAAGCACCGGGCAGCGCTCGAAAAGTCGGCGCTGGCGACACGCCGATACCGCCCAGTCGTAGTCCTCGCGCGAGGCGAGAACGAACTTCAGTTCGTCATGATCGGTCAGCAGGTCGAGATTTTCCCAGCGGTTCTTTTCATGCTCGCCCGAACCCGGCGCCTTGAGGTCCATGATGCGCGCGACCCGCGGATCGACGCCGCCGATGTCCAGCGCGCCACTGGTTTCCAGCGATACCGAATACCCGGCATCGCACAGGGTGTCGAGCAGCGGCAGGCAGCCCTTCTGCGCCAGCGGTTCGCCGCCGGTGACGCAGACCGTGGCGCAATCGAATGCGGCTATGCGCTGCAGGATGTCGTCAAGCGCCAGCGCCTCGCCGCCGCTGAAGGCATAGGCGGTATCGCACCAGGCGCAGCGCAAGGGGCAGCCGGTAAGCCGCACGAATACCGTGGGCAGCCCGACGCGGCTGGACTCGCCCTGGATGGAGTGAAAGATTTCGGTGACGCGCAGCGTGCTTGCCAATCCGGTGCGCAGCGCGATCTCGACGGTGGCGGGCACTACTTCTTCTTCAGCCTGAGTTTCGCCTTCTTGCCGGCTTCGCTGTTGGGGTACTTATCGGCCAGCTGTTCCAGCGTGGCCCGGGCACCCTTCCAGTCCTTGGTGGCTTCGAGGCTGGCGACGCGGCTTTCCAGTGCGGCCGGTGCACGATCGTCATTGGGCCAGCCCGCGGCAAATTTTGCGAAGAGGTCGGCGGCTGCGGCGTGATCCCTGGCCTGGGCGTGGGCGTAGGCACCCCAGTAGTGGGCCGAGGCGGTGAGGCTGCTGTTCGGGTAAGCCTTGATGAAGGCCAGGAAGGAGGCGGCCGCCTCCTTGAATTTTGCCGCCTTGAGGCCGGCCAGCGCCGCCTCGTAGTCGCGGGTTTCCTGCGTCGGGTCAACTTTCGGGGTTTCCGGCTTGGCTTCGACCTTGGGTTCGACCGGGGGCGCCTCCAGCTTGCGCAGCCGGCCGTCCAGATCGACATAGAAATCCTTCTGGCGCTTCTGCGCGGCTTCGAGTTCGTAGGTCAGAACTTCGATCTGACCACGCAGCCTGGCGATGTCGGCCTTGATCGCCTCGACCTGGTTGGCGAAGTCGATCTGGTTGCGATTGATGGTGTCGGTGCGCTTGGCAAGCTCGGCAACCTCGCCCTTGAGCACCTCGATGCGGCGGCGGGCCTCGTCGTCGTCGAACATGGCTGCCCGGGCCGGCGACGTCAGTGCCGCAATCAGCAGCAGCGCGGGCAGCAGCGCCCGCAACCACTTACGCATCTTTAAAACTCACCCGAGTAGAGCATGTCGCCGCGCCGGTTCTTGCCCCAGCACTCTTCACTGGACTGAGAGCAGGAAGGCTTTTCCTCGCCGAGACTGACGGCTTCGAGCTGGTCTTCCCTGGCACCGAGCAGGGTCAGGGCCTTGCGTACCGCTTCGGCGCGCTTCTGGCCCAATGCGAGGTTGTATTCGCGGCTGCCGCGTTCATCGGCATTGCCCTGGATCAGCATTTTCATCTTCGGATTGGCCGCCAGGAACTTGCCGTGGGCGGTCAGCAGTGTCTGGAACTCGTCCTTGACGACGTAGCTGTCATAGTCGAAGTAGATGCTGCGCCTGGACAGCGGGCTCTTAGGATCCTTCAGCGCGGCAATGTTGGTCGGATCGAACTGTTCGGGTTTGACCTGGACCACCGGCGGGGTGTCGACCTTGACGGCGCCGGGCGTACGCGATTCAACGCCCGCAGGATTCTGTTCGGGGGCCGGCGGTTGCGAACCGCAGGCGGCAAGCAGCAGGGTGGCGATGGAAAGGCTGATGAGTGCGCGCATGGTGGATTCCTCGAGAAATTCGGTGGCGATGCCTTATCGGACCAGCGGACCCCAGGCAGGTTCCCGCACGTCGGCGGCCTGCACGGAGAGTTTCTGCTTGACCCGGCCGTCGCTGGAAACAGCCGCGAGTACGCCGCGCCCGCCAATCTCGGTCGCGTACAGGATCATGCGGCCGTTGGGGGCGAAGCTGGGGGATTCATCCTTGGTCGAATCGGTGAGAATCTGCGTCTGCTTGCTCGCCAGGTCCATCAGCGCCAACTGGAAGCGACCGCCGTTCCTGGCGATGAAGGCCATGCTCTTGCCGTCCGGCGAGAGCCGCGGCGTGACGTTGTAGCTGCCTTCGAAAGTGACCCGTTCCGTATTGCCGCCGCTCTTGGCAGTGCGGTAGATCTGCGGACTGCCGCCGCGATCCGACGTGAAATAGATGAACTGGCCGTCCGGCGCCCAGCGCGGTTCGGTGTCGATGCCGGAGGATGTCGCTATGCGCGTGACACCGCTGCCGTCGGCGTTGACGACATACAGTTGCGACGAGCCGTCCTTGGTCAGCACTACGGCCAGCTGCTTGCCATCGGGTGACCAGGCCGGGGCCGAATTAGAGCCCTTGAAGTTGGCGGCGACATGGCGCCGGCCGCTGGCCAGGTCATGCACATAGACCACCGGCTTTTTCGCTTCGAAGGAGACATAGGCCAGCTTGCTGCCGTCGGGCGACCACGCCGGCGAGATGATCGGCTCGCGTGAGGCCAGCGCGGCCTGATCGTTGCTGCCGTCGGCATCGGCGATCTTCAGTTCGTAGCGGCCGGTGCTCTTCACCACGTAGGCGATGCGCGTGGAGAACACGCCGGGTTCGCCGGTGAGCTTCTCGTAGATGAAATCGGCGATGCGGTGGGCCGTCGCGCGCAATTGGACGCCGGTGTGCAGATAGGCCGGGTTGCCCAGTACCGCCTGCTTCTGCACATCGGACAGGCGGACCCGGGTTTCGTGGCGGCCATCGGCCGCCGTGGTCACGCTGCCGCCGACAACGACATCGGCGCCGCGGCTCTTGAGGTCTTCGAAGGGTGGCGTGGCATTGTCGGCCAGCGGGCTACCGGCATCGACCAGACGGAACAGGCCGCTGCGCTCAAGATCGGCGCGCACCACCGAGGTCAGGGCCTGGGCGACGATGCGCTCACCGGTGAAGTCGGCGATGGCGACAGGCAGGCGATTGGCACCGGCGCCGGTGATTTCCACCGTGAGTTGCGCGCGGGCAACGGAACAAAGCGCCAGACCGGCGACGAATGCAAGAACAAGGCGTTGAAATCTCATTGGGTTGATTATACCGCCTCGCCCCCACCATTCCTGACCCGGAACAGGCCCGGAAATCCTTTACACAGGTGAGTTACTGCTCATCCAGCGGTCGAAAGCGCAGTTCCAGGGAGCGCGAGAACAAGTCCGCGGGCTCCGGTTTGGGCAGGGGGTTGGACTTGAGGATGGCGCGCTCGATGGCGGCATCGAGTGCCGCATGGCCGGACGAACGCTTGAGGCGCACGGTAACGATTTCGCCGCTGGGCAACTGCGTGACGTCGAACACCGCTTCGGGGTTGCCCTTGATTTCGGGCGGCACGACGATGTTGCCGCGGATCTTGCCGCGGATGCGGCCGAGGTAGTCGGCGATGGCCTTGTTGCGCGCCGAGGCGGCTTGTGCCGCCTTCAGCTGCGTGAGTTCCTGCGCGGCGTTGTCTGCCTGTTTGCGCTGCGTCAGTTGCTCGGTCTCGCGCTTGAGCTGTTCCTGGAAGGGATCGACCCTTGGCTTCGGTTCGGCTTTGGGCGGCGGCAAGGGCTTGGGTTCCGGCTTGGGCTTTTCCTTGATCGCGATGTCCGGCTTCGGCGGCGGTGGCGCCGGTTTGGGTTCCGCTTTCGGCACCGGTGCGGGCGGCTCGGGAGTCGGCGCCGGTGGCACGGCGACGGGCGGCGGGGCAGGGGCTGGCTCGGCAACGGCGCGCACCAGTTCGACCTCGACCACATCGGTGGCCTTGGTCTGCCAGCGTACGCCGTAAAACAGGAAAGCGGCCAGCAACAGGTGCACCGCGATCGCGAGGGCGATGGAAACGCGTTTGCCAGCCTTGTTCGCCGGCGGCAGGATGGGCGAATCCGTACTCACTTGCCGGCAGGTGTCACGGGTTGCACCAGAAGTCCGATCCTGGATACCTGCTGGCGCTGCAGTTCATCCATCACGCCCAGCACGGCTTCGTATTTGACGCTCTTGTCGCCGGCGATCAGCACTGCCTGCTGCGGATTGGCCGCTTGCGCCTCCTTGATCCGCCCGGCGAGATCGGCACGTGTCACCAGTTGTTCCGCGCCGCCCTTGGCGCGATCGCGCAGCGCCAGCGAACTGTCGGCCTTGATGATGACCTCCAGCGGCGCCACCGGGGGCTGGCTGCTCTTGCCGACGCTGGGCAGGTCGACGCTGCCGGTCTGGATCATCGGCGCGGTCACCATGAAGATCACCAGCAGCACCAGCATCACGTCGATATACGGAACGACGTTTATTTCATTCATGAGGCGCCGTTTACGCACGGGAAGCTTCCTTGCGCCCGAGGTAATGGGCTTTCAGTCGCTCGACAAGCGACAACGGATCGTAACTGGCATTCTTGTCGAAGAAATTGCGGCGCCAGCTCTGGTTCCACAGATGAACCCCGTAACTTTCCGGCGGCAGCACGGTCATGCCGCTGATCAGCGCGGTCATGTTCCAGAAAGGCACCGGACAAAACAGGTTCGGATTCAGCAGCGAGGTGGTCATGTTGTACTTTTCGACGGCGCCGTGCAGCAGCAGGGGGCCGGTGGTCGCTGCATTGCCCGTAGCCGCCGAACTGCGGGCAAGGTCGAGGCATTCCTGCGCCAATGGGCTGCCAGGCGGCGATTTCATGACGCAGCCCGAGGCGCGGATGCGCAGCTTGCCCTCGTCGCCCGGTTGGGCCGGAAGCATTTCGGATGCAAAGAAATAATCCATCCCGGCGGCAAAATCGAGCGGCTTCAGACACACCACGTCGATGTCGGCCCAGATGCCGCCACGTTTCTGCAGCAGCGCGTAGCTGAACATGTCGGAAAACCGGACCGGCGCCTGGCCGCCTGCCGAACTCTGGGTGTCCGCCTGCGCCGGAAGAATTTCCCTGGCATCGCAAATGCGCAGTCCCTTGGGCGTGTTCGCCGGCTTGCCATAGGTGTACAGGTGAACCTCGTGCCCGTTCTCCAGCCAAGACGTCAGCGCCAGGCGCTCCAGTACCGAAAGCGGACCGCCGACCCAGAGCATTTGCACCGTCAGTGACGGTGATGTCCTTTGCACGCCACTGGGAGGCTTCGGTGCGATCATGTTGGCCAACCGATCAGTTTACGCATGTTTGGCTTCCTTACGTCCGAGATAGCGAGCTTTCAAGCGCTCAAACAGCGAGAGCGGATCATAGTCAGCATTCTTGTCGAGAAAATTGCGCCGCCAGATCTCGTTCCAGAAATGCACAGCATGCGTATTTTCCGGCAGCATTGAAAAACCGGAGATCAACGCTTGGATCTGCCACCAGTCGATGGGGCAGAATACCTCGGGAGTCAACATGAAGCGGTTGAGGTCCAATTCAGTCACGGCCTGGTGAAGTGCGCGCGGGCCGGTACTGGCCCAGGGCGCAGTCGCCAGATCTGTCGCTTGAGCGATCTCGAGGGTACGGGCGATGACTGCCGATCCGGGGGGCACCTTGATAGCACAGCTGGCGACACGAGGCGTCGTCTGCCTTGACTGCTGCGCTGGTGCCCGCTCGGTGGCAAAGAAATACTCCATGTCAGATGCAAATGTCAGCGACTTGATGCAGATGGAATCGCAGTCAGACCAGATGCCACCGCGTTGGAGCAGGAGGTGGTAGCGAAAGAAATTGGAAAACATGCTCAGACCGCCATAGCCGGCGGCTGACGGATTGGTGAAGATCGCCGACTCGGGCAGGATGGCGCGCGCATCCTCGCGGATGGTTCCTTCCGGCAGATTCGAGATCGGCTCGTAGGAAAACAGCCGGACCGGATGACCGTTCTGCAAATGCGAAACGATGGAAAGTTGCTCGACGGTAGTGAGTTCCCCGCCCACCCAAAGCATCTGGATCTCAGCGAGGCTCATCGGGTCTGCCGTTGCAGGATGTTGGAGAATTCTTCCATGAAGCTCTCGAAACGCACCGCGACGCGATCCACGTCATGGGCGAAGCGGTTGTAGGCGATCACCGCCGGAATCGCGGCGAAGAGGCCGATGGCGGTGGCCACCAGGGCTTCCGCAATGCCGGGTGCGACAGCGGACAGCGTCGCCGTGCTCATGTTGGCCAGGCCACGGAAGGCGTGCATGATGCCCCACACCGTGCCGAACAAACCGACATAGGGCGAGACGGAACCGACCGACGCGAGGAAGGCCAGGTGCGCCTCCAGATCATCGATCTCGCGCTGATAGGTGGCGCGCATCGCGCGCCGCGCGCCGTCGACCACAGCCGTGGGATCGATGATTTTCTGTCCGCGCAGCTTGGTGAATTCGCGGTAGCCGGCCTCGAAAATCCGCTCCAGCGCGCCGGTCTGGTGGCGGTTGTTGACGGCGCTCTGATACAGCGCGTTGAGATCGCCTCCGCTCCAGAAATCGCGTTCGAACTTGTCGGTTCTGGTCCGCGCATCGCGAATCGCGAAGGCCTTGCGGAAGATCCAGTACCAGGACGTCAGCGACACCAGCGTCAACAGCAGCATCACCAGCTTGACCACCAGACTGGCATGGATGACGAGTTCGATGATGGAAAGGTCTTGGGTGATGTTCATTGCACGGCTTTCGTCAGGGCGGCCAACTGGTCATGGATCGGACGTGGCATAGGGATGGGCTTTCCGCGCACCGGATCGATGCAGACAACGCGTATTTTCGCATCAAGCAGCAGTTCATGGTCGCGCAGGATGCGTTGGGCGAATGTCACCTGGGCGCGGCCCAGAGATTCGATGGCGGTTTCGACCGTGAGCAGGTCGTCGAGTTTTGCCGGTTTGAGAAATTCCGCATTGGCCGAGCGTACCGCGAAGGCGATACCTTCCCGCATCAGGACATTCTGGTCATGGCCCAGCGCACGCAGGAACTCGGTGCGGCCGCGTTCCAGAAACCGGAGGTAGTTGGCGTAATAGACGATGCCGGCGGCATCGGTATCCTCGTAGTAGACGCGCAGCGGATGCAGGTGGTGGCTTTTCATTAAGTCAGCGATGGGCAGGGCATGATGGGTCAGGATACCGAAGAATCGGCCGTGGGAAAAATCTTGCGGATCGCCTCCAGCCATGCAGTGCCGAATCGTTTGTCGGGTTCCAGGTGATTCCCTTCCGCCCACTCGTTCCAGGCTTTGAAGAAGCATAGCCGATGTTTTGCGGGGAGCAATTCGAGGCGGCGTTTGGCCTGCTGCAACGCGTGGGAAAAAAGTTCGGGGCTCGATCCATGAAGGACGATGCCGCGGGTGCCGCTGCGGGGCGTGTTGTCCCAGTTGGGTCCGACGCAGGGATAGTCCAGTTGCCCCGGGAGCCCGGGTTCGACCAGCATGTCTTTAACCGTCTCGTGGCGGATTACCCAGGGCACCGAGCGATCGGCTGCACGATCATATTTGTCAGGTATCAGAGGCATGCGAAACGTCACAGAGGCATCGAAACCGACCGCAAGCGGATCCCAGGGTTGGTTGTAAAAGCGCACCGCGACGAGGTGAAGACCGGGCAGGCCGTTTTGCCCGGCGCGTTTCCGCCACAGATTCAGGGTTTCCGGCAGGTCCGGAATCGATAGCGGCTTGAACACCAGGAAGAGCGGCTTGCCGCCGATCCTCAGATATCGCCTGTCGTGAAAGGCCCGTGCCAGCCAATCCATGTGCCGCAAATGATCATCCCGTCCGGGATAGGTTTGCTCGACAATCACAGCGCCGGGGTTTCCATACCAGACCCCGGTCCAGCTATCGTTCGCCCAGCAGAGGCAGAAGGGAAAGTCGGGTTCTCCCGACTCCAGGACTTCGTTGAAGGGGCGTTCGAGCAGTCGCCGTCCGCCCATCCAGTAGTGGTAATAGCAGAACGCCGAGATGCCGTATCTGCGGGCCAGGGCGGCCTGGGCGCAACGGGTTTCCGCCAGCCGCAAGTCATAAAAGCCCAGGTCAGCGGGGATATGGGGCTGGTAATGGCCCGGGAACAAAGGGCGGGCGGCGGCGACATGGGTCCATTCCGTAAAGCCTTTTCCCCAGGCCGCATCGTTTTCCGCAATCGGATAGAACTGCGGCAAATAGAAGGCGATCAGTCGGGGGGAATCCACGTTTTCACCGGGCCTGGGTAAGCTTGCCGGGTCCACTCTGGCGACAGCTGGGCGGCGACGCGAAGACAGTGCATCTTTGTTCAATGAAGCGCGGACAGTTGGCGTAGCAGGCAATGTCTGCGTCAACGCTGTCTTCGTAACAGGTGCCGACGCCTGGCCGAAACACGGCGTTCATCGAGTCTCTCCGTGCAGCATGCGAGTCACGATTTCAGGCAGGCCGACCGTCGCGCGCCAGCCGAGAATCTGCGCGGCCCGCGTCGGGTTGGCGCGGCTTTCCTCAATATCCGTGGGGCGCGACAAGTTCGGCTTGTATGCGACATGGCTTCGCCAATCGAGCCTGCACTGGGCGAAGATTTCCGCGACCACCGTTTCCAGCGAGCATGAATTTCCCGTTGCGACCACAAAGTCATCCGCCTCGGGCTGTTGCAGCATGCACCAGATCGCGTCAACATATTCGGGCGCCCAGCCCCAGTCGCGAACGACCGAGAGATTGCCGAGTTCGAGTTTTTCCTTGCTGCCACCTGCAATGCGCCGTGCCGCCAGCGCCGACTTTTGCACCACGAAACGCTCGGGCCGCAGCGGCGATTCATGATTGAACAGTATTCCGGACGTGCAGTAGAGGCCGTAGCCTTCGCGATAGTTTGCCACCTGCCAGTAGGCTGCCGCCTTGGCTACGGCGTAGGGGCTGCGGGGGCGCATCGGCGTATTTTCGTCGGCCGGTTGCCGGGTGTTGCCGAAACATTCGCTGGAGCAGGCGTTGTACAGGCGGATCGCCGAATCGTGGAAACGGATTGCCTCGAGCAGGTTGAGTGTCGCCACGCTGATGCTGTCGAAGGTTTCCACCGGCTGATCAAAGGACAGGCCGACCGAGCTTTGTCCTGCCAGGTTGTAGATCTCATCGGGACGGACACGGGTGATCGTTTGCAGCACACTGCGAAAATCCAGCAGCGAGACCGAGACGCGCTTGACCTTGTCGAGAATTCCCAGGCGCTGCAAATTGGCGAAGGGCTGCGTCTCCGCGTCGCGCGAGGCGCCGAAGACTTCGTAGCCCTTGGTCAGGAGCAGGCGTGCGAGCAAGGAGCCATCCTGGCCGGAAATGCCGAAGATCAGTGCGCGTCTGGCCATCAACGGATCGGGGGCGATGTGCGATTGGATGGATGCGACAATTTTTCAATGACGGCAGGCAGATGTCGTTGTGCACGCCACAAGTCATCGAGCTCGTTCAGCCAGAGTGCCTCACTGGCCTTTCGCCGATACTCCCAAGCAGAAATACGTGCCTTCGTGCCCAGCGCATGCCGCAACTGGTTGTCGTTTCTCAATAAACGCATCCACGCCACCGCATCCTCCAGAACCGGATCGGCCCAACGTGCATCATTGCCGATTACCTCGGGGCGGAAAAAGCCATAGTTGCCTGAAACGGGGACCAGTCGATAACGCAACAGCGCACTATTGCCGTGGTTCATGAAACTCAGGTTACCGGACCATCCGGTAGCGATTACAGCCTTGCCCAAGGCCATCGATTCGAGCATTCCCAATCCCAGGCCTTCGCCTCGGTGAAACGACAAATAGATGTCGGCGCATCCATATAGCGAAAGAATCTGGTCGTAGCGCATGGGTTCCAGCAATAAGCCGACTCTCCCGTCGCTTTCTGCGAATTGCAGCAAGCGTTGGACCGTGACCCGCCCAAAATCGGTCGCCGCATTGTTGAGTCGAATCACCAGGCGGACGTCCCGATCGGAAGGGGGGAATGCGGCAAGGAACGCGGTGACCAATGCCTCGGGGTTCTTGCGCTCCGGATCGCTATTCGGATCAAGGCTGGCGACAAATACGACCGCATTGTCTGGCAAGCCAAATTCTTTTCGGTTTGACCGGACATTTTCCGGGAAATCCAGCGGCGCCTCCCCATAAAGGGTAGGTGTCATGGTTAAGCTGTTGCGGCAGACATCGGCGATGAAATCGGACATGGCCAGAATGCCGTCAAACCTTGACAACATGCTAATCCAATGCGGCGGGAAGCGCGAAGCTTCCCACCAGAGATTGGCGATGTGCAGGCGCTGGTCGGCCAGTAACGCCGGGTTCTTCTGGAAAAAGGTTTCGAAGAAAATCGTGGGCATCACATACAGGTTGACGGGATGGCGCAACAGTTCGACGCTTCCCACCAGGTGTTCGGCGAACTCTGCACCGGGCTGGGAACTTCCCAATTCGTGCGGCACATCGAAGGCCGAGAACGGAATCTTGCGGGATTTCAGCAGGGACGCGATGCCGCGGGTGATGACGCCTAGACCGACGCGGCTGCTAAGGTTGCCGATCAGGTTGATGCCGAACCCCGGCGAAAATTCCGGGGCGGCAAGTGGAGCGGGAGCCACCGAATACTTGTCGAGGACATTGGCCGGAGCGAGCAGGCGCTGCTTGATGCCGAGCCGCCCGCGATCGCAGTAGAAGCGGTTCAGCCCGTCGAACAAGGCGAATTCGTAATCGGCATCAAGCAACAGGTGTTCCCATTCGTTCTGTGTCGGCGCATGGCTGATCGGGTCGACGGCCTCGACGACGACTATCCAAGGACGCACCTTCCGGAAGTCCATGCCGGCGAGGACGGCTTTTTCCGTTCCTTCGACATCGATCTTCAAAAAGTGCACCTCGGTAACGGCATTGGCTTCGCAGATGCTTTTCAGCGACGCCGCTGCAACCCGCCTTCTGGTTACCGGATGGATTCCGGCTTCCCTGTGGCGCCGACCGATGTCGGCATTGCTCGTGGATAGGCCTGTGCCGGCGATTTCGTCGAACTCGAGTTCGCCGTTCGCATCCGACGCGGCGAGATTGAGGTTGGTGTCGCGCGGCCTGGCAGCCTCGAGGCGGGAAAACCAGTAACTGGAAGGCTCCAGATTGATGCCATGCCACCCCCGCTCGTAAAACGCCCGGGTGACGGAGTCCAGCGACGGGTCGTGGGCCCCGACATCGATGTAGAAACCCGTCGTAACGTCCTTCAGTGCCCTGAACAGGACCACATCCTCGCGGTTTTGGGCGAATGAGACGAACGTCATGCCGGCCTTCGTCACGAGTGGCGGAGGCGGTCGGAACAGCAGACGCCGTCGCCAGCGACCTTTCCCCTCGTCGCGGTCAAGCTTTCCCTCCGCTGTCGATCATCGGCAGGTTTGGTTGCGGAACGCCGGGGCTGGGACGGGTGCCGATAAACGACAGTTTGTAGCTCATCGACCGGGACAGCTTGTTCAACTCGATCATTCCTTCCTGCGGCGGACTGCCGAGCATCTGCTCCGGCAGGCTCAGGTTGATCGCGCAATCCGTGTTCCCTGCGGCATTCGTCTGCAGCACCATGCGCTCGATCTCGGCGAAGATCAGGCGCGACTCCTGGACTGTCGGCGGGATTCCGTGCAAGCGGATCAGGTCGAGCTTGGCGTGCAGGTAGACCTGGTTGATGCGGCTTTGCAGCCATCGGCTTTTTACCGCGGCGAACTGAGTGCGCCGCTCGTCGCCATGATCGACTTCGTCGAGCAAGGTCGCCGGATACCCGTAGCCGGTGATCCGGTGCAGGGCAAGCATGGCTAGCAGGTCGTCGTCTTCGCCGCCCCATCCGACGTAGGCTTCGTCATAGCCGTTGATGCGGAAGAAATCGTCGCGGTGGCAGATGATGGAGCCCCAGGTCTGCAGGGTCACCGGGCTGGCGCGGTAATAGTTGCCGGTACGCAAGGCGGGCAGCACGCTGGCGGAAAACCTTTCGGCCAGGAGGACGTCGGCATCGAAGAATCCCAGCCACGGCGCCGTCGCGGCGCGCGCGCCGATGTTGCGCGCATGGGATGCGTTGAAGCCATCGACGCCCTTGACCTGCACCAGCCGCACCTGGGGATAGTGCCGGGCCACCCACTCGCCTGTGCCGTCGGGGCAGTCGTAATCGACGACCACGGTTTCGGTGCCCGGTTGCGCCGCCATCCGCGGCAGCGACTGCCGGAGATGGTCGAGGCGCCCCTTGCAGGTTGTGATGAGCGACAAGGTCGCGGTCATTGCTCCGTCCAGAGCGTTCCGTTCGGGTTCGGTGTCGCCAGCCCGAAATGCCGCCAGATGCTCGCCGTCGCCACCCGCCCCCTTGGCGTGCGCTGCAGGTAGCCCTGCTGGATCAGGTAGGGTTCCAGCACGTCCTCGATGGTGTCGCGTGCCTCGCCGATGGCCGCAGCGAGGTTGTCCACGCCGACCGGGCCGCCGCCGAATTTTTCCAGCATGGCGCTGAGCAGCTTTCTGTCCATCACGTCGAGACCGAGGTGGTCGACATCGAGCATGGTCAGCGCCGCATCCGCCACCTCGCGCGTGATTTTCCCGTCGGCCTTGACCTCGGCGAAATCGCGCACGCGGCGCAGCAGGCGGTTGGAAATGCGTGGCGTGCCGCGCGAGCGTTTGGCGATCTCCACCGCGCCGTCCTCGACGATGTCGCAGTTGAGCAGGTGCGCCGAGCGCCGCACGATGAGGCTGAGTTCTTCCGGGGTGTAGAACTCCAGCCGGGCGACGATGCCGAAGCGGTCGCGCAGCGGATTGGTCAGCATGCCGGCGCGCGTCGTGGCGCCGATCAGCGTGAAGGGCGGCAGGTCGAGCTTGACCGAGCGCGCCGAGGGTCCTTCACCGATCATGATGTCGATCTGGAAATCTTCCAGCGCCGGATAGAGGATTTCCTCGACCACGGGACTCAGGCGATGGATTTCGTCGATGAACAGCACGTCGTGCGGTTCGAGGTTGGTCAGCATCGCCGCCAGGTCGCCGGCGCGCTCCAGCACCGGCCCCGATGTGTGGCGCAGATTGACGCCCATCTCGTGGGCGATGATGTGCGCCAGCGTGGTCTTGCCCAGGCCCGGCGGGCCGAACAGCAGCACATGGTCCATCGATTCGGCGCGCCGCTTGGCCGCCTCGATGAAGATTTCGAGCTGGCCGCGGATCTTCTGCTGGCCGACGTAATCCGCCAGCCGCTTGGGCCGCAGGGCGCGCTCCAGCACGTCTTCCTGTGTCGATTCCCGGCCCGCCGAAATCAGGCGCTCCGGCGCGGGCTCGGCGAACTTGTCGGTCTGGATGCTCATGCCGCCAGTTTAGCCGAGGCGGGCCCGGGTCGGCCTAATCCGGTTCAGGACGACTTGGAAAGCAGCTTCAATGCCGCGCGTATGCCGTCGGCGACGGAAATCTCGGCCGGTAGTCCCTTCATTGCCGTAAGCGCCTCGCGTTCGTTGTAACCGAGCGCCAGCAAGGCGTTCATGATGTCGGCAAGGGCGTCGCTCGCCGTGTCGCCGGCGCCGACTTTCGTGCCGCCGGCCGCCAGCGTCTTCGGCAGCCGGTCGCGCAGTTCCAGCAGCAGGCGCTCGGCGGTTTTCTTGCCGATGCCCGGCACCTTGGTCAGGCGTCCGGCTTCCTGCAGCGTCACCGCCTGCGCCAGCTCCGTCACCGACATGCCGGAGAGCACGGCCAGCGCCGTGCGCGCGCCGATGCCGGAGATCTTCAGCAACTGGCGGAAGGCGGTGCGCTCGTCCGGCGAAGCGAAGCCGTACAGGTAGTGGCCGTCCTCGCGCACGATCAGGTGGGTATGCAGCGAGACTTTCTCGCCGGTGGCGGGCAGGTTGTAGAAGGTGCTCATCGGCACGTCGACTTCGTAACCGAGTCCATGGACATCCACCGTGATGGACGGCGGGTTCTTTTCGATGAGCGTTCCCGTGAGGCGGCCGATCATGGCGTTCCTTTGCTTGCGGTGGTCCCATCCAGCATCTCGCCGATGCGGCGCACGAGATTGCCGATCACCGCCTGCTGGTCGAAGGCAGCGTATTTTGCGGCAAAGGCCGTGGCGTTGGCTCGCCAGGACGGGTTGTCCATCAGGTCGGCGAGGACGCCGCGCAAATCGCCCGGCGGCTTTTCCGGATTGACCAGGAGGCCCGCGCCCATTTCCTCGACGCGGCGCGCGACCATGAACTGTTCGAGATGTCCGGGCAGCAGCAGCAAGGGTTTGCCGGCCAGCAGAAAGGCTGTGGTGGTCGCCAGGCTGGCGTAGGTGATGGCCAGATCCGCTTCGCGCGTCATTTGCTCGATGTCGGCCGGCTGATCGAGATAGCTCAGATGGGCTGCGGAATACTTCGCTGCCAGCGCCGGCGGCATGTTCGGAAAGTAGATCGCGGCGGCGCGCCCGAGGGCATGCAGGGCGGCCAGAACTGCTTCGTGGTGCGGGCTTTCCGCGCGCAGGTAGGCGAAGATGCGCCTGTTGCCTACCGCCGGCCAGGTCACCGGCTGCCCGGTGCCGGCACTGGGCAGGCTGCCCCAATAGCGCGCCGGGCCGCGGTCCGGGTAATGATCGAGTTCGGGGAAGGTCACCAGCGCTTCCTCTGCGACATCGAACAACTCCGCCAGGTGCTGCATTTGCGCGCAGCCGTAGCGCGCCAGCACCGCATTGACCGACGACAGCGCCGCGCGATCGAGTTCGCCGAGGGTTTGCCCGGACACTTGCAGCCACGGCCGCATGTTTGGCAAAGGGCTGTGTCGCGGCGGGGCGGTAAAGCCGTTGGAGAACAGCATCACCGGGGTGCCCAGGCTTCGCGCCGCGAGCAGCGCCGTTGGCGCATGGTCGGCCAGTACCAGCCGCGCGCCGGTCAGGCGCATGGTTTCGCGCCAGCCGCCGACCAGGCCGAACAGGGCGCGTGGATCGGCATAGCCGAAGCGCAACAAAATGTCGGCATAGCTCAGCGGCGGCCCGGGTCGGGTGACCTCGGGCATGGTCGGGGCCGCCAGCCAGGTGAAGTCGTTCCTGGCCAGAAAATCTCCTACGGCCGCGGGCTGGGTGACTGCCCAGTGCACCTCGTGGCCTGCTTGCCGCAGCTCTTGCGCCAGGGGCATGAACGGGCCGACATGCCCCAGGTTGGCGCCGAATTCCCATGCGTACAGTATTGATGCCATTACACCAGCCTCCCGCCCTTGACCCGCCGTCCGGCGGTGGCCAGCGCGCCCATGCCCTGTCCGCCGTGGGCGTGCGCAATCGCGCAGGCCAGCGCATCGGCGGCATCGGCACTCGGGTTGCCGGGCAGGGCGAGCAGGCGGGCGACCATGGCCTGCACCTGTTCCTTGGCCGCCTTGCCGTGGCCGACCACGGCCTGCTTGACTTGCAGCGCGCTGTATTCCGCCACCGGCAGGTTCGCCGTCACCAGCGCGGCAATCGCCGCGCCACGGGCCTGGCCCAGCAGCAGCGTGGATTGCGGGTTGACGTTGACGAAGACGATTTCGACCGCCGCCTGCTGCGGACTGTAGGTGGCGATGATCTCCACCAGCCCCTCGAGGATGGTCTTGATCCGCTCCGGCAGGCTGCCCGCCGCATCGGTCCTGATGCAGCCGCTGGCGACATAGGCCAGTTTGTTGCCGGCCTTGTCGATGACGCCAAAACCAGTGCTTCTCAGACCGGGATCAATACCCAATATGCGAATGGCTTTGTTCATGGCGAAGCAGCGGAAAAGGGCACACTGGTTTCAGAGCAGGCTAACCGGCGCAGCCGGTTAAGCGAGCGACGCGAGCGGCCGTAGCTAAACCCGGTCGAGCGCAAGCCCGGATCAATGCCGAGGATGCGGATGCTTGTTGAGGTCGGAGATTTCATTTCCGTGCAAGATACACGCCCCAAACGGCGAGCGCCATGCCCGCCAGCGTCATGCCGGCCAGCCTTTCGTCGAACAGGAACCAGGCGATCAGCGCCGTGCAGGGCGGCACCAGGTAGAACAGGCTGGCCAGGTTCACCGCCGTGCCGCGCCGGATCAGCATGTTGAGCAGCGAGATGGCACCCAGGGAAAGCACCAGCACCAGCCAGGCCAGGGCGAAGATGAAGTCGGGTACCCAGTCGACGCGGAAGTTGTCGGCGAGGCCGACCACCACGCCGGTGGCGATGGCCGTGGGCAGGAACTGGGCGATGGCGCCGGTGCGCCAGTCGAAGCTGGGGCAGAAGCGCTTCTGGTACAGCGTGCCGGCGGTTATGCCGGCCAGCGCTGCCAGCGCCGGCCACAGGGCGTCGAGGCCGAAGCCGCTGCCCAGCTTGCCCGAGACCACCATCGCCACGCCGACGAAGCCGAGCACCAGTCCGAGCCATTGCCGCTTCAGCACGGTTTCGTTCAACAGCCAGCCGGCGCCGACGGCGGTCAACAGCGGCTGGATGCCGACCACCAGGCTGGCGACGCCGGCCGGCAGCCCCTTCGAGATGGAGACGAACACGCCGCCGAGATAAATCGCGTGTACCAGCAGGCCGGCGACGCCGATGTGGAACCAGTGCCGCGCATCCCTCGGCCACGGTGCGCGCGTCGCCAGCGCGATCAGCGTCATCAGCGAAATCACCAGCAGGTAGCGCACCAGCAGGAAGGAAAGCGGCTCGGCATGCGGCAGGCCAAACTTGGCGCCGATGAAGCCGGTGCTCCAGAGCAGGACGAAGAGCAAGGGCGCTGCGCGGATCGCGGCGGAGGACGTCACGCTACTCGTCGATCGCGGCCGTGGTGTAGACCTCTTGCACGTCGTCGAGGGATTCCAGGGCATCGAGCAGCTTCTGCATTTTCAGCGCATCCTCGCCTTCGAATTCGGTTTCGTTTTGCGGCTTCATCGTCACTTCGCCGAATTCCGGCGTGAAGCCGGCCTTTTCCAGCGCGTCCTTGACGTTGGCAAAATCGTTGGGCGGAGTGATGACTTCGATCGAGCCGTCCTCGTTGGTCAGCACATCGTCGGCGCCGGCCTCGATCGCCGCATCCATCAGCGCCGCCTCGTCGATGCCGGGCGCGAACAGCATCTGGCCGCAGTGGGTGAACAGGAAGGCGACGCTGCCGTCGGTGCCCATGTTGCCGCCGTGCTTGGCGAAGGCGTGGCGCACTTCGGCGACGGTGCGCACCTTGTTGTCGGTCAGGCAATCCACCATCACCGCCGCGCCATTGATGCCGTAGCCTTCATAGCGGATTTCTTCGTAGTTGACGCCTTCGAGCTGCCCGGTGCCACGCTTGACGGCGTTGTCGATGTTGTCCTTGGGCAAACTCTGTGCCTTGGCCTTTTCGATGGCCAGCCGCAGCCGCGGATTGGCGCTGACGTCGCCGCCGCCCATCTTGGCCGCGACGGTGATTTCCTTGATCAGCTTGGTGAAGACCTTGCCCCGCTTGGCGTCCTGCCGTCCCTTGCGATGCTGGATGTTGGCCCATTTGGAGTGTCCGGCCATAGTGGTTTCCCTGGTTGCGCGGGTTTGCCGCGTTGTTGTCACTTAGAATCGCAAATTTTAGCATCCCGGGAATCACCGCCATGAACCAGTTCCTGCCCATCGCCAAAAGTGGCGAGACCGAACTTGCCCTGCTGTCGCAGCTCGCCAATCGCCACGGGCTGATCACCGGCGCCACCGGCACCGGCAAGACGGTGACGCTGCAGCGCATGGCCGAGCAGCTGTCCATGGCCGGCGTGCCGGTGTTCCTGGCCGACGCCAAGGGCGACTTGTCCGGCCTCGGCGCCGCCGGAGCCGCCTCCGAAAAGTTGCAGAAGCGCCTCGACAAGCTCGGCATCGCCGATTGGCAACCGCAAGCCAGCCCGGTGGTGTTCTGGGATGTCTTTGGCGAATCCGGTCATCCGGTGCGCGCCACGATTTCCGACATGGGGCCGCTGCTGCTCGGGCGCCTGCTGAATCTCAACGACACCCAGGCCGGCGTGCTGCAGGTCGTGTTCTCGGTCGCCGACGACCAGGGTCTGCTGCTGCTCGACCTGAAGGACCTGCGCGCCATGGTGCAGCATGTCGGCGAGAACGCGGCCCGATACAAGACGCAGTACGGCAACGTCTCGGCGGCCTCGATCGGCGCCATCCAGCGCGGCCTGCTGATGCTGGAAGAGCAGGGCGGGACCAGCTTCTTCGGCGAGCCCATGCTCGACATCGAAGACCTGATGCAAACCCAGGATGGCCGCGGCGTGGTCAACGTCCTGGCGGCGGACAAGCTGATGAATTCGCCGCGCCTCTATGGCTGCTTCCTGCTCTGGCTGCTGGCCGAACTCTTCGAGCAATTGCCCGAGGCGGGCGACCTGCCCAAGCCCAAGCTGGCCTTCTTCTTCGACGAGGCACACCTGCTGTTCAGCGACGCGCCGCCGGCGCTGCTGGAAAAGGTCGAGCAGGTGGTGCGCCTGATCCGCTCCAAGGGTGTGGGCGTCTATTTCGTCACGCAGAACCCGCTCGACATTCCCGATGCCGTGCTCGGCCAGCTCGGCAATCGCGTGCAGCACGCCTTGCGCGCTTTCACGCCGCGCGACCAGAAGGCGGTCAGGGCCGCGGCCGACACCCTGCGCGCCAATCCGGCCTTCGACGCGGCCACGGCAATCACCGAACTCGGCGTCGGCGAGGCGCTGGTTTCCTTCCTCGACGAACACGGCCGGCCGACCGTGGTCGAGCGTGCCATGGTGCTGCCGCCCGCTTCGCGCATCGGACCGATGACGGCAGACGAACGCCGTGCCGCGATCGCGGCCTCGCCCATCGCCGGGCACTACGAGAAAGTGCTCGATCGCGAATCGGCCTACGAGAAACTGAAGGGCACGCCCGCTGGCGAGGCGCAAACAGTCGGCGCTGGCGACACGGTGTCCGCGCCCGAGCAGGCGCCGGCCGAAGGCGGCGGCCTGCTCGGCGGCTTCGGCGACATGCTGTTCGGCAGCACCGGCCCGCGCGGCGGTCAGCGCGATGGCCTGGCGCAAACCATGGCCAAGACCGTGGTCCGCACCATCGGCTCCCAGGTCGGGCGCGAGATCGTACGCGGCGTGCTCGGTTCGATCATGGGTGGTCGCCGCCGGTGATTCTTGCCCCCGGCCAGGGTAGCGCGCATCGCGTTGGAGTTGCCCTGGCCATTCTGGCGGCCTTCGGCTTTTCCTTCAAGGCGATCCTGGTCAAGCTGGCGTATCCGTATGGCGTGGATGCCGTGACGCTGCTGGCGTTGCGCATGGCCTTCGCCCTGCCGGTATTTCTCTGGATTGGTTTTTCATCGTCGCGCAACGCGCCGGCGCTGAGCGTGCGCGACTGGTTCGCGGTCGCGGCACTGGGCGTACTCGGCTATTACGGCGCCAGCATCCTCGATTTTCTCGGCCTCAAGTACATTTCGGCCGGTCTTGAACGCCTGATCCTGTTCACCTATCCGACGCTGATCCTGCTGTTCGGCGTGGCATTGCATGGCCGCGCCATCACCCGGCGCGAGGGTCTTGCGCTGGCATTGTGCTATGCCGGCATTGCGGCGGCATTCGCCCACGATCTGCAGTTTTCGGCCGACATGACCGCGGTGTGGATAGGCGGCGGCTTCGTCTTCGCTTCATCGGTCAGCTATGCGCTCTACCTTTTCGGCAGCGCCGGCATGATCGCCAAACTCGGTGCGGCGCGCTTCACGGCGCTGGCCATGCTGGTATCCACCGCCGCCATCGGCGGCCATTTCCTGGCGGTGCAACCGCTCACGGCCCTGGTTCAGCCCTGGCAGGTGTACGCGCTGGGCGCCGCGATGGGCGTGTTCAGCACCGTGCTGCCGGTGTTCGCCCAGTCGGCGGCGATCCGCCGCATCGGCAGCGGACCGGCCGCGCTGGTGGGGATGTTGGGGCCGCTGTTGACCATCGTCTTCGCCTGGCTGTTGCTAGACGAGGGGTTTTCCGTCGCGCAGATGATAGGCGCCGCGCTGGTCATCGCCGGCGTCGCCACGGTCAGTCGCCGATAGGGTGCTGCAGGCGTCCGGCGCCGGGAGTTGAAGCTTCCTCTTCCGATCGACGTGCTTCCCGATCCCTGCGGTGCCGACCTGGGAATCTGGCCGCCCGCGGAAACAGGCTGAACGCGGGGCGCGCCGGCTAGCGGCCTGCCCTGCCGCGCACGACGACCGTGGCGATGGCGACGCGAGGACGCCGTATTGTGTTGCCCGCCTGGTCCTTGGCCCCTGGAAGCACGATGACGACCAGGTAGACGCCGGGTTCTGTATCTTCCGGAAAGGTGACGTCGAATGACACGCTTCCGTCTTCTTGCACCGTCGCCTGCACGGTGAACAGCGGTTGGGTGTCTCCTTCGGCGACCTTCACCTGGGCTTCCAGCTGCGTGCCCGGTGCAATGGGTACTTCGTCATCCCCCACGTCCTTGACGTTCGTGCTGACTTCGACGTCGCCGCCCGGCCGGACGGTGGCTCGGCTCTGGTCGGCCGGGATTTCAATCGAGCCAGGATCTTCAGTCGCGTCAGTAGTCGATGTCTGAGGCAGCACTGCGCTACAGCCGGGGAGGGTTGGGGTGGCCATGCAACTAGCCAACGACGGCAATATAACGCTACAGCCGGGGGTGGACGGAGCGGCTATGCAGCTGGTCAAGTTCGGCAGCACTGCGCTACAGCCGGGGAGGGTTGGGGTGGCCATGCAACTAGCCAACGACGGCAATATAACGCTACAGCCGGGGGTGGACGGAGCGGCGATGCAGCTGGTCAAGTTCGGCAGCACTGCGCTACAGCCGGGGAGGGTTGGGGTGGCCATGCAACTAGCCAACGACGGCAATATAACGCTACAGCCGGGGGTGGACGGAGCGGCTATGCAGCTGGTCAAGTTCGGCAGCACTGCGCTACAGCCGGGGAGGGTTGGGGTGGCCATGCAACTAGCCAACGACGGCAATATAACGCTACAGCCGGGGGTGGACGGAGCGGCTATGCAGCTGGTCAAGTTCGGCAGCACTGCGCTACAGCCGGGGAGGGTTGGGGTGGCCATGCAACTAGCCAACGACGGCAATATAACGCTACAGCCGGGGGTGGACGGAGCGGCTATGCAGCTGGTCAAGTTCGGCAGCACTGCGCTACAGCCGGGGAGGCTTGGGGTGGCCATGCAACTAGCCAACGACGGCTCAGTGTTGGGTACCAACGCATTCGCGATGCAAATAGACCCAACCAGTGAATAACCGCTGCCACAGGATAAAGGCTTGCGGGGCTGGCTTGCTTGAATGTCGCAGTTCGCGCCCACGAAACCCGTAGCACAAACCTTCGGTTTCGTGAGGTCAATGATCTCGACGGTTTTCTTGACTTGCTGGTTCTGAGGTGGCGTTCCGCTGCCACCCCCACCTCCGGCGGGAGTAATGGTCAGGTCGCCGGCAAAATAGGTGATGGCGTAGTTACTGGCATTGAAGCCCCCCCCTCCCGCTCCACCCGCAATTGTGATTTCCCCAGCATAGGTAGCGGCAGCTTGTGTGGTGCTGGCATCGTAACCATTGGCGCTGCCCAATGTCGCACTGGTGATCGTCTCGCTGCCGGCCATCGTGCCAGCAGTGAGGCTAAAGAGTGTGTTGCCGAGGTTCAGCACCGTGCCGAAGACCTTGCTCTGATTATCGGCCGTGAGGGTGATGGGGCGGGCCGTAATGCTCAGCGGCGCGTTGGCGACGTTCAGCGTCGGCAGCTGGTAGTTGCTGGCGAGGCCCGTGCCATTGACCAGCGTGAGGGCACTGACGAAGTTGTCGGCTGTGCCGATATTGCCATCCGGCCCGCCGACGTTGGCATTGTCTGCCGTGGCGCCGGAATAATTCAGGGTCTGGCCCGCCACCCCGGTCACGGTGAAGGCGCCCGCGCCGAGCGTGGTGGTGCGGTCGTAGGTCTTGGTGGCCGCCGACAGGGTGACGGTGGCCTTGTTCACCGTCCAGGACTCAAAGCCGGCGGGAATGAAGAAGAAACTGGTATTGGGGAGCCCGCCGGCATAAAGATAGTCTGTAGTCCCCGCATCCGTCGTCGAGTCTAATGCGGTGAATGGGGCCGACGCCCATGTGCCGCCGGTACCGGTTGCCAGTGTACCCGGTGCGGTGAGATCGATCTTGTCGTAGGCCGTGTAATTCAAAACTGGCGCGCTGCCGTAGGTGCTGCTTTGCCCCGCATCCAGTTTGACGAAGGCTGTGGGGTTGCTCGTGTAGCTCGCTTGAAGCTGTACGCCGGTGAGCAAAGTGCCGTCTGGTGCATAGACCGTTGGAGCGCCGCCCGACCCATTCGTAATCGCGCCTGCAGCGCTTGTCTTATAAACACCACTAATTTCCTGGCCGAAGAGCATGTAGATCGCGCTGGCGGCATCGCTCGCCGTAATGGTGTTATTGACTTCAATGTTCCGATAAGCAATAAGCGTCAGCGCGGTGGGCGTGCTCCAGGTAACAGCGTCGTTGATGATGATGTCGCCATTGGTTCCGGTTGTTCCCGGGACAGTCCCGGCACACAGGAAGGGACCATCGAGACAATTTGCGGACGCGCTCGTGACGGAGATGGCAATGTTATTGGCCGACAGGAGGGTCTCCAGCTGGGCACCCGTCATATCGCCGCCGGCGGCAACAACGAAGTCGAACGGGTCGAGCAGCCACTGGCCGGTCTTTCCGTTGGCGGCGCGGGTATCGATGCGGGCGCTGTCATTGATCTTCAGGTGACTGCCGCTGGTTTCAATAAAACCGCCGTTACCCGACTCGCTGCCTCCGCGGGCCGTGATCGTGCCGCCGACCGTGGTCTTGCTGGCCGGGTTGGCGAGATCGGCGAACAGAATCGCCGTGCCGCCAGCGCCAACTTTTCCGGCGTCGACGTTGATTTCTCCGCTGTGGTCGATCTCGCTGCTGGCGAGCAGGCGCACGGTGCCGCCACTGGTGTCGATGCCTTTGGCTTCGATGGCGCCGGTGTTGACCACCTTGCCGAGCAGCTTGCTGGCCGACTCGGCGGAAAGGATGACCGTGCCTGCGTCGGCCTGGATCAGGTGCTTGTTCTCGACGAGCGTGTTGATGCTGGCCTTGTCGACCTGCACGTCGATCAACTGTTTGCCGGTGATGCCCAGCGTGACGGCTTCGCCGGCCGCCAGCGCCACGGTGCCCTGCCGGGCGACGATCACGCCTTCGTTACGGACCTCGGGAGCGAGCATGGCGATGTACTTGCCGTAGAGCTCACCCTGGTTGACCACGCTGCCGGTCACGCCGTCGCGGCTGAAGCGGTAGTTGCCAGCAAGGAAGTCTTCGTTGCCGATGTTGAGTGTCGAGGCAACCAGCCCGCCAACATCGACGCGGGCGCCTTGACCAAAGAGGACGCCATTGGGGTTCACGAGGAACACCTGGCCGTTGGCGGTCAGTGATCCATAGATTGCCGAGGGGGCGGTACCCAGGACGCGGTTGAGCGCCACCGAACTGCTGGAGGGCTGCTGGAAGTTGACGCTCGCCTTGCTGCCGATGCTGAAGCTGTTCCAGTTGACGATGGCCTTGTTGGTGGCCTGCTGGATGGTCATCGCGCTGCCCGACTGGCTGATCGTGGCCTGGCCGGCAACGACCTGCCCACCAGCGGGCAGGGTGTTTGGAGCAGGCACCTGGGCGAAGGAGACCTGCGTGAGCAGGGCACCGGCCAGTGCCGCCGCGAGGGGCTTCGCTCGCGAAGAGCTTTTGCCCTTGCTGTCGGCGCTTTCGTGCGCGACGATCCAGGCTGGGCGAGCATCGCTCCAGATGAGGCGATTGGTCTTGTTCATGCGGTGTTCTCCAGCGGGATCAGAACTGGGCGTTGACGGTCAGCCAGAGGCGGGTTTGGTTGTCCTTGCCATCGACGTTATGGTTGTTGGTGTCGCGCCCCGGATTATTGCCGAGCGGCGTGGCCAGGGTGGCGGACAGCAGGGCATCGGAGACAAAGCGCCAGTCCACGCCGACACCGATGCCGTAGAGCTGGTAACGGTTGTCCAGGCTGGGATTGCCGGCATTCCAGTTGGCCCAGGTATCACGATTGAGCTTCACGCCGCCAGCGTCGAAGAACAGGGTGGCAGCCAGGCTGTCGCTGATGTTGCGCCGGAAGTTGAGGTTCAGGAGCCAGCCTTCGTCACCGGCCCCCTCGCCGGCAGGGTAGGCGCGAATGCCCGAGGGTCCGCCGAGCGCGAAGCCTTCCGAGGAATCGAGATTCTTGTCGGCGAACTGGCCGCGCAGGCTGGCGTTGAGATTCCAGTCGGCGGCCAGCGGGCGAATGTAGCCGAAGTTGTAGGCAAACTTGCTGTAGTTGCCCTCCACCCGGCGCGTGGTGCGGTCGGCCGCGCGGGCGCCCGCATTGTTCTGCTGGCTGTCACCGAGGCTCATGCTGGCGCCGAAGGTGAGATTGCCGCCGGCGAAGAGGTTGTCGGGTGTGGGCTGCACGAGGCCGCTCAGCCCGACGGTGACAACGTTCACCTCGCGATCACTGGTTTCGCCGGCGCTTGTCTTGTCGATGAGCCGTTTCTGGTCGTAGGCACCGGTGAGGCTCAGGTCGAACTGGTCGAGGCGCGACAGCGGATAGCTGGCCGTCAGTCCGTAGGTGGTGGCGGAACCGTGCGGGTCGAGCGCCTTCATGCTGGCCTTGATCACTTCATAGTCCATCTGCGAGGCGTTGATCCCGAGGCGCAGGCCGGCATCGTTGATCATCGCGCTGTAATCGGCGCGCAGGTAGGTGCTGCCCCGGTTGGCATTGACGAGCAGCGTGGCGGCATCGAAGTGCCCCGTGGGGTTATTGAGGCCGACCAAACCCTGCAGCTGGTAGATGCCGGTGCCTTCCGAGCCGTGGTTGTTGGCCTGGAGCGAACCGGTCAGCAGCGGTTTTTCGGCGACATTGACGTTGAGGTCGATTTCGCCTTCGCCCTTGCCCGAAGTCAGGCTGGCGCGCGCCTCAATGCCGGGTTGCTCATTGAGCAGATTCAACGCCTCGCCGAGCTTGTCGAGGCGCATCGTGTCGCCGCCGGCCAGGCGGTAATCGATCAGGCCCCGCACCCGCGCGCTGTCGATGTGCTCGCCCTGCGGCGTGATGTTGAGGCTGCCACGCTTGCCTTCAATGATTTGATAGGTAACTACGCCGTCGGCAATCTCCTGTGGCGGCAACACGACACGCGCCATATAACCGCGTTCGACGTAGAAGGCGACGATGCGGAAGGCCAGCGACTGCAACTGGCGGAAACTCAGTTCCTTGCCGATGTAGGGTTGCAGCAGGCTGCCAAGGTCCTCCTTGGCAATGAGCAAGGCGCCCTGGAAGACGAAAGCCTTGACGATGACCCGAGGGCCGGCCTCGTCGCGATCTTCGGCTGGCTGGGCAGGCTCGATACGAGATGGCAGCGATGGAGCCGCAGCCGGTGGTTTTGGCTGGTCCCGTAACAGGCTACCGGCATCCGGCACCTGTTGTGCCGCAACCTGGCAAGAAATGAAGAACAGGCTTGCAGACAGCAGCCATTGTTGGTGTCTTTGCTTCTGCGGCACGCTATCTCCCATATATGTGACCGTGACGTCGCCGTCGTCCAGTTTCGATTTATATCAACTTGTATAGGATTTGTCATTTGAAATAGCAAAAATTCACATCGTTCATTTGCACGAAGTTGAACGTACCGAGATCCACTTACATTGCATTTCTCTTCCTGTCCTCCACATCTATAAAGAGGACGCTGCCCGTATAGCTGAAGAGGAATTCCGTAAGGCCAAGAGCGATATGGAGGCGATCAGAACGCCCAAATAGCTATTCCGATGTCGAGCCATCCAACGTCGCCACGACCAGCAAAAGCAAAGGCCCCGCAGGGTATAAACCACACGGGGCCTTCTTGTATCTGGTGGCCAGGGGCAGAATCGAACTGCCGACACACGGATTTTCAGTCAGTTACTCCTCGTGGGACAAAGTGACTTAAACCCACCAAAGTTTCCCACCGCACCGGAACGACTTTGGCCACGCTATTTTCACGAAGGCTGTTGAATAGGTAGTACCCCAAGTCTTTTGCAGATCTCCAGGATCAGACCCGCCTGGTTGAGGCTGTAGAAGTGCAGACTCGGTGCGCCGCGGGCGATCAGGCGCTGGCAGAGTTCCGTCACCACATCGAGGCCGAAGGACCGGATCGAATCCGCGTCGTCGCCATAGCTCTCGAACTTGCGCCGCATCCAGCGCGGGATCTCGGCGCCGCAGGCGTCAGAAAAGCGCGCCAGCTTGGAGAAGCTGCTGATCGGCATGATGCCCGGCACGATCGGCACGGTGACGCCGAGCGCCCTTGCCTGAGCGACGAAATGCTCGTAGGCATCGGCGTTGTAGAAGTACTGGGTGATGGCCGAACTGGCGCCGGCGTCGACCTTGCGCTTGAAATTCAGCAGGTCGTCGCGCGGGTTCTTCGCCTGCGGATGCCATTCGGGATAGGCCGCCACCTCGATGTGGAAGCGGTCGCCGGTTTCGTCGCGGATGAATTTCACCAGTTCGTTGGCATAGCGGAACTCGCCGGCGTCGGCCATGCCCGAGGGCAGGTCGCCGCGCAAGGCGACGATGCGGCGGATGCCGCGTTCGGCAAAGATCTCCAGCATCTCGCGGACGCCGTCGCGGGTGGAGCCGATGCAGGACAGGTGCGGCGCGGCGGAATGTCCCTGGGCGGCGATTTCCATCACCGTTGCCAGCGTGCGATCGCGCGTCGAGCCTCCCGCGCCGTACGTGACGGAAAAGAATTCGGGCTTCAGCGCGGCAAGCCGGCTTACCGTGGTGCGCAGTTTTTCCATGCCTTCGGCCGTCTGCGGCGGGAAAAACTCGATGGACAGTTCAAGACTCATTCTGGATTCCAGTGAAGTGGTTGCCGGCAGCGATCAGGACCTGGACGGACTCAGCAGCAGCTTCGCCAGCAGCCAGGAGATCACGCTGTACAGCGTCGAGCCGAGGACGCCGGCCCAGATTCCGTCAACCACGAAGCCGTCCAGCAGCCAGTCGGCGAGCAGGAACATCATGCCGTTGATGACGAAAATGAACAGCCCCAGCGTCAGCAGCGTGACCGGCAGCGTCAACAGCAGCAGCACCGGCCGGATCACGGTGTTGATCAACCCCAGCACCAGCGCCACCCCCAATGCCGTCCAGAAACTGGCGACGTGTATCGAGGGCAGCAGCCAGGGCAGGGCCAGCAGCGCGGCGGCGTTGATCAGCCAGACGACGAGCAGGCGCATGGACTTGGATCCTTAACGTGAATCACTTGGTGCGGAACGCCCTGGGTATAAACGCGCGCAGCGCGCCGAACAGTACCCCCCCCGCGAGGGGGGAAGGGGGGCGGGCGAATAATTGTATTTCGCGTGTTTCATCTGTTACGGGTGATGCTGTGCGCGATGAGCGTTAATAGCGGTACTGGTCGGCCTTGTACGGTCCGTTCTTGGGCACGCCGATATAGGCAGCCTGCTCGTCCGTCAGTTCCGTCAGTTGCGCATTCAGCTTCTTCAACTGCAGGCGCGCCACTTTCTCGTCAAGGTGCTTGGGCAGCGTGTAGACGCCCACCGGGTAGTCGCCATTGCGCGTGAACAACTCGATCTGCGCAATCGTCTGGTTGGCGAAGCTTGAGCTCATCACGTAGCTCGGATGGCCCGTGCCGCAACCCAGGTTCACCAGGCGGCCCTTGGCCAGCAGGATGATGCGCTTGCCATCCGGGAAGATGATGTGGTCGACCTGCGGCTTGATTTCCTCCCACTGATACTTCTCGAGCGAGGCGACGTTGATCTCGGAATCGAAGTGGCCGATATTGCAGACGATGGCCTGGTCCTTCATCTTCGCCATGTGGTCGTGGTCGATGACGTGGACGTTGCCGGTGCAGGTGACGAAGATGTCGGCCTTGTCGGCGGCGTAGTCCATGGTCACGACGCGATAGCCTTCCATCGCCGCCTGCAGCGCGCAGATCGGGTCGATCTCGGTCACCCAGACCTGCGCCGACAGCGCGCGCATGGCCTGCGCCGAGCCCTTGCCGACGTCGCCGTAGCCGGCGATCAGGGCCACCTTGCCGGCGATCATGACGTCGGTGGCGCGCTTGATGCCGTCGACCAGCGATTCGCGGCAGCCGTAGAGGTTGTCGAACTTCGACTTGGTCACCGAATCATTGACGTTGATCGCGGGGATCTTCAGCTCGCCTCGTTCGTGCATCTGGTACAGGCGGTGCACGCCGGTGGTGGTTTCTTCCGTCACGCCCTTGATCTGCGCCAGGCGGGTCGAGTACCAGGTCTTGTCGGTGGCGAGCTTGGCCTTGATGCTGGCGAACAGCACGATCGCTTCCTCGCTGTCCGGCTTGTCCAGCACCGAGATGTCCTTCTCGGCACGGCTGCCCAGGTGCAGCAGCAGCGTGGCGTCGCCGCCGTCGTCGAGGATCATGTTGCTGTAGCCGCCGTCCGGCCATTCGAAAATGCGGTGGGTGTAATCCCAGTAGTCGACCAGCGTCTCGCCCTTGACGGCGAAGACGGCGACGCCGTCGGCGGCAATCGCGGCGGCGGCATGGTCCTGGGTCGAGAAGATGTTGCACGAGGCCCAGCGCACTTCGGCGCCGAGCGCGGTCAGCGTTTCGATCAGCACCGCGGTCTGGATCGTCATGTGCAGAGAACCGGTGATGCGCGCGCCCTTCAGCGGCTGGGCCTTGGCGAATTCCTCGCGGATGGCCATGAGGCCCGGCATCTCGGTTTCGGCAATGCGGATTTCCTTGCGACCCCAGTCGGCCAAGGCAAGGTCGGCGATTACGTAGTCTTTTGTTTCAGTCACAGCGTTCATGAAAGCTCCTTGAACTGTGACCGGGAGGGAGGCGAACTCACCTGCCCGGTACGGGTTAGGTGAGCGCAGTTTGAAAATGGTCCGAGCCTGGGGGGTATCAGGAACTACCCTTGCAGCGCTCCTCGGAAGCTAAGCATTATATCCGTTTCGCGCAATTCCGTTGCGCACCGCCGCAATTCCCTCTATAATTGCTTTTCTCTGACGCGGGGTGGAGCAGTCTGGCAGCTCGTCGGGCTCATAACCCGAAGGTCGCAGGTTCAAATCCTGCCCCCGCAACCAACAAATTCAAGGGCTTGTCTTCGGACAGGCCCTTGTCTTTTGGTGGCCGCGGTAGCACCGGGGTACATGCCTGGCCACAGGCCTGATCATTGCTGAAATTGCCAGTCCGCTTCAAAAGTTGCAGGACCGGCGCGGTGCTGCTTCGCTGGCAGAAAGCCCGCGACTACTCAAAACGGGGGCATGTCAGGTGCAGCTGAACCTGAATTAAGAGACTTGTTTGACTAGAATCAACCAATCAGTTGATGAGTATGTATAGGCTTCGTTTTATACATCGATTGATAGGAGATGACATCGTGATCAAGAATACATTTAGCTTCAGCGGGATCAAAGAGATATTTCAAGGCGCTAGCGCGACAGAACGCGACCAGGAAGCGAAGTGGGCTGATGCAGCCGAATTAAGGCCTGGCCAGCAATTGTCTGCAATCCCTGATTGGTGCGCCAATCCGAGAAGTTGCATGACGGATTGTCGCGACTACTGCGAAAAATTGCATTCATAAATCAGTGCGGCCGGCAAGCCCCGGCGGTGGCGACATTTGAAGCGCCGCAGCGCGGCGAGCTTGCATAAGGGTCAAAGCGAAGCCCCGCAATGAAGTGATTCAAGGGCCTGTCTTCTCCGACAGGCCCTTGTCTTTTGTGGGAGGCGGTTGCAGGGGCTAAGTGGTATCGGCCTGTTCAGTACCCGGTCGCCGTGCCACGGCAGCCGACTTTCGCCGCTGCCGGCCACAAGATCATGCAGGCGTCAGGGGCCGGCCATGTTGCCGTCCGCCGCAAGCTTACTTGGCGCAGACGCTCTTGAGGATGCTGCCGACGGCAGTGCCGGGCTGGACGGCGCTCCAATTGTTGGGATCGGATGTCGATAGAAGAGTCTTGCCGCCTGCCATCGACTCGGAGTGGGCCGACACGGAGAGATTCCTGCTTTTCCCCTCCTTGCAGTCGTATTCGAACAATCCTCGCAGCGACATCGCGCCGATTTCGTTTCTTTGCTTCAGGTCGCGAATTTCCAATACCCGGCGCAGGTGTCCGTCTTTGGTGATGCTGGCGGGGTCAAGGTATAAAACCGAGGCATTGGTCTCCCCCGCCTTCACCCAGCCGGCCCACGCCGGCATCGCGACAACGGCAAACAAAAAGCACAGAACAACTCGCATGGCATCCTCTCGCTTGTGACAGCGCCTGATCATAGGCGGGGCTTTCCGGCAGTCGCGCGGGCTTTCTTGCAGACATGCTTGAAGGTGGCCGCTACTATGGTCTTTGGCGCTATTGGTGTCCAGGAGGCGTAGCCGCCGGCAGATGTCGAGACTACGTAACCCCCGGCCATCGGCTCGGAATGAGAGGAAACGGCCAGCGTCCGGCTCTGCTTGCCGACGCAATCGATCTCGTCCTGCATCGTCGCGGAACGGAAGGTGGCGTCCGACAGCGTTCTGACGGTTGCGTAATCGAACAGGGTGGAAAACGCAACCACCTTGCCTTCCCGTTTTATCGTGGCGGGATCGACATAGACCGTCACTTCGCCTGCGCTGGCGGAAGTCACCTTGACCCATTCGGCCTGGGCGATCGTCGGGGCCAGCAAGGTGGCCAGGAGCAGAAACTTTTTCATGGCGGAGTTCTGTTGTGCCGTCGAAGATATCACACAGATTTGCCGGAAACCGCCGTCCCGCCCGGGCGGATGCCCCCGGTGTGTATCATTCGCACAGTCACTCACGAAAACAGGATCCGGCCATGCTTACCCTCGAAGACGCCCATCGCATCACCCTGGCGGCTCGCCGCGCGGCGACCGAAAACAACTGGAACGTGGTCATTGCCGTCGTCGATGACGGCGGTCACCTGATTTCACTGGAGCGGATGGACGGTACCCAGAAGGGCTCTGTACGTATCGCCGAGCAGAAGGCCAGGACGGCCATACTTTTCAAGCGGCCGACGAAGGCGTTCGAGGATGCGGTATTGCAGGGGCGCCCGGTGATGATGACCATGCCTGACGTGATCTGCCTGGAGGGTGGCCTGCCCCTGATCCGCGACGGCATCCATGTCGGCGCGATCGGTGTGTCCGGCGTCAAGTCGTTCGAAGACGGAATCGTCGCGGCGCAAGGCGCAGCCGCGCTGGATGCATAGCCGTCGCGCCGGCCGGTGTTCGCGATCAGGTCTTGCCGCCCAGATGTGAAATCGCGTTGGCGTAGTAGTTGAGCGTTTCGATCTGCTCCGGGGCCGGGCGGAACAGGCCGTCTTCCTCCAGCACGATGCGGCGCAGGATCAGCATGCGCAGGCCGACGCCGAAGGCGTAGTCCTGATCGTGGCGCGGGATGTAGATGTGCGCTCCACCGGCCTCGAGTTCGCGCATGCGATCGTGCGCCGCTGCCTTCAGTTCCAGTTCGCTCAGGGCGCGAGAGGGCTCCCGTGCCAGGATGCTGGACACCAGTGAGACCGGCAGCACCGGGATGATGCGGCCGATGGCGTCCATCAAGCGTGCGGCGACGACGCCCACTTCGGCGCGCCGCTCTGCGTCGTTCAGCGCAGGGAAGTGCAAGCCGCGTTCGCGCGCGTAGGCGCGCATCGAAAGCGGCGCTCCGAAATTTACGCAGGCGTAGCCGAACCGGTGCCAGCCGCCGCTCGCCACCTGCGACAGATTGCGCAGGAAAAACCCGGTGGCGACGGCCAGCCCTCGCAGCCGCCCCGGGCGCGGCGCTTGCGGATGCAGCTTGAGCAACTGGCTGCGGTCTTCCAGCACGCGGTCGTAGTTGAGGCCGACGGGGATGAAGACCAGGTCGCGCCGGCCATCCTCCTCGCGTTCGTCGAAGGTCTTCAGCATGTAGTCGAGCAGGCCGAATTTCGGCGGTCGCAGGCGGCCGTCGACAGTCAGTCCGCCTTCGGGAAACACGGCCTGTGTGACGCCGGCTTCCGAGGCCATCTGCACGTAGCGGGCGAGCACCGTGCGGTAAAGCGGATCGCCGGAATTGCGCCGCACGAAATAGGCACCCATGGCGCGGATCAACTGCTGCAGCGGCCAGATGCGCGCCCATTCGCCGACGGCGAAGGACAGCGTGGCGCGTTCCGCGGCGAGGAAGGCCACCAGCACGTAATCCATGTTGCTGCGATGATTGATGACGAAGACGATGGTCGACTTCGGATCGATCCTCGACAATGCTTCTTCGTCGACGAAACCGATGCGTACCCGGTACAGCGCCCGCGCCGCCGCGCGTGCCAGGGCGTAGCCGACGCGATAATAAACATAGGCGTTGAACGAGGGCACGATTTCCCGCGCATAGCGATCGATGCGCCGCCATATCTCGCCCAGTGCCTCCTTGCTGACTACGGCGTGCGCTGCCGCCGCCGCCTGCACCTTGTGGTCGTGGAACAGGCGGTCGATCAGCACCTGGCGACGGGTCAGCTTGAAGGAAGGCAGCTCGATGTTCAGGCGCGCGCCGACCTGGTGGAGCACCTGCTTGATGCGGCGACGGAAGAACCAGCGCATGCCGGGCACCAGCAGCAGCACCAGCACCGCCCAGCCGGCAAAGCCGGCCAGCATGACAAAAGCCCAGAGCGGCACTGCGACCGTCGCGGTCATCCTGCGTGTCTCCTCCGCCTTGCCCGCTCGTCGACCGCACCCGGATCGAACCCGCGCTGCATTCTGCGGAATCATAACAGCCGGGGATTCCTGTCGTCGGCATCGTCGCCGTGCCGCCGGCGCCGACTTTCGGCCTGGCGGCTATTCTCTCGCCAGGCGAATTCCGGCATTGCCGGCCTGCTTGCCGCCTGTTTCTTCCGCTACAGGCCGCGCTGCCATGGCGGTCGCAATCCGGCGGCTTCCGGCGTCGCGATGGCTGCGCGAATTTCGCCCAGCAGGCGAGACTTTTCGGCACCCAGGGTGCCCTTCAGCACCAGGCGGTTGGAGACATGGTCGCTGCGGAAGACAGTGCGCCTGAGTTCCAGCGCCGAAATAAAGGCTTCCATTTCCGCGAACAGTTCGCGCTGGTTGCAAGACTGCCATTCCCGGAACCCGGCGCGGAAGCGTTCCTCGCCCTGGGGAAAACTCACCACCAGCGTGGCCAGGTATTCGGGCTGCGCGGCATTGGCCAGGCGCGCGGAATTTTCGGCGTGCTGCGGCGACAGCGCCTTGCCGCCGAGTCCGTTGAGGATCATGACCGAGCGCCGGATGCCGGCCTGCTGCAGCTTGTCGAGGGCTTCGCAGGTGGTGGCGAAGGTTTCGCCCTTGTTCACTTTCGCCAGCACTTCATCATCGCCCGACTCGGCGCCGACATAGGCCATGGAGAGGCCGGCCGCCGCCAGTTCCCCGAGTTCGTCGACCGATTTCTTGCGCAGGTTGCGCGGCAGGCAGTAGCTGGAGACGCGACGTACCGCCGGCAAATGCTCGCGGATCGCGCCGAGGATTTCCAGCAGGCGCCGTGTCGGCAGCACCAGCGCATCGCCGTCGGCGAGAAATACGCGGCGGATGTCGTTGCCGAAACGCTCGCCGCAGCGGCGCAGGGTCTCGAGGGTTTCCGCCGCATCGCGCGCGCGGAATTTCTTCTGCGGCGCGGTGTACATCTCGCAGAAAGTGCATTGGTTCCACGAACAGCCGTCGGTCACCGGCAGGATCAGCGATTCCGCTTCGCTGGGCGGGCGGAAGACGGGATCGACATAGCGGATCGGGAAGGTGCCATTCATGCTGTCGATTATCGCAGGCCGGCAGGAGCTATGATCCGTTTCCCCGCAATCGTTCGCTCCACTTAATGTCCTTTCCCGCCCTCGCCTTCGTCGACCTCGAAACCACCGGCGCCACGGCGACGGCCGACCGCATTACCGAAATCGGCATTGTCGAGGTCGATGAAGACGGAGTCCGCGAGTGGTCCTGCCTGGTCAATCCGGGCACGCCGATTTCCGGCTTCATCGAGAGCCTGACGGGTATTTCCAACGCGATGGTGGCGGACGCACCGCCGTTCGAGGATGTCGCGGATGAAGTCAGGGAGCGTCTCGCAGGGCGGCTTTTCATCGCCCACAACGCGCGTTTCGACTACGGCTTCCTGAAGAACGAATTCAAGCGCGCCGGCCAGGATTTTCGCGCCACGGTGCTATGCACCGTGAAGCTCTCGCGCAAGCTGTTTCCGCAACATGCCAGGCACAACCTCGACAGCCTGATAGAACGCCACGGCCTCACTGTGAGCAGCCGGCACCGGGCCCTGGGCGACGCGCGGCTGATCCACCAGTTCTGGTGCCGCTTGCAGGCCGGGGTGGCACCCGAACTGCTGGCGCAAACCGTCAAGGCACTCACGGCGCGTCCGAGCCTGCCGGCCAACCTCGATCCGGCGGCGATCGACGACCTGCCGGAAGGCGTCGGCGTCTATCTTTTTTACGGCGAGAACGACCTGCCGCTGTATGTCGGCAAGAGCAAGGAGCTGAAGAAGCGCGTACTGGCGCACTTTGCCGCCGATCATGCGGCGGCCAGGGAAATGAATCTGGCGCAGCAGGTGCGGCGCATCGAGTGCATGACAACCGGCGGCGAGATCGGCGCGTTGCTCAAGGAGGCGGCGCTGATCAAAGCCTTGCAGCCGCTTCATAACCGGGTCTTGCGCCGCAACGAAGAACTCTGTTTCTGGCAGTTGATCGAGGTGCGTGCCGGCGAGTGGCGGCCGCAGTTGTTGATGGCGAGCGATCTTGATTTCTGGCAGCAGGAGCATTTGTACGGGCCGTTCAAGAGCGCGCGGGAGGCCAGGCGCACCCTGACCGAACTGGCGAAGGAACACCATCTCTGCCACTCCCTGCTCGGGCTGGAGAAGGTCGCCGCCGGCAAGCCGTGTTTTGCGCACCAGTTGCAGCAATGCCGGGGCGCCTGCGTCGGCAAGGAGCCGATGTCATTCCACAGTGCGCGCCTGATGGCGGCGCTGGGCCGCCACCGACTTTCACCCTGGCCCTTCGCCGGCCCGGCATGGATCAGGGAGGGCGACGACGTGCACCTGATCGATCACTGGCGCCACCTTGGTACGGTGCATTCCGAGGCGGACCTGCACGGGCTGCTGGAAACCCTCGCGCCGGCCTTCGACCGCGACAGCTATCGCATCCTGCTCAAGGCGCTGGAGCGCATGACGCCGCTGGCGGTGAAGCCGGTTCGCTGATACGCAGGCAATTGCACCGCGCCCTTCAGCGCGGGAGCGGGGCGGCCTGGCTGCGCAGGCGCGCCAGCCTGTCCTTGATTTCGGCCATTGCCGCCGCGGCGGCCTTCTCACCCTCGAGCACGGCGCGATGGCGGCCGGCGAAATCGGTGGCGGGCAGTTCCGCCGTGACCGGACGAATCACAATGTCGGCTTCCGCCTTTTCATAGCGACCGATCGACTGGCCCATGATGGCGAAGGTTTGCAGCAGCACCTCGAATGTGCTCGAGGTGCGGGCGTCGCGCGGGTTGGCGGAGATATCCACCGCGATCACGAAGTTGGCGCCGAGGCTGCGCGCGGCACGCACCGGTATCGGGCTGACCAGGCCGCCATCGACATAGTCGCGGCCGCTGATGTTCACCGGCTGGAAGACGCCGGGCACGGCGGACGAGGCGCGCACCGCCATGCCGGTGTTGCCGCTGCGAAAAAGGACCGATTCGCCGCTCTTCAAGTCCGTGGCAACGACGGAAAAGCTGCGCGGCAGTTTCTCCAGCGGCCGGTTGGCCACCGCGCGATTGACATAGTTCTGCAGCGCTTCGCCCTTGAAGACGCCGCGATCCGGCAGGGACCAGTCGCTGACCTGGGCTTCGTCGATGTCCAGCGCGACCTTCTGCAGGTCGAAACCGGAAAGTCCTGATGCATAGAGGGCACCAACCACGGCCCCGGCGCTGGTGCCGACGATGATGTCGGGCACGATGCCCTGCGCTTCAAGCGCCTTGATTACGCCGATGTGGGCAAAACCGCGCGCTGCGCCGCCACCGAGTGCCAGGCCGATCTTGACGGGGACGGCGACAGGAACGGGTGCCGGCGGCGGCACCGGCTTCTCGCCCAACGAGGTGCAACCAGGCAGCACGGCGACGACAAGGACGGCGAGCAGGAGTCGGCAGTCAGCGAACATGCAAAGCCTGTCAAATGCCGGAATGGAAGCCCGCAGCCGTGGGCTTCGGGGTGGTTGCGCCGCTCAAGCGACTTCCCTCCAAAGGGCTGGATGCCCCGGAGTGAGGAAGAGGCGATCGAAGCCTAGCTCGACGCGCCTGGTTTGCGGCCAGGGCTTTTGGGCGGAATGTATCCGGCCACCCGGCAGAGCACGGCTTCGATTTTTTCGCCGTTGTTGAAGCGGGTCACGCTGCACTTGGATATCTCGCCGCGCGCCGACAGGTCGGAGATCGAGCGGCGCACTTTTGCCAGCGAGATTCCCGTTGCGGCAGCAATTTCCGAGTCGAAACGCTGACCGTTGTCTTTCAGGTATTGCATGATTTCTTGCATATCAAATGCTCCGCTTGAAGGTGAAATCATAGAATCCACCGCCTCCATTCATCAAAACAACCTACCAGATGCCTGCCTTCGAAAATTACGGATTTTGACGCTCCGTTGCTTTCCGCCTCCACCCTCAAAATGCTGGTGGGCCCAGCGAGACTCGAACTCGCAACCAAAGGATTATGAGTCCTCTGCTCTAACCATTGAGCTACAGGCCCTTCGTGGAACAGCAACGGCCCGCGTTGCATGAGCCGTTGATAATGCGCAATCAGGTCTCCGAATCGAGGAAGCTGCGCAGTTTTTCCGAACGGGTCGGGTGACGCAACTTGCGCAATGCCTTGGCTTCGATCTGGCGGATGCGTTCGCGCGTGACGTCGAACTGCTTGCCGACTTCTTCCAGCGTGTGATCGGTGTTCATCTCGATGCCGAAGCGCATGCGCAGTACCTTGGCTTCGCGCGGCGTGAGGCTGTCCAGCACTTCCTTGGTCACGTCGCGCAGGCTGGCGAACAGCGCGGCGTCGTCCGGCGACAGCGTGGCCTGGTCCTCGATGAAATCGCCGAGGTGGGAATCGTCGTCGTCGCCGATCGGCGTTTCCATGGAAATCGGCTCCTTGGAGATCTTGAGGATCTTGCGAATCTTCTCCTCGGGCATTTCCATCTTGATCGCCAGCGTCGCCGGATCGGGCTCCAGTCCCGTTTCCTGCAGGATCTGGCGGCTGATGCGGTTCATCTTGTTGATGGTCTCGATCATGTGCACCGGGATGCGGATGGTGCGCGCCTGGTCGGCGATCGAGCGCGTGATGGCCTGACGAATCCACCACGTGGCGTAGGTCGAGAACTTGTAGCCGCGGCGGTATTCGAACTTGTCCACCGCCTTCATCAGGCCGATGTTGCCTTCCTGGATCAGGTCGAGGAACTGCAGGCCGCGGTTGGTGTATTTCTTGGCGATCGAGATCACCAGCCGCAGGTTGGCCTCGGTCATCTCGCGCTTGGCGCGGCGTGCCTTGGCCTCGCCCGTGGACATCTGCTTGTTGATGTCCTTGAGTTCCTTGAGGGGGATGCCGATGCGGTTCTGCAGGTCGATCAGGCGCTGCTGCTCTTCGAGGATGTTCGGTGCGGCACGCATCAATTGCGAGCAATAGGGCTTGCCCGACTGGACTTCGTGCTTGAGCCACTCCATGTCCGTCTCGTGGCCGGGGAAGGTCTTGATGAACTGCGCGCGCGGCATGTGCGCCTTGTCCACGCAAAGATGCAGGATCTTGCGTTCGTGGCTGCGCACCGCTTCGACCATGCCGCGCACCGAGTCGCACAGGCGCTCGATGGACTTGGCGGTGAAGCGGATGTTCATCAGTTCGTCGGAAATCTGTTTCTGCAGGCGCAGGTAACCCTTGTCCTGCGAGCCCTTTCTGGCCAGTGTCGGCTGCAGCTTGGCGAATAGGGCGTGGATTACGGCGAAACGTTCGAGGGCATCCTGCTTGAGTTGCAGCAGGGAGGCGGAAATCCGCGCACTGCCGTCGTCGTCCTCGTCCTCGGTGTCCTCTTCGACTTCCAGTTCTTCGTCTTCGGCCAGCGCCTCGATGTCCTCATCGGTGGCGTTCGGGTCGATCAGGCCATCGACCAGTTCGTCGATGCGCATTTCGTCGCGGGCTACCTTGCCGGCCGTTTCCAGCATTTCGGCAATCGTGGTGGGGCAGGCGGAAATCGCCATGATCATGTGCTTCAGGCCATCCTCGATGCGCTTGGCGATTTCGATTTCGCCTTCGCGGGTCAGGAGTTCGACCGAGCCCATCTCGCGCATGTACATGCGCACCGGATCGGTGGTGCGGCCGAATTCCGAGTCGACCGTGGATAGCGCCTGTTCGGCTTCTTCCTCGACTTCGGCGGTATCCACCGGTGCCGGCGCGGATTCGTTGAGCAGCAGGTCGTCAACGGCGGGCGCTTCGTCGAAGACCTGGATCGCCATGTCGTTGAAGGTGGAGATGATCGATTCGATCTGCTCCGCATCGACGAGATCGTCGGGCAGGTGGTCGTTGATCTCGGCGTAGGTCAGGTAGCCGCGTTCCTTGCCCAGCGCGATCAGGGTCTTCAGTCGGGTCCGCTTGGTGTCCAGATCTATCAGCTTGGCCTCCGGGGCGATGAGCTTTTCCCGGCTCTTGCGACCGCGCGACTCGGCGATGGCCTTGGCGATCGATTTGGCGGCGATCGGCTGGGGTGCGGGTTTGGCGGGCGCAGGCGCGACGGCTGCCGGCGCCTTGGCAGTTTTCTCGGCAGCGGCCTTTGCCGGCGCCTTGGCCGGCACGACCTTGGCCGGGGCTTTAACGGGGGCGGTTTTTGCGGGTGTCTTGGCCGCAACGACCTTGGCCGGCACCTTTTTGGCGGGAGCCTTGGCCGGTGCTTTGGCCGGTGCTTTGGCTGGGGCAGGTTTTTTCGCCGGCGCCGGCTTTTTGGGCACGGATTTCTTGGCGACCGGTTTGGCGGCGGCCTTCGACTTGCTCTGCTTGGCGGTTACCTTCGACATGACGATCCTCGGCTGGAGCACGATGGCGGCGCGGCACTGTCGGCCCTTGCAACGCCGCGACGCGCGGACAGGCCGACTCAGCGCGCCGTGAAAGCGCTGGAGAACCGAGAATTATATCACAGCGGGGCCCCGGCCGCCGAGGATGTCCCGGGATGCTTCTTTGCCAGCAGTTCCGCCAGGCGTTGTCTATCTTCCGGACTCAGGCCCTGCCTGGCCCGGGCGGTAAGCCGTTCGATCTCGGCGGTGATGGCGGACTGGCGCAGGCGCAGGATGGAATCGTTGAAAACGCCTTCGAGGGCGCCCAGATCGACCTCTTCCACCATGTTTTCCGCGATGGCGGCGATAAGCGCCTCGTGGGGCGTGTCGCGGAAGAACTCCAGCAGGAGGCCGAAGCCGCCGGACGGCAGTTCGCCGTGTTCGATCGCGTCGGCAATCGCAAGCAGCGCATCGCCTTCGACGCGCTCGCGGTCGATCAGTTCCAGCGGCAGGCTGGCGGCCCACTCCGGTTTGTGCAGCAGGATTTGCAGCAGCTTGTATTCGATCGAGGAGGGTACCGGCCGCTGCTTCAACTGGGCCGGGGCGTAGCGGGCGCGGGCCAATGGCTTGAGGCCGCACTGGGCTTCGACTTCGGCTTGCGAGACTTGGGCGCGGTGGGCAATTTCCTTGGTGAGCTGGACCCTTAATATTGGCGCGGACATCTTCTGCAACAGGGGTTTCGCCTCATACACCAGCTTGGCCCGACCTTCAGGAGTATTCGAATTGATCTCGCGCTTGCGGATCAATTCGCGCACGAAGAATTCACTCAATCTCGTTGCTGAATTCACCAGATGGAGGAAGCTACTTTTGCCGTGCTCACGAATATATTCGTCCGGGTCTTGTTTGCTGTCCGTCTGCAAGATTTCGATAGTCTTGTTGTCAGGGACAAATTCCAGGCTGACCTCCATTGCTTTCCACGCTGCATTGTCACCGGCGTTGTCGCGGTCAAAGCAGAACACCACGCGGTTGGCGATCTTCAGCAGCTTTTGCACGTTGGCCCCGGTGGCGGCGGTGCCCAGGGTAGCGACCACGTTCTCGACGCCACACTGGGCCAGACCGACCACGTCCATATAGCCCTCGACCACAATAACTGCGCCTTCTTCCTGGATGGCCTTGCGCGCCTGGGGCAATCCGTAGAGTTCGCGTCCCTTCTCGAACAGCGGCGTCTCCGGCGAGTTGAGGTATTTCGGCTCGCCCTCTCCGATCACCCGGCCGCCGAAGCCGATGACGTTGCCGCGCTGGTCGAGGATGGGAAACATCACCCGGTCGCGAAAGCGGTCGTAGCGGCGCCCCTGCTCATTGACGATGACCAGGCCGCATTCGACCAGGGCCGGGTCGTTGTAGTCGGAAAAGACCTGTTGCAGGCCCTGCCAGCCGTCGGGGGCGTAGCCGAGGGCGAATTTGGCGGCGATTTCACCCGTCAGGCCGCGATTCTTGAGGTAGTCGACAGCTTTCGGCGAAGCCTTCAACTGCTCGCGGTAGAAGCGCATGGCGCGCGCCATCAGTTCGGTCAGCGGCGCCTTCTTCGCCCGTATCTCGGCGTTGCGTTCTTCATGCGGTACCTGCAGGCCGACCGACGAGGCCAGGTCTTCGACCGCCTCGATGAAGCCGATGCCGGCATGCTGCATCAGGAAGCCGATGGCGCTGCCGTGCGCGCCGCAGCCGAAGCAGTGATAGAACTGCTTGGACGGGCTGACGGTGAAGGACGGCGTTTTCTCGGAGTGGAAGGGGCAGCAGGCGCTGTAATTGGCGCCGGCCTTGCGCAAGGGAACGTAGCGTTCGACCACATCGACGATGTCGATGCGGGCAAGCAGTTCCTGGACGAAGCTTTCTGGGATCACCGGAGCATTATGCGCCGCTCAGTTGGAACTAAGTTTCGCCTTGACGAGCTTCGAAACTTCGCCCATGTCGGCGCGGCCAGCTACGTGGGGCTTGACCAGTGCAATCACCTTGCCCATGTCGGACGGGGCCTTGGCGCCGGATTCGGCAATGGCGGCTGCCACGATTGCCGCGACCTCGGCGGTCGAAAGTCCCTGCGGCATGTAGTCGGCCAGCACGCCGGCCTCGAATTTCTCGGCATCGGCCAGATCCTGGCGTTTGGCAGCTTCGTACTGGGTGATCGAATCCTTGCGCTGCTTGAGCATTTTTTCGATCACGGCAATCACGGCAGCGTCGTCGATTTCCAGCTTTTCGTCGACGCGCTTCTGCTTGATGGCGGCGCGCAGCAGGCTCAGGGCGTCCTTCCTGGCCTTCTCGCCGGCCTTCATCGCGGCTTTCCAGTCGTCGTCGATACGCGTTTCGAGGCTCATGGCCATCCTTTGCAAAAGCGGCGGGAACATCCCGCCGGGGGATACCGTCCTCGACCGATGTCGCGGACATATCCCACCAGGGGATACCGTCCTCGACCCATGTCTCGGACATAAAACACAAAAACCGCCGTGAGGCGGTTCAGGTAATCATGCTTCAGACCAAGCGAACGCGGTTCAAACTGCCGAACCGCAATCCGGCTCAATACATCTTCGGCGGCAGCAACTGGCTGCGAATGCGCTTGTGATGGCGCTTGACGGCAGCGGCGGCCTTGCGCTTGCGCTCGGTCGTGGGCTTTTCGTAGAACTCGCGCGCGCGCAGTTCGGTCAGCAGACCAGTTTTTTCGATGGCGCGCTTGAAGCGACGGATCGCAACTTCAAACGGCTCGTTTTCCTTGAGGCGAATACCCGGCATTGCGTTAATCCTGGAGAGGCGGGAAAGGCGCGCATTCTAAACGCTTTGCCATTGATGTCAATCGTTTCAGCGCCGGCTTCCGGTCGGCCCCAATGCCTTCAGCAGCCAGTGCGCTGCCTGGTCGGCGCCGCTTGCCTGCGGTGCCGCGGGCGCCGGTGTTTGCCACAGACCCTGCAGCAGATCGATGAAATCGCCGGCCAGCAGGCGCTCGCGTGTCAGCCGTGCGGCACGCGCATGGTCGGCCAGCCAGGCCACGAGGTGGGGCGTTTCCGGCCAGTCGTCGCGTTCCAGGTAGAGGATGGGGATACCGCCACAGGCTGCCTCGACGAAAGTGCCGTAGCCGGGTTTGGTGATCACCGCATCGACGCTGGCCAGCAGGTCGCTGAAACTTGGATCGGCCGCATCATAGGCGCGGAAGTCGCTGCGTCGGACCTGCCACGCACCCGGTATCAGCCAGGCCAGACCCGGCGTCCGCGGCCAGCTTGCCACCGGCAGGGGAAAGTCCATGCCCCCCATGGCCAGCAACAGCCAGCGCTCACTTTCGTCAAGACCAACAAGCTGCGAGACGCGCGAGCGGTCACGGCGACCGAGGCTGGCGATCGGCGCAATCTCGTGGCGCCGCCGGATGCCGGTCATCGGCAGCCCCGGCGCGATGCGCAGGAAGCCCGTTGCGCCGTTGTAGGCGGCGAGCATCTGGGCATGGATTTCGGCTGCCCACGATTCGTGGCCGAAATAACGGGCGAAAAGGTCCGCCCAGTTCAGCGAACACAATCCGGCGGCTGGGATGCCGGCGATCGCTGCCCCGGCCAGCGGCAGGTAGGCGATATTGCTGAGTACGGCATCAATCCGGTGTTGTTTAAGCCAGTCGGCCTCGGCCGCGACCCGCCGCGGCCAGTCGGCGTGGAACTCGCGGTAGCGCCGGGTGCTGGCGGCAAGGTCTATATCCACGGCGTTGCGCATGACGAAGCCGAAGTCGCGCGCTTCGGCCACATGGTCGAATTCGGCGGCGATGCGTGCGGCCAGGCGTTCGCGCGGCAGCGCGCTACGCACCGTCAGGTGGATTTCCGGCGCCAGGCGCTTGAGAATGTTCAGCACCGGCGCGGTCTGCGCCAGATGGCCCAGGCCGTGGGCCGAAATATCGGCCAGCAGATGCATGTGTTTCAATTCGCCAGATTGAGGCGGCGTGCCACGCGCTTGTCGACGTGGCTGCGCGCCGCAAAATCCGTCGCGCCGGCCGCTTTCGCCGCCTCGACCGCCGGGCCGTCGAAGGTCGCGGCGCAGGTGACGATGTCCACCCCGGGATGCAGGGCGCGCAAGCGGGCGACCTCGCCCAGCGCATCGCGCCGGCCGAGGTCGATGACGACGCAGTCGGGCGTTTCGTCGCTGGTTCGCGGCAGCATCGTGGCGCCGGCGGCCGACCAGATGTGGGTCAGGCGCAGGCGCGTGGTCAGGTCGTGGCAGAGGAGCAGGATTTTCTTCGTCATGGGTTTTTTGCCGTAGCGGCGTGTTGCCGGCGCCGACTTGCGGATTTTGCCATGGAGGAAGGGAGGCCGCGCCGGGATTCGCCCCGGCGGGCGACCTACTTTCTTGCTCGTGCAAGAAAGTAGGCAAAGAAGCACGCCCCGCCGCCCCGGCCCTGCGGGCTGCCCTCGCTGCGAAAGCTTCGCCGGGCCGGTCGCTAAACTCGCTGCGCTCGGACAACGCGACCGGACTACCCCCGGCGAAGCTTCCGCGCTCGGCGGGTCAGAGGGGAATAAAACCTCGCGCGTGGGAGGCGGAGATGCAAAGTAAATGGCGCAGGCTAGAAAGTCGACGCTGGCGGGATGCCGAGGCGAAAATCAATTGGGGGCTAGCCCGCTCGATCCGACCTGAAGGAAAATACGTCCGCCCTGATTTACGACGATGGGGGCACTGGGCCGAGCGCTGTCCCGGACCATGGCTCCGGCGATACCTACGCGGTTGGCGTTCGCCATGATTGCTTCGAGATTGGTGGTGTTGTTCTTGGCGCCAATGATCTCGACCTTGACTCCAGGAGTGGCGCTGTCAATCAAGCTGATGGTGGCGCCGGCGGCGAGGATTTTTTCGCCCTTGGCAGTGGTGGTGATGCCGTTGTTGGTCTCTGTAGTGCCAGTCAGATAGACGTTGCCGCCGACAGGGGTCTTGATTCCACCCAACTGGAGGATGCCGACCGGGTTCACAAGTTCGACCTGGCCATTCGTACTCAGTTTGTCGCTGATAGGTGCGGGAAGGGTCAATACTCTGTTGAGAACGGCGTTGGACGTCGGGGGTTGCTGAAATTTGATGGCCCCGTCGGCCGAGATGTTGAACTTGTCCCAGTTGACAATTGCGCCGCTACCGCCACCAAGGCTGAGATTACCGCTTATCGTTCCGCCGCCATTTATGCTTATAGGCTTAAGCACTGGCGCTGGGGGCAACGCGAGAGGAGTGGGTAAGTTTGGTGCAGTAGGTTGGGCGTTCGCTGCAAGCGCGACGGCGACGGCAAGGCTGGCGACTAACGCGATAGGATTTTTGCAGCTCATCTGAAAGCTCCAATGCAAGCATAGTTACCGGCACAGCGTATTCTAAAACCATGCCAATAATAGTGGTAAAGAGTGATTGGGAGGCGTGATTCTTTGCCTGGCCTCTTGCACGAGCATTAAGGCAGTTGCCCGCCGGGGCGAGTCCCGGCCACCCATACCTCAGCAAGCTGGATATACTTCCAGTATGAAAGCTGACCCTCCCCGCAAAGGTCGCGGTGCGGTGATCTCCCCCGACGGCCGCTTCGCTGCCTGGCAGCGCGAGGTGGCGGACGACGGCTGGTGGCACGAGAACGAGGAAGGACCGGTCACCGAGCTGAGCGTCGACAGCGCGAAGACTGTCATCAACTACAACGATTCGCCGGACATTCCCTACGATCGTTCGATCAATCCCTATCGCGGTTGCGAGCATGGTTGCTCGTATTGCTTCGCCCGGCCCTCGCATGCGTATCTGGGCCTGTCGCCGGGACTCGATTTCGAAACGAAGATCGCCTGGAAGGCCGACGCCGCGGCAAGCCTGCGCCGGGAACTGGCCAAGCCCGGCTATGTATGCCAGCCGGTGGCGCTGGGCATCAACACCGACGCCTGGCAGCCGGTGGAGCGCCGCTTGCGCGTGACGAGAGACATTCTCGAGGTGCTGGCGGAATCGCGCCACCCGGTGACCATCGTCACCAAGTCGGCGCTGATACTGCGCGATCTCGACCTGCTCGCCGACATGGCGCGGAGCAATCTGGTGCATGTCGCGGTCTCGATCACCACGCTGAATGCCGATCTGGCACGGGCGATGGAGCCAAGGGCGCCGTCTCCCCGGCGCCGACTCTCGGTCATCGCGGCGCTGGCGCAGGCCGGCATCCCGACCACGGTGATGGTGGCGCCGCTGATCCCGGCGCTGGCCGACCATGAGCTGGAGGCTATCCTCGCCGCGGCGCGCGCGGCGGGCGCGAGTTCGGCCGGCTACATACTGCTGCGCCTGCCGCATGAAGTGAAGCCGCTGTTCCGTGCCTGGCTGGACAGCCATCAGCCGGGGCGCGCGGAGCATGTGTACAGCCTGATGCGCCAGCTGCATGGCGGCAAGGAATACGACAGCGCCTTCGGCACGCGCCAGCGCGGCAGCGGGCCGCTGGCGGAGATCATCGCCCAGCGCTTTCGCAGCGCAGTGCGTCGGCTGGGTCTGGACGCGCCGTACGTCCCGCTCGATGTCGCGGCATTCCGTCCGCCGCCGCCTGCGGCGACGCCACAGATGACGCTGTTTTGACGCGGGCGGGGCCGCGCACGCCCTGCCGGTAGAATGCCGCCGATGAAAGTGCTTGGCATCGAATCCTCCTGCGACGAAACCGGCGTCGCGCTCTACGACACCGAACGCGGCCTGCTCGGCCATGCCGTGCATACCCAGGTGGCGATGCATGAGGCCTACGGCGGCGTGGTTCCGGAACTGGCCTCGCGCGACCATGTGCGGCGCCTGATTCCGCTGCTGCAGCGCGTGCTGGCCGAGGCTCAATGCACGCGGCAGGACATCGACGCGATTGCCTACACGGCGGGACCGGGCCTGGCGGGGGCGCTGCTGGTCGGCGCGAGTTTCGCCGAGTCGCTGGCGCTGGCCCTCGGCGTGCCGGTGCTGCCGGTGCACCACCTCGAAGGTCATCTGCTCTCGCCGCTGCTGGCCGATGACGCGCCGGCTTTTCCGTTCATTGCCCTGCTGGTATCCGGCGGACATACCCAGCTGATGCGCGTGGCGCGCGTCGGCGACTACCAACTGTTAGGCGAATCGCTCGACGATGCGGCGGGCGAGGCCTTCGACAAGACGGCCAAGCTGCTGGGGCTCGGCTATCCCGGCGGGCCGGCGCTGGCGCAACTGGCGGAGTCGGGCCAGGCCGGCCGCTACAAGCTGCCGCGACCGATGCTGAACAGCGGCGATCTGTCCTTCAGCTTTTCCGGGCTGAAGACGGCGGTGCTGACGACAGCTCGCGCGCAGGAACTGAGCGAGGCCGACCGGGCCGATCTCGCCGCGGAATTCCAGGAAGCGGTGACGGAAGTGCTGGCGGCCAAGGCGGTGGCGGCGTGTCGCCAGCACCGACTTTCATCCCTGGTGGTGGCCGGCGGCGTCGGCGCCAACCGGCGCCTGCGCGAAAGGCTGGACGCGGCCATGGCGAAGATCGGCGGTCGTGTCTTCTATCCGGCGCTGGACTTATGTACCGACAACGGCGCGATGATCGCCTTTGCAGGCAGCCAGCGCCTGTTGCTGGGGGCGACGCCGGATCGCGGCGGCGCCTTCGCCGTGCGGCCGCGCTGGCCGCTCGCGGAACTCCTCTGAACGCCCGGCGCCGCTTAAGCGCCTAGCAGCTTGTCGATGTGCAGCACGCGCGCGCTCATCGAGCGCATCAGCGCGATGCCGAAGGCCGGCCGCGCCTTGACCATCTCGACGAACTCGTCGCGTCCGACCAGCAGCCACGCGCTGTTGGTTTCCGCCGTGGCGGTGGCCGAGCGGCCGGAGCGGTCGACCAGCGCCATTTCGCCGAAGGCGCCGCCCGGCCCGACATGTTCGATCACCGTGCCGTCGACCGAAATTGCGATGCGGCCCTGGGTGACGACGAACATGCAGGCGCCCAGCGCGCCCTTGGTGACCACGGTTTTGCCTGCGGCGGCGGCGGCCGGCACGGGATCGCCCAATGCATGCTGCAGCTCGGCGAGCATTTTCTTGTCCAGCGTGTCCTTGTGCTCCAGCACTTCGACCGAGGCCTTTTTCGCGGCGGCCAGTCGTGCCACGCCGCGGCGCAGGCGCTGGGCCATGACGCTCATCAGCATCAGGGCGAACTCAGGCATCTGCTGCAAGGCCTGCTGGAAGGCTTTTTCGTCGAGCGACAGCACGCGGCAATTCTTGCGCGCGACGGCCGTGGCGCTGCGCGGCATTTCTGCGATCGCCGCCATTTCCCCGAATATCTCGCCGGGTGGCACCAGGTCCAGCGGCTTGCCGGCCCGCGTCAGCATGACGTCGCCGTCCAGCAGCAGGTAGATGCGGGCGCCCTTGGAAAAGAAGCCCGAGGCCTTTTCGTTTTCGGCAAAGATCTGCTTGCCGGCGGGGAACTGTTCCAGGGTGCCGCCGAGCTTGAAGAATTCCAGCGCCAGCCGGGGTTCATATAGCGAAGCCGGTTCGCTGCGCGGGGCCGGCTTTGCGGGTGCTGGGGGAGGGGGCGTTTTCGGGGCGCCGGAAAAGTTCAGATCATCCATGGCAGCGGTTCCTGAAAATGTGCTTCAAGGTTGAAATGAATTATAGGGGCGACGGACGCATCTATTTCGGGCCGCCGATGCGACCTTCGCTGCCGGCGAGGAGCTTGCTGATGTTGCTCTTGTGGCGGTAGATCAGCACCACGCACATGAAACTGACAGCCACCGTGATTTCGACGCTTGCCAGCAGCCACCAGGACAGCGCGGGTGCGGCGGCGGCGGCGGCCAGTGCCGCCAGCGAGGAATAGCGCGTGAAAATCACCACGGCCAGCCAGGTGGCGGCCGTGATCCCCGCCAGGCTTGCGGAGAAACCGAGCAGCACGCCGAGCGCCGTAGCGACGCCCTTGCCGCCCCTGAAGCCGAGGGTGAAGGGAAACACGTGGCCGAGGAAGGCGGCCAGTCCGGCGACCGCCACCGCCGTGGCGTCGGCGCCAACTCTTGTGGCGATGAACATCGCCAGCCAGCCCTTGGCCGCGTCGCCGAGCAGCGTCAGCAGCGCGGCGGCCTTGCTGCCGCTGCGCAGCACGTTGGTGGCACCGGGATTGCCCGAGCCGAAGCTGCGCGGATCGGCCAGGCGAAAGGCGCGCGAGACGATCACGGCGAAGGGCACGGAGCCGAGCAGGTAGCCCAGCACGGCATAAACGAGCAGGTTTGGCGTGGAATCCATAGAATGGCTTTAATTTTACTCGGGGGCGGAATGGACTTCATTTTCATCGACGACATGCGGGTCGACGCCCATGTCGGGATATTCGAGCGCGAGAAGGCGGCGCCGCAGACGCTGGAAATCAGCCTGACCTTCGGCGTGCCCGACGAGGCGGCGCAAAATGACGACATAGAGCAGACCATCCGCTACGACGCGGTGATCGATCGTATTCGCGCCGAGCTGGCGACGCACCACTTCAACCTGCTGGAGACGCTCGGCGAATACGTGATCGGCCTGCTGTTGAACGAGTTCGGCGCGCCCTGGGTCAAGATCAGCATCGCCAAGATGGGCATCATCAAGGGCGTGCGGCGCGTCGGGGTGCAGATCGAACGTTCGCGATGACGCCCCTGCCCGCGCCGGCCGAACTGATCTACGCTGTCGGCATGGCGGCGGTGGCGGTCAATGCCGCCTCGGCGGTGCTGGAAACCGAGGACAAGAAAATGGATCTGGTCGGTGCGGTGGTGGTCGGCCTCGCCACCAGCCTGGGCGGCGGCACGCTGCGCGACCTGCTGCTGAACCGGCCGGTGTTCTGGCTGGTCGATGTCGCCTACCTGGTCTGCGGCCTCTTCGCGGTGGGCATCACCTTCGTCCTGGCGCGGCGCATCCGGGTGCGCCCCGGCCTGTTCGTCGTACCCGATGCCGTCGGCCTGGCGCTATTCACCGTGGTCGGTTGCCAGGTCGGCCTTGCCGCCGGCGTACATTGGCTTTCCGTGTCGCTGCTGGCGGTCATCACCGGCGTCGTCGGCGGCATGCTGCGCGATATCCTGGTGAATGAAGTGCCGCTGGTGATGCGCCCCGGTACACTCTACGCCACGGCCTCCTGGCTGGGCGCGCTGACGCTGCTCGGCGCCCTGCACTTTGGCCTCGGCGACGCGGTCGCGGCGGCGGCCGGCGCCGCGGTGGTGCTCGGCCTGCGCCTGGCGGCGATCCGCTATCAGCTCAGTCTGCCGACCTATCGTTCCCGCTAGTTCTTAAGCGCGCACTCGACCATCTTCGGCTGCAGCACGCGCAGGATGTCGTGCGGATGGACGCCGACCAGATAACCGCGGCGGCCGCCGTTGATGTAGATCAGCGGCAAATCGAGAATGGATTTTTCCATATGCACCGGCAGCACTTTCTTGGTGCCGAAGGGCGAGCAGCCGCCGACCATGTAGCCGGTATGGCGCAGGGCGTCCTCGGGCTTGCAGGGACCGACTTTCTTGACGCCGATCTGGCGCGCCAGTTCCTTCGTGGATACCTTGCGGTCGCCGTGCATGAGGACGATCAGCGGTTTCGCGTTCTCGTCCTCCATGACCAGGGTCTTGACTACGGCGTGCTCGGCGACATTCAGCTCGCGCGCCGACACCTGCGTGCCGCCATGCTCCTCGTACTCGTAGAGATGGTTGGAGTGGGCGACGCCGTGCTTGAGCAGGAACTTGGTCGCCGGGGTCTCGGGGGCCGCCTTTGGGTAACTGGTATCTGGTCTCATGACGGGAAATTCTACTCCCGCCCGGAGCAACCCATGTCTAGCCGCGGCCTAGCCGCGCGGATGGTGCAGGTGATGCAGCTGCTTCAGCCGTTCGCGCGCGACATGGGTGTACACCTGCGTCGTCGAGATGTCGGCGTGGCCCAGCAGCAGCTGCACCACGCGCAGGTCGGCGCCGTGGTTCAGGAGGTGCGTGGCAAAGGCATGGCGCAGCACGTGCGGCGAGATGCGCTCCGGCGCAATGCCGGCCTGCAGCGCGTATTTCTTGACCAGGGTCCAGAACATCTGCCGCGTCATGCCGCTGCCGCGGGTGGTGACGAACACCGCATCCGACACATGCTGCCCGAGCAGCTCGCCGCGCGCGTTCGCGACATAGCGCTGCAGCCATTCGGCGGCAACCTGCCCGAGCGGCACCAGGCGCTCCTTCGAGCCCTTGCCCATCACCCGCACCACGTTGTCGTTGAGGCTGACCTCGAACAGGCGCACGCCGACCAGTTCGGAAACGCGCAGCCCGGTGGCGTAGAGCAGTTCGAACATGGCGCGGTCGCGCAGGCCGAGCGGGGTTTGCACGTCAGGTGCGTCCAGCAGGTCTTCCACCTGCTTCTCCGACAGCGTTTTGGGGAAGCGCTGGATAGCTCCGGGCTTGTCGATGTTGAGCAGCGGATCGAGCTGCAGCCGGCCCTGATCCAGCAGCCAGCGGTAGCAGCGGCGCAAGGTCGCCATCAGCCGCCGCTGGCTGGTGGTCTTGATGCCGCCGGGGCGGGCGTGCAGGAAGGCGAGATAGCCGTTGATCGCCGTCTCGTCGGCGCCGACTATCGTGCCATTCCTCGTTTCCAGCCAATTGGAAAACAGCGCCAGGTCGCTGCGGTAACTTGCCAGGGTGTTCTTCGACAGTCCGTCGGCGAGCCACAGGGCGTCGACGAATTCGTCGATCAGCGCGGCGTCAGATTCTTTCATGCCGTGCCGCCGGGCCGTCCCAAGGCAGGGCGATCGTGCTCATGGAGCGCAGCGAACACCTGTCACCCCCTTTCGCGGAAAGGGGGTTGGGGGGATTGTCGTTCATGCTGGAGGAGCCATCTTTTCACGTCGAGCAGGAAGCCACCGCGCTGGCGGGCGAAACCGCCCAGCCCATGATTCGCCGCGACGACCCGATGACAGGGCACCACGATGGGATAGGGATTGGCGCCGCAGGCGTTGCCCACCGCGCGCGGACCGCTGTGGATCGCGGCGGCGACCTCGCCATAGCTCATGGTCCGGCCGGGTGGAATCGCGGCGATCTGCTGCCAGACCCGGCGCTGGAAATGCGTGCCGGCCGGCGCCAGCGGCAGACCGAATTCGAACTGGGGGTCTTTCAGCCAGGCGCGCAACTGGCGCACGACTTCCTTGGCCAGGGGGGTTTTGGGCGCGACTTCAGGCTGCGGATCGAGGTAGGAGATCTCGGTGATCTCGTCGGCGTTGCAGCCGATGCCGATGCTGAATCCGGGCGCGGAGAGGATGGCGGCGTAGGGCTTCATGGCGGGCACTCCCTGATTTCGATCACGGCGTTATTGTCGATTCCCGGCAGATGATCCGCAAGCGGCGCGCAGAGTACCGGCGTGCATAGCGTGTAGCCGGTGGTATATGGGGAATGGGTCAGGCGCAGCGCGGCCTGCGGCGGCAGTGGCGGGCGGTAATGCCAGACACCGTCCTGCAACACCGCGCCGGCAGGCGGTTCCATGCCGGCGCCGCTGCCACGGAGGCGTGCTGCGTCGATGACCAGGGTGTGACCATCGATGCGCCAGTCTTCTTCCCAGCGGATTTTTTCGATGGAATGGATCCAGGTCAGAGTGAAGCTCTCGACGGCGAGGGAGGCTGCAACCGCACCCGCCGCGAGACACAGCATCAGAAGTCGGCGCTGGCGCTACGGCGGCTGCGCAGCCAGTGCTGTCCGGTCAGCACTGCCGCCAGCGCCAGGCCGATCTCGTCGGACCAGGGCAGGTAGGCTGCCAGCAGTACGGCGGCAGCAATGGTGCCGATGCGTTCCCACACCTTGAGCTTCATGCGCCAATACCCGATCACGGCCGCCGCCCAGAGCATGATGGCAATGATCGCCTTGACCACGACAGAGATCACGGCGAACAACGTCAGTTCGCCCTGCAGCATCAGCGCCGGTTCGTACACGGCCATGTAGGGCACGACGAAGCCGACGATGGCGATTTGCGTGGCTTTCCAGCCGATCGCATCGTGATTGGCCTTGCAGATCGACGACGCCGCCAGCGCGGCCAGCGCCACGGGCGGCGTCAGGTCGGCCATGATGCCGAAGTAGAAGGCGAACATGTGGCTGATGATCAGCGGCACGCCGAGCTTGGCCAGGGCCGGCGCGGCGATGGCGGCGGTGATGATGTAGTTGGGGATGGTCGGGATGCCGGTGCCGAGGACGATGCAGATCACCATGGTCAAGAGCAGCGAGAGGAACAGGCTCTTTTCGCCGGCGGCCATGATCCAGGTGGCGAAGGTCGAGGCGGCGCCGGTCAGCGACAGCACGCCGACGATGACGCCGACGATGGCGCAGGCCAGGCCCACCGGCAGCGCCTGCTTGGCGCCATCGACCAGGCTCATTTTCAGCGTGTGCAGCACGTGGCGGCTGCCTTTCACCGAGAAGCTGATCGCGATCAGGGCGACGATGACGGCCAGCACCGGCACGATGCCCCATTCGGCGAAGGTCGATGAACCGAGTCCCACCGCCAGCCAGAACACGTAGCGGAACGCCGTCGAGGAAATCTTCGCCGCGATCGCCGCACCGAGGATCAGGATCGCGGTCAAGGACAGGCCCACCATGCCGGCGAACATCGGCGTGAAGCCGTGGAACAGCATGCCGACCAGCGCCGCCAGCGGCAGCGCCAGGTGCCAGTTTTCCTTGAGCGCGTGCCACGGGTTGGGCAGTTCGCTTCTCGGTATCGAGCGCAGGCCCTTGGCGCCGGCTTCGAGATGCACCATCCAGAAGGCGGTGAAGTAATAGAGCAGCGCCGGGATGATGGCGGCCTTGACGATGTCCGAGTAGGGCACGTTGAGCGTCTCGGCCATGATGAAGGCCACCGCGCCCATCACCGGCGGCATGATCTGGCCGCCCATGCTGGCCGTGGCTTCGACGGCGCCGGCGAATACCGGTGAGTAGCCGTAGCGCATCATCAGCGGAATGGTGAATTGGCCGACGGTCAGCACGTTGGCCACGCCCGAACCGGAAATCGTTCCCATCAGGCCCGACGACAGCACCGCCACCTTCGCCGGCCCGCCCTGGGTGTGGCCGACCAGGCCCAAGGCCAGGGCGTTGAACAGCCGGATCATGCCGGCATGTTCGAGAAAGGCGCCGAACAGGATGAAAAGGAAAATGTAGGTGGCCGAGACCCAGGTCGGCACGCCGAATATGCCCTCGGTGGACAGGAACAGGGTGCCGATGATCTGGTCGAAGCCGTAGCCGCGGTGGGCGATGAAGCTCGGCAGGTACTGACCCCACAGGCCGTAGGCGAGGAACACGGCACACATGATCGGCAGCGCCAGGCCCATCAGGCGGCGCGTGGCTTCGAAGACCAGGATGACGAAGACCGCGCCGACGGCCAGGTCGGTAGTCGACGGGTCGCCCGAGCGCTGCACCAGTTCGGCCTCGAATATCCAGTGGTAGAGCGACAGGGCGAAGGCGCCGATGGCCAGGAACCAGTCGTGCCACGGCACGCGGGAAATCTTCGCGCTGTGGCGAAAGCTCGGGTAGAGGACGAAGGCGACCGCGAGCAGAAAGCCGACGTGCAGCGAGCGGGTGACCTGGCTGGACAGTGGCGAGAACGCTGCCACCACCAGCTGGAAGGCGGAAAAGGCCAGCGTCAGCGCGGTGAGAATCTTCAGCGCCACGCCGCCGAGGCGGCGCGGGATGCCGTGCTCGGAGATCTCCTCCGCGCCGTGGTCGGGTGCGGTGACGTGGTCGAACCTCACGCTTTGCTTACTTGATCAGTCCGGCTTCCTTGTAATACTTCTCGGCACCGGGGTGCAGCGGGATCGGCGAGCCCTTGGGCGCATCGGCCTTGGTAATCGCCTTGGCGGCGGCGTGGGCGGCATACAGCGTGTCGAGGTTGTCGAACATCGACTTGGTCATCTTGTACACGGTGTCGGCGGGAACACCTTCATGGCTGACGAGGAAATTCTGCACCTTGATGGTGGCGACTTCCGTGCTCTGGCCTTCGTAGGTCTTGGCGGGAATCACGGCGACTTGATAGGCGGCATCGCCGATCTTCGGCACGATGTCGGCCGGGATCGTGACGATGGTCATTTTCACCGAGGCGGCGAGATCGCGAATCGCCGCGACACCCAGTCCGGCCGAGATCAGCGAGGCATCGAGCTGGCGGTTCTTCATCAGTTCGATGGATTCGCCGAAGGGCAGGTATTCGACCTTGGCCAAGTCCTTGTAGCTCATGCCGGCGGCCTTGAGGATGGCGCGCGAGTTGATTTCCGTGCCCGACTTCGGCGCGCCGACTGCCAGTCGTTTGCCCTTGAGGTCGGCCAGGGTCTTGATGCCGGAATCTGCGGCGGCGACGATCTGGATGTAATTGGGATAGATCGCAGCGACGCTGCGCAACTTCTTCAGCGGCGTCTTGAAGCCGGCCTCCTCATCACCCTTCCATGCATCGGACAGCGAATCGCCCAGCGTGAAGGCGATTTCGCCGCGCCCCGCCTGCAGCAGGTTGAGATTCTCGGCGCTGGCCTTGGTCGCCTGGACGGATACCTTGGCATCCGGCATGGCCTTCGTGTATATCTGCGAGAGCGCAACACCCATCGGGTAATACACCCCGGACGTGCCGCCGGTCAGGACGTTGATGAAATCGGCGGCGTGGGTCGGGACGGCAATTGCCAACGTGGCAATGGCGGCCAGCAGGGTACGCGCGTGCTTCATGGGGTGATCCTCCAGGAGATTGTTTGTTGAAAGATGAAGCTTACAACCAGTCGCCAGTCGACGGAAGGCGCGCATGGAATGTTGCGGTGGCGCGTACGGGATTTATACTGATGTTATATCCCTTCCGGTATCGATGGAACATGAAACTGCCAAAGCTGGAAAACCCCGCAGGCGATTTCTGGGGCGGCTTCGCCGCCATGCTGGTGGCCTTGCCCTCGGCCATTGCTTTCGGCGTGACCATTTATTCGGTCCTGGGTACGGCTCATGTCGCGCTGGGCGCGCTGGCCGGCATCCTCGGCGCGACCGCGATCGGCATTGTCGCGTCGAGTTTCGGCGGCACCAATCGCCTGATTTCGGCCCCCTGCGCGCCGGCGGCGGCGGTGGCGTCCGCCTTTGCCATCGAGGCCGTGCGCAGCGGCACGCCGGTGGATACGATACTGCTGCTGCTGACCCTGCTGGGCCTGCTCGCCGGACTGATGCAGGTGCTGTTCGGCGTCCTGCGCCTGGGGCGCCTGATCAAGTACATGCCTTACACCGTGGTCAGCGGCTATCTGTCGGGTGTCGGTCTGATCATCATCGGCAGCCAGGTGCCGAAACTGCTGGGCACCCCCAAGGGCCTGCACTTCTGGGCGGCGCTGGCCGCGCCCGACCAATGGCGCTGGCAGGGCATCGTCGTCGGCATCGTCACCATCCTCGTGATGCTGGGTGCGCCGCGCCTGATCAAGGCTGTACCGGGCGCCGTTCTCGGCCTGGTGGCAGGCATTGCCGCCTACTTCGGACTGGCCCTGCTGGACCCAGCGCTGCTGAGCCTGCAGGGCAATACGCTGGTGGTCGGCGCTGTCGACGGTGGCGGCGGCGGCAGTTTCTTCGCCGGCCTGGCCGGACGCTGGACGGCGATTTCCGACGTCAACCTGCAGCAGTTGCAGTTGCTGGTGATGCCGGCGCTGACCCTGGCCGTGCTGTTGTCGATCGATACCCTGAAAACCTGCGTGGTGCTCGATGCCATGACCCGGTCGCGCCACGATTCGAACCGCGAACTGATCGGCCAGGGCCTCGGCAATCTCGCCTCGGGCGCGATCGGCGGCATTCCCGGCGCCGGTACCATGGGGGCGACGCTGGTGAATATTTCCGGCGGTGCCAGCAGCCGCTTCTCCGGCATGGTCGAGGGCGTGCTGGCGCTGTTCGCCTTCCTGCTGCTGGCCAGCTTCATCTCCTGGATTCCGGTGGCCGGGCTGGCCGGCATCCTGATCGTGATCGGCGTGCGCATGATCGATCGCAACAGCCTCCATTACCTGAAGTCGCGCTCGACCATCCTCGATTTTGCGGTGATTGTCGCGGTGGTGGGCACGGCGCTGACGGTCAGCCTGATCGCGGCATCCGGCGTCGGCATCGTGCTGGCGGTATTGCTGTTCATCCGCGAGCAGATCGGCGGTTCCATCGTTCGCCGCAAGCTGCTGGGCAACGAGACCTTCTCGAAGCGCATACGCACCCACGAGGAAATGGAAATCCTCACGGCCCACGGCGATCGCGCCGCGATCATCGAGTTGCAGGGCAGCCTGTTTTTCGGCACCGCCGACCAGCTTTACCTGTCCATGGAGCCGGAACTCAAGACGCGCGACTTCCTGATCCTCGACATGCGGCGCATCCAGACCGTGGATGTCACCGCGGCGCATCTGCTGGAACAGGTCAAGGACATGCTGGCCGAGCGCCACGGCTTCCTGATTTTCAGCGCCATTCCGCTGACCCTGCCGTCGGGACGCGACATGCAGCAGTATTTCGACCAGATCGGCCTGATTCGCCAGGACAGCCCGGTGAGGGTGTTTTCCTCGCTGGACGATGCGCTGGAGTGGGTCGAGGACCGCATCATCCACGACGCGGCGTTGCAACACGACGAGGAAATTGCGCTGGAACTGCACGAGGTCGAGCTGTTTGCCGGACGCAAGGAGGAGACGCTGGCGGCGCTCGAGCAATGCATGGAAAAGCGCAGCGTGGCGGCAGGCGAATACATTTTCAAGCGCGGCGAGGCCGGCGACGAGCTGTTCCTGATCCGGCGCGGCGCGGTGCGCATCATGCTGCCGCTGTCCGACCGGCAGTCGCATCACCTGGGTACTTTCGGTCGCGGCGCCTTCTTCGGCGAAATGGCCTTCCTCGATGGCGAGGCGCGCTCGGCCAATGCCGTCGCGTTTACCGATACCGAACTCTATGTGTTGTCGCGGCGCGCCTTCGACAAGTTCGCCGAAGAGCACAAGAAGCTGGGCCTGCGGTTGATGGAGGGCATTGCCAGCGTGCTCGCCAGCCGCTTGCGCTACACCAATGCCGAGTTGCGCGTGCTGGAGTCCTGAGCACGTCGCACGAAAGTGGCGACATGAAGCCCTTCCCCTCCCCGCAAGGTTTGCTGTTCGGCCTGCTGTTCGCCTTCGTCGCGGCCGTGGCCGAGGCTGAGGAAGCGGACTGGAAGTCGCCCGGTTTCCTGGTCGGCAGCTTCATCGAGATTGCGATGAAGAGCGGCTACTCGACGCGGCAGAACCCCGTGCGCAAATGGAACGTGCCGGTGCGATACTTCATCGTCCATGGCGTGGGTGACGAGGATTTGCATGGCAAGCTCATCCACACGCATTTCCGGCAGCTTGCCGAAATCACCGGCCTGTCGATCAGGCCTGCCGAGAGCCAGGTGGGCGCAAACTTCATAGTCGTGCTGACCAGCGAAGCCAGGCTGGAGGCGAATGTGCTGCACTATTACGGCACGGATTCGGCGCTGCAGAACGAGCCCCTGTTTCGGCACAGCATCTGCCTGATGGTGTTCGCCACCGAGCGCAAGGGGGCCATCATTCGCGCCGTGACGATGATACCTGTCGATCGGGCGCGAGCGAGCGGGGACCTGGCGTCCTGCGTGGTCGAGGAACTGACCCATGCCATGGGTTTGTCCAACGATTCGCTGAAAGTTTTTCCGTCGATCTTCAGTCGAAAATCCAGCCACGCATTTCTCACCGGCCTCGACTACCTGATATTGAAGATGCTCTACGACCCGCGCGTCAAGGCGGGCATGAATGAAAAGACGGTGCGGCCGATCCTGCAAACCATAGCCGACGAGTATGAACGCGACAATCGATTCAGTGTGGTCGAAAGGCTGGCCGCCGAAGGCGGGCTTTCCGCACTCAGTCCCTGAGCGGTCCGGCCTGCGCTCAGACGACTCCCGCTGCCTTCAGCGCAGCGATGTCCTCCGCGCTGCGGCCGAGTTCGCGCAGTACGGCCTCGGTATCCTGCCCCAGCAGCGGCGGCGCCAGGCGGTAGGCTATCGGCGTTGCCGAAAAACGGATCGGGTTGCCCACCTGCGGCGCAGTGCCGCCCGCAGCGTGGGGCAGGTCGACCCGCAGGCCGCGATGCGCGACCTGGGGGTCGGCGAAGACGCCGGCCAGGTCGTTGATCGGGCCGCAGGGCACGGCGGCGTTTTCCAGCAGGGCGATCCAGTCGGCGGTGGTCTTCATCACCGTCGCCTGGCGCAGCAGCGGGAGCAGTGCGCTGCGGTTCTTGACCCGTGCCGCGTTGCTGGCGAAGCGCGCATCGTTCGCCCATTCGGCATGGCCGGCAATCTCGCAGAAGCGCGCGAACTGGCCGTCGTTGCCGATGGCCAGGATCATGTCGCCGTCGGCCGTGGGGAAGTCCTGGTAGGGCACGATGTTGGGATGGCCGTTGCCCATGCGGCGCGGCGCCTGCCCCGAGACCAGATAGTTCATGGCCTGGTTGGCCAGGCAGGCCACCTGCACGTCGAGCAGCGCGAGGTCGATGTGCTGGCCCTGCCCGGTCTTGTCGCGATGCGCCAGCGCCGCCTGGATGGCGATCGTGGCATAAAGCCCGGTGAGGATGTCGGTCAGCGCCACGCCGACCTTCTGCGGTCCGGCGCCTTCCTCGTCATCGGTGCGGCCCGTGACGCTCATCAGGCCGCCCATGCCCTGGATCAGGAAGTCGTAGCCGGCGCGCGAAGCATAGGGGCCGTCCTGGCCGAAGCCGGTGATCGAGCAATAGACGAGGCGCGGATTGAGAGCGGACAGGCTGGCGTAATCGAGGCCGTAGGCCTTCAGCCCGCCGACCTTGAAGTTTTCCAGCACCACGTCCGCTTGCGCGGCGAGTTCGCGCACGATCTGTTGCCCCGCCGGCTGGGTGATATCGGTGGTCAATGAGCGCTTGTTGCGGTTGGTGCACAGGAAATAGGCGGCGTCGGTGGTCGGCTGGCCTGCGCCGTCGGCCAGCCAGGGCGGCCCCCAGCCGCGCGTGTCATCCCCGCCTTTGCCATCCTTGCCGGGTTTCTCGACCTTGATCACATCGGCGCCGAGGTCGCCCAGCAGCTGCGAGGCCCAGGGGCCGGCCAGCACGCGCGACAGGTCGAGCACGCGCAGATGCCCCAGCGTTGCGGTGGTCGATGACACGGGCGAGTCGTCCGGACGAATGGCTTATTCCGCCTTGCCCAGCAAGTGTTCCTTGAGGTCGTCCTGCACCGGCTTGTCGCCGATCCATATCTTCAGCAGGGCGCGATAGAAATCCTCGCCGGGAATGTCGCTGCCCTTGGCGCTGCCATTGAAGCTGAGCCGTGTGCCGGACTCGGGCAGCCAGTCGATGTTCACCGCCGATTTTTCCGGCGCATTGCCGATGCTCAGCATGGTGCTGCGAAACTGGTCGATTTTCGGCTGCAGGGTCTTCAGCGCCGCCTCGTCGTGGTTGTTCTTCAGGGCCTCGATCAGGGCATCGACGAACTGCTCGGCGGTCAGGTCGCGCAGGGTGACGATGGCGACGCGCTTGGGGCCCTTGGCGTCGATGGCGTCGGCGGCGCCCTTTACCTTTTGCGGCAGGTAAAGCCCGATCGCATAGACCTTGAAGAAGGCGCGCTTGCGCAATCCGGCGCCATTGATCACCGTGTCGCCGGCGCCGACTTTGGTCTTGTCGTCGAACTTCACACCGGCGACTTCGAGCGCGGCCAGTGCGGGGAGGGAAAAGGCCAGCAGCAGTATGGCAAGCAGTTTGTTCATGGCGTATCTCCTAGGTTGGATTGTCGGGGCAATCATATCCCACCGGGGGATAGCGTCCCCGGTGCGCACCGGGGACATAACGCCCATGCGGGCATGCTATCGTTGTCGCATTCACAGCTAAGGAGAAAGCCATGCAAGTAAGAGCCCTGGCAGCCGGTGTGCTGTTTGCCGCGAGCCTGACTCAGGCGGCGGAGCCGGCAAAGGATGTCGCTTCCACCGCCGCCGACCGCGAGGCTGTTGCCGTGACCGCCTACAACGACGGCCTGGCGCTGGTCAAGGAACGTCGCCGCGTCGACCTGCCGGGCGGCCTGACGCGTCTGTCGCTGCGGGATGTGGCGGCGCAGATGCGCCCCGAAACCGCTTTGCTGCGCGCCGCCTCCGGGCCGGCATTGACCCTTGTCGAACAGAACTTCGATTTCGACCTGCTGACGCCGCAGAAGCTGCTGGAGAAATACGTCGGCCGCCAGGTCACCGTGATCCGGCCGCACCCGACCAGCGACGCCGAGCGGCGCGAGACGGCGACGGTGCTGGCCGCCGGCGAGGGCGCGGTGCTGCGGTTCGCCGACCGCATCGAGACCGGCGTGCCGGGGCGGCTGGCCTTCGATTCGGTGCCGGCCAACCTGCGCGACCGGCCGACGCTCTCGGTCCTGTTCGAGGCCGCCGGCGGCAAGCAGGCGGTCGAGCTGTCCTACCTCACCGGCGGCCTGGCGTGGAAGGCCGATTACGTCGCCAACCTGGCAACCGACGGCAAGAGCCTGGATCTCAACGCCTGGGTCACGCTGACCAACCGCAGCGGCGCCGGCTTCGACGACGCGACGCTGCAACTGGTGGCCGGCACGGTGAATCGCGTGCGGCAGGCGGACATGCGGGTGATGGCCATGGCGGTGCCGGCGCCGGCCCGGGCCAAGGCGGAGGCGACGCAGGAAGCGCTTCTGGACTACCACCTCTACAGCTTCGAGCGGCCGACGTCCATCGCCGACAACCAGACCAAGCAACTTGCCCTGCTCTCCGCCAGTGCCGTGCCGGTACGCCGGGAATACCTGCTCGCCGGCAATGACTGGTATTACCGCGACCGCTACACCCAGGTCGGCCAGAAACTGAAACCCGCCGTCTTCCTCGAATTCGACAACAAGGGCGGGCAACTCGGCAAGCCGTTGCCGGCAGGCATCGTGCGTGTCTATGCCAAGGACAGCAAGGGCGCGGCGCAGTTCGTCGGCGAGGACCGCATCGAACACACCGCGAAGAACGAGAAGCTCAAGCTGCGGCTGGGCGAGGCCTTCGACATCACCGCCGAACGCAGGCAGACGAATTACAAGCGCATCACCGACAACGTCAGCGAGTCCTCGTGGCGGGTCGAGCTGCGCAATGCCAAGGACGAAGCCGTGACGGTGAAGGTGCAGGAGCCCATGCCCGGCGACTGGGAAATGGTGCAGGAATCGCAGAAGCACACCAAGGAGTCGGCGCGGGTGGCGTCATGGAACGTCGCCATACCGGCCGGTGGTACGACGGTACTGGAGTATGGCCTGCGGGTGAAGTGGTGAGTCGCTCAGGCGCGAACTTCGCCGTCACCTAAAACGATCCATTTCTGCGACGTCAGCCCTTCCAGGCCGACCGGGCCGCGGGCGTGGAACTTGTCGGTGGAAATGCCGATTTCGGCGCCGAGGCCGTATTCGAAACCGTCGGCAAAGCGCGTCGAGGCATTGACCATGACCGAGGCCGAATCGACTTCGCGCAGGAAGCGCATGGCGTTCGTGTAGTTCTCGGTGACGATGGCCTCGGTATGGGCCGACGAATACTTGTTGATGTGCGCTATCGCCTCGCCGACGTCGGCGACGATCTTGACCGAGATGATGGCGGCCAGGTATTCGGCGTAAAAGTCCTCCTCGGTCGCCGCCACGGCCTGCGGCACCAGCTTCATGGTTTCCTCGCAGCCGCGGATTTCGACGCCCTTCGCCGTCAGCATGGCGCAAAGAGTCGGCGCCAGCGACACGGCGACGGCGCGCGCGATCAGCAGCGACTCGGCGGTGTTGCAGGTGCCCAGGCGCTGGGTCTTGGCGTTTTCGAGGATGCGCAGGGCCTTGCCGGGATCGGCGGCGTCATCGACATAGACGTGGCAGTTGCCGTCGAGGTGCTTGATCACCGGCACCCGCGCATCACGCGAGACGCGTTCGATGAGGCCCTTGCCGCCGCGCGGCACGATCACGTCGACGTATTCGGGCATGGCGACGAGGTGGCTGACGGCCTCGCGGTCGGTGGTTTCTATCACCTGCACCGCCGTTTCGGGCAGGCCGGCGGCGGCCAGGCCCTCGCGCACGCAGGCGGCGATGGCCTGGTTGGCGCGCAGGGCTTCCTTGCCGCCGCGCAGGATCGCGGCATTGCCCGACTTCAGGCACAGCGCGGCGGCATCCGCCGTGACGTTGGGCCGCGCTTCGTAAATGATGCCGACCACGCCCAGCGGTACGCGCATCTTGCCGACCTGGATGCCGGACGGACGACGCTTCATGTCGCTGATCTCGCCGATCGGATCGGGCAGGGCCGCGACTTGTTCCAGTCCCTGCGCCATGGCTTCCACGCTTTTGTCGGTCAGCGTCAGGCGGTCGATCATCGCCGCGTCGAGGCCATTGGCACGCGCTTCGGCGACATCGGCGGCGTTGGCCGCGAGCAGTTCGCCGCGGCGCTGGCGAATGGCCGCGGCCATCGCCAGCAGCGCCGTGTCCTTGGCCGCCGTCGAGGCCCGCGCCGTGGCGCGCGAGGCGGCCCGCGCCTTGCGTCCGACCTGCTGCATGTAGTCCTTTACGTCCATCATCGTGTCCCGGGTTGCGTCAGGCGCAGCGCCAGCTGAAGAAACTCGTCCCAGATGTCGCCGCGCGCCAGACCCTTGATCATGCGGTCTATCTTCGCCGCGTGCAAGAGGGCGCGCATCTTGGTCGCTGGCGCCGCGGCGCTGCGCGCTTCGGTGGCCAGCGCCCAGAGCACCAGCGGCGGCGCGGCATCCTCGCCCTTGAGACCTTCCAGGGTGCGTGCGGCACGCACCGTGTCGCGCGCCTTGAGCGCGTCGCGCAGATCCGAGACATCGTAGCGGGCGACGTTCATCACGGCGGCTTCGACCTGCTCCAGAGAGACTTCGCCGGGTGCATGGAGCAGGCCGAGTTTCTGGATTTCCTGATGCGCCGCCAGCAGGTTGCCTTCGACATGGGCGGCGATGAATGCCAGTGCTTCGCGCGGCGCCGTTTGCTGCTGGCGCGCCAGGCGCTCGGCGATCCATTGCGGCAGGCGCGCCGGCGGCGGCGCGTTGCATTCGATGGCGACTCCGGCATTCGACAAGGCGGTGACCCAGGCGGCTTTCTTCGCCTGCCAGTCCAGTTCGGGCAGCGTGATCAGGGTGACGATGCCGGGGCCCAGGGTCGATATGTAACGCTGCAGCGCCTCGCTGCCTTCGCGCCCGGGTTTGCCCGAGGGGATGCGCAGGTCGACCAGTTTGCTGCCGCCGAACAGCGACATGTTGCCGGCGGCGAGGAAGAGCTCGTCCCACTTGAAGCCGGTGCCGGCGACGATGACTTCGCGTTCCTCGAAGCCCTGTTTGCGCGCGGCGGCGCGGATGGCATCGGCGGCCTCGATCACCAGCAGCGGCTCGTCGCCGTGCAACAGGTAGAGCGGCGCCAGCGGTTTTTCCAGATGCGCCGCGAGCTGTTCGGGCCGCAACTGCACGATCGTTATTCCTCGGCCTTGACCGGATTCAGTTTTGCGGTGGCCAGCCGGCGCATCAACTGCTGCACCAGGTCGTGCTGGATGTCGCGCCAGAGCAGCGCTTCTTCCGATTCCTTGGACAGCACCAGATCATCGTTGTATGTGATATCGCGGCGCAGGACGATGGTGCCGGGGGCGACGTATTCGGTGACCGCGACGGCGGGCGCATCGCTGTACTTGACTTGCGGGGCCGGTGCGGCCGATGGGGTATTGGCCTGTACCTTGAAGGAGAAGGTCCTCACCAGGCGGTATTCGCGGGCCTTGCCGGCGGAACTCAGCGAGAGGATGGTCTTTTCACTCGTATCGCGCAATATGGTCAGGATAGCTTCTGCCTCCTTGGAATCGACAACCCGGGTTCCCTGTGAGGAGGCTTCGATGGAGCGCTTGAGCTGGGCGTAAAACTCGGATGTGGGGGGCAGCGTGATGGCGATCGTCGCAAACGGCAGTTTGTGGGCGGGCAGGTCGGCGCTGCCGCGCAGTTTGAAGCCGCAGGCGCTCAGGAGGCCGATCAGCAGCAGGAGGACGGATAGTTTGGTGGCGCGCATGGCGAATTCCTCAACGACAGTTCTACTTAGACGACGATGTTAACCAGGCGGCCGGGCACGACGACGACTTTCTTCGCCGGCTTGCCCTCCATGAACTTCATGGCGCCTTCCGATGCCAGCGCCACGGCTTCGATCGCCGTCCGTTCGGCGCCGACTTTGACCCGGATGTTACCGCGATGCTTGCCATTCACCTGCAGCACCAGTTCTTCCTCGTCCTGCACCAGGGCCGCGTCGACCGGCTCGGGCCAGGCTGCGGCAAGGATGTCGGCGCCATAACCGAGCTCGACCCAGAGCGCGTGGCAGATGTGCGGCGTGATCGGCGAGAGGATGCGCAGCAGGATGCCGAAGCACTCCGCCACCACCGCATCGCGGCCATCTCCCGCCGGAGTCTTCTCCAGGTTGTTGAGCATTTTCATCGCGGCCGAGGCGACGGTGTTGAACTGGAATTTGCCGAGGTCGTAGTTGGCCTGCTTGAGCAGCAGATGGATTTCGCGTCGCACCGCGGCGAGCGGCTCGGACAGTTTTGCCGGCATCGCCGCGCGCGCCGTGATTGCCGACTGCGAGGCGTGGCCGAAGGCCCAGACGCGACGCAGGAAGCGGTAGGCACCCTCGACGCCGGAGTCCGACCATTCCAGCGTCTGCTCCGGCGGCGAGGCGAACATCATGAAGAAGCGTGCAGTATCGGCGCCGAACTCGTCGATCAGCGACTGCGGATCGACGCCGTTGCGCTTGGACTTGGACATGGTGCCGACACCGCCGTAATCCACCGGCTGGCCGTCGGCCTTGCAGGTCGCGCCGATCACATGGCCGCCTTCGTCGCGTTTCAGATCGACTTCCTCGGGCGCGAAATACTCGATGCCGCCGCGGTCTGAACGCCGCGAGAAAATGTGGTTGAGCACCATGCCCTGTGTCAGCAGGTTGGCGAAGGGCTCGTCGTAATTGACCAGCCCCAGGTCGCGCATGACCTTGGTCCAGAAGCGCGAGTAGAGCAGGTGCAGGATCGCATGCTCGATGCCGCCGATATACTGGTCGGCCGGCATCCAGTGGTTGCTGCCGGCATCGACCATGGCGGTGTTCGCCGCGCGCGTGGCCGGATCGACGCAGTAGCGTGCGTAGTACCAGGACGAATCGACGAAGGTGTCCATGGTGTCGGTTTCGCGCTTGGCCGGCTTGCCACACCTGGGGCAGGCGCAGTCGACGAAGTCGGCGCGCTTGGCCAGCGGGTTGCCAGAGCCGTCGGGTACGCAGTCTTCAGGCAGCTTGACCGGCAGTTGCTCGTCGGGCACCGGCACGGTGCCGCAGCCGGGGGTAACCCCGTCACCCTCGCAGTGGATCAGCGGAATCGGGCAGCCCCAGTAGCGCTGGCGCGACACGCCCCAGTCGCGCAGGCGGTATTGCACCTGCGTGTCGCCGAGGCCTTTGGCGCTAAGGTCGGCGGCGATCGCTGCGGTAGCGGCTTCGAGGCCGAGTCCGTCGTACTTGCCGGAATTGACGCACTTACCGCGCTGCTTGTCGGCATACCATTCCTGCCAGCCGTCGAGAGAGAAGCTTTCGCCGTCGACTGCGATGACCTGCTGGATGGCGAGGCCATATTTTTTGGCGAATTCGAAATCGCGTTCGTCATGCGCCGGCACCGCCATTACCGCGCCTTCGCCGTAGCTCATCAGCACGTAGTTGCCGACCCAGACCTCGACCTTCTCGCCGGTCAGGGGATGGTCGACGAAAATGCCGGTCGGCATGCCCTTCTTTTCCATGGTCGCCATGTCGGCTTCCATGACCGAGCCGTGCTTGCATTCGGCTATGAAGGCGGCGAGTTGCGGATTGCTCTTCGCCGCGTGCGTCGCCAGCGGATGTTCGGCGGCGACGGCGCAGAAGGTGACGCCCATGATGGTGTCGGCACGCGTGGTGAACACCCAGAGTTTTTCCTGCTTGCCGTCCAGTTCGTAGGGGAAGGCGAAGCGCACGCCGGTGCTCTTGCCTATCCAGTTGGCCTGCATGGTCTTGACCCGCTCCGGCCAGCCCGGCAGCGTGTCCAGCGCCGAAAGCAGTTCGTCGGCGTATTTCGTGATGGCCAGGTAATAGCCGGGGATCTCGCGCTTCTCGACCACCGCGCCGGTGCGCCAGCCGCGGCCCTCGATGACCTGCTCGTTGGCCAGCACGGTCTGGTCCACCGGATCCCAGTTCACCACCTGGGTCTTTTTGTAGGCGATGCCCTTTTCCAGCATGCGCAGGAACAGCCACTGGTTCCACTTGTAGTACTCGGGCGCGCAGGTCGCCAGTTCGCGCTCCCAGTCGAGGGCGAAGCCCAGCGACTGGAGCTGCTTCTTCATGTAGGCGATGTTGTCCCAGGTCCACTGCGCCGGCGGCACCCTGTTCTGCATCGCGGCGTTCTCGGCGGGCAGGCCGAAGGCGTCCCAGCCCATGGGCTGCAGCACGTTGTAGCCCTTCATGCGGTGGTAGCGGGAGAGCACATCGCCGATGGTATAGTTCCGCACGTGCCCCATGTGCAGCTTGCCCGACGGGTAGGGGAACATCGACAGGCAGTAGTACTTCGGCTTGGCGGAATTCTCGACGGCGCGAAAGGCCTGCGTGGTATTCCAGTGGGCCTGTGCGGCCTGTTCGATGTCGGTCGGAAGATATTTTTCCTGCATGGCCGGGGGCGCGTTATCTGGGTGCTGGCGAAGGATGGAATTATAACCGCCCGCCCAGAGCCTATTTCAGCAGGAGTCATGCCCGTACCGAAAGGATTTGCATGCTGCGTTTGACCTGGTTTCCAGCCGTGCTTGCCTCGCTCGCATTGCTTTTATCGACCCCCGTGTCGGCGGCGGTCGCCGCGACCGTGGAAGCCGTGAAGTCGCCTGCATGGCGCGACCGCGACGGGCTGACCGTGCCGCTTGCGGCCGGAATGGAACTCAAGAGCGGCGATGTGTTGCGCACCGGTGCGGACGCGCGTGTCTACGTGATGCTGGCGGAGGGCAGCCGGGTCAAGCTGGGCGAAGCCGCCCGATTCACTTTTCACACGCAGAGCCAGCGGCCGGAAAAATCCTTTCGCGGCGCGCTCGATATCGTCGCCGGAGCCTTTCGCTTCACCACCGGCAAACTGAAGAAGGCCCTGCCGCGCGATCTGGCCATCCGCGTCGGTACGGCCACCATCGGCATACGCGGCACCGACCTCTGGGGCAAGACCGACAAGGATGGCGACCTGGTGGCCTTGCTCGAAGGCCGCATCGAAATTACGCGCGCGGGCCAGACCACCGAGCTGGCGCAGCCGATGACGTATTTCGACGCGCCGAGCGGCAAGCCGGCCGAGGTCAAGCCGCTCGACACGGAGACCCTGGTCAGGCTGGCGCGGCAGACCGAAATCATGGCCGGTGACGGCGCGGCGCGCGTGCGGGGCAAGTGGCGTGTGCTGGCCGCAACGGCGGCAAGCGAGGACGCGGCCCTGGAACTGTACGACCGGATACGCGAGGCGGGTTTTGCCGCACGCATCCTGCCACGCCGGGCGGAAGGTGACGGCTGGCGCTACGAACTGCGGCTCGGTGGCTATTCCAGTGCAGCGGAAGCCGAAGTCGCGGCGGTCCGCCTGAAGGCAGCCACCGGCCTCAAGCCGAGCGTGGGGCGTTAACCCAGTTGCTGCTGTTGCTGGCGTGCGGCGGTGCTGACCATGCGCCAGCCGCGCGCCGTCAAGGCCGAGCCTTGCTGGGCTACTTGCATCGAGACAGCCCATAAACGGGCCTGGGCACGGGCCCAGGGACGCCAGCCGAACGAGGCTGCGTCGGCACGCAAGGATTCGGCGAGCGCCAGTTCGAGCAAACGATCCACGGCCAGCTTGAAATAGAGCGACGAGCCGACCTTGGCCCGGCGTCCGGCCCAGCGCTCCGCGTCATGCCACAACTCGGCCGCTCTGGATTCGCTGATGCCGGTCTTTTTTGCCAGCCAGGGCAGTATCTTGGGTGTCTTGGGGTAGCTTTTCATTGTGTTCTCCTGTTCAGTCGGGCAACCCCGGCCTTGTGAGCCGGGGCCGCCCTTCCAGCTGTAACGTGTTGCATTGCAGCATGACAGATTCTACAGCTTTGATATGGGCGAGGCACTCTAATTCCAAGTATTTTGCTGCATTGCAGTATTCGGCTGCGCAGCAAGCCCTTGCCGGGTTTCTGTCCATTGTTAGCGCTCACTTTTGGCAGATTGGGCGGGGTCAGGTCGATATAATCGACGCCCTAGCCCGGTACGATGTCCATGAATTCCCTGCTCGACCACCTCAACGCGCCGCAACTGGCGGCGGTCACGCTGCCGCCGGCGCATGCCCTGATCCTCGCCGGCGCCGGTTCGGGCAAGACGCGCGTGCTGACGACGCGCATCGCCTGGCTGATTTCGACCGGGCAGGTTTCGCCGCCCGGCGTGCTGGCGGTGACGTTCACCAACAAGGCGGCCAAGGAAATGCAGACGCGGCTGGCCGCCATGCTGCCGATCAACGTCCGGGGCATGTGGATCGGCACTTTCCACGGCCTCTGCAACCGCCTGCTGCGCGCCCATTACCGCGACGCCGGCCTGCCGCAACTGTTCCAGATCCTCGATTCGGCCGACCAGCAGGCTTCCGTCAAGCGCCTGCTCAAATCGCTGAACGTCGATGACGAGAAGTTTCCGCCGCGCGAGCTGTGCCACTTCATCAATGCGCAGAAGGAGCAGGGCCTGCGCGCGGCCGCGGTCGAAGCCTGGGACGACTGGGCGAGGAAGCGCGTCGGGCTCTACGAAGCCTACGAAGCGCAATGCCAGCGCGAAGGCGTCGTCGATTTCGCCGAACTGCTGCTGCGCTCCTACGAACTGCTGGAGCGCAACGAACCGCTGCGCCGCCACTACCAGGAGCGCTTCAGGCATGTACTGGTGGACGAATTCCAGGACACGAACAAGCTTCAGTACCGCTGGCTGAAGCTGCTCGCCGGAGGTGGCGCGGCGCTGTTCTGCGTCGGCGACGACGACCAGTCGATCTACGCCTTCCGCGGCGCCGATGTCGGCAACATGGCCGACTTCGAGCGCGAGTTCAAGGTCACGAACATGATCCGGCTGGAGCAGAACTACCGCTCCCACGGCAACATCCTCGATGCCGCCAACGCCATCATCAAGAACAACCCCTCGCGGCTGGGCAAGAACCTGTGGACCGAGGCCGGCAGCGGCGAGCCGATCCGCATCCATGAATCCTATGGTGAGGGTGACGAAGCGCGCTGGATCGTCGAGGAAATCAAGGCCCTGCAGCGCGACGGCCACACCCGGGCCGAGATCGCGCTGCTCTATCGCAGCAACGCCCAGTCGCGCGCGCTGGAACATGCGCTGTTCAATGCCGGCCTGCCTTACCGCGTGTATGGCGGCCTGCGCTTTTTCGAGCGCGCCGAGATCAAGCATGCGCTGGCCTACCTGCGCCTGATCGCCAATACCGACGACGACACCGCCTTTGCCCGCGTGGTGAATTTCCCCACGCGCGGCATCGGTGCACGCAGCCTGGAAAACCTGCAGGATGCGGCCAAGGCGGCCGGCAGCAGCCTGCATGCGGCGATCCCGCAGGTCGCCGGTGCCGGCGGCGCCAAGCTCGCCGCCTTCGCCACGCTGATCGTGAAATTGCGCGAGGCAGCCCATCTGCCGCTGCCGGAACTGGTCGACCATGTCATCGAACTCTCCGGCCTGCGCGCCCATTACCAAAACGAAAAGGAAGGTCAGGAGCGGCTGGACAACCTCGACGAGCTGATCAACGCCGCGGCGAGTTTCGTCGCCGAGGAAGGCACGCCCAACCAGGACGGCGAGATTACCGGGGAATTCGGCAACGATCTTTCATCCTTCCTGGCGCATGCCTCGCTCGAGGCCGGTGAGCACCAGGCCGGCGAGGGTGACGATGCGCTGCAATTGATGACCGTGCATTCGGCCAAGGGCCTCGAATTCAACGTGGTCTTCATCAGCGGCCTCGAGGACGGCCTGTTCCCGCACGAGAACTCGATGAACGAGGACAAGGGCCTTGAGGAAGAGCGGCGCCTGATGTACGTCGCCGTCACCCGCGCCCGCCAGCGGCTTTACCTGAGCTTCGCCCAGACTCGCATGCTGCACGGCCAGACCCGCTACAACCTGCCTTCGCGCTTCCTCGACGAGGTGCCGGAGGAACTGGTGAAATGGCTGACGCCGCGCGCCGGCAAGGGCGGCTTCGCCGTCCAGGAAGCCGGCGGCCGCTCCTATGCCGCGGCAGCTGCGCCAAGTTATTCCGCCACCCCGCGCCGTAGCGAATCTTCGGGCGGCAGCGGCTTTCGCATCGGCCAGTCCGTGATGCATGCAAAATTCGGCCTCGGCGTCATCATCAACGCCGAGGGCGGCGGCAGCGACGCGCGAGTGCAAGTGAACTTCGGCAACGCCGGCATCAAGTGGCTGGCGCTTTCCGTGGCAAAACTGGAGGCAGCATGAAAACGGTCAATGTAAATGGCATCAACGTCCGCTACCAGGTCGAAGGCAGCGGCCCCTGGGTCACGCTTTCGCATTCGCTGTCCTGCGACCTGACGATGTGGGACGAACTCGCCGTGGCGCTGGCGCCGACTTTCACGGTGCTGCGTTACGACACGCGCGGCCACGGCGGCAGCAGTGTCCCGGAGGGCACCTACAGCTTCGCGCAATTGACCGCCGATGTCACCGGCCTGCTTGAGGCGCTGAAAGTCGAGCGTACGCATTTCGTCGGCCTTTCGATGGGCGGCATGATCGGCCAGCATCTGGCGCTGGCCGCAGCGCAGCGGCTGGACCGTCTGGTCATCGCCAACTCCACCAGCCGCATCCCGCCCGAAGCCGGGCCGCTGTGGGACGAGCGCATCGCCATCGCCCGCGGCCAGGGCTGCGCCGGGCTGGTCGAGGGCACGCTGGGGCGCTGGTTCACGCCGGGCTTTCGCGCCGCGCAACCGGCGGAGATGGCGCGCATCGGCCAGCTGATCGCCGCCACGCCGCCGGCCGGATACATCGGTTGCGCCGGCGCGATCCGCGCCCTGGACATCACGGCGCAGCTCGGCGCCATCCGCGTGCCGACCCTGATCATCGCCGGCGCCGACGACCCCGGCACGCCGCCGGCGATGAGCGAAGTCATCGCCAAAACCATTCCCGGCGCGCGGCTGGAGATCATTCCGTCGGCATCGCACCTGTCCTGCATCGAGCAGCCGCAAACCTTCCACCGGCTCGTTGCCACGTTCCTGAAAGGCTGAACATGGACCTCGGCATCAAGGGCAAGTCGGCACTGGTCTGCGCCTCGAGCAAGGGCCTTGGCCGCGGTTGCGTTTTCGCCCTGGCACGCGAAGGCGTCGACGTCACGCTGGTCGCGCGCGGCGCCGAGGCGCTGGAGCGGACCGCCGCCGAAATTCGCGCCGCGACCGGCGCGACGGTCGTCACCGTCGCTGCCGATATCGTGACACCTGCCGGTCGTGCGGCGGCGCTGGCCGCCTGTCCGCAACCCGACATCCTGGTCAACAACGCCGGCGGCCCGCCGCCGGGCGATTTCCGCAACTGGTCGCGCGACGACTGGCTGGCCGCGCTCGACGCCAACATGCTGGCGCCGATCGAGCTGATCAAGGCCACGGTCGACGGCATGATCGCGCGCAAGTTCGGCCGCATCGTGAACATCACCTCGGGCGCGGTGAAGGCGCCGATCGACGTGCTGGGCCTGTCCAATGGCGCGCGCTCGGGGCTGACCGGTTTCGTCGCCGGCCTGGCGAGGAAGACCGTGGCGCACAACGTGACCATCAACAACCTGCTGCCGGGTTTCTTCGACACCGACCGCATTGCCACGGTGATCGGCAGCCAGGCCAGTGCGCGCGGCGTGCCTTACGAGCAGGTGCTGGCCGAGCGTGTCGCCATGATTCCGGCCGGCCGCATCGGCAATCCGGAGGAGTTCGGTGCCGCTTGCGCCTGGCTGTGTTCGGCGCAGGCCGGTTTCATCACCGGGCAGAACTGGCTGCTCGACGGCGGCGCCTATCCCGGCACTTTTTGAGATCGCCGTGTTTTTTCAACGAATTTCCTGACTGGAGTAGATGATGCCTGGCTTGCTGCCCAACGTGGATCCCGACGGGCTCCTCGAGTATTCGGTGGTCTATACCGACCGCGCGCTGAATCACATGTCGCAGGCCTTCCAGGAGGTGATGCGCGATATTTCGGCCACCCTCAAGACGGCCTACGGCGCCGACGCGGTGGCCGTGGTGCCTGGCGGCGGCAGCTACGCCATGGAGGCCGTGGCGCGGCAGTTCGCCGGTGGGCGCCGCTGCCTGGTATTGCGCAACGGCTGGTTCAGCTTCCGCTGGTCGCAGATTCTCGACATGGGCCGGATTCCGGCCGCCACGGTAGTGCTCAAGGCGCGCTGCAGCGGCGATGGCGCGCAGGCGCCGTTCGTGCCGGCGCCGCTGGACGAGGTGGTCGCCGCGATCCTCGCACAGCGCCCCGACGTGGTGTTTGCTCCGCATGTCGAGACCGCCTCGGGCATTTTGCTGCCCGACGACTACCTGCAGGCGGTGGCGGCCGCGGTGCGCCAGGTCGGCGGGCTGTTCGTCCTCGACTGCATTGCCTCCGGCGCATTGTGGGTGGACATGCGCGCGACGGGCATCGATGTCCTGATCAGCGCGCCGCAGAAGGGCTGGAGCGGTCCTTCCTGCGCCGGCCTGGTCATGCTGGGCGAGCGGGCGCTGGCGCGCATCGCCGAGACGACCAGCAGCAGTTTCGCCTGCGACTTGAAAAAATGGCTGCAGATCATGGAGAGCTATGAAAAGGGCGGCCACGCCTACCATGCCACGATGCCGACCGATGCCCTGCGGGCGGTGCGCAACGCGATGCGCGAGACCGCAGCCCATGGTTTCGAACTCGCCCGCAGCCAGCAATGGGAGCTCGGCCGGCGGGTGCGCGCGCTGCTGGTCGAACTCGGCTTTCCCGGCGTTGCCGGGGCGGGCTTCGAGGCGCCCGGCGTGGTGGTCAGCTACACCACCGATCCCGAAATCCAGTCGGCGAAAAAGTTTCTTGGCCTCGGCTTGCAGACCGCGGCCGGCGTACCCCTGCAGTGCGACGAACCGGCGGATTTCCGCAGTTTCCGCATCGGACTTTTCGGCCTCGACAAGCTGGCCAATGTCGATCGCACCGTCGCCACCCTGAAGGACGCGTTCGACCGCCTGGGCTGAGAAGCCTCGTCTGGATGCCGGTCTACGCGGCTTACGCGGGTTTCAATGCAGGGGCCATGCGCCGCCGCATGCCGGGTTTCGCACATCCGCCGAGCCCGGGCCGTGCCTGATAGGTCGCGACGGCGTTACACTGGGGTTTTGCTTCGGGAGTTCGACATGGAATCCAGGAAGTTCATCTGCCGCTTTGCCCTCCTCGTCCTGACGTGCGCCAGCGCCTTCGCCCAGGAAGATCCCGAAGCCGTCTACGCCAAGCTGCATAGAGCCACGCTGGCCGGCAATACCGCGGAAGTGTTGAGTTACGGCACGGCGGCGACGCAGGCCGAACTCGCGTCCAAGACGCCGGCGGAAAAGGATGCGGTGGTCAAGGCCCTGGCCCAGGTGCTGCCCAAGACCTACACGATCACCGAAAAAACCATCGCGCCCGACGGCAACAGCGCCGTGCTGCGCGGCACCGGCATCAGCGAGTTCCAGGGCCGCGCCGAATCCTATCTGAACGCGGTGTTCAGGAAGGAAGGCGATGCCTGGAAGGTCGCCACCTGGGGCTGGTCGAACCAGAAGCCGCCACCCGCGGCCAAGCCGGCTGCGCCCGCCGCGGCAGCGGATGCCGACGCCGCGTCGCCGCAGGTGGTCATCACGCGGATGGCGGGTCCGCTGCCGGCTGCCGCCCCCGCCAAGCCTGAGGCCGCGCCGGGTGCCGTGGCTGCGGCAAGGAGGCCGTCGCGGGCCCACCTCGATGCCCGTATTTGCCTCAAGCAGCCGACCGATCGGGCGATCATGGCCTGCGCCGAGAAATATCGCTAGGCGCGGGTCTGGTCGCCGTGGCGCCGGCACCGACTGTTGAATTCGTAGTTTCTCCAAGGCCGCGCCGGGACTCGCCCCGGCGGGCGACCTGCTTTCTTGCTCATGCAAGAAAGCAGGCAAAGAAGCGCTCCCCGCCTCCCCGGCTCTGCGGGCTGCCCTCGCTGCGGAAGCTCCGCCGGGCCGGTCGCTAAACTAGCCAGCCGCTGCGCGGCCGTCGTCGGACAACGCGACCGGATTTCCCCCCGGCGAACCTTCCTCGCTCGGCGGGTCAGAGGGGAAGGCAAACCGCCGCGTGTGCTGGATCGCGACCGAAATTGATTTTATTGAAACCCGCCATTCAATTCACGAACGGTTGCAGCGCAGCGGAAGCGGCCTGTGGCCCTTATTGGACCTACTTCCGTACCCGGCCACATGCGGCCATTCGATGGCGATCCCCATAGCAGTCATTCGGCATGGAGTAGTATGCTTTCTGGAATTTTCTCCATGCAGGGTTTGGCAGCTCGTTTACTAACCCAGTAAACGCCGGACGCCGCCAAGGCATTATTTACAAGGAAGTTTCGATGAAGCCGATTCCGAGTTATACGTCAGCCCCGTCCGTTTACCCTGCAGATTTGCTGTCCACTTCACGTTAGCCATCTTGAACAGGACACCGCCAATGAGCGACGAAGGCCCAAGCCTTACAAATCTACTGGCACAGGACGATGATGCACCGGAGGAAAAAGCACCTCGTGGTGAAGTACCACCGCAGCCCGGAGTGCCCATCGAAGATATCGCTCGAACACGCACCCGCTCCAATGAAGAGATCATCCGGGAAGAGTTACGCGCAGCCGGAGTCAGTTACCTAAATGTTTGGCGAACGGGCGTTGCATTGCTCCCGACGTTGCTGATTGCAATTAGCTTTCTTCGGCGGGAAGTTTTTGAGCAAATGGCAAAGGCTGATCCAGCGTTGAAGTTATTGCCGTTAGATCGATACCTATTGGGAACGGCTCTTCTATTTGTTGTTGCATATATTTTCGCCAACCTGTCCGTTCATCTCGCAAACAGGTGGCGCTGGTATGCCGAAGAACTGCCGAAGGCGTGCGCCAACCCTATTGGTATTCCGCCAAACTCCCCAAACAGAATCGCCGGCTTGCTATTTCGTGAGGTCTTTTACGTATTTCCTGCCTTCGACATATTCGCCCGATTTGTCTTAGAGGCTGAAGTTCGTGGCCTTTGGGAGCACGTCGGTAAAATGATAGGTGCTTAGATGGCTAACCTCTCATTCCACCGGACCTGCGCGAAAAGCCGCGCAGGCCGGTGAATTCAAACGTTGGGCCTAAGAGCACGAGATGCTCATGCAACTCTTACAAGGGGGTACTGAACACCATGGGATATGAAGACCAATCTTGGGAGCGTCGTAAACTTGTGATTGAAAGCATCACAAGCGGAATCCCCCTCAAGGCCGACGACATACAACAACGCTTCAAGATTTCAAGAAACGCGATCTTCAATGACTTGCGGGTCTTGAGGTTGATTGGCATAAATGTCCGAATCGTCGATGGATACATTACCAATCCAGACCCAGATGCCGGACGCATTATTCGTGAAATCACGTTTCCGCCTGAATATCGTGAGGCAGGTGTCGCAATTCTTTCGTACTTTGCGCGTGTTCTAGAGCAGAAGTGTCCCGAAGCAGGAGCACGCGTATCTATTGTCCAAGATGGAAATACAGTCCGGCTTCAGATTGAAACAAACAAAGGTGACCGGCAAACGATTGAGCGTACTCTCTCCGATTATGGAAAGGTCGTGACGGGAGAATTGCTTCCTACGCAGTTCTATAGCGACCCTGCCGCAGTTACAGAGTTGAGCAACAAGCTGGAGATAACGAAGATGGAGCTTCGACTTAAGGAGCAGAACTTCCTTACCTACCAAAATCATAGCGAACGCCGCATGAACGAACTTGCGGGACAAGTGGCGGGGCTTATGTCTCTCGTAGGGTCGCAACTCACTACCGTTCAAACGCTCTCGCAAGCACTGACGTCTCTGGCATCATCAGAACGGCTAAGTCCGGCAGTTGCAAAGGCCTTGGATGCAATTACCAAGCTTGTGTCGTCTAAAAAGAGCAGCGAAAGCGAAGCTAGACTACATCAAGCGTTACATGTCATCCATGCTGAAGACGCCGGTTTCTTTGCTCGCCTAAAGGGATCGGCATCCAATATCGCTCACTCAGTTGCAGGTAACTTGGCAACACCATGGGTAGTTGCAGCGATCAACGCCTTCCCCAAGTGAGCCAATGAGGCCCAACCCGGCAGTTAACAGGCGCTGCGCGATGAAGCCGCGCAGCGCCTGTTACTTTGAACGTTGGGCCGCATATGTATCGCCTATATATTAGTATCTTCCTGTTAAGCGTTATTACGTCGAGTACTTGGGCTCAGACGGCGTTTCCGCGCGGCTGGCCGAAGCCGGTGACTGGAACGACAGGGGCATGCATATCTTTGTCAGGTACGTACAAATATCGCGGCGAAGTTGATCGCCCGGACAGAGGTGGAACCTCCACTATTGATCGGGCCGCTTTCAACAGAATGTCGCTTCAAGGCAATCCCCTCGCGGCCACTTTCGAGCATGACGTAAAGGCCGGTATCGTAAACGTCCGAATTGAAGGAGACGACGTGGCACCCCTAGACCGGGCGACCTTCAATCGCATATTGACCTGTGAGGGCGGCTGGTCGATAAACCTCAGGCGAATCGGGAACTGCGACAACTTGGCGTCGGCTCCGTTCGACTGTAGGCAAGTACGCCTGCTCTACACGAGAGCCGAAGATGAATCATTGATTGTTCATTTCACAACTCTAGCAGTGACTAAAGCGCCTTTGACTAATCCCACGAAGCTCACAGTCGATGCATGGTATCGATTTGAATTGGGGGCAAAGTGAACTGTCGGCCCAACCCATCAATCCACCGGACGCTGCGCGATGAAGCCGCGTAGCGCCTGTGATTTCAAACGTTGGGCGTCACACTGCATTCCCACGATGACTTAGGTGAACGTAATGCTCAAAACGTATCTTGGTAGCTGCCACTGCGGAGTCATTCGGTTTGAAGCCGATATTGATCTCAGCTTGGGCACAAACAAATGCAACTGTTCGATCTGCACGAAAACACGGAACTGGAATGCAATCATTAAGCCCAGCGCCTTCCGGCTATTGTCTGGTGAGAGCGACTTGACCGACTATCAATTCAACCATCGGGCTGCCCACCATCTCTTCTGTAAGCACTGTGGTGTGCGTTCGTTCGCACGTGGGTATGTTGAAGAAATCGGCGGCGACTACATTGCAATTCAACTAGCGGCCCTCGACAACGCCGACTCGATAGAACTCATTGACGCGCCAATTCGATTCGCTGACGGCCGCAACAACAATTGGGGCGTATCACCAACCGAAACGAGGCACCTGTGAAAGCGCGTGTACTTTTCTGTGAACCAGTGACGCCCAACCCTGCGGTCAACCGGGCGCTGCGCGATAAAGCCGCGCAGGCCAGTTACCTTTGCGTTGAGCGACCGCTTTCTAAGAGAGTGACCGGCAGCTAAGGGCACGGAGCGGTCCGATAACCCCGTAACCTGAGTGTCTCTTCGCAGTCTTTTGCTAAAGCCAAAATCTCGTTCGCAAGGGTTCGGGCTTGAATTGATTTTGGGCCGACCTGCCGCAGGCGACGCTTTTCATTCCCCTCCGACCCGCCGAGCGAGGGAGGTTCGCCGGGGGAAGTCCGGTCGCGTTGTCCGAGCGCAGCGAGTTCGGCGACCGGCCCGGCGGGCCTTCCGCAGCGAGGGTAGCCCGCAGGGCGGGGGAGGCGGGGAGCCGGGTTTGGCAAGCCCGTTCGCCTGCTTTCCTGCACGAACAAGAAAGCAGGTCGCTTGCCGGGGCGAGTCCCGGCGCGGCCTTGGTAACGAAGTCAGATAGTCGGCGCTGGCGTTACGGCGATTCAAGCCCGCTTTTTCGCCGCCGCTTTGGCGCGCACCTTCCGCGCCGCTTCCAGTTCGTCGAACAGCGCGCCGAACTCGAGCGTCACCTTGTGGCCACGATCGAGGTGGATCATCGGCTTCGCCTGCTGGTGCGACTCCTTGATCCTGACCGACGAGGAGAGGAAGGAGGCCAGCACCGGCAGGCCTTCTGCGCGCAGTTCGGCGATGATCTGCTGCGGCAGGCTGGCGCGGGCCTGGAACTGGTTGATGATGATGCCTTCGACGTCGAGGCCGGCATTGTGGTCGGCGCGGATTTCATTGACGTTGTCCATCAGCGTGTAGAGCGCGCGGCGGGCGAACTCGTCGCAGTCGAAGGGGATCAGGCAGGCGTCGGCCGCGATGAGCGCCGAGCGGGTGTAGAAGTGCAGCGCGGGCGGCGTGTCTATGAAGATTTCGTCGTAGCCTTCCAGGGCATCAAGGGCTTCGCGCAGCTTGTAGATCTTGTAGCGGGATTCGAGCTTGGCCTGCAGTTCTTCCAGCGCCGGGCCGGAAGGCAGGACGGATAGGTTCTCGAAGGGCGTGGCGGTGATGAACTCCTCGGTCGCCAGCGGGCGCAGCTTGAAACTCAGCATCTGGTCGAAGAACTGGTTGGCCGTGAGTTCCAGATTCTGCGCCCCCTCGCCCAGCAGGTACTGGGTGGAATTGGCTTGTGGATCGAGGTCGATGACCAGGGTGCGCGCGCCGCGCGCGGCTGCGATGGCGGCCAGGTTGCAGGTGATGGTGCTCTTGCCGACACCGCCCTTTTGATTGAATACGACGCGCTTCATGATGCCTCCGTAGGGCCGCCCCAAGGAGGCAGCAAGTCAAGAATCCGGACGCCGCGCTTTTTGCGGCGGAACCGTAGTCACCCCTTCTCAGGGAAGGGGTTGGGGGATGGGCTGCGTGATGCCTCCGTGGATGGAATGCGGCGGATTCTACCGGTCCAGGTGGTCTCGTGGATTTCCGTAATGGTGCTGTCAGCCAGAGAGGACTATGATTCCGCGATTCTTCCGCACCCCGGGGTACCCGCGATGTCCAACGAACAAGAGAACCTCTCAGCCGCCGCCCTCGAATACCACGAGTGGCCCACCCCCGGAAAAATCGCCGTGGTGCCGACCAAGGGCCTCACCAACCAGCGCGACCTGGCGCTGGCCTATTCGCCGGGGGTGGCCGCCGCCTGCAACGCCATCGTCGATGATCCGGCCATGGCCAGCCGCCTGACCTCGCGCGCCAACCTGGTCGGCGTGGTGACCAACGGCACGGCGGTGCTGGGCTTGGGCAACATCGGCCCGCTGGCGGCCAAGCCGGTCATGGAAGGCAAGGGCGTGCTGTTCAAGAAGTTCGCCGGCATCGACGTCTTCGACATCGAACTGCAGGAACCCGACGCCGACAAACTGATCGACATGATCGCGGCCATGGAGCCGACCTTCGGCGGCATCAACCTCGAAGACATCAAGGCCCCGGAGTGCTTCTACATCGAATCGAAGCTGCGCGAGCGCATGAAGATCCCGGTTTTCCACGACGACCAGCACGGCACGGCGATCGTGGTCGGCGCCGCTATCCTCAACGGTTTGACCCTGATCGGCAAGAAGGTGGAAGACGTCAAGCTGGTCACCTCGGGTGCCGGCGCCGCGGCGCTGGCCTGCCTCGACCTGCTGGTGAATCTCGGCGTCAGGGTGGAGAACATCTGGGTCACCGACATCGAAGGCGTGGTCTATGAAGGCCGGGCCAAGCTGATGGACCCGATCAAGGACCGCTACGCCAAGAAGACCGACGCGCGCACGCTTTCCGACATCATCGAGGGCGCCGACGTGTTCCTCGGCCTCTCCGCCGGCGGCGTGGTCAAGCCGGCCATGGTGGCGAAGATGGCGAAGAACCCGCTGATCCTGGCGCTGGCCAATCCGACGCCGGAAATCACGCCCGAGGAAGTCAAGTCGGTGCGCGACGACGCGATCATCGCCACCGGTCGTTCGGACTATCCGAACCAGGTCAACAACGTGCTGTGCTTTCCCTTTATTTTCCGCGGCGCGCTGGATGCGGGCGCGACGACCATCACCGAGCAGATGAAGCTGGCCGCCGTGCGTGCGATTGCCGAACTGGCCCAGGCCGAGGCTTCCGACGTGGTGGCCATGGCCTATGGCGGCGAGAGCCTGGCCTTCGGCCGCGAGTACCTGATCCCGCGCCCCTTCGATCCGCGCCTGATCGTCAAGATCGCCCCGGCCGTGGCCAGGGCGGCCGAGGAATCGGGCGTGGCGACGCGGCCGATCAAGGATTTCGACGCCTACCGCGACAAGCTCAACAGCTTCGTCTACCACTCCGGCTTTGTCATGAAGCCGGTGTTCGCCGCGGCGAAGAAGGAACCGCGCCGCGTCATCTACTGCGAGGGCGAGGACGAGCGCGTGCTGCGCGCGGTGCAGGCGGTGCGTGACGAAGGCCTGGCACGGCCGGTGGTGATCGGCCGCCCCGACGTCATCGGTGTCCGTATCGAGAAAGCCGGCCTGCGCCTGGTGCCGGGACGCGATTTCGAGGTGGTCAATCCGGATTCCGATCCGCGCTACAAGGAGTTGTGGCAGGAGTATCACCACATCATGGGCCGCCAGGGCGTGACGCCGGGCATCGCCAAGCAGGCGCTGCGTTCGGACAACACGCTGATCGGCACCATGCTGCTCAAGCGCGGCTATGTCGATGCCATGCTCTGCGGCGTGGTCGGGCGCCATGCGCAGCACCTGAAGCATGTGAATGACGTGATAGGCCTCGAGCCCGAGGCGCACTGCTTTGCCGCGATGAACATGCTGCTGCTGGCCAAACACACGCTGTTCCTCTGCGACACCTACGTCAATGAGGACCCTTCGGCGGAACAGGTTGCCGAGATTGCGCTGATGGCCGCCAAGGAAGTGCGCCGTTTCGGCCTCGGACCCAAGGTGGCGCTGCTCTCCCACTCCAACTTCGGCAGCCTGCGCTCGGCCTCCGCCCTGAAGATGGCGGCCGCGCGGGCCATCATCGAGGCCAAGGCGCCGGGACTCGAAGTCGATGGCGAGATGCACGGCGATGCCGCCCTGTCGCAGGATATCCGCGAGAAGCTGTATCCGGGTTGCCGCCTGACGGGCGAAGCCAACCTGCTGATCATGCCCAACGTCGATGCCGCCAACATCTCCTTCAACCTGATCAAGGCCACCTCGGGCGACGGCATCACGGTCGGGCCGGTGCTGCTCGGCGCCGCCCTGCCCGTGCACATCCTGACGGCTACTGCTACAGTTCGGCGTCTCGTCAACATGACCGCGCTGGCGGTGGTGGACGCCAATCACTTGCGCGAAAAGTCGGCCAACTGATCGACGCGGTCGCGGCGCCTCATGGGGCGCCGGCTGGCGGCCCTGTCGCCAAATGGTTGAAATTTCCTGTCAGGCAGGGTAGCTTGCGGGACTTTCCCGTCCATCGAGGTGAACCCATGAGCCACGCCATCCGTTTCCACACCCCCGGCGGTCCCGAAGTCCTGCGCTGGGAAGAAGTCGGCGTTGGCGACACGGCGCCCAACGAGGTTCGCGTGCGTCACCATGCCGTCGGCCTCAATTACATCGACATCTACCATCGCACCGGCGCCTATCCTCTGCCCATGCCGTCCGGCATCGGCCTCGAAGCCGCCGGTGTGGTCGAGGCGGTCGGCAGCGCGGTGACCGATCTCAAGGTGGGGGACCGCGTCGCCTATGCCGGCGGCCCGATCGGCGCCTATGCCGAAGTGCGCAACATGCCGGCCGACCGCCTGGTGAAACTGCCCGATGCCATCGACTTCAAGACCGGCGCGGCGATGATGCTGCAGGGCATGACCGCGCAATACCTGTTGCGCCGTACCTGTCCGGTGCAGGCCGGCGACACCATCCTGATCCATGCCGCCGCCGGCGGCGTCGGCCTCATCGTCTGCCAGTGGGCACGGGCCCTGGGCGCCACGGTAATCGGCACCGTCAGTTCCGACGCGAAGGCGGCTCTGGCCAAGGCCCACGGCTGCGACCACACGATCATCTACACGCGCGAAAAATTCGTCGACCGGGTCAAGGAAATCACCGGTGGCCGTGGCGTGCGCGTCGTTTATGACTCGATCGGCCAGGACACCTTCATGGGCTCGCTGGAATGCCTGCGGCCGCTGGGCATGATGGTGCTGTTCGGCGCCGCTTCCGGTCCGGTGCCGGCTTTCGACCTTGGCCTGCTGGCCAAGATGGGTTCGCTGTTCATCACGCGGCCGACGCTGTTCACCTACATCGCCCAGCGCAGCGACCTGCTGGCGATTTCCGGCGAACTGTTCGACGTCGTTACGTCGGGCAAAGTGAAGATCGAGGTCAATCAGACCTATGCGCTGAAGGATGCGGCGCAGGCGCAGACCGATCTGGTTGCGCGCAAGACAACAGGCTCTACTATTTTGTTGCCTTGAACCGGCCGTGGAATCTTTTCTGATCGCCAATCCCAAGGGTGGCGTGGGCAAGACCACGCTGGCGACCAATCTGGCCGGTTATTTCGCGCAACAGGGCCGGCGTGTCATGCTGGGTGACATCGACCGCCAGCAGTCTTCGCGCGAGTGGCTCAAGCTGCGTCCGCCGGGCTTGCCGCACATCGCGACCTGGAACATCGAACCCGACCAGCCGGCGCGGCCGCCGAAGGACACCACCCACGTGGTGCTCGATACGCCGGCCGGATTGCACGGCAAGAAGCTGGGGCAGGTGCTGAAACTGGTGCGGCGCGTGATCGTGCCTCTGCAGCCCTCGATTTTCGACATTCTCGCGACGCGCCATTTTCTCGACCGGCTGTTCGAGGAAAAGGAGATCCGCAAGCACGAAGCCTTCGTCGCCATCGTCGCCATGCGGGTGGATGCACGCACGCGGGCGGCGGGAGAGCTGGAGCGCTTCCTCGACGGTACCGGCCTGCCGGTGGTGGCCCACTTGCGCGACACGCAGAACTACGTCCAGGCGGCGGCCCACGGCCTGAGCATTTTCGAACTGCCGCCCAGTCGCGTCGAGAAGGACCTTGAACAGTGGCAACCGCTGCTGGAGTGGGTACAGCGCCCGGTTTGACGCAGATGGAATCATGGTCGCCTGGCGCAGCGCGACAGGTTCGCGCCGCGGCAGCAGTGAATTTCCTGTTTTTCTCACGGCATCATCGCCGTTTATCGGCCCGGCAAGAGACCGGGCAACGCGCTAGAATTCGCGCATACCGCCTGTTTCGTCTATTTTGGAGATGCTCATGAACCGCAAGATCATCATGCTGCTGGCACTGCCTCTGGCCATCGGCTTCAGTTCAAGTCAGGCCGCCGAAAAGGTCGCCAAGGCCGAGGCGAAGCCCGCCGCCGCTGCAGTTGCAGACCGCAGCGCCGAGGCTGTCGTCAAGTCGAAATGCATCGAATGCCATGGCTCCGGCAAGCAGCACTCGCCGCGTATCGGCGATCGCGAGGAATGGATCAAACGCGCCAGCAAGGGTCTCGACGGCCTCGTGCTCGGCGCCACCCGCGGCCATGACGGCATGCCGGCGCGCGGCGGCCGCCCCGACCTGACCGACGCCGAGTTCAAGGCGGCCATTTTCTACATGTTCGCCAAGAGCGTCAGCGGGCCGGAAAAGAAGTGATCCCTGACGGGGCATAAACCCCTGGCGGGGCGATTGCCCTGTGTGGCGGCGGTGGGCGGGAGTAAAATCGCTGCGCCATGTCTACCGTGCCGCTTCCTCCAAAGTTCGTCCATCTCCGGCTCCACAGCGAATACTCGATTACCGACGGCCTGACGCGCATCGATGAAGTGATCGCGCAGGCGGCGGCCGACGGCCAGCCGGCTCTGGCGCTCACCGACCTGGCCAACCTGTTTGGCATGGTCAAGTTCTACACGGCGGCGCGCGGCATGGGTGTCAAGCCCATCATCGGCTGCGATGTCTGGATCGGCGACGATGCGGCGGACAAGAACGACGGCCCGCTGCGCCTGCTGCTGCTGGCCAAGAATCGCGCCGGCTACCTGCGCCTGTGCGAACTGCTTTCCGCCGCGTATCTGGCGCCGCGCCGCCACGGCCGCGCCGAGATCAGCCGCGGCCAACTCGGCCAGGGCGACAACGGCGGCCTGATTGCGCTCTCGGGCGGACCACTGGGCGACATCGGACAGCTGCTCGCGGCCGGCAAGCTGGACCAGGCCGATGTGCGCGCGCAAGCCTGGGCGCAACTCTTTCCCGGCGCCTATTACATCGAGGTGCAGCGCCCGGCCGGCCGCGATGCCGCGGCCAGCGAAGTGCTGGTGGCCGCCAGCGCCGACCTTGCCGCGCGCCTGGGCCTGCCGCTGGTGGCGACGCATCCGGTGCAATTCCTCCGCCGCGACGATGCCAGGGCGCACGAGGCGCGCGTCTGCATCGCCGACGGCTATGTGCTGGGCGATACGCGGCGACCGAAGCGCTACAGCGACGAACAGTACTTCAAGACGCAGGACGAAATGGCCGAACTCTTCGCCGATCTGCCCGAAGCACTGCAGAATTCGGTGGAAATCGCCCGCCGTTGCAACCTCACGGTGGAACTGGGCAAGAGCCGCCTGCCGGATTTCCCGACGCCGGCCGGCGAGCCGCTGGAAGCCTTCCTTGCCAGCGAGTCGCACGCCGGTCTGGTGCGCCGCATGGAGTTGCTCTACCCCGATGCCGCGGAGCGCGAAAGGCAGCGCCAGACCTATGTCGAGAGGCTCGATTTCGAGATCGCGACCATCATCAAGATGGGCTTCCCCGGCTATTTCCTGATCGTCGCCGACTTCATCAACTGGGCCAAGCACAACGGCGTGCCGGTGGGCCCCGGGCGCGGCTCCGGCGCCGGCTCGCTGGTGGCCTACAGCCTCGGCATCACCGACCTCGACCCGCTGCGCTACGACCTGCTGTTCGAGCGTTTCCTGAATCCGGAGCGGGTCTCGATGCCGGACTTCGACATCGACTTCTGCCAGGAAGGCCGCGACCGCGTCATCGATTACGTCAAGCAGAAATACGGTACGCATGCCGTGTCGCAGATCGTCACCTTCGGCACCATGGCGGCCAAGGCGGTGATCCGCGATGTCGGGCGGGTGCTCGACCTCGGCTACAACTTCGTCGACCAGTTTGCCAAGCTGATTCCCAACGAACTGGGCATCACCCTCAGGGATGCGCTGGAAAAGGAACCCATCATCCGGCAACGGATCGAGGGCGAGGAGGAAGTCGCCGAGCTCTGGGCGCTGGCGCTGAAGCTGGAAGGACTCGCGCGCAACGTCGGCATGCATGCCGGCGGCGTGCTGATCGCGCCGGGCAAGCTCACCGATTTCTGCCCGCTGTATTCGCCGGACGGCACGAGCTCCGTGGTGTCGCAATTCGACAAGGACGACGTCGAGAAGGCCGGGCTGGTCAAGTTCGACTTCCTCGGCCTGCGCACCCTGACGATACTGGACGAGGCGGTGCGCCTGGCGCAGGAAGTCGAAGGTGTAGCCATCGACCTCGCCACGCTGCCGCTCGACGACCGCGAGACTTACGATGCCGTGTTCAAGACGGCCAACACCACGGCGGTGTTCCAGTTCGAATCCGGTGGCATGAAAGATACGCTGGTGCAGGCACGGCCGGACCGGCTGGAGGACCTGATCGCCCTGAATGCGCTGTATCGGCCGGGGCCGATGGATTTCATCCCGACCTTCATCGCCCGGAAGCACGGTCGCGAGAAGGTGGTTTATCCGCATCCGAGCCTGGAGCCGGTGCTCAGCAAGACCTACGGCATCATGGTGTACCAGGAGCAGGTGATGCAGACGGCGCAGGTGGCGGCCGGCTACAGCCTGGGCGGCGCCGACCTCCTGCGCCGCGCCATGGGCAAGAAGAAGAAGGAGGAGATGGACCAGCAGCGTGCCGTCTTCGTTGAGGGCGCCGGGCGCAACAACATCGGTGCCGGCCAGGCCAACGACATCTTCGACGTCATGGAGAAGTTCGCCGGCTACGGCTTCAACAAATCGCATGCGGCGGCCTACTCGCTGGTGGCCTACCAGACCGGCTGGCTCAAGCGCCATCATCCGGCTGCCTTCGCCGCGGCGACCCTGTCGTCGGAAATGGCCAACACCGACAAGATCCAGTTTTTCTACAAGGACGCCATCGACAACGGCCTCGTCTTCCTGCCGCCCGATATCAACCGCAGCGGCATCCGTTTCCGGCCGGTGGATGGCAAGACCATCCGCTATGGCCTGGGCGCCATCAAGGGCACCGGCGAGGCGGCGCTGTCGGTGATCCTGAAGGCGCGAGACGGGGGTGACAAACCCGGCGGCGGGTTTCGCGATCTGTTCGATTTCTGCCGCCGCATCGACAAGCGCGTGGTGAACCGGCGCGTCATCGAGGCGCTGATTCGCGCCGGCGCGTTCGACGCCATGGATGATCACCGCGCCAAGCTGCTGGCCTCCACCGGTGTCGCTCTGGAGGCCGCGGAGCAGGCCGAGCGCAATGTCATGCAGGGCGGCCTGTTCGACATGGGCACCGGGGCGCAGGCGGACACCGTGCACTATGTCGAGGTGCCGCGCTGGACGGAACGCGAACAACTGATGAACGAAAAGCCGGCGCTCGGCTTCTTCTTCTCTGGCCATCCCTACCACGCCTATGCCGCCGAACTGGGTGCCTTCGTCAAGCGCCGCCTGGGTCAGCTGGAGCCGCAGCGCGAACCGCTGCTGCTGGCCGGTGTCGTCATGTCCACGCGGACGCAGATGACGCGTCGCGGCAAGATGGCCGTCGTCGTGCTCGACGACGGCAGCACCCAGCTCGAGGTGACCGTGTTCAACGAACTGTGGGAGGCCGAGCGCGCCAAGATCAAGGAAGACGAACTGCTGCTGGTCGAAGGCAAGGTGCAGAAGGACGATTACAGCGGCGGCCTGCGCATCACCGCCGACAAGCTTTACACCCTGGCCGAGGCGCGCGGCCGCTTTGCCCGCGGCCTGCGCCTGACCATGAATGGCGGCTCGGACGCCAAACGCCTGCAGGCGCTGCTGGCGCCGTTTCGCAACGGCCCCTGTCCGGTGCGCCTGAATTACCGCAACGGCGATGCCATGGCCGAGTTGCCGCTGCCGGAGAACTGGCGGGTCAGGCTGGATGATGCCCTGCTGGCCGGACTCGTCGACTGGCTCAAGGCCGAGAACGTGAAAGTCATCTACCAGTGATTACGCTGATCGACGATGCCCTGCTGAACGAGGTTTGCGCCGAAGCCGCCGCCAGTCCGCGGCGGCGCAAGAACCGCAATTTCCACCCGGCCGACGACCATCCGGCGCATCGCCTGCTGAATGCCATGCAGCCGGATTCCTACATTCCGCCGCATCGCCACCTCGATCCGGACAAGGATGAAACCTTCGTCGTCCTGCGCGGTGCGCTCGGCGTGATCGTTTTCGACGATGCCGGAAATGTGACGCGGGCCGCAAGAGTCGGCGCCGGCAGTACGGTGCTTGGCGTCGATATTCCTCACGGCACCTGGCATACGGCCATCGCGCTGGAAGCCGACACGGTATTTCTCGAAGCCAAGGCCGGACCCTATCTGCCCTTCACCGCAGCCGAGCGGGCGCCGTGGGCGCCCGCTGAAAATTCGTCGGAGGCCTTGCCTTACCTGGCCATGCTCAGACTCCGCGTCCCGGGCTGAGTGAGCTTTTCCGCCCGGCAGGGTCGGGGCGCGGCGAAGACTGTGGTGCGTGTCGGGTCGTGGCAAGAGGCCGCGCGAGACGGATCCGGCTGGTTGCGCTGTCGATCCCGCTATGGACCGTCGCCTGCGGACTTCAGCTTCTGCAAAGCAGCGGCAGCCGCCATTGGCGACGACATTGTCGGCAGGCTGGGATCAGTCTGGAAGGACCTGGTCTTGACCATGCCGGGCTTCGACTACAGATTGGTGGCAAGCTATTCTGCGCGGAGAAGTCCTGGATTTCAGCCATGGGTCAGCGGTTATACTTCCAATGCGGTATGGCGGCTCTCGCTAAATAAATCGGACGGTGAACGTCCCATGATGTGATTGGACATGGACAGCACTTCCAACCGAACCTTCGTCTGTAGCGTGCTATTCATCGACATCGTGGAATACACAAAGAAGTCGGTGACGGAACAGCTCAAGCTGAAACAGCGGTTTAACGCGCTGCTGATCCGGGCCTTGCAGCAGGTGGCTACGGGTGACCGCATCGTGCTGGACACCGGAGACGGCGCGGCTATCTGCTTTCTCGGCAGTCCGGAGGTGGCGATGTTCGTCGCGATGGACCTCCGCGACGGGATTGCGGGCGAAAACCCCGACCAGACACCGCGCCTGGAGGTGCGGATGGGCGCCAACCTCGGTCCGATCCGGCTCATCAAGGATATCAACGGTCAACCCAACATCATCGGTGACGGCATCAATGTCGCGCAAAGAGTGATGAGCTTCGCTGACGCCGGTACGGTGTTGGTCTCCCGTTCCTTCTTCGAGGTTGTGTCACGCTTGTCGGATGACTATGCGCAGATACTCCGCTACGAGGGCAGCCGCACCGACAAACATGTTCGCGAGCACGAGGTATATGCCGTAGGGCCAAGCATTCCTCACAGGTTTACCGATGCGCCGGCTTCAGACGGCGGTCCGGTTCGGGATGACAGGGCCCCGGTCGGCGGCGAATCGGTGTCGCCAGCGACTGGCGCGGGGAATGGACCGGGCTTCAGCAGGAAGTTGCTGGCTGGCGTCTCGCTGCTGGCCCTCGTCATAATCGGCGCCGCGGTAATGCTGCGCATGGGGCGGAGTGGCGGCAGCGAGGGGTCGGGTAGCCCGCCCCAGGCTGTTGCCGCAGCAAAATCGGCGGATCCTGCAGCAAAATCTGCGAAGGATGCAGCGGAACTCGTGAAGGATGCAGCAAGACCGCCGAAGGATTCGCCGGCGAAAGCCACGGTTTTGCTGCTGATAGCGCCCTGGGGCGAAGTCTATGTGGATGGACAGAAACGCGGGATCAGCCCGCCGCTAAAATCCCTCTCGCTCACTCCGGGAATGCACACGGTAGAGATCAGGAATTCCAGCTTGCCCATACATCGGGAAAAAATCGATGTGAAGCCTGGCACGCAGATCAGGATCACGCACACATTCCGGTAGGAGGGTGGCTACCCGCTGGTTCGCCGGTTTGAAACATGTTCGATTCAGTCATTGGGTATCTAAAGGGACGAAATGAAGACAATGCGAAGCATCATGTTGATAGCGCTGATCGGCCTGCTGGCGAGCTGCGCATCCGGGCCGACGAAGCTGTTTGAAAGCAAGGCGAACCAGGCCTTGTCCGCCGGCATCGATGCGTACGGCGAGGGCAAATACCCGGATGCGGTGAAGAACCTGCAAAGCGCGCTGGATCAGGGGCTGAGCGCCAGCGACCAGGTCAAGGCCCACAAGTACCTGGCCTTCACCCATTGCGTCAGCGGCAAGGAGCGTTTGTGCCGCGAGGAATTCAGGAAGGCGTTGGATATCAATCCCAATCTGGAACTGGAGCCGGCGGAGGTAGGGCATCCGACATGGGGTCCGGTGTTTCGCAGTGTCAAGAGCAGGAAGCCGGATACAAAGAAATGAACCCGGTCCTCAATACTCAGTCGAAGATTTGCTGACGGTTGCATCGCATGGAGCCGCAAAAAATCGGGCGCTATGAAGTCCTGGCCGTACTGGGTCGCGGCGCCATGGGCGTCGTTTACAAGGCGGCCGATCCGGTGCTCAACCGTATCGTCGCGGTAAAAACCATCAATCTGTCACTCGATCCGGATTTGCGGGACGAGTACGAGGCGCGCTTCCAGCAGGAGGCCAAGGCCGCCGGTTCCCTTAGCCACCCTGCGATCGTGACGATCTACGATCTCGGCAAGACCGGCGATCTGGCCTATATCGCGATGGAATTTCTGGATGGACAGGAACTGCACGACCTGATCAGTACAACGCAGCGTCTGCCGGTCAAACAGGCCACGTCAATCGCCGCCCAGGTGGCGAGCGGCTTGAGTTACGCCCACCAGCACGGAATCGTGCACCGGGATATCAAACCTGCCAACATCATGGTGCTGAAGGACGGAGTCGCGAAAATCACCGACTTCGGCATCGCCCGCATGCGCGCCTCGGAAGTAAAGACCCAGACGGGAATGCGCCTCGGGTCTCCCAAGTACATGTCGCCGGAGCAGGTCCTTGGCCAGCGGGTCGATCATCGCACCGATATTTTTTCCCTGGGCGTGGTGCTCTACGAAATGCTTACCGGCAAGGCTCCATTCGGTGGCAACAGCCTGGAAGCGCTGATGTACCAGACGGTCCATAGCGTCCCGCTGTCGCCAAGCCGAATCAACCCGGATGTGCCGGAGATGCTCGACCTGATTCTCGTCAAGATGCTCGAGAAGCGTACCGATAACCGCTACCAGTCGGCCGCGGACCTGGCCAGCGATCTTCGTGAATGCGAGAAGCACTATGGCTCGATCCCGTCAAGCGATCCTGGTGCATCCCTCGGCCTGCATGAGCTGCCGCCACACCTGTCGGCGGCAGCCGACAAAACCCTGGTATTGGCACCTCAGGTCGTCGTCCACTCCCGCCGTGAGGATGCCGAGGAGAACGCGGTCGAGGCCGGAGGCCTGGGCCTTTCGTCAGTAGTCGAGTCCTTCTCCGCGACCCAGCGGCTGGCAAACGAGGTCGGCATGAGCCAGGAGTTCAACGAGTACTCGGCCACCATCAGGCTGGCGCGCAACGAGTCCTCGCCGACGGATGTCGGCACTATCGGTCCGCAGGCAATTGCCGCGTCCTCTGCCGAGGCGATCCCTCTCCGCGGCGTGGGCAGTATGACTGGTACCAGGGTGGAGGGCGCCGCGGTCGGTCTTCGTCGGGAATGGCTGATCGCCGTTGCGATCCTGATCGGCGCGCTGATCGCCGCAGGGCTCATCGTGTTCGTTTAGCTGGCTATTGGCTGCTCAGGTACTGAAGGGAATCGGTGGCGGGGTTGGCCAATTTGTGGCTTGCGCCTTCTGATTTTTCAAGGGGCTTTGCCGCCGCTTTACGAAACGATATACGCTCCCGCGCCGGTTGATAGCAGCTTGCCATCCGCGCCGAGAAACTCCATGCGGGTGGTGGCGACGCGCGAGCCGAGGCGCAGAACTTCGGCGCGCAGTTCGAAATGGTCGCCGATGCCGGGGCGCAGATAGTCGATGCGCAGATCGATGGTACCGAGCTTGCCGAAGCGGGTCAGTCGTTGTTGTGGCGCTTCGTCCATGTGGCGTGCGCCGATCGCCGCGAGTATCGCCAGGCCGCCTATCGCGTCGAGACTCGCGCTGATGACGCCGCCGTGGATCCGGTTGTGGCTGTAGTGGCCTATCAGTTCCCGCCGCATTTCGATGCGGCCGGCGGCACGGTCAGGGGTGATCGAGGTGACCTTCAAGCCGAGGACCTGGTTGAAGATGATCATTTCTTCGAAGATCTTCCTGAGACCGGCGACGAATTCCGGTTCGAACTCGATCGTTCCTGCGGCGGGCTTTTTCATGGCGTGGATATGGCTTGGATGTTTGATGGCGTCACGGACAGAATCAATTCCCTGGCCCGTGCCGCCACCTGCGGTGGAAAGGGCTGCGACTTGCGGGTTTCGGGGTTGAGGCAGACCACGGTGAACTCGCAAATCGAGCAGACATCGCCGGTTTCGGTATTGAACAGTTCGTGGCGGAAGCGCAGCACTTTCTCGCGCATTTCCAGCACGCCGGTGCGAACCGCCACGGTGTCGCCGGGATACAGTTCCTTGCGGTAGCTGATGTTCTGCTGCACGGCAGCCAGATGCAGGGCGCCGCTGCGCAGCAGGGACGGCGTCATGCCGAGCATGGCATAGAACTGCCAGCAGGCCTCCTCGAGGAATTCCATGTAGGCGCGCACATTGATATGGCCCATGTGGTCGCGCTGCCACTCGTGCACCGTGCCGCGTGCGGTCTCAATCATCGCCTGGTCTTCCTTCCCGGTGCGGCCGTGGAGGGCTTGCGCCAGCCACGAGCGGAAATGCTAAAACAGCCCCCGGTCGATGTCCGGGAAGGGGTGTCGCAGGGGGTCTGCCCTGCGACCCGCCCTTACTTCAAGGCCTCGGCCAGATCCTTGTCGGTCACCTTGCCCGAACGATTCAGCCACAACAGGATAGCCAGTGGCTTCGGAATGTTGCGGCCGGACTCGTAGCGGGAGCCGCCCGACTGGGTGACGCCGAAGCGTGTCCAGAACTCGGTCTGGTTGAGGTTTTGTTTCTTGCGGATATCAGCGATGTCCGAAAAATCGAGCTTCTTTTTGCGTGCCATGTCTACTCCTGTAGTTTTATGTTTGAAAACGGCATTAAGGATACAGAAATTCTGCCGGATGCACTTTTCATTGCGGCATATTTTTTGTGTCATTAAATTTTGCTATCGACTCATTCGCGCTACGCACGACGTCGGTCAGTCCGCCGGCCTTGGCCACGTCGAGCGCGCGCTGGTAGGCCGCCAGCGTGTCGCCGGCGCCGTCCGAGTGGCTACCGCTATGCATAACTTTTTGCCGGATGTCGCCGATCAGCAGCCAGTCGCGGGCGATTTTTTCCGGCAGCGCCAGGCGCCGGTCGATTTCAAGAGCGACTTGGGCTGCGGGCATCGCGCCGGCGGCGTCGCCGCCGGCGAGCCGCGCCGCCGCGATCAAGCGCCAGGCATTGCCGGTCTCGGCCGCTTCGCCCTTGTCGTGCAGCAGTTTCAGCGCACTTTCGGCATGAACCAGCGCCTCCTGCGGGCGCTGGCCGGCAAGCGCCGCGCGCGCCTGCAGCAAATTCATGCTGGCCGCCTGGGGACAGCCGGCGCCGCAACGATCGGCTGCCGCAGCCAGGCTTTGCTGCGCCTCGACGTCGCGTGCCAGGGCCAGTTGCGCCTGTGCCTTGAGCAGCAGCGCATCCAGTGCGGGTCCCGGTTCTGCCCCGGGGGCGGCGGTATTCAGCAGATCCAGCGCCGCTTCCGCGCGGCCCTGGGCGAGGCGGGTGCGCGCCAGATGCAGGCCGTTGCGCGCGCGCGCCGGCGCATCGTCGATGCTGGCATAGAGCCGCATGGCTTCGTCGAAGCGGCGTTCGGCCGCCCTGTAGTCGCCGCGAGCATAGCGTCTGGCGCCATCGTTCTCGGCCTCCAGCGCAGCGCGCAGGCGCGGCGGATCGGCGGGTTTGGGCGTCGACCCGCAGCCGGCGAGAATCAGTGCCAGCAGAAAAATGGACTTAGCGCGCACGGCCGGCCTCCCCGCGCGGATCGCTGTCGGGTTTGAGCGTGGCCGGCGCGGGCACGTCGACGAAAGTACTTATCGGCCATGTCTGCTTGGCGCCGCTGATGATTTCACGCGCGTCGGCGGCGGCCGCACTGCCGTCGCGCAGCAGGGGCGGTACGCTGGTTTCCGCCTCGGCGGCGATCTTCTCGGCATGATCGAGGACCTGCTGGGTGCGGTCGAGGATCTGCTGCGTGCGGTCAAGCATGCCGGGCAGGCGCTGGTTGGTCGCCTCCAGCGTCTGACCGAGATGACTGATGCTTTTCTCGGTATTGCCCATCAGGCGAATGGCGGTGCCACCGATACCCTCCACCTGGCGGTTGCTGGTGGCAAGCAGGACGTTCAGGGCGTCGGCGCTTTCCCGTACCCGGGCCAGGGTGCCGGGCAGGCCCTTTTCCGCATCGGCCAGGTTGCCGGTGATGGTCTTGATGTCCTTCAGGATCGGGATGAATTCGTCGCGCACCTGGTTGGCCAGTGCAGCGAGGCCGTCGGCACGGGAGAAAGCCAGTCGTGCCTGCGCCGGCGCGAGCCGGCTCTGGTCCGCTCCCGGCACGATTTCCAGTGTGGCCGAGCCGACCAGGCCTTCCTTGCGCAGTTCGACGCGGGCGTCATGAGTGACGAAGCGCATGTAATCGGCATCGATCTCGATGTCCACCTCTACATGGCCGTCGTCCTTGAGGCTGACCTTGGCCACCGAACCGACGCGAAAACCGGCAATGCGCACGGCCTGGCCCTTGACGATGTCCTGCGCGCTGGTGGTTACAAAGCTGTAGCTGGTGGTCTGGCGGAACGCGCCCTGACGGACCGCGATGGCGGCAGCGACGGCCAGCATCGCCAGCAGCGCGGCGAGCAGGAAACGGCGGATGCCGCGGCGCAGGGCCTCGGCATCGGCGTCATATTGGGTCAGCAATGACATAAGAGGCTCTCCCCCACCCCCTTCGCCAGGCGAGGGGGTGACTTGGGTTCAGCCCGCCGGCGGCGGGCTTCCATTTGCTTGATTGGCGCCGGCTTGGGGCGGACCTGCACTCATCGCTCATGCGGACTCCGCAAGTTCGGCAAGTTCGGTCGAGCTTCGACAATCGGGCAGGGCCGGCAGTTCGTGACTGTCGAGATCGACGAAAAGCACCGGCCGGAAAGGATAACGTGCATGGTAGACGGCTTCGACGGCGATCAGCCCGTCCGCCTGGCGCCGGGTCAGGCCGGCGAACAGGCGGTCGATCACCAGCAGTTCCGGCGGGCGCAACAGGCAGCGGACGAAACCCACTTTCCAGCGCTCGCTGCGTTCGAGGTTCATCGGCTGTTCGCGGGCGAGCACGGCAACGCGTTGCGGCGTCACGCCGCAAAGCTGCAGGGCGGCATCCAGATCCTGGTCGCGCACGCTCCTGTCCTGGGCGTCGTCGTCATAGCGCAGCAGCAGCGCGAAATTGGCGGCCACGGTCAGGTTGCCAAGCAGGCCGCCGTTGGCCGGCAGAATGCCGACACCGGGGCAGTCTTCGAGCGCGGCCACCACCTGCCGTGCAATGGCGCCGTCACCGGCGACGAGGCGGTGGCGCCCACCCTGATCGAGAGGTATTGCCAGGCGTGGCGCAATGCCTTCGCAGAGCGTGAGCAGGCGGTCGGCGACGGCGGCATGCAGGGAGCTCATCTCAGGACGTAGAGCAACAGGGCAAAGGCTACGTCGATGACGAAGACGGCGATCAGCCCGGTGCCCACCGACTGCATGGCGGCACCGGAGATGCCCTGACTGGACCGTGCGCCGCTGCTGCCGTGGTGGCAGGCGATGATGCCGACGGCAGCGCCCATCACCGCGCTCTTGAACAGGCTGAGCAGGGCCAGCCAGGGGTCGGCCAGATCAAGAAAGCGCCCGGCCGCTTCGGCCAGCGGACGGCGTTCGACCACCGCCGTCGCCAGCCAGCCGCTGCCGACGGAAATCGCCTGGAAGCAGGCGGTGACGGCGGGCATGGCAATGGCCATGCCGACGATGCGTGGCAGCAGCAGGTAGTCGGCAGCAGGCACGCCCATCCGGCGCAGCGCCGTGAACTCGTCGTGCAGGCGCATCACGGCAAGTTCCGAAGCGATGCCGGCGCTGCTGCGCGCCACCACCACCAGCGCCGACAGCAGCGGTGCCAATTCGTAGAAGAGGCCGAGGAACAGCATGCGCTGGGTCAGGTCGCTGTCGGCGCCGATCAGAGCCGATAGCTGGGTCGCGGCGAGGGCGCCACTCAGCATGGCGAGCACGACGATTACCGGCAGGGCGGCCACGCCGGCGCCATAGAGTTGCCGGTATAGCTGCTCGCGCAGCAGCGGTCGGCGCAATTCGCGATGACGGTGGCCGACAAACCAGATCAGGCCCAGGTAGGCCATCAGACGGTTGTTCGACAGGACGCTCACTTGCCGTCTCCGCGGGCTGCCGTCAGCGGCGGGGTCCAGCCCCAGAGGGCGGGCAGGTCGGCGCGCGGCGTGCCGAGGTCGACCAGGCCGCCGGCGAAGCCGACGGCGGCGGCCACCTCGGCGGAGCAGATTACCGGATGCGGGAATTCTTTTGTCATCGCTTCGAGGCGCGCGGCGATGCCGACGGCGTCGCCGATCACCGAGAACTCGCGGCGCTTGCCGGAACCGACATGGCCGGCCAGGACCTCGCCGTTGTGGATGCCGATGCCGATCCGGATGGCTTCGATGCCCTCGGCAGCGAGCTCGACGTTGAGCCGGTCGACCTTCAGCAGCAGATCCTGCGCGGCTTCCAGCGCGCTGCGTTGCGGTGCCGGCAGCGGCTGCGGCAGGCCGAAGGTGGCCACCAGTCCGTCGCCGACGTATTTATCCACGGCGCCACCGCAGGCCTGGATGGCCGTTGCAGCGGCGGCATGGAAGCGGTTGAGCAGGTCGATCATGGCTTCCGGCGTCGACTGCGCACTGCGCACCGCGAAATCGCGGATGCCGGCAAAGAGGAGCGTGACCTCGCGGCGCTGGCCGTTCCTGTCGACCTGCAGTTCGCCGCCGAGCAGCGCGCGCATCACCTGCGGACTGACATGGCCGGCAAACATCGCGCGCAGGTTTTGCCGCTCGCGGAACTGATGGCCGAAATCCCAGGCCTGTCGCGCGCTGAAGGCCAGTAGCGTGACGATGACGATGTTGGCCAAGGGCAGGTAGCTGCCATGCCAGAGCACGAAGGTGGAACCGGCGACCAGGCTGCCGACGACTCCGACGAGGAGCAGGGTTTTCAGCCAGCCGCTGCGGCCGAACCAGAGCAGCGTGCCGAGGCCGGCCAGAAACAGTGAAAAATTCACCGGCACCCGCTCGATCAGGCCGCGCCCGAGCAGCGAGCGCAGGGCCTGGATGTGTACCACGGCGCCGGGTTCGGTACGGCTGTCCGGTTCCCAGGCGGCCAGCGGTACCGGCAGGCGATGGCGGGTTTCGGTCGGCAGCAGGCTGGCCACGATCACGGCGCGGCCCTTGACCAGGGCGCGCAGCGGCTCCTCTTCGCCGCGCCGGATCCAGCCCAGCACGGTGGTGACCGGCGTGTATTCGATGGCGCCGCCGACGCTGTAGTCGATCCTGCCGGTGAGGGAACCCTGGCGTCCCATATGTTTCGCCATGGCCAGTGCCAGGGGCTCCTGGTTTTCGTCGGCGCGACAGCGCAGCTGGTTGACGCGGCGCACGGTGCCATCGGTATCCTCGCAGATGGCCAGCGAGGCGACCGCGCCCTTGCCGATGGCCGTCAGCAGTTCCGGCGCAATCGGGCGCAATTTGCCGCCGACGCCGCGTGGCTGGCCCACCACCAGTGGCGCCGCACTGCGCAACAGGTAAATGCCGGCCAGCAGCGGGGCGTCGATGTCCTTGACCAGAAAGTCGTAGGAGCGGACCGGCAAGGGCATCGCCAGACCGACCACCGCCGGCTTGGCGGCGGCGAGTCCGGCAAACAGCACGCCGAGATGAGCGTGCCACAGCGCAGTCGGTTCCGCGATGGTTTCGAAGGCGTTTTCGTCGATGCCGATGACCACCACATCATGGGTCAGCGGCGTCGGTGTGTTGGCGCGCAGCCACTGCACCTGGGCATCGTAGAGCGCCTGGTCGACGAAGCGCAGGGTGCGCGTATCCATCAGGCTCCAGGCGGCGGCACACACCAGCAGGAAGCCGACCAGGATATCGCGGGAGAGGCGGAACATCGCCCGATTATGTCATGCGGCGAGCGGTTGGAAACGCGATCCGGGGGACCGGGCGAAGCGCGGGGTCAGTCGCTTTGGCCGCCTCCGGGCCGGTCAGGCGTTCGCTGGCGGCCCGAGCGCCGCCGCTCCGACTCGGTGCGTATCGCCCGCAGGGGATCGAGATTTGACAGGAAGGCATCCACCAGCATCGGGTCGAACTGGGTTCCGGCACCGCGGCGCAGTAATTCGATGGCGGCCTCCTCGGTCCAGGGCCTTTTGTAGGGGCGTGTCGAGAGCAGGGCATCCCATACATCGGCCACCGTGACGATCCGCGCCGACAGAGGGATATCCTGGCCACGCAGACCCAGCGGGTAGCCGCTGCCGTCGAAGCGCTCGTGGTGGTGACGGGCGATATCTGCCGACATTTTCATCGAATCCGAAGTGGACCCCTGCAGCATTTCGTGACCGATGTCCGGATGGGTGCGCATGATGACCAGTTCACTCTCCGTCAGCCGGCGGGGGGCGAGCAGGATTTCGTCGGGAATGCCTATCTTGCCGATGTCATGGAGCGGTGCCGCCATTCCGATCACATGAACTTCGGCTTCGCTGAAACCCACTTCGCGCGCCAGCAGCGTCGAGTAGCGCGCCATCCGCACCAGATGCTGCCCGGTCTCGGAATCGCGCTTCTCCGCGACCACGGCGAGACGCTGCAGCATTTCCATGTTGCGGTGTTGGAGGTTGTCGCTGACCTCCGCAACGCGCTGTTCGAGGATTTCGGCATGTCGCTTGTTCTGCAACTGGAACAGGCGCATCTTGAGCAGGTTGCGACAGCGCGACTGGCACTCCCTGTAGTTGATCGGTCGCGTCAGGAAGTCGGCGGCGCCGGCGTCCAGGGCGGCATAACGGACGGCCATGTCATCGAGCGCGGTGACCACGACGATCGGCAGATCGAAGAGATGTCCCATGCGCTTCAGCTGGCTGATGACCCCGAGACCGTCGAGATCCGGCATCCTGAAGTCCGTGATGACCAGGTCCAGAGGGTGGTCGGCGGCGTAGCGCACGGCTTCCAGCGGTTGGACAAAGGTCACGACGTCGATCTCCGCCGAGATGCCGGAGAGAATCTCGGCAATCAGCAAGGCATTGGAGGCTTGGTCGTCTATGACTAGTACGTTCTGGCGCATGGGCTGCCTCGATGATCCAAAGTGCGAGCACGACAATCGTTGGCATCGCGCCGCACAGCGCAACATAACACTCCGCAGCGTCGGGAACAATGATCCCGGGCGCAAACCGCTTCCGCCGGCGGAAAATGGCCACTGTTTGCCGAATAAAATATAGCTGCTCTTGGCGATCATTGTGCCGTGTAATCCATGGCGGTGTGCAAGGCAGTCGGCAGCGCCGGCCGATCTGCAAGGCAAGCGATAACCATGTAGTGTCTAGCGTCTTGTCGAAATTCTTTGAACAACCGAGGACCGGCCGTGGAATCCTGATGCAAACCGTTTCAACACTTCAAGCCGTACTGGCGAAGCAAGCCAGACTGCGAGCGATCATAGGCATCCCGATGACGCTGGTGCTGGTGTGGCTGCATTACGCTACGGATAAGGTCTTCTTGTGGGCGGAGTGGGCCATAGCCAGCTATTTCGTCTACATCGCCGCCACGTTGATCGCATCGAGGTGGTTACCGGAGCGGCTGTGGACTGCGGCCATTTACTGCACTGCAGCACTCGATGCGGTTTTCCTGATTTTCTGGCTGCCGTTGCTTGAGGACGCCGCCGGCATCATCGTCGGCTTTGCGCTGTTCACCGGTCTTGGCTATGGGTTGCGCACGGGCAACAAGTACGTCATGGCGGTGAACCAGATTGTCACCCTGGCCGGATATGCCCTGATACTCGCCATCTATCCGGTATGGCTGCAGCATCCGATCAGGGCGATTTCCTTCGCGGTGCCGCTGATCATCATTCCCATATACGTGGGCATGCTGCTCGACCAGTTGCACGCGGCACGGCAACGCGCCGAAGAGGAGAGCCGGGCCAAGTCGGATATGCTGGCCAAGGTTTCGCATGAACTGCGTACTCCGCTGGGCGGCATCGTTTCTGCCGCCGACCTGATCCACATGGCGGCGCCGGCCGCGCCCCAAGGACGGCTGGCCAGCACCATCATGGCCCTGGCCAAGCACCTGCAGGAAGACATCGCCGATCTGCTCGACCAGGCCAAGCATGCCGCCAAGTCGCTGATCCTGAATCCGGGCGTCTGCGACATCCGGGAGCTGATGAACACGGTGGAAGCCGCGGTGCGCGCCAAGGCGAACGAAAAGCATCTCGACCTGCAGGTGGTTATCGATCCACGGCTCGACTCCGCGAGCATCGCCGACGCGCACTACCTCGGCCGCGCCCTGCTGAACCTGGCCGGGAACGCGGTCAAGTTCACCGAGGCGGGTCAGGTCGTGATCCGGGTCATGGTGCTCGACGCCACGCCCAGCAGGTTCTACCTGCGCTTTGCCGTCGAGGACAGCGGAATCGGCATTGCCCAGGCGGACCAGGAGAAAATCTTCGCTCCCTTCGTCCAGCTCGACACCGGGCCCGCCCGTCGCTCCACCGGCACCGGCCTCGGCTTGTCCATTTGCAAGGATGTGGTTGAACTGATGGGCTCCCAGCTCCGCGTTTCGAGCGAGCTCGGTCGCGGCTCGCGCTTCTGGTTCGACGTTTATTTTCCGCGCGCCGATGCGCTGCAAATGGCCCCTCCTCCCTTCGCCGACGACCGCTCCGCCGCGAAGTCGCTGCGGATCATGGTTGTCGACGACAACGTCACCAACCTGCACCTGCTGCGCGAGATCCTCGAACAGGAAGGGCATGTGGTCAGCATCGCCGAGTCGGGACAGGCGGCGCTCGACCTGCTGGCGATGCTCGAACAGGGGCCGGACGTAATCTTCCTCGACTACAACCTGGGCGACATGGATGGCGTTCAAGTCCTGCAGGTTTACCATTTTGGGATGAGCGACCCGGCCCCGGTATTCTTCCTCACCGCCGACACCTCGGCCGACACCATGGCGCGTCTGCGCGATACCGATGCCTGCGGCATCATCGGCAAGCCGGTACGGCTCGCGGAGATTCGCGAGGTGCTGGCCGAGACATTCCCGGAGGGGGTCGCCGGTACCGACGCCAGGACATCTCCGGCACTGCGCGCGGTGCCCATCCTTTACCTCGATACCGAGGTTCTGGCGGAGGTGGCGGCAATCAGCAGGCGGCCGGCATTCCTCGGGGAAATGATCGATCACGCCGTCCGCGACATCGAGCGGACCACCGCGGGCCTGGTTGCCGCACTCGGCGAAGCGCAATGGGATGAGGTCAAGAAGCTGGCGCACGCCCTGAATGGCGTCGCCAATCAGATGGGCGCTTTCCGCCTCAAGAATGCTGCGACCTCGATCATGCGGACGGACATTGCGGGGCTGGAAGCGGTACGGACCAAGCTCGCGATGGACCTTTGCGATGTCAGCGCCAACAGCGTTGCGGCGCTGCGAGAGTGGCGCGCCGCGGCTAAGCCGAACGCTTCTGGAATATCGGTGGCTTGATCGCGGCAACCCCGGCATCGGCCGCCTGCATGCGCACCAGGGTGTCGAGTACCCGGCGTTCCTCGGCGGACAGCGCCATCGCCGTCTCGACCCAGTCCTCGACGACGGTGCGCAATTCGACGAGATCAAATGCGCCCATCCGTGCTTCGGCGCGCTGCAATGCCATGCGGGCCTTGTAGCGGCGGCGGTGTTCGGCGATGAAGCGCTGCACGGCGGCCGGGCCCTCGCCCGGCTCGCACAACTCATCCACCAGGCCGAGCGCATGCAGGTCCGCGGCGGAATGGATGCGCGCATTGCGCATGAAGGCGGCGGCGCGACGCAGTCCGATGCGGTTCGACAGCAGCGTCATGCCGCCGGTGCAGGGGAAGGTGCCAAAGGCGATTTCGGGAAATCCGAATTCCGCGCCGCGCTCGGCAATCAGGTGCGAAGCGCTCAGCGCCGTCTCGAAACCGCCGCCCAGGGCGCGCCCCTGGACGAGGGTGATGGTGGTGAGCTCGTGCGCCGCGGTGAATATCCGCCGGATCAGCTCCAGGCAGCGCATCGAGTAGGCGCGCAGCGCGCCGGCGTTGCCGCTTTCGATGCAGGACTGGAAGTAGGCGAGGTCGCCGCCCAGGGCGAAATGGCGGGGATGACTGGAGGTCAGCACGAGATAGTGCAGGCGGCTCTCGCGGGAACCCTCCTGCCAGTGCCAGCGGTTCTCTTCGATCCGGTCCAGCAGCCGCTCGAAACCGGCCAGCAGTTCCGGCGAGAAGTTGAGCGGCCGGCCCGGCACTTGTTGCAGGGATACCCACAGGGTATCGAGGGAACTGTCCAGCCGGGTCGCCAGCACGGTGCCGTCCTGCGGGGCTTGCGGCATGATAGAGGCGGTCTTCACCATGGTATGCCTAGCAATACTCAAAACTTGATCTTACCGCTTGCTGAGCACGAGGGCAGTATTTGTGCCGCCAAAACCGGCACTTAGGCTTAATGTGTGGCGAATTTGCACATCCCGCTCGACGGCGTTCGGCACGTGGCGTAGCGCACAGGCCGGGTCGATATCGTCGAGAAAGGCTGTCGCCGGGAGAAAGCTGTGCTTCATGGCGAGTACGCAGACGGCGAGTTCCATGGCGCTGGCGGCGCCCAGCATGTGCCCGTGTTGGGCCTTGGTACTGCTGACGGGCACCTCATCGGCGGCATCGCCGAGGGCGTCGCGCAGGGAAGTCACTTCCACCGGATCACCCATGGGAGTCGCGGTGGCATGGGCGTTGATGTAGGACAGATCGGATGGACGCAGACCGGCATCGCGCAAGGCCGCCGTGATGGCGGCCGTCTGACCGCGCGAATGAGGGGCTCCGACATGATAGGCATCGCAGGCGACGCCGTAACCGGACAGCGTCGCATACGGAACCGCGCCGCGTGCACGCGCATGCTCGGCGCTCTCCAGGACGAAGAACACGGCCCCCTCGGCGAGTACCAGCCCGCTCCGGTTGCGGGAAAATGGCCGGCAGCTTCGTCCCACATCATCCGGATCGGGTCGGGCCAGCGCTCGCAAGCCATCCCAGGCTCCCATGAAGGGCGGAATCAGGGCAGCCTCGCCGCCGCCGGCGATCGCCAGGTCGAGATCGCCATGGCGAATCCAGCGCATGGCATCGCCGATCGCCACGCCGGAAGACGCGCACGCCGCGGTATGGGTGATGACGGGGCCGGCAATCTGGTGGCGAATCGAAATCCACGCGGTCGGGGCGTTGTGCATTCCGGCCATGATGGTGAAGGGGCGGGCGGTTTGCTTGTCCTCGACGGAATAGTCGCGCAGCCACTGGCACTGGGTTTCGGTGCCGCCGCAAACGGTTCCCGCAAAAACCCCGGCGCGGAGGTCGAGGTCGGCGCAATTCGATGGCAGCCCGGCATCGGCCAGCGCCTGATCGGCGGCGGCTACGCCGATTTTTGTCAGCCGATCAAGGTAGGGGAGGTCCTTCCTCTCGAAAGCGCCATCGAAGTCTCCTTCCACGAGACCCGCCGGAAAGGTCTTTTTGTGGCCGGCAGCGGACCAGAGTCGAATGCCGGAGCGCACTTCGAGCAGGTGATCGAGAACCTCGGCTGCGGACTGGCCGATGGGTGAAACGATGCCCAGGCCGGTGATGACGACTTCCCTCACTGCTCTGCCAGGCTGGCCTGCGCTAGGGCCACGAAGTCATTGATTGTCGGGTTCGCCGGCAGACGCTCCAGCGGCAACTGGCAGTCCAGGGATTGCTCCAGGCCCATCACGATGTCGATCAGGGCCAGCGAGTCGAGTCCTGCATCCTTTATGGGCTGGACGCTGTCCGGCAGGTCCATGCCGAAGGTGGTTTTGGCGATGTCTCGAATTTTGGCGGTGATGGCCTCATCGTTCCAGGTAGTGGTACTCATAAGGACAGTAGGGTTCCGGATTGGTTGGGAAGCCCGAACTTAACGCATGGGAGATCGGTTCAAAGCGTGGAATTGAAGAACAGAAACCGGTCGATGGCGCGCTTGGCGCCGGCCATGGCATGGAAGCTTCAGGCGGTGGGCCGCAGTTCGAAGTCCCGGAAATCGCCGATGGCAGGCTCGACGACCAGTTCGTCGACACTGCTGCCGGCCGGGCCGACCCGGCTCCAGGCGAGCATGGCCTCGATCTGCGCCGCGTCGCCGGCGATCATGGCCTCGACGCGGCCGTCGCGGCGATTGCGCACCCAGCCGGTAACCCCCAGCAGGCGCGCCTGCGCCAGCAGGGCATAACGAAAGCCGACGCCCTGCACGATACCGCTGATGACCAGGCGGCGGACTTCGTTCACTTGACTTTCATGCCTGGCATGGCGCCCGAGTCGGGCGAAAGCAGGAACAGTCCCGGCGTCTTGCCGCCGTCATCCGACGCGGCGAGCACCATGCCCTCGGACATGCCGAACTTCATCTTGCGCGGCGCAAGGTTGGCCACCATCACGGTAAGCCGGCCGACCAGTTGCGCCGGATCGTAGGCCGACTTGATGCCGGCGAAGACATTGCGCGTGCCGCCTTCGCCGAGGTCCAGCGTCAGGCGGATCAGCTTGTCGGCGCCCTCGACGTGCTGAGCATCGGCGATGCGCGCGACGCGCAGGTCGACCTTGGCGAAGTCGTCGATCGAGATGTGCTGTGCTTTCGGTTCCACCAGGCCCTGCGCCTTGTCTTCGGTCGCCTGCTGATGCTGGGCGTGGCGCTGTGGCGAAGGCTCGGGAGTCGGCGCCGGTGATACGGCGGACTGCGTGGCCACCTGTGCCGCGGTCGGTTCCAGTGATTCGCGGTTGGCTGCGATCAGGGCCTCGATCTGCTTCGGGTCGATGCGCTGCATCAGGTGTTCGTAGGCGTTGATCAGGTGCGCCGGCGGCAGCAGGTGTTCGGCGTCGTGCCAGTGCAGGGGCGCGACGTTGAGGAATTCCTCGGCACGCTGCGCGAGTTTCGGCAGCACCGGCTTGAGATAGATCGTCAGCAGGCGGAAGGCGTTGATCAAGAGCGAACAGACCTCGTGCAGCTTGGCGTCCTGGCCTTCCTGCTTGGCCAGTTGCCAGGGCTGGTTCTTGTCCACGTACTGGTTGATCTGGTCGGCCAGCACCATGACGCGGCGCAGGGCGCGCGCCGTGTCGCGGCCTTCGTAGTAGCCGGCGATCTCCTCCGCGGCTTCCATGATGCCGGGCAGCTCGGCGCGGAATTGCTCATTGAGGTGGCCGTGCAGCAAAGTCCCGGCGAAGCGCTTGGCGACGAAGCCGGCGGCGCGGCTGGCGATGTTGATGTACTTGCCGACGAGATCGGAATTGACCCGGCTGACGAAATCGTCGAGGTTGAGGTCGATGTCCTCCATGGTGCCGTTGAGCTTGGCAGCGAAGTAATAGCGCAGCCACTCCGGATTGAGCCCCTGCGTCAGGTAACTTTCGGCGGTGATGAAGGTGCCGCGCGACTTGCTCATCTTGGCGCCGTCGACGGTGAGGAAGCCGTGGGCGAAGACGCTGGTCGGGATGCGGTAGCCGGCGTGTTCGAGTTCGGCCGGCCAGAACAGGGCGTGGAAGTAGAGGATGTCCTTGCCGATGAAATGGTAGAGCTCGGCCTGCGAACCCTTGCCCCAGTATTCGTCGAAGTCGAGGCCCTGCTTCGTGCAGAAATTCCTGAACGAGCCCATGTAGCCGATCGGCGCATCGAGCCAGACGTAGAAGAACTTGCCCGGCGCGCCCGGGATCTCGAAACCGAAATAGGGCGCGTCGCGCGAGATATCCCAGTCGGTGAGCTTGTTCTCGCCGGGTTCGCCCAGCCATTCCTGCAGCTTGTTGATCGCCTCCGGCTGGGCCTTGCAGACTTCGCGCGTGGCACGGCGCAGGAATTCCTGGCAGCGCGGATCGGAGAGCTTGAAGAAATAGTGGTCGGAGGAGCGCAACTCCGGTTTGGCGCCGGAAACGGCCGACCAGGGGTTTTTCAGTTCGGTCGGCGCGTAGGCGGCGCCGCAGGATTCGCAGGCGTCGCCGTACTGGTCCTTGGCTCCGCACTTGGGGCATTCGCCCTTGATGAAGCGGTCGGGCAGGAACATCTGCTTGACCGGATCGTAGTGCTGCTCGATGGAGCGCACCTCGATCAGGCCGGCGGCCTTGAGTTTGGCGTAGATATCCTCGGAGTAGTGGCGCGTTTCGTCCGAGTGCGTCGTGTGGTAATTGTCGAAGGCGACATGGAAGCCGGCGAAGTCGCGCGAGTGCTCGGCATGGACGCGGGCGATCAGCGCCTCGGGCGTAATGCCTTCCTTTTCGGCACGCAGCATGATCGGCGTGCCGTGGGTATCGTCGGCGCAGACGAACCAGCACTCGTGGCCGCGCATTTTCTGGAAGCGCGTCCAGATGTCTGTCTGGATGTACTCGACGAGGTGGCCGAGATGGATCGCGCCGTTGGCGTAGGGCAGGGCGCTGGTAACGAGGATCTTGCGGGTCATGAGGCGGTCTTTCCGGGGGCTGGCGGCGGGCGTGCGGCCTGCTGCAACTGAAGGGAGGCATTCTACTTGGGCCGGGCGGCAGGCGGGATGCGCTGCCGTGTCGCCAGTGCCGACTTTCCGGTGCCGATCGTCATGCCGCGGCCTTCATTGACAAATAGTCGAACGGGGCTGACAATTTGCTTGAGAATTAAATAGTTATCGTTCCTTCATAAATAAAAATCGGGGAGAAGCATTTGAACAAGCTATGGATACTGGCAGGGGCCATCCTGACTGCGGGTGGCGCCCATGCCGGTGTTTTCACGGGCAGGATATCCGACGATGCGGGCAAGCCACTGGCCGGGGCCATCGTCAACTTCACCGACGCGCAGGGCAGCAGCCAGGCGGTCTATGCCAATGAAAAGGGTCAGTACCGGGCCAGGATATCCCTCAAGGGCACGGGCAGGATGCTGGTGCGCAAGCGCTATTACGAAGACGAGGTCCGCGTCGTCGAGTTGGGGGCCAATGCAGCGGCCGAGGTGAAACTGGTCGCCCTGACCGATCCGCGGAAAATTTCCGAGGCGAGCCCTTCGCTTTCGCATTTCGAAAAGATCGCGTTTGCGGAAGGCGTTTTTGCCCGTGAGAATTTTGCCCGCGATTGCCTGACCTGCCACTCGCTCGGCAATCTCAGTACCCGCCGGCCGCGCACCGCCGCGGAATGGCAGCCGACCGTGGAACGCATGCACGGTTACATGGGCCAGGGTGACAAGAACCTCGCTGTCGCCCGGGCCAGATTGCTGGCCGAGGCCTTCGACGGCAAGCTCATCACCAGCAGATCGGAAGTGCCCTACGCCGCCGAAATCGCCAGGGCCACGATCCGTCGCTGGCCTTTGCCGGGCGCGCTGGTGCCGCATGACGCCGAGGTGCATCCGAAGACCGGCCTGGTCTACACCGTCGACCTGTTCGAGGACCGCCTTGTCGTCACCGACCTCAAGTCGGGCGTCAGCCGGTTTGCCGGCATGCCGGCGGACGGCATGCCGGAGGGCGGTGGCTGGACCAAGATGGGCATCCCCGCCCCTTACGGGCTGAAGGTGCGCTATGCGCCGCACAGTCTTGCGCTGGGCAGCGACGGCCACTACTACCTCACCGAAACCGTCGGCAACACCATAGGCGAGTTCGATCCGGCGACAGAAAAGTTCGCACATCACGAGATCGGTTCCGGTGCCGTCTACCCGCACACCATCCGCCTCGGTCGCAACGACCAGTTGTTCTTCACCGTGGCCTTCTCCAACCAGGTCGGCCGCCTCGACGTCAAGACCAAGAAGATGACGGTTGCCAAGCTGCCCGACTCCAAGCCGCTCGGGGCTTTCGGCGCACCGGTGCCCTACGGCATCGACGTCAGTCCCCGGGATGGCATGGTCTGGTACAGCAAACTGGCGGCGGACAAACTGGGTCGCGTCGATCCGGTCAGCATGGAGGTCAAGGAATTCGACTCGCCGGTCAAGGGTCCCCGCCGCCAGCGCTTCGACCGCGAGGGAAATCTATGGGTTGCCGGATTCTCCGAGGGCAGCATTGCCAGGATAGATCCCGCCACGATGAAAAGCGAGGTGTATCCCTTGCCGCAGTTTGTCAAAGGCGAGGTTCCCGCACCGTATGCGCTCGCCGTGCATCCAGTCACCGGCGACATCTGGGTCAATGACACGATGAGCGACGTGTTCTGGCGCTTCATTCCCGCGCAGAAGCGCTTTGTCGCCTACCCGATGGTGCTGAAAGGCACCTACACCCGCGACGTCAGCTTCACCCGGGAGGGCTGGGCCTGCACCGCAAACAACCCCATCCCCGTTCAGGCCCTGGAAGGCGGCGTGGCCGAGTTGATCTGCGTAGACACCGGCGACGCGATGCCGAAGGCGAAGAAGGCCTCAGCGGCAAAGAAAAGCTAGGCCTTTCGCTGATCCCGAAGGCTGTCATGGCATCGCGTTCTGCGCCGCAGCGAAAGCATGCGCGCGCTGCTGTTCGGAAGATATCCCTGTGGCGTATGACTATCTGGAGAAGATTGCTATGAATGTGAATCGACGTTGGGTTCTTGCCACCCGCCCCAAAGGCGATCTGGGCCCGGAGAACTTCGTACTGCAGGAATCTGCAGTGCCGGAGCCGGGTGCCAACGAGTTCCGGATCCGCACCATTTATCTGTCGCTGGATCCGACGCATCGCCTGTGGGCGCGCGAGGCCGACAGTTACATGCCGTCGGTCAGGCTCGGCGATGTGATGCGCGGCTTCACCATGGGCGTGGTTGAAAAGTCGAACCATCCGGACTTTCGCGAAAAGCAGATCGTGACCGGGGTGTTCGGCTGGGAGGACTACTCGATCTCCGACGGCTCGGGGATTGTCGCCGCGATGGACATGGACCCGCGCCTGCCGCTCACGGCACGCTTCGGCCTGTTCGAGCATATCGGGCTGGCGGCGTATTTCGGCATCCTCGACCTGCTGCACCCGAAACTCGGCGAAACCCTGGTGGTATCGGGCGCGGCAGGTGCCGTGGGTTCCGTTGCAGTCCAGATCGGCAAGATCATGGGGTGCCGTGTGGTCGGGATTGCCGGCTCGGAGGAAAAGTGTGCCTGGCTGAAAAACGAGCTCGGCGCCGATGCCGTCGTCAATTACCGGCAAGGCAGGCTCAAGGATGCGCTGCGAGCTGCCTGTCCGAACGGCGTCGACATGTTTTTCGACAATGTGGGCGGCGAAACGCTTGAAGCCGTGCTCGATCTCATCAACATGAAGGCGCGCATTGCCATGTGCGGGGCGATATCGCAGTACGGCAACGACGAGAAACCCTACGCGCCGGCCAATATTTACAACCTGCTGAACAAGCGGGCGAAGCTCGAGGGCTTCATCGTGCTCGATTACGCGGCGGACAAGCGCAGGTGGGCCAAGGCACACGACGACATGACCCAGTGGTATCTGCAGGGCAGGATGAAGTATCGGCTTGATGTTGTGGAAGGACTGGAAAATGCACCGAAGGCGGTGACCCGGCTCTTCAAGGGCACCAATACGGGAAAGCTCCTGGTCAAGGTTTCCGCCGAGCCGGATCGTTCCTGACGCGGGCAGCAGCAAGCACGGCAGCACCCGATTCGGCCGCGTTCCCGGCAAATAAGCCACGCCTGATATTGCGATATAATCCTGACTAAATTACTCGGGTACACTGCGAGTCATGCTGTCGGGGGATAATCCGGTCCGGCAGTTTCATCCACCTCTTCGAAGCAAAGGCACTTCATGTCCATCACCGAACAAACCATCCAGACAGCTCTCCAGGAAATCGTTGACGCCAATACCGGCAAGGATCTGGTCAGCAGCCGTAGCGTCAAGAACATCAGGATCTCAGGCAGCGACGTCTCGCTCGATGTCGAACTGGGCTACCCGGCGAAGAGCCAGATCGAGGCTTTGCGCACGGCCGTTATCGTGCAACTGAAGACGGTCCCCGGCATCGGCAACATCAGCGCTAACGTCTTCTCCAAGGTGGTGACGCATGCAGTGCAGAAGGGTGTCAAGCTGATTCCGGGCGTCAAGAACATCATCGCGGTGGCCAGCGGCAAGGGTGGCGTCGGCAAGTCGACCACCGCCGTCAATCTGGCGCTGGCGCTGTCCGCCGAAGGCGCCAATGTGGGCCTGCTCGATGCCGACATCTACGGCCCTTCGCTGCCGCAGATGCTGGGCATCGCCACCGGCCGGCCCGAGTCGGTCGACGGCAAGGGCCTCGAACCGATGGACGCGCACGGCATCCAGGCGATGTCGATCGGCTTCCTCATCGACCCCGAGCAGCCCATGGTCTGGCGCGGCCCGATGGTGACCCAGGCGCTGACGCAACTGCTGACCGAGACGCGCTGGCGCGACGTGGACTACCTGGTCATCGACATGCCGCCCGGCACCGGCGACATCCAGCTGACCCTGGCGCAGCAGGTGCCGGTGACCGGCGCCGTGATCGTCACCACGCCGCAGGACATCGCCCTGCTCGATGCGCGCAAGGGTCTCAAGATGTTCGAGAAGGTCGGCATCCCGATCCTCGGCATCATCGAGAACATGAGCATCCACATCTGTTCCAAGTGCGGCCATGCCGAACACATTTTCGGCTCCGGCGGCGGCGACAAGATGGCATCGGATTACGGCGTGGAAATGCTCGGCGCCCTGCCGCTCGACATGGCGATCCGGATGCAGATGGACGGCGGCAAGCCGACCGTCGAGGCCGACCCGGACGGTGCCGCGACGCAGATCTACAAGGGCATTGCGCGTCGCGTCGCAGTCAAGATCGCCGAGAAGGCCAAGGACCACAGCAGCAAGTTCCCCAGCATCAAGGTGATGAACACTTGATCCTGGCGGCCCGGGGAACCCCCGGGCCACCAAGTTCAAGTGCGAAGTGTACGAACAAGGGGAGACTCCCCTTGTTTATCCCCCAAATGGCAACAAGGGGGCAGACCCTCTTGTAAATCCCCCAAAATACCGCCATGGTCGGCTGAAGCTGGCGCGCTGTGGCGGGCAGTTCGGCGGCCCGTCGCCGGCGGCCGCCTTGCGTTCCGCTTGTCACGGGCGCAAAATCCGCCGGCTAAAAAGCGCCCGGCAGAGGCGCCGCACCGTGGGTGGCATCGCCGCCCGTATTGAATTCGGGGGAGCGCGGGTGGAGACAAACAGGCAGCTGCAAGCGACGGCCGAGCAGCCGATAGCGGTGGGTGACCTTGCCGCGCGCCTGCGCTTTGCCTTCGACAGCGGCCACATCTGGCTCGGCGAATCGCGCATGGTTCTGCTGCACGGCGCGGCGATGACGGCGCTGCGCAAGGAGCTGATCGACTCGCTCGGCGTCGATCGTGCGCGCGGCGTGCTGCTGCGCATGGGCTATGCGTCGGGCGCGCGCGATGCCGAGTGGGCGCGCAAACTCTATCCCGATGCGTCGCCCACCGAACTGCTCAGCATGGGCCCGGCGCTGCACATGCTGGAAGGCATGGTTTGCGGTACCACCGACAAAATGGAAATGGATATCGCCAGGGGAATATTCTCGGGCGAATTCACCTGGGAAGCCTCGTTCGAGGCGGATGCCCACATCCAGCTCTTCGGCCTTTCGCCCGAACCTGCCTGCTGGATGCAGCTTGGCTATGCCTGCGGTTTTTCCAGCACGCTGATGGGCAAGTTCATTTTGTATCGGGAAACCCAGTGCGCTGCCGCCGGCGCGCCTTGCTGCAAGATCGCCGGTCGCCCGGCAGACGAATGGGTCGGCGTCGAAGACGAGCTGAAATATTTCGAGCCCGATTCGGTGGCCGATCACATCCTGGCCTTGCAGGACCAGGTGCAATCCCTGCGCTACTCGATAGACAACGATCTCGATACCGACGACCTGGTGGGCGTCTCGCCCGGATTCAAACAGGCCGCCGGTTTGCTGAAACGCGCCGCTCACAGCCATGTCACGGTGCTGCTGCTGGGAGAAACCGGCGTCGGCAAGGAAATGTTCGCCCGGGCTTTGCACAAGGTCGGCAATCGTGTCGAACACCCTCTTATCGCCGTCAACTGCGCTGCTTTGCCGGAACAGCTGATCGAATCGGAACTGTTCGGGGTCGAGAAGGGCGCGTTTACCGGCGCCCAGCAGTCGCGCCCGGGGCGATTCGAGCGGGCGCACGGCGGCACCCTGTTCCTCGACGAAGTCGGCGAACTGTCGGCGTCGGCACAGGCCAAGTTGCTGCGCGTGCTGCAGGAAGGCGAACTGGAACGGATCGGCGACACGCGCACGCGCAAGGTGGATGTCCGCGTCGTCGCCGCGACCAACGTCGACCTCGCGCAAGCCGTGGCGGAGGGGCGTTTCCGCCGGGATCTCTACTATCGCCTGAATGTCTATCCCGTGACGATTCCGCCCTTGCGCGAGCGCAAGGAGGATATTGCCCTGCTGGCCCAGCGCTTCCTCGAGAAATATCTGGTACGCCACAGCAAGAAGGTACTGGGCATTACCGACCAGGCCATGCATGCGCTCAAGCAATACAGCTGGCCGGGCAACGTGCGGGAACTGGAAAATGTCATCGAGCGCGGCGTCATCCTGGCGCCCGCCGGCGGACGCATCGATCTGTCCGACCTGTTTCCCTCGGTGACGTCCGAGGCCGGCAAGCAGCATCTGGCGGCTCTCGCCAGGGACGGCAGCGTACTCAAGCGGCATGCAGGCACCGTGGGCGACTTCCTCGACTATGTGCTGAAGAACCAGGTCAGCCTGGACGATGTCGAGAGCATCCTGCTGAAGGCAGCCGTCGAGCGCAGCAAGGGCAACTACAGCTCCGCCGCGCGCATGCTGGGCATGACCCGGCCGCAGTTCGCCTATCGCATGAAGAAGCACAACTTGGATGTGGCCTGATATCGCCCATGTTTCCTTCAGTTGTCACGTTGTTACCAAATGGTTAAATCCCGAAAATTCCTGACCATTTGATAAGCCAATAAAATCAATATGTTGCATAGCACAAAGAAAAGCCGTAGTGATAACAGCTAGATAGTTTCTGGCACGACCCCTGCTAAAGTGTTTGTCAATCCACGCGCGAAGTGGACCTATAACGAGAGGGGATGCCAATGAAGTGCCTATACCTTATCCGTTTGCTGGCGGGCGCCGCGGCACTGGTCGCGGTCGGCCATGCGAGGGCCGACAGCACCGGCAAGTGGCAGGACAGCCAGGAGATCTACAGCAAGGTGTGCGGCTACTGCCACGAGGCAAATGTCGGCCCGGTGATCACCGGGCGGAACTTGATGCCGGAATACATCACCGCCATCGTGCGCAACGGCAATCGCGCCATGCCGGCCTTTCGCGAATCCGAAATCAACGATGCGGCGCTGGCAGGGGTAGTGAAACTCGTCAGTACCAGCACTTCCAGCCTGAAGAAGTAGGCCTGCCATGAACAGGCGCAACTTCATCAAGTCGCTGCTGGCCAGCGGCGTCCTCGGCTCCAGCCCGCTGGCAGCGCAGGCGGCGAGCGAGCTGTTCACGTCCGGGGCGGCACAGCCCGTGATGATCGTCGGTCAGAGCGGTTTGTCGCATGCCGCAGAACTTGTCGCCCGGCTGGAGCAGGTGCTTGCTGCAGCCGGTATCGAACACGTCCGGGCCGAGGCCACCGGAACCGAATTGATCGAGTATTCGCGCGTCGCCGCACTGCTCGACCGGGTTCCCGGCAAGCGCGTGATCGGCGTCATGGACGATGCCGCGGCATTGATCTTCCAGGAACTCGCGGCTGCACGCGGTGCGGCATGCGTGATCAATACCCATCATCGCTTCGCCGCGCAGGAAGTGCGGCACTGCTGCACCTCGGCCGGGCTGGATGGCAGCATCGTCTGGTCGGATTCCCTTCCCGATCACGCCGAACGGATCGGCCGCCTCTATGCCGGAACGCTCGGCGCGCGCGAGCCAGGTGGGCGCGGCGGGCCGGCGGCGGCGCGTGCGGATGGCGCTCCGGGCAGCCTGGTTTCCTTCCTGATCACTGTCTGATACGGCCGGGTCGAACCTGCCGTGCGGCAAACGCCGAGGAGGCGCCGATGAGCAAGTACATTGCATTGCCGAAGGGAGTCGCCGAGAAGGATTTCGACAAGGCGATTGCCGAGTTCAAGGAGATTCTCGGCGCGGACAACGTCCTCCATACCCGGGAACGCCTCGCGCCCTACCTGAAGATCATGATCCCGGCGCCGATCGAGGAGCACACTCCGTCGGCGGCGATCATGCCGGACAGCGTCGAGCAGATCCAGCGCATCCTGCGCGTCTGCAACCGCTACAAGACGCCGGTGTGGCCGATCTCGACGGGCAAGAACTTCGGTTACGGCTCGGCCGCACCGGCGACGCGCGGCCAGATCGTGCTCGACCTCAAGCGCCTCAACCGGATCATCGAAGTCGACCCGGACCTGTGCTACGCCCTGGTCGAACCGGGCGTCACCTATCAGCAGTTGCATGACTACATCAAGGAAAGAAACCTGCCGCTGTGGCTCGATCCGCCGATTCCCGGGCCGGTCGCCAGCCCCCTGGGCAATACCGTGGAACGCGGCGTCGGCTATACGCCCTACGGCGAGCACTTCCTGTTTTCCTGCGGCATGGAAGTGGTCCTGGCCAACGGCGACATTTTGCGCACCGGCATGGGCTCGATGCCGAACTCGAACACCTGGCAGGTGTTCAAATGGGGTTACGGGCCCAGCCTCGACGGCATTTTCACCCAATCGAATTTCGGCATCGTCACCAAGCTGGGCATCTGGCTGATGCCGGCGCCGCCGGCCTACAAGCCCTTCGTCGTGCGCTATCCGGACCAGGGCGACATCGTCAAGGCGATCGAGACCGTGCGCCCGCTGCGCATCGCCCAGATCATTCCGAATGCCGGCACGGTATCGAATGCGCTGTGGGAACTTGCCGTGGTCAACCGCCGCGCCGACCTCTACACGGGTGCAGGCGCGATTCCGGACGAGTCCGTGGCGAAGCTGGCGAAAGCGCATGGCGTCGGCTCCTGGAACGTATATACGGCCCTGTACGGCACGGAAGAAACCATTGCCGAACACTGGAAGATCGTCACGGCCGCCTTCAAGGCCTCGGGCGGCACGGTGCTGACCCAGGAAGACCTCGGGCCCGACGATCCGCTGTTCAATTACCGGCGCGACGTGATGCGCGGCGATCTGACCATGCGCGAATTCGGGCTTTACAACTGGCGCGGCGGCGGCGGTTCGATGTGGTTTGCGCCGGTCTCGCAGGCGCGCGGCAGCGAGACGCTGAAGCAGATGGGCCTGGCCAAGCGGGTGCTGAACAAGTTTGGCATCGACTATGTCGGCCTCTTCGTAATCGGCTGGCGCGACATGCATCACATCATCGACATCCTGTACGACCGGACCCTGCCCGCGGAAATGGAGAAGGCCCGCAGTTGCTACAGCGAACTGCTCGATGACTTCGCCCGCGAGGGCTACGGCGTGTATCGCACCAACATCGATTTCATGGACAAGGTGGCGAAGCTCTACGGACCGGTGAAGGCCAGCGTGAATCGCAAGATCAAGAAGGCGCTGGACCCGAACGGGATACTCGCTCCAGGCAAATCGGGGATCCACAGGTGACCGGGCGCAGAACCGGTGTTGCGGCAAACCAGAAATCAAACAAAGCGGAGGCAGGAAAATGAGTACGAAACGCAAGGCTTTGCCCAAGGGCATCGCGGCAGGTGAATTCGACAAGGCGATCAAGGAGCTGAAAGCCATTCTGGGCGACGAGAATGTCCTGGTCGACGAGGTCCGCCTGGCGCCCTACAACAAGATCATGATGCCGGTGCCCAATGACCAGCATGCGCCCTCGGCCGCCATCACGCCTGCCAGCGTCGAGCAGATCCAGGGAGTGCTGAAGGTACTCAACAAGTACAGGATTCCCGTCTATCCGATCTCGACCGGCAAGAACCTCGGCTACGGCTCGGCGGCGCCGGTGCAGCGCGGCCAGATCGTCATGGACCTGCGGCGCATGAACAAGATCATCGAGGTCGATCCCGACCTGTGCACCGCGCTGGTGGAACCCGGTGTGACCTACCAGCAGCTCTACGACTACCTGCAGGAGAAGAAGCTGCCGCTGTGGTTCTCCTGCCCGGCGCCGTCGGCGATTGCCGGCCCGCTGGGCAACATGGTCGATCGCGGCGTCGGCTACACGCCCTACGGCGAACACTTCCTGTTTTCCTGCGGCATGGAAGTCGTGCTGGCCAATGGCGACGTGCTGCGCACCGGCATGGGTTCGATGCCCAATTCGAACACCTGGCAGGTCTTCAAGTGGGGCTACGGGCCGACGCTGGACGGCATGTTCACCCAGTCCAACTACGGCATCGTGACCAAGATGGGCATGTGGCTGATGCCGGCGCCGCCCGACTTCCGTCCGTTCTGCATCCAGTACCCCAACGAAACCGACATCACCAAGATCGTCGATGCGCTGCGCCCCCTGCGCATCGCCATGGTCATTCCCAATGCGGTCGTCATCGCCCATACGCTGTGGGAAGCGTCCTGCACGCCGGTCAAGCGCGTCGACTACTACACCGGCCCCGGCGCGATTCCGGACGCCGCCGTGAGCAAGATCCAGAAGGACCACGACATCGGCGCCTGGAACGTGTATGCCGGCCTCTATGGCACCAAGGAAACCAACGACGCCAACTGGAAGATCATCGAGGCAGTGGCGGCGGGAACCGGCGGCAAGATCATCACCGCCGAAAAGTCCAAGGGCAGCCTGGCGCTGCAGTACCGCTTCGACCTGATGAAGGGCAAGCCCAACCTCGGCGAGTTCGGTCTCTACAACTGGCGCGGCGGCGGCGGCTCGATCTGGTTCGCGCCGGTGTCGCAGGCCAAGGGTTCGGAAACCCTGAAGCAGATGAAAATGGCCAAGGACATCCTGGCCAAGTACGGTTTCGACTATGTCGGCGAATTCATCGTCGGCTGGCGCGACATGCACCACGTCATCGACCTGCTGTTCGATCGTTCCGACGAGACGCAGACGAAGAACGCCTACGCCTGCTATGACGAACTGCTGCACACCTTCGCCAAGGAGGGCTACGGCATGTACCGCGCCAACACGGCATTCGCCGAAAAGGTCGCGGCGACCTACGGACCGGTCAAGCGCAGCGTCGAAAAGAAGCTGAAGAAGGCGCTCGATCCCAACAACATCCTCGCACCCGGCCGGTGCGGCATCAGCCTGTAACGCTCACGCCGCGTTGCCTGAACTCCTGATGATGAAACACGCGAAAAGCGAATTGATCACCCCCCACCCCTCAATCCCCTCCCCGGGGTAGGGACGACTATTCAGCTCGCTTCGCTCGATCATTTTCAGGGACTTCGCAACGGGTGTTTCACGTTAGGCGGGCACAAGAAAGAAAGGCATTCACATGGCAGGCAATGACGCAGCGTTTCTGAATACGGACACATGGAGGGGCAAGCTGTTTCTCGGCGGCTGGAACGCGGCCAGCGCGGCGCACAACGTGCTGGAGCCGGCCACCGGCGAGGTGCTCACCAACGTCGGCATGGCGACGCCGGCCGACGTCGCGGAAGCGGCGAAACGCGCCCGGGCGGCGCAGGCGGGATGGGCTGGCATGCCATACGAGCAACGTGCCGCCATTTTCCGCAAGGCCGCTGCGATCATCGAGCGCGAAACCGCTGGAATGACGCAATGGATCATGCGCGAGACCGGCTCGATTCCGCCCAAGGCCGGGGTCGAATTGCATGCGGCGGTGGGCATCCTGCATGAGGCGGCGGCCATGGTCACACAGCCCGGGGGTTTGCTGCTGCCCAGTGACGGCGGTCGCATCAGCCTCGCGCGGCGCGTACCGCATGGCGTCGTTGGGATCATTTCGCCGTTCAATTTCCCGCTGATACTTTCCATTCGCGCCGTAGCTCCGGCGCTGGCTGCCGGCAACACCGTGGTGCTGAAGCCCGATCCGCAAACCCCGATAGCGGGTGGCTACCTGATTGCCCGCATATTCGAGGAAGCCGGCCTGCCCGTGGATTGCCTGCAGGTCCTGCCGGGCGGCGCCGACGTCGGCCAGGCGATGTGCGCCGATCCGAGCATTGCGATGATCTCTTTCACGGGTTCCACGAGCGCCGGCAGCGGCGTCGGTGAACTGGCCGGCAAGCACCTGAAAAAGGTGACGCTGGAACTCGGCGGCAAGAACCGCCTGATCATCCTCGACGATGCCGATGTCGAACTGGCCGCCTCGTGCGCGGCCTGGGGGTCCTACCTGCACCAGGGTCAGATATGCATGACCACGGGCCTGATCCTGGCGCACGAAAAAATCGTCCCCAAGCTGACCGAACTCATGGTTGCCAAGGCCACGCACCTTCCCGTCGGTGACCCGGCCAGCCAACAGGTGGCGCTGGGGCCGCTCATCAGCGAGCGTCAGCGCGACCGGGTCCATGCCATCGTGCAGGACAGCGTGAAACAGGGGGCGCATCTCGCCGCCGGCGGAACCTACGACAGGCTCTTCTACAAGCCGACGGTGCTGACCGGCGTAAAGCCCGGCATGCGGGCCTTCGAGGAGGAAATATTCGGTCCGGTGGCCTCGATCGTGAGCTATTCCAGCGAAGATGAAGCGGTGGAACTCGCCAACCGGACCATATACGGCCTGTCGCTCGGCGTCATCAGCGCCTCGGTGGGTCGCGCCATGGCGCTGGCCAATCGTATCCCTACAGGCCTGCTGCACATCAACGACCAGACCGTCGCCGACGAGCCCCACGTTCCCTTCGGCGGGCGCGGCGCTTCCGGCAATGGCGGACGCCACGGCGGGCCGGCCAACTGGGAGGAATTCACCCAGTGGCAGTGGGTGACGATCAAGGACACGGCACCGCGCTATCCTTTTTGAGGACCGCTAAAGCTCCGCCACCGCGGCCAGCAGCCGGGCCATCGCCGCATCGTCGAGGTGGCTGCCGAGCGCGAAGCGCAGGCGGCTGGTGCCGTCCGCCACCGTCGGCGGACGGATGGCCACCACGAGGATTCCGGCGTCTTCCAGGCGCCGGGCCGCGGCCAGCGCGTCGGCCTCGCTGCCGATCACGGCGGGGACGATCTGCGTCGTCGAGTCCAGCGTGTCGCAGTTGCGCAGCGCCAGCGCGTCGCGCAGGCGCTGCGAATTGCTTGCCAGTCGCGCCCGTTCGGCATCCATGCCCGGAATCAGGTCCAGCGCCGCATCGACGGCGCCCAGCACCGCGGGCGGCAGTGCCGTGGTGTAGATGAAGCCGGGGCAGCTATTCACCAGCCAGTCGATCAGCGCCCGCGACCCGGCGACATAGGCGCCGAAAGCGCCGAAGGCCTTGCCCAGCGTGCCCATCACGATGTCTACGCCGCCGCCGCTTTGGGCACATTGCGCGGCAAGCCCGCGACCCTGCGGCCCGAGCACGCCGCTGGCGTGGGCTTCGTCGACGTAGAGGGTCGCGTCATGGCGTTCGGCGAGTTCCACCAGCGCCGGCAGATCGGCGCGGTCGCCGTCCATGCTGAATACCGATTCGGTGAGGATCAGCCTGCGGCCGGGCTTTCCGGCCTGTCGCTGCAGCAGGTCATCGAGGTGACCGAGATCGTTGTGGCGGAACACCTGCGTCCTCGTCCGGGCGATCCGGCAGCCGTGCACGATGCTGGCGTGATTCAGCGCGTCGCTGAAAATCGCCGTCGCATTTGCCGTGTTGTCGCCGCCGACTTTTGCCAATGCGGGAATCACCGTGGCATTGGCCTGGAAGCCGCTGGAGAACAGCAGCGCGGCCTCGCAGCGCTTGAAGGCGGCCAGCTTTTCCTCGACGGCGAGGGTGATGTCGCGCGTGCCGGTGACCAGGCGCGAAGCCGGCGCGCCGGCGCCGTGGCGCTCCGCCCATTCCGCCGCGCGCGTCTTCACCAGCGGATGCTGTGACAGGCCCAGATAGTCGTTGGACGAGGCGTCGATCAGGATGCGGCCGCTCGCGTCCTGCAGTCGGCCGTCCACCCAGGACAAGGCGCGCAGCCGGCGGCGGCGATGGGCGGCGTCGAGGGCGGCGAGTTGTTGCTGCAGCAGGGCGTCCAGCGATGAAGCCATCAGAGTGTCCCTGCGCGTTCGGCAAGCACGCTGCGCACGGCGACGGTCAGCATCGTCAGTTCGTCGGGCGTGACGATGAAAGGCGGCATCAGGTAGGCCACCTTGCCGAAAGGACGGACCCAGACGCCGAGTTCGACGCAGCGCCGGCGCAGGCCGTCGAGGTCGACCGGGCCGCTGAGTTCCACGGCGCCGATCGCGCCCTTGACGCGCACCCCGGCGACGCCGGCGAGTGCGCGGCAGGGTTCGAGTTCTTCTTGCAACTGCGCCTCGATCGCGGCGACCTGGGCCAGGCGCGGCTCGCGCTCGAAGAGGTCGAGCGAGGCGTTCGCCGCGGCGCAGGCCAGGGCGTTGGCCATGTAGGTCGGGCCGTGCATCAGGGCGGCGGCGGGATCGTCGGACAGAAAGGCCTCGAACACATGGCGCCGTGCCACGGTGGCCGCCAGCGGCAGCGTGCCGCCGGTCAGCGCCTTCGACAGGCAGACGATGTCGGGAACAACGCCGGCTTCCTCGCAGGCGAACATGCGCCCGCTGCGGCCGAAGCCCGTCATGATTTCGTCGGCGATCAACAGCACGCCGTGGCGGGCACAAGCCTCGGCGATGAAAGCCAGGGTCGCGGCGTCGTGCATCCGCATGCCGCCGGCGCCCTGCACCAACGGCTCGACGACGACGGCAGCGACGCGTTCGCCGTGGGTTTCCAGCAGCAGATCGAAGGCGCGGCGCATGGTTTCATCGATCGGCAGTTCGGCCATCAACTGGTCCGGCATGGTTCCGGCAAACAGCGTGTGCATGCCTTCCTCGGGATCGCACAGCGCCATGGTGGCGAAAGTGTCGCCGTGGTAGCCGTGACGGAAATACACGATGCGCTGCTTTTCCGCCTGCCCCTTGTTGCGCCAGTACTGGATCGCCATTTTCAGCGCGACTTCGACCGCCACCGAACCGGATTCGGTGAAGAAGACGCGTTCGAGGTCGCCCGGCAGCAGGGCGGCCAGACGCGTCGCCAGGCGCAGCGCCGGCTCATGCACGAGGCCGGCGAACATGACGTGGGGCAGGGCGGCGAGTTGCGCCTCGACCGCTGCGCGGATGTGGGGGTGGTTATAGCCGTGGCAGACGGTCCACCACGAGGAAATGCCGTCGATCAGTTCGCGGCCGTCGGCCAGACGGATGCGCGCACCCCGCGCGGCGACCACCGGCAGCGGCGTCGTTGCCGTCTGCATTTGGGTGTAGGGCAGCCAGATGTGGGGCAGGCCCCCGGAGAACCAGTCGCGAGTGTCGGGCATTGGGTTGAACCGGTCGGCTGGACCGCTAGAATGCGCCAGCGGCAACAGTTTGCGGCCTAAGGAGAGGCGAAGTGGAGGCGCAGTTTATCACCGGCACCGGCACCGATATCGGCAAGACCTGGCTTGCCTGCGCCCTGCTGCGTCACTGGCGGGCTGAGGGGCGGTGCGTGGCGGCCTGCAAGCCGGTGCTCTCGGGTTTCGATGCGCGGCACGCCGAAGCCAGCGATGCCGGCCGGCTTCTGGCGGCGCTGGGGCGCGAAGTGAGCACTGCCGAACTCGATGCGATTGCGCCCTGGCGCTTTGCTGCGCCCTTGTCGCCGGATATGGCGGCGGCGCGCGAAGGGCGCAGCATCGATTTCGAGCAACTGGTCGCTTTTACCCGCCATTGCGTCAGCGCCGACTTTCAGCACACCTTGGTCGAAGGCGTCGGCGGTGTCATGGCCCCGCTGGACGACCGGCACACGGTGCGCGACTGGATCGCCGCCAGCGGCCTGCCCTGCGTGCTGGTGGCCGGCAGCTACCTGGGCAGCCTGAGCCACACCCTGACCGCGCTGGAGTCCCTGCAAAGAGTCGGCGCCGGCGTCACGGCGATAGTCGTCAATGAAACGCCGGATTCGTCCGTCGCGCTCGATGCCACGCTGGCAAGCCTGTCACGCCACGTCGCGGGCCTGCCCGTGGTGGCGATTGCGCGCCTGCAACCCGACGCCGGCATTTCCCGCCTCGCTGCCTTGCTCGGCTGACGGCGGTGTGAGTGCATCCGCCCAGCCAATTCGAGCCTGGCGGGCCAATACAGTCCCCGGCCCCGACCCCGGGGGGGCGAGGGCCGGCTGCGCAAAGCCAGCCGTGGAAAGGGGGCGGGGGGCGAAAATGGGCCACGCCTAAATTCCCTCCGGGAAAAGTTAGGCCGTATACTGCGCCCCCTTGACTCCCTTTAACCGGATGAACCATGAGTATCAAGTCTGACAAGTGGATCCGCCGCATGGCGGAGCAGCACAAGATGATCGAGCCTTTCGAGGCCGGCCAGGTACGCGAGGCCAATGGCCAGAAGATCGTCTCCTACGGGACATCGAGTTATGGCTACGACATCCGCTGCTCGAGGGAATTCAAGCTGTTCACCAACATCAACAGCACCATCGTCGACCCGAAGAACTTCGACCCGAATTCCTTCGTCGAGGTGAATGCCGACTACTGCATCATCCCGCCGAATTCATTTGCCCTGGCGCGCACCGTAGAGTACTTCCGCATTCCGAGGAACGTCTTGACCATCTGCCTCGGCAAGAGCACCTATGCGCGCTGCGGCATCATCGTCAATGTCACGCCCTTCGAGCCGGAATGGGAGGGCTTCGTGACCCTGGAATTCTCCAACACGACGCCGCTGCCGGCCAAGATCTACGCCGGCGAAGGCTGCGCCCAGGTGCTGTTCTTCGAATCCGACGAGGTCTGCGAGACCTCCTACAAGGATAGGGGCGGCAAGTACCAGGGGCAGACCGGCGTGACCGTGCCCAAGATGTAGAGCGAAGGACACCGCCGTGCGTTTTCACTTCCCCATCATCATCATCGACGAGGACTTCCGTTCCGAGAACGCCTCGGGCCTCGGTATCCGCGCCCTCGCCGACGCCATCAAGCAGGAAGGCATCGACGTGCTGGGCGTCACCAGCTACGGCGACCTCTCCTCCTTCGCCCAGCAGCAGAGCCGCGCCTCGGCCTTCATCCTGTCCATCGACGACGAGGAGTTCACGCCCGGCCCGGAGCTCGATCCCGCAGTGCTCAACCTGCGCAAATTCGTCGAGGAAATCCGCTACAAGAACGCCGAGATCCCGATCTTCCTGCACGGCGAAACGCGCACGTCCCGCCACCTTCCCAACGACATCCTGCGCGAACTGCACGGCTTCATCCACATGTACGAGGACACGCCGGAGTTCATCGCGCGCCACGTCGTGCGCGAAGCCAAGGCCTATCTCGATTCGCTGCCGCCACCCTTCTTCCGCGCCCTGGTGCATTACGCCGCCGACGGTTCCTACTCCTGGCACTGTCCCGGCCACTCGGGCGGCGTCGCCTTCCTCAAGAGCCCGGTGGGCCAGATGTTCCACCAGTTCTTCGGCGAGAACATGCTGCGCGCCGACGTCTGCAATGCCGTCGAAGAACTCGGCCAGCTGCTCGACCATACCGGCCCGGTGGCGGCCTCGGAGCGCAACGCGGCGCGTATTTTCAACAGCGATCACCTGTTTTTCGTCACCAACGGCACCTCAACCTCGAACAAGATCGTCTGGCATTCGACGGTGGCGCCCGGCGACGTGGTGATCGTCGACCGCAACTGCCACAAGTCCATCCTCCACGCCATCATGATGACCGGCGCGATCCCGGTGTTCCTGATGCCGACGCGCAACAACTACGGCATCATCGGCCCGATCCCGAAAGAGGAGTTCCGCTGGAAGAACATCCAGAAGAAGATCGCCGCCCATCCCTTCGCCAGCCAGGTCAAGGGCAAGCCGCGGGTGCTGACCATCACCCAGAGCACCTACGACGGCATCCTCTACAACGTCGAGGACATCAAGGAGGAACTCGACGGCAAGATCGACACCCTGCATTTCGACGAGGCCTGGCTGCCGCATGCCGCCTTCCACGATTTCTACGGCGACTACCACGCCATCGGCGCCGACCGGCCGCGCTGCAAGGAGTCCATGATCTTCTCGACGCAGTCCACCCACAAGCTGCTGGCCGGCCTTTCGCAGGCGTCGCAGATCCTGGTGCAGGACGCCGAGAACAACAAGCTCGACCGCGACGTGTTCAACGAGGCCTACCTGATGCACACCTCGACCTCGCCGCAGTATTCCATCATCGCCTCCTGCGACGTCGCCGCGGCAATGATGGAGGAGCCCGGCGGCAAGGCGCTGGTCGAGGAGTCGATCATGGAGGCGCTGGATTTCCGCCGCGCCATGCGCAAGGTGGACAAGGAATGGGGCGCCGACTGGTGGTTCCAGGTCTGGGGGCCGAAGGACCTGTCGGAAGAGGGCATCGAGGAGCGCGATGCCTGGATGCTCAAGGCCGGCGAAAAATGGCATGGTTTCGGCAAGCTGGCCAAGGGCTTCAACCTGCTCGACCCGATCAAGGCCACCATCATCACCCCGGGCCTCGACGTCGATGGCGACTTCTCCGACGAGTTCGGCATCCCGGCGGCCATCGTCACCAAGTACCTCGCCGAGCACGGCGTCATCGTCGAGAAGTGCGGCCTCTACAGCTTCTTCATCATGTTCACCATCGGCATCACCAAAGGCCGCTGGAACACGCTGGTCACTGCCCTGCAGCAGTTCAAGGACGATTACGACAAGAACCATCCGCTGTGGAAGGTGCTGCCCGAGTTCGTCGCCAAGCATCCGCGCTACGAGCGGGTCGGCCTCAAGGACTTGTGCACGCAGATCCACGAGGTGTACAAGGCGCGCGACATCGCCCGCCTGACGACCAGGATGTATCTGTCCGACATGGTGCCGGCGATGCGGCCGGCCGATGCCTTCGCCAAGATGGCGCACCGCGAGATCGACCGCGTGCCGATCGACGAACTGGAAGGCCGCGTCACCGCGGTGCTGCTGACGCCCTATCCGCCCGGCATTCCGCTGCTGATTCCCGGCGAGCAGTTCAATGCCACCATCGTCCGCTACCTGAAGTTCGCCCGCGAATTCAACGAGAAGTTTCCCGGCTTCGAGACCGACATCCACGGCTTGGTCAAGGACGGCAGCAACGGCGCGGTGCGCTATTACGTGGATTGCGTGGCGCAGTAGAAAAGTTATGTCTCCGGCGGAGCCGGAGACGGTATCCCTTGCGGACGGCGCTGGCGGTACGGCGCGAGCGGGACGGCCGCGTCCCGGCCCTGGTTCGCCGGCCTTCGGCGGAGGGCTCGCCAGAGTCTCGCCCGTTCGCGCGGCGCAAGGCCAATCAATTGGCCTTGCGAAACCCCGCGCTCACCCCTTGCTGCGGGGCCGCGCCAGGCCGCTGGCTGAACTAGCCGATGCCGATGAAGCCGGCATCGTCGTCGGACAACGCCAGCGGACGGCTCCTGGCACGGCTCCTCGCCGTGGCGGCTCTCAAGGCCCGGACCACGGCCATCCCGCCCGCGCCACCCGTCTATATGCTGGACGGGAAGTTGCCAGCGGCGTAGTCTGGTCAAGACACGGCGACTGAATCGCCGCTTCGCGCCGGGTCGGCCAAGCAAATTTGGGAGATACTAAATTTGATCAATTGCCAGACCGCGCGCGACACTTTCCGCTGAGCGACACATGAGGGGGCGACTTTGATGTTTTGTTTTCCGTCTTTTCGGCGGCCCACTTCTAGTTGGGCGACCTAAATCATGACTACTGTGCAGCTCACCAAATTCCAGATCGCTGAGCGACAACTTGCGGTCGCAATAGAGCTGTTCTGTGCGCACGATCCTCTCCCTGCCATCACTCTCGCTGGGGCGGCCGAGGAGATTCTGGGGAAACTGGTAAGTGACGGTGGCCGGCCAAGCGCGCTGTACGAGGAAGTGAAGGATCGCTGCGATCTGTATCAGACCGTATTTGGTCATGCTGGTGATCCCAAGGTCTTCGTGGATCTGATGAACAACCCAAGAAACGAGTTGAAGCACCGTATGTCCGGGGCCCCCGTGGAAGTCAACCTAGACGAAGAAGCTGTGAATCTGATTCAACGGGCAATCGATAACTTTCAGAAGTTGCAACCCGGACCAAACCCCTTGTTCAGACAATTTGAAGCTGCGGCGGCAGCTTGGTACCGTAAGTTCAGTGAGCAAGTCGCCCAACAACTCACTCCAGCTGACGGTCCTCGCGCTGCGCGCTCGGACCGCGTCTGATTGCGGGCGTTGGAGCTCATAAGTAAGCTCATAGGTTCAGCGATTGGAACTCTCATTGCCGTGTCATCAGCGCCGACTCTTGGCGCTTCGATGCATCCGGCCCGATCCGGGTGTAGGCTTTAGTTTCCCCGCCCCACGAGAGAAAGAGGCCAACCATGCCCACTGGAACCGTCACCCTGCACCGCGTCCTGCGCGCGCCGGCCGAGCGCATCTACCGCGCCTTCCTCGATGCCGACGCGATGGCCAAATGGTTGCCGCCGCACGGCTTCACCGGCAAGGTGCATCACCTCGATGCGCGCGTCGGTGGCAGCTACCGGATGTCCTTCACCAACTTCAGCACGGGCGACAGCCATGCCTTCGGCGGCCAGTACCTGGAGCTGGTGCCCTTCGAGCGCATCAGGCACAGCGACGGCTTCGACGATCCCGATCTGCCGGGCATGATGGTGACGACGATAGTCCTGCGCGCCGTATTCTGTGGCACGGAGGTGAGCATCGTGCAGGAGGGCATCCCCGAGGCGATCCCGACCGAGGCCTGCTACCTGGGCTGGCAGGAATCGCTGCTGCTGCTGGCCCAGCTCGTCGAGGCGGAGATTCCGGGCTAGGGGGTTGTGCCGATCGGCGGCGCGGGTGGCACAGGGGGCGACGTGCCCTTGGAAAGTCGGCGCTGACGGGACGGCGCTTCAGGTCCGCTCGTAGCTCACGAAGGCGTAGCCCAGCCCGGCGTCATCGGTGTGCGCATCGCGCGCCGTTTCGCGCCACTCGTTCGGATCGACGGCGGGGAAATGCGTGTCGCCGTCGAAGGCGGCGTCGATCTCGGTCAGTTGCAGGCGGTCGGCCAGCGGCAGCGCAGTCGTGTAAAGCTCGGCGCCGCCGATGACGAAGGCTTCGTCGCCTTGCGTCGCGGCGAGCGCGGCGGGCAGGGAGCCGACGACCACGGCGCCCTCGCTGCGGTAGTCGGCGTTGCGCGTAATGACGATGTTCTGCCGGCCGGGCAGGGGGCGGAATTTGTCCGGCAGCGATTCCCAGGTCTTGCGGCCCATGATCACGGTGTGCCCCATGGTCAGCGCCCTGAAGTGCTTGAGGTCGGCCGGCAGGTGCCAGGGCAGGCGGTTGTCGACGCCGATCACGCCGTTTCTGGCGACGGCGGCGATCACGGTGAGCATGGTTTTCGGCATGCCGACTCAGGCCAGGAGTTGCTGGTAAAGCGCGACATAGTGCCGGGCGGCATCCTGCCAGCTCGAGTCGCGCGCCATGCCGTGCTTTTGCAGGCGGCGCCAGCGCTCGGGGTCGTGCCATGCCGCGATCGCGCGCTGCACGGCCTCCAGCAGGGCGCCGCCGGTGGCCGGACCGAAGACGAAGCCATTGCCGTGCCGGACGTCGGCGGCGTCGATCACGGTATCCGCCAGCCCGCCGGTGGCGCGCACCACGGGCGGGGTGCCGTAGCGCAGGCTGTACATCTGGTTGAGGCCACAGGGTTCGAAGCGCGAAGGCATCAGGAAGATGTCGGCGCCGGCCTCGATGCGGTGGGCCAGGGTCTCGTTGAAGCCGAGGCTTACCGAGCAATGGCTGCGATACCGTTTCGCCTGTGCCGTCCAGGCGTGCTCCAGCGCATGGTCGCCGCTGCCGAGGATGACCAGTTGCGCCGGCAGCTTGAGTATCTGCGGCGCCACGTCGAGCAGCAGATCTAGCCCCTTCTGTTCGGTCAGGCGGCTGACCACCGCCAGCAGCGGCAGGTCCGCACGCTGTTCGAGGCCGAGTTGTGCCTGCAGTGCGGCCTTGTTTGCCGCCTTGCCTGCGAGGCGCCGCGCACTATAGGTTTTTTCGAGGTGGGGATCGGTGGCCGGATTCCAGAGTGCGGTGTCGATGCCGTTGAGGATGCCGGAGAGTTTTCCGCTGCGATGACGCAGCAGACCGGCCATGCCCATGCCTTCCTCGTCGGTCTGGATCTCGCGGGCATAGCTCGGGCTGACCGTAGTGATGGCGTCGGCATGCTGCAGGCCGGCCTTGAGGAAGGACAGGTAGCCGTAGTACTCGATGCCGTCGATGCTCCAGGCCGCGTCCGGCAGCCCCAGCTCGAACAGCGAGGCGTGGTCGAACAGGCCCTGGAAGGCCAGGTTGTGCACGGTGAACAGCGACTTGGCCTGGCCTCCCGGCAGGTAGCTGAGGTAGGCGGGCGCGAGTCCGGTTTGCCAGTCATGGCAGTGGACGATGTCGGGCTGCCAGTCGATCGTGCTGGACATCGAGCCGAGCCAGGCGGCGACCCGCGACAGCAGGCCGAAGCGCAGATGATTGTCGAGCCAGTCGCGGCCCTCGGGGCCGAGATAGGGATTGCCCGGGCGGTCGTAGTAATGCGGATAGTCGACCAGCAGCAGCGGCGTGCCGTCGGGAGCCGCGGCCTGCTTCAGGCCCGGCGATGGCAGCAGCCCGTTGAGCCAGCGCGGCCGGGCGATTTCCTCGGCGTCGGGAAAACTTTGCAGCAGCGCGGGGTAGGCCGGTACCAGCACGCGCACATCGTGTCCTTCCGCGCGCAGGGCAGCCGGCAGCGAGCCGGCCACGTCACCCAGGCCGCCGGTCTTCACCCAGGGGGCGATTTCCGAAGTGGCGAAAAGTATTTTCACTTGCAGTAGTCGATCAACCCCGCCGTCGAGCTGTCGAGGCCGTCGCTCGGCGCTTTGCCTTCGATGACGGGCAGCAAGTGGCTGGCCAGCTGCTTGCCGTACTCGACGCCCCACTGGTCGAAGGGGTTGATGTTCCAGATGATGCTCTGGACGAAGACCTTGTGCTCGTAGAGCGCCAGCAGCGCGCCGAGGTTGAAGGGATCGAGGCGCGGCAGCAGCAGCGTGGTCGATGGCTGGTTGCCGGGAAAGCTGCGGTAGGGCGCGAGCAAGGCGACTTGCTCGGAGGCCATGCCGCCCGCGGCGAGTTCGGCGATGGTTTCGGCCGGCGTCTTGCCGCGCATCAGCGCTTCGCTCTGGGCGAAGCAGTTCGCCAGCAGCTTGGTGTGGTGCCCGGGCAGGTCGAAATCGGGCTGCCGGCAGGCGATGAATTCGCAGGGGATCAGGCGTCCGCCCTGATGAATCAGCTGATAGAAGGCGTGCTGGCCGTTGGTGCCGGCCTCGCCCCAGAGGATGGGCGCGGTGGCGCATTGCACCGGCAAGCCCTGCCGGTCCGTCTGCTTGCCGTTGGATTCCATTTCGAGTTGCTGCAGGTAGCGCGGCAGCAGGCCCAGCGATTGGCTGTAGGGCAAGAGCGCCCGGTTGTCGGCGCCGAGGAAATTGCTGTTCCAGATTTCCAGCAGCGCCAGCAGGCCTGGCAGGTTCTCCGCGGGTGGCGCGGAAAAGAAGTGTTCGTCCATGGCATGGGCGCCGGCCAGCAACTGGCGGAAGTTGTCGAAGCCGACCGCCAGCACCAGCGGCAGGCCGATGGCCGACCACAGCGAGTAGCGGCCGCCGACCCAGTCCCAGAAGGCGAAGGCGTTGTCCGGGTCGATGCCGAAGCGGGCGACTTCTGCGAGGTTGGTCGACACCGCGACGAAGTGCCGGGCCACGGCGGCTTCGCCCAGCGCCTGCACCAGCCAGTGGCGGGCCGAAGCGGCGTTCTGCATGGTTTCCTGGGTGGTGAAGGTCTTGCTGGCAATGATGAACAGCGTGGTGCGCGGCTGCAGCGTGGCCAGCACCATGGCGAGATCGGCGCCATCGAGGTTGGCGACGTAATGCACCCTGATTTCCGGGTGGCGGAAGGCCGCCAGAGCCTGGGTGGCCATGCGCGGACCGAGGTCGGAGCCGCCGATGCCGATGTTGACGATGTCCGTGATCGGTTCGCCGGTGGCGCCGCGCCAGTGGCGGCCGTGGATCCCGGCGGCAAAACGCTGCATGCGGTCGAGTTCGCGATGCACGGCCGGCATGACGTCATGGCCGCCATGCAGTATCGGTCCTTTCGCTGCCGGATGGCGCAGCGCGATGTGCAGCGCGGCGCGGCCTTCGCTATGGTTGATCGCATCGCCTGCGCGCATGCGGAGCATCCAGCCGGGCACGTCGGCGGCGTGCCAGAGCCCCTGCAGCAGCGTCATGGTCTCCGCCGTCACGCGCTGCTTGGAATAGTCCAGCAGCCAGTCATTCCATGTGACGGAGAGTTTCGCAAAGCGTTGCGCGTCGGCGGCGAACAGGTCGCGCAGATGAACGCTGGCTGCCTTTGCCGCACTCTGCGTCAACGCATTCCAGGCAGTGCGGGTGGCGGGGGTCATGGCTGCGTGCTTAGCGGGAAACAGCTCGTTCGGAGCGACTCGTGATAGTCGAGCGAAGCGAGCCAATCAATAGCCTCCCCGCGAGGGGGCGAGGCGGGGTTTCGCACCGCATGCGGTGCGCCGCCGCAGCCGGCTGGCTGTGCAAAGCCAGCCGTGGGCCGCGTAGCGGATGGGAGGGGCGGGCCTTCAGTGCCTTTAGTTACGGCCGCTGCGCTTAACGCCGATGATGCCGGCGTTAGCCTCCACTGAAACTTCGTTTTCGCGTGTTTCATCATCGGCGGGTGAATCTCAGTGTCATATGTGCGTTAGAGCCAGAGCATCATGCCCATCTCCAGGGGATGGGTCAGCAGCCGGTGTGAAGGAAACGCCCTGATGCGATACTCCATCTTGCCGCACTGGTCGGGCGTCAGTTCACGCGAGAAAAGGTGCTCGCCTGTTTCCATGCGGTATTCATGCTGCAGTTTATAGCGCCGGGCGCGGGCTGTGGTCGGCTCGCCGGGCCGGGTGAATACCATTTCCACCGTCAGGTCGTCCGGCGTCAGGCCGTCGAGCTGCACGGCCACCTGAAAGTGCATGGTCTCGCCGTAACTGATGCGCGCTACGCCCTTGTCGATGCGGCGCAGCCCGATGCGCGGCCAGGCGGCGTGTATCCGCGCCTTCCAGTCTGCAACCTCGCGGGCGCCGGAAAAGCTCTCGGCAGAGTACTTGCGCCACTGCTCGGCCGCCGGCGAATAGAACTTTTCGGCATAGTCGGTCAGCATGCGCTGCATGTTGAAGCGCGGCATGATCGAGGCGATCGACTGTTTGGCCATCGCCACCCACTCCGGCGAATAGCCGAGCGAGGTGTTGCGGTAGTACATCGGGATGACACTGTCCTGGAGCAGTTCGTACAGGGTTCTGGCCTCGTCGGCGTCGCGCTGGGCGGGATCGAGGCCGCTGGCTGCCGGCTTGATCGCCCAGCCGTTCTTGCCGTCGTAACCTTCCCCCCACCAGCCGTCGAGTACCGACAGGTTGATGGCGCCATTGATCGCCGCCTTCATGCCCGAGGTACCCGATGCCTCCAGCGGATAGATCGGATTGTTGAGCCAGACATCGACCCCGGCCACCATACGCCGGGCCAGGTGCAGGTCGTAGCCTTCGACCAGCAGGATGCGACCTTCGAACTCGCGCTGGCGGGCGAGTTCGGCAATCTGGCGGATCAGCTGTCGTCCCGGTTCGTCGGCCGGGTGCGCCTTGCCGGCAAAAATGAACAGGACCGGGCGCTGCGCATCGGAAATGATCTCGCGCAGCCAGTCGAGATCGTTGAACAGCAGGGCCGCGCGCTTGTAGGTGGCGAAGCGCCGGGCGAAGCCGATGGTAAGCACCGTCGGGTTGGCCGGGTCGGCGCAGCGCAGAACGCGATCGAGGTGGGCCTCCGAGCCCTGGTTGCGCAAATGCTGCTGACGTACCCTGTTGCGCACCAGATGCAGCAATTGGGCCTTGAGCGACTGGCGGATGCTCCAGAAGATCTGGTCGGGAATGCGCTGTACGTTGTCCCAGCAGCTCTGGTCGGTGAGGCGGTGCTGCCAGCCAAGGCCGAGGTGGCGGTCGAAGGTTTCATACCAGTCGGTGGCGAGGAAGGTCGGCACATGCACCGCATTGGTGACGTAGTCCATCGGGTTCTCGGTCGCGGTAAGCTGTGGCCACATGTCGCTGCAAATGCGCGAGGAAACTTCGCCATGGATGCGCGAGACGCCATTGTGGAAGCGCGAACCGCGCAGGGCCAGCGCGGTCATGTTGAACTCGCCGCCGCTGCCGGTACCGACGCGGCCCATGCCGAGCAGGCCATCGCGGTCGAGGCCGGCCATTTTGCAGAACTCGTCGAAGTAATGCATGACCATGTCGTCGGCGAAATGGTCATGGCCGGCCGGCACCGGCGTGTGCGTGGTGAACACCGTGTTGGCGGCCGCGGCTTCAAGCGCGGCAGCGAAAGGCATGCTCAGGTCGGCGATCAGTCGGCGAATGCGCTCCAGCACCAGGAAGGCGGCATGGCCTTCGTTGATGTGCCAGACCGTCGGTTTGAGGCCCAGGGCCGCAAGCGCGCGCACGCCGCCGACACCCAGCAGGATTTCCTGCTCGATGCGGGTGCGCCGGTCGCCGCCATACAGTTGGTGGGCGATCTGCCGATCGGCTTCGCTGTTTTCTTCCAGTTCCGTGTCGAGCAGATAGAGGCTGTTGTTGCCGACGCGCGCGCGCCAGATCTTGGCCCATACCGTACGCCCCGGAAAATCGACGCCGACCCGCATTTCGCGGCCGTCCTTGTCCTGAACCGCTTCAATCGGCATGTCGTCGAAATCGTTGTCGCCGTAGTGCGCCGTCTGGTTGCCTTCGCGGTCGATGGTCTGGTGGAAATAGCCCTGCCGGTAAAGCAGGCCGACGGCAACGAAAGGCAGGCGCAAGTCCGAGGCGCCCTTGCAATGGTCGCCGGCGAGAATGCCCAGGCCCCCGGAGTAGATCGGCAGGCTTTCATGAAAACCGAACTCGGCGCAGAAGTAGGCGATCAGGTCGGTGGCCTGCAGCGGCGGCTTGCCCGGCAGTTGCAGCCTCGGTTCGGCATGATAGGAATCGAAGGCCGACAGCACGCGGTTCATCGTGCCGAGGAATACCGGGTCGTCGGCGGCATCGTTGATCCGCTTCTGATCCATGCGCTTGAGGAAGGCCTTCGGGCTGTGATGCACCGCACGCCACAGGCCGGCGCCAAGGCGCGCGAAGAGGGAACGCGTCGGCCGGTCCCAGCTGTACCACAGGTTGTTGGCGAGTTCGTTGAGGCGGACGAGCCGCGCCGGGATCTCGGGATTGACTTCGAGCTTGTAGCGGGTTCCGGGCATGACAGTTACACCTTCAGTTAGCAATGCGCTCATCAACTATCGAGCGCAGCGAGTCGATCAGTCGCCCCCGCCCCGGGGCGGGGGTTGGGGGGTGGGGGGTATTCTGCCCCGAAGGGATGCGCTTGCGCATCCCCCGCTCCGGGACGGGGGTTGGGGGGCGTCACTATTGCACTTTTTGCATTCTACGACGCCGGCATTACCCTGAGCGTGATGCGCTGCTCTGTACCGGATGCGGGCGACCAGGCCAGCGAAATGCAGACGGCCTGCATGATTTTTTCAAAACCGGCCTCGGACTGGGAGACGGTGCGATGCGGCCGCGCCTCGAGCCGGACCGGCAGGCTGGCCTCGATCAGCAATGAGCCGCGCAACTCGCTGTCGTCGAGCCTGATGCGGCTTACGGCGTCGAGCTGCAAGGTTTCGCCGAAGCCGCCGGGAACGCTGCCGTCGGCAAGCACGTAACGGCCGCCGAAGCCGTCGCAGCTCGGTAGCGCGAGATTGAGCTCGGTCTCGATCGTGGCCGGCGGCACGCTGCCGACACAGACGAAGGTCACGCTGAGGCTGTCGCCTTCGAGCCGATAGCTTTTTTCGATGCGCCAGCCCTCGCCTTGCGCGGCCCACATGTCGGCCTGGCTGGCGGCGCGGTAGTTGTCGAGCGTACGGAACAAGTCCCTGGCGTCGACCAGGCTGTCCACGAAGATGCCGCGCGGACGCTCGTCTGGATCGGCATCGCCGGGCAGGATGGTGTGCAGATAGGCGACGCGGTCGTGGGCCGAGGTGATGCCGGCGTCATCGGCCGCCGTGGTCGGGCCGGCCTCGCCGTAGCGGATCTTGGCATGGTAGGCCTCGGGGTAGGCGCGCAGCGTGTCGCCGAAGTTGTGCGCCAGGGCCAGGCTGGACAACTCCACCAGTGAGGCGTGGCCGTCGTCGCGCACGTAGGCATGGATCAGCGCGGTGCGCAAGGCGGTTTCGACATGGCCGTCATGGTCGAGATCGCCCTGCTGCTGGCGTGGCCAGGGGGCCAGGCGTTCCAGGGCCGCTTCGAGCTTGAGCAGGTTGTTCCAGATGGCGCGGCGCAGGTGAGGCAGGTAGAGTCCGCCGAACAGGCCATGCCAGTAGGCGTCGTTGGCCTGCGCCCGGTGCAGGTATTCCTGCAGTTCGGGACTGCGCTGTTCGGACGGCAGCGCGGCGAGGCGTCGCGAGGCGCCGAGCATGCGCTTGTGCATCCAGTTGGCCTCGGGATAGCGCGACATGAAGTTGCGCCAGATGCCGCCGCGCAGGAAGGGCTTGTGCGCCTCGAAGCGGCCGGCGGCTTTTTCCTGCTCGAGCAGGGCATGGTAGGTCGCGGCGCGCGGCGCCGGCAGGGTCCATTCGTTCATCTCGATGTAGGACGTGGTCGGCAGATAGACGATGCCGCGCGTCCTTTCGCGGGCATGGTAGTCGGCATAGGTCTCGGTGCGGATCAGGGGCGATGCCAGCACGCCCTCGACGAACTGCGTCAGCCAGCCTTTCTCGAAAACCCACTCGTAGGTTTCCGGCCAGATGCCGAATTTCTCGATGTCGTCGAAGTAGATTGCCGCGCGGCGGCCCTGGCGCGCCAGATCCTCAAGCCAGGCCACGGCCTCGCTCGCCGGCGAAAAGGGCAGGCGATAGCGCGCGGCTTCGGAAATCGGGAACAGGTCGAGGCGGCGGCCATCCTCGTCGGTGGAGAAGAAGCTGTCGAGGCGCGCCTGATCCTCGCCGGCGCAGAGGAAGTGGTAATCGTCCACCGCCACGTAGCGGATGCCGGTGGCGACCAGCGAAGTCACCACCGAGGATTCCCAGACCCGTTCGGTGAGCCAGGCGCCGGAGGGTCGCATGCCGAAGCGGCGCTCGATCTTGTCGGAGAGCGTGGCGATCTGCGTCACCCGGTCGCGATGCGGGATCGCCGCCAGCACCGGTTCGCAGTCGCCGGAGCCGAACCATTCGACCTGGCCGCGGCGGGTCATCGCGGCGAGGCGCGCCATGTCTTGCGGGAAGCGCTCGAACAGCACGTCCAGCAGCCAGCCGGAAAAATGCACGCTGAAGCGGAATTGCGGATAGCGCTCCATGACGCGCAGGAACATGCCGTAGCTGCGGACATGGGCGTCGTCGATGACCGCGGGGAAATTGCCGACGGGCTGGTGGGCGTGAACCCCGAACAGAAGACTGATGGGCATGGATGGATTCAGCTTTGGGAAACGGTGACGCGACGCATGGACCCGCCTTCTGCGGTGGCCGATCCGGCGCAAATGGGGGTGTCGAGATGGGCGGGCGGCTCCAGCTGCAGCAACTCGTAGAGCCGCGCCAGATTGCGCCGGTAGAGGCTGTCGAAGCTGGCGACGGCGGCCGACGGGTTGTAGTCGCCGAACCACCAGAACCAGTCGGAGCTTTCGCAGATCGCCAGCTGTGCGTTGACTGCGGCGACCTGCGCGCTGTCGAGGCGGCCGCTGGCGAGCACCCGGTCGCAACTCTGCTTGGCTTCGCAGAGCAAATCCCAGCCGCGGTTTTTTGCGCTGTCGCCGATCCAGGTCGACAGCGTGCCGTAGACCCAGCTGCCCGCGGTCAGCCGCGGCAGGACGGTAGCGGCGGGAGGACTGGGTCGCGCCAGCAGTTCGGCGTAGGTCGTGGTGCGGATGCGCGGATGGTCGGCAAGCAGGCCATAGAGGTCTTCGAAAAAGTAGTAGCCGTTGTAGGGATAGTGCTCCCAGGCGTTCTCGCCGTCGAGGATGATGCTGACCACCGGCGTTTCGTTTTCGGCCGCCGCGTCGAGGATGGCCTCCAGTTGCAGGACCAGGTGCTGGGCAGCATCGCGCCCGTGCCATTTGGCATAGTCGAAGCCGATCAGGTCGGAGAGTCGTTCGTCGCGGAAGAACAGCGCCAGGCCCGGGGCCTTCTCCAGCTTCCAGGGATGGTAGGCGGCATGCGGGTCGCTGATCTTGCTTGCGGCAAGACTGTTTCTCAGCACGCCTTCGCCACTGGCGATCCAGCGGCAGTCGGCGGCGGCCAGATACTTGACGAAGTCCTCGGAGACCGCTCCTTCAGCCGGCCACATGCCGACCGGCGGCGCACCGAAACGCCGGGCATGGCTGATCCTTGCGGCATCGATATGGGCAATGACACGGCTGCGCCCGCCTGGATAGGTGGCGGTGAAGGGCAGCGGCGCGTCGGGCAGGCTTTCACGCGCAGCGCGGAAGTCGAGCAGCAGCGGCGCCAGCGGATGCGTCTGCGGTGTAGACGAGATTTCGACCTGGCCGCGTGCGGCGAGTGCCCGCCAGCGTGGAATCAGTCCTCCGATCAGCTCGCCGATGCTCGCCAGCAGGTGCTGGCGGTCCTGCGCGTCATAGCCTTCGCCCTGACTCATCAGCGTCGCCAGCAAGGGATTGCGACGCCGCTCGGATTCGCCGGTCCAGGCCAGGTGGTACCAGGTCACGAGATCGGAGAAATAGGCGCCGGAGAGATAGCGGTAAGCCGTTTCACTTTTATGGTCGAGCAGCAGGTAAATGTCGTGCAGGCGCTGGTATTGCGGGAAAGGCGCCAGCATGGTGCTGTGGTTGCTGCGGAAGCAGGTCGCCAGCAGCAGGCTCCGCTCCGCTTCGCTGATGCGCTCGAGGTCGGGTGTCGCCAACATGCGCAACAGCGGATCGCGAAACCGCCCGCTGGTGAACTGCTGCGCGTAGTCCTCGATCTGATCGAGCAGAACCGGCACGAAATTCACCACGCAGCGGATTTGCGGATGGCGTTCGAGATGCGCCGCCATGTCGACATAATCCTTCATGGCATGCAGATAGACCCAGGGCAGGACGAACTCGCCCGCCGCCGTCCCGCCAGCGCCGACTTCCGCTCCCGTGCCGGCCGCGCCATGGTCGCGATAGTCCGGCTGGTGCATGTGCCAGAGGAAGACCAGGTCGAGGGTTTTCATGATCAGGCCAGCACCCGGCTGCCGAGGGAACCGTTCATGATGTCGAGCGCAGCGGGCAAATTAATAGCCTCCCCCGGGAGGGGGCGGGCCCATTTGCCAGCCTTGGGCATTACGACGTCAAGGCGCTTCATTATGTGGCGTGGTTCATCAAAGATATGAGCGCTGGGTCAGCGAATATGGTGGGCCTGTTGTCCGAGCATCTCCGGCGTCACGAGGGTGATGCCGTTTTCGCTGACATGGAAGCGCTTGCGGTCGGCCTCGATGTCGTAGCCGATGGTCAGGCCTTCAGGCACGCGGCAATGCTTGTCCATCACAACGCGGCGCAGCTTCGCGCGGCGGCCGATGTCCACGTCGGGCAGGATCACCGAGTCCTCGATCTCGGCGTAGCTGTGCACATGCACGCGCGAGAACAGCAGCGAGTGGCGCACCAGGGCGCCGCTGATGATGTCGCCGCCGGAGACCAGCGAATCGACGGCCATGCCGCGGCGTCCGTCATCGTCGAAGACGAACTTGGCCGGCGGCAGCTGTTCCTGATGCGTCCAGATCGGCCACTCATCGTCATACAGGTTGAGCTCAGGCGTGACCTTGGTCAGTTCCATGTTGGCCTCCCAGTAGGCGTCGATGGTCCCGGCATCGCGCCAGTAGGGAACGCCGGTTTCGTCCATGCCGACACAGGAATTGGCGAAGTTGTGGGCGAACACCCGGTAGCGGTCGACACAATGCGGAATCAGGTCCTTGCCGAAGTCGTGCGACGAATGCAGGTCGTCGTGGTCGCGGATCAGCTGCTCATAGAGAAAGTCCGCATTGAAAACGTATACGCCCATGCTGGCCAGGGCGCGATCGGGGCGGCCGGGTATCGGCGGCGGGTCTTTCGGCTTCTCGACGAACGCCACTACCCGTTGTTGGTCGTCGACGTGCATGACGCCGAATTCGCTGGCTTCCTGGCGGGGGACATCGATGCAGGCGACGCTGAAATCGGCCTGCCGCTCGGCGTGCTCGGCCAGCATGCGCGCGTAGTTCATCTTGTAGACATGGTCGCCGGACAGCACCAGCACGAACTTGGGCCGGTTGCGCCGGATCAGGTCGAGATTCTGGAATACGGCGTCGGCCGTTCCGCGGTACCAGTGTTCGCTGACCTGCTGCTGGGCCGGCAGGATGTCAATGAATTCGTGAAAGCGGCCGTCGAGAAAGCTCCAGCCGCGCTGCAGGTGCTGGATCAGGCTTTGCGCCTTGTACTGGGTGGCGACGCCGATGCGGCGGATGCCGGAGTTCACGCAATTCGACAGCGTAAAGTCGACGATGCGGAACTTGCCGCCAAAAGGGACCGCAGGCTTGGAACGCCAGTCGGTAAGCTGCATCAGGCGGCTGCCGCGGCCGCCGGCCAGGATGATGCCAAAGGTGTTGCGTGTGATGTCACTGTATCTCACGACTCTCTTCCCTCCCGGCCGGTCTTTTGCCACCTTGTCCTAGAATTGAAGACAGGGTGAATTCTCCATTGCGGCTACAATCGATACGATAGCAAAAACTGATCCGAGTATATAACCATGCCCGTTCCTGCCTGCGCCGCTTTGCTCGAGGCGCGCGAACATGATCCATTTGCCGTATTGGGTCTCCATGCCGAAGGTGCCGGCTGGCGTCTTCGGGCATTCCGCCCGCAGGCAAAATCGGTTGCGGTGGAACTGGCCGACGGCGAATGGGCGCCGCTGAAACGCCGCGGCGTTTCCGATCTCTTTGAGTGGCATGGCGCCGCCCCGCCATCCCGGCCCTGGCGTCTCGATGTCGACGGCGTCAGGCGCTACGATGCGTATGCCTTTACGCCGCAGCCGCCGGCGGACGATCTGTTCCTCTTCAACGCCGGACGTTTGCGCCAGGCCTGGCGCACATTCGGTGCCGTACCGCAGACCCGCGAAGGCATTGCCGGCATCTGCTTCCGGGTCTGGGCGCCGAATGCCGAACGCGTTTCGGTCGTGGGCGGATTCAACGGCTGGGACGGCCGCGTGCATCCGATGGCGACCCTCGGCGGTTCGGGCGTTTGGGAGCTGTTCGTTCCCGAGTTGGCGGCAGGCGCGCTGTATCGCTTCGAATTGCGCCTGCGCGGCAGCGGCACGGTGCGTCTCAAGTCCGACCCCTATGCGCGCGCCTTCGAGCGGCGTCCGGCCTCGGCTTGCTGCGTGACGCCCGAGGCGGCGCACATCTGGAATGACGGCGCCTGGATGCAGGCGAGAGCCCGCAGTGGCCAAACCGGCGACTGGCTGTCGGCGCCGATGAGCGTGTACGAAATGCATCTGGGCAGCTGGATGCGCCATCCGGATCGCAGCTTCTACAGCTACCGCGAGCTGGCGGAACGGCTGGTGCCCTATCTCGTCGACCTGGGCTACACCCATGTCGAATTCATGCCGGTGATGGAGCATCCGCTCGACGAATCCTGGGGCTATCAATGCACCGGCTTCTTCGCGCCGAGCTCGCGCTTCGGCAGCGCCGACGACCTGCGCTTCCTGGTCGACAGGCTGCACCAGGCCGGCATCGGCGTCATCCTCGACTGGGTGCCGGGCCACTTTCCGGCCGACGACTGGGCTCTGGCCCATTACGATGGTACGGCGCTCTACGAGCATGAAGACCCGAAGCAGAAAATGCATCCCGACTGGGGCACGCATGTCTTCAACTACGGGCGCAACGAAGTCAGAAGCTTCCTGTTGTCCTCGGCCGCCTACTGGCTGTCCGAATTCCATGTCGATGCGCTGCGCGTCGACGCCGTGGCCTCGATGATCTACCTCGACTACTCCCGCCGTGCCGGCGAGTGGACGCCGAACGTTCATGGCGGACGCGAAAATCTAGAAGCCATCGCCTTCCTGCGCGAAATGAACGAAATGGTGCATGCCGATTATCCCGGTGCGCTGACCATTGCCGAGGAATCGACGGCCTGGCCGATGGTGTCGCGGCCGACCTGGCTCGGCGGCCTCGGCTTTTCGATGAAATGGAACATGGGCTGGATGAACGACACGCTGGACTACATGCAGAATGATCCGGTGTATCGGCGCTACCACCATGAGCGGCTGACCTTCGGCCAGCTCTATGCCTACAGCGAGAATTTCGTCCTGCCGCTGTCGCACGACGAGGTGGTGCACGGCAAGAGTTCCCTGCTGGGCAAGATGCCTGGCGACGAATGGCAGCGCTTCGCCAACCTGCGCCTGCTGCTGGCCTACCAGATGATGGCGCCGGGCAAGAAGCTGCAGTTCATGGGCGGGGAGTTGGGGCAGCCGTGGGAATGGCGGGCCGGCGAAGAACTGCCCTGGCACCTGCTGCAGTACCCCTTGCATGCCGGCGTCAGGAATCTGGTGCGTGAGCTCAATCGGCTGTATGTGAGCGAAGCGGCCTTGCATGAACTTGATTTCTCCCCTGCGGGTTTTCAGTGGATCGACTGCCACGATGCCGACCAGTCGGTGGTGAGCTGGCTGCGTCGCGGACGCGACGGGCGCCATGTCGTCGTCGTGTTGAATTTCACCCCCGTGCCGCGCCAGGACTATCGCCTCGGCGTGCCGCTGGCGCAGGACTATGTGGAACGGATCAACACCGATTCGGCGCACTACGGTGGCAGCGACCTCGGTAACGGCGGCCGCGTTGCAGCCCAGGCAAAAGCCTGGATGGGCTTCCCTGCCTCGGTATCGCTGACCCTGCCGCCGCTTGCTGCGCTGGTCTTGCTGCCGGCCTGATCGCGGCCCGACTTAACCGCCGAGAAGACCTGCAGCCAGCAAACGGTCAATTTCGGCTTCGGCCTGTACCCAGTCCTCAAGAGGGTTTCCCGGAGCAAAGCCGCGCCTCTCGGCAATGTAATAGGCGGCCATCTCGATGTAATTCCTGCGCTGTTCCGCCGGCACCGTTGTGGGCTCTTTCACGCGCGAACGCGTTGTTTTGGCCGGAGCAGTTTTTGGTGCGGCTTTTGGTGCGGCTTTTGGTGCGGCTTTCGGCCTCGCTTGCGCCTTCGACACCGGTTCCGGCTTCGCCGGCCCTTTTGCCTTGGTCGCGGTCCTGGCCTTGGCGGTGCCTGTCACGTCTGGCGGTGCCACAGCTTTTCCGGGTGACGTCTTTTTGACGCTCTTTGCAGTTGCCATCGCAGTCTCCTCCTTTTGCTGGAAATGCCGCTACATTATCGTGCGCTCACTGCGTTACAGGATGTTGACCGGCATCAAGAGTCAGCATCGGACAAGGTTCAGTGCTCCGTGCAGTCCCAGCAGCGGATCGGTGGCAACGTGGATCGGCATGCGCGCCGCGATCGCGGCATGTTCGGCCTTGGCATTGAAAGCGGCCAGAAAGCCGCCTTGTTGCAGCAGCGGCAGCAGCCTGGCGGCGATGCCGCCGGCGAGGAAGACACCGCCGCGCGCCAGGCAGGCCAGCGCCATGTCGCCGGCAAAGGCGCCATAGGCGGCGAGAAACAGGTCCAGCGAGGGCCGTTCCGCGCTGTCGGCGCTGACCGATACGCCGCCGCTGGTGATCTGTTCCGGGCTCAGCGCGACGCCGGCAAGAAATTCGTGGATGGCACTCAATCCCGGTCCCGATACCACCCGTTCCCAGGTAACCCGGCCATGACGGGCCCGGAGAAAATTCCACAGCGCGACCTGCTGCGCATCTGCCGGCGCGAAGGCGGCGTGGCCGCCTTCACCGGCCACGATGCGCCAGCTTCCGTTTTCGGGCAGGACGATGGCCATGCCGAGGCCGGTGCCGGCACCGACGACGAGGCAGGGCGCCGCGGCAAGCGTTTCGCCCTGCTGCAGGGTGAACCGTTGGAACGGCGACGACGTGACGGCGCCCATGGCGGCGGCCGCGAAGTCATTCACCAGGCGCAGGGCCGGCAGCCCGAAGCGGTGCGACAGCGCGGCGCTGTCGATGATCCAGGGCAGGTTGGTCAGCGTCGCCGAGCGGCCATCGTCGGCAATCGGGCCGGCCAGGGCGAGGCAGCCGCCGCTGATCTGCCCGGGATCGGTTTGCGTGTCGGTGAAGAAGGCGGCAAGTACGCCTTCGAAATCCTGAAAGTCGGCGTTGGCATAACGGCGATCGATCAACAGTTCGCCCTCCTGGGCCAGACCCAGCAGCGTCTTTGTCCCGCCGATGTCTGCACCGAGTAGAAATGGCTTTCCCCCCGGCCCCCTTCCCCGGGAAGGGGGTGACGGCGGTTCGTCGGCTTTGCCGCCTCCGGGATTGGATGGCCCCGCCTTGGGACGGCCCGGCGGCGGGACGTTCACACCGCCACCGGTGCGGCGATGTGCGGATGCGGGTCGTAGCCTTGCAGGGTGAAGTCCTCGTAGTGGAAACCGAAGATGTCTTTCACCGCCGGGTTCAGCAGCATCGTCGGCGGTTGGCGCGGCTCGCGGGAGAGTTGCAGGCGCGCCTGTTCCATGTGGTTCGAGTAGAGGTGGCAGTCGCCGCCGGTCCAGACGAAATCGCCGGGCGCGAACTCGCAGACCTGCGCCACCATCAGCGTGAGGAGCGCATAGGACGCGATGTTGAAGGGTACGCCGAGGAATATGTCGGCGCTGCGCTGGTAGAGTTGGCAGGACAGCCTGCTGCGGGAGTCGGCCGCGCCGGATGGCGCGGGTGCGACATAGAACTGGAACAGGGCGTGGCAGGGCGGCAGCTTCATCCGCGGAATGTCGGCCGGGTTCCAGGCCGAGACAATGTGCCGGCGCGAATCCGGGTTCTTCTTCAAGCCATCGATCAACTGCGCGACCTGATCGATCTCCCGGCCATCGCCGGTCGGCCAGTGCCGCCACTGGTGGCCATATACCGGACCGAGGTCACCCCTGGTATCGGCCCAGTCGTCCCAGATCGAAACGCCGTTTTCCTTCAGGTAGCGGATGTTGGTGTCACCCTGGAGAAACCACAAGAGTTCGTGGATGATCGAGCGCAGGTGCAGCTTCTTGGTGGTGAGGAGGGGGAAGCCGTCGGCCAGATCGAAGCGCATCTGCCAGCCGAACACCGAGCGGGTACCCGTGCCGGTACGGTCGGACTTTTCCTGTCCGTGCTCGAGGACATGGTGCATCAGGTCGAGGTAGGGGCGCATGGAAGGTGGCGATGGGGCATATAATCGGCAGCCCATTTTAGAGTCAATTTCGACAGGAATCATGCCTCGCGTTGAGCCCAGGATAGTCGTCTGCGGAGTTGCAGCGGTGCATTGGGTGCTGTCGCATCCGACGTCACGGGATTCGGCGTCCGTCGGGAATTATTCTTTTTGACAAAATGCCTGGCTCAGGAATGACAGCGCCGTCGCGACGAGCTATGCTAGGCATCAAACATTGACTTATCGATAAAGCCCCATGCTCGGACTCTTTTCCAACAAGGCTGCCCATCCGCTGGCCGACGCACGTGAGGCCAAGCGCATCCTGGCGGAGATCGCCAACCGCGAACCCTTGGGCGCGGTGGAGGATGCCGGGGCATGGCTGGAGTCGCTGGCCGGCGATGACAGTTTCAAGCTGGCGCAACGCCTCGACCTGATATTCAGACTCGACGAAGCTGTGGTGGCCCAGGCGCGTCGCCTCGGCCGCGATTACCCCGCCCTGGTCGATGCAAGCCGTGCCCAGGAAGCGCGGCACTGGCAAGCCGGTCACACCCACTGGCAGCAGCTTGCCGACGCCTATCTCGATTGCATGGCCCGCTACAGTGCGGCGGCGAAGGAAGGCGAAGCCATCCGGGGCCAGTTGCCGCTGCTTTATGGTCGTCTGATCAGTGCGCTGGCGGCCCAGCTGAAGTGGGAGCAGTTTCGCTATGGGCCGGTCGAGCGCGAGTACTGGAAGACTCTCGGCGGCATTTACCTGGCTGCAGTCGATGCCAAGGCCGCACAGAAACCCTTGCAGCTCTATGCCGGCAGTGTCGAGACCACGGTCGAGGCGGAATACCTCAAGGTGCTGGTTTTTCATGCGGCATCGATGGACAACCTGAAACCGCTGGGGATAGAGGTTGCCGAGCGCTTCATTGCCTACTTCCTGCCCTTCTTTTCGCTGATCCGGGAACTCAGGCCGGAGAACGTGTATTGGGTGGATGTCGCCAAGCCGCTGCCGCCGACGCGGCTTGCCAAAGTCCCCGAGATCACGCCGACCCTGCGTTTTTTCAATGGCACGCGGGCGGTAGAGGCCGTGGCGAAGACCATCGAACAGATTCGTGGAGAGGGTCGTGTGCCACCGGGCATCAATCTCGGCGCGCAATATCCGGTAGATACGGTGATTCCGGTTCTGGAACACCTGGCGATGTGCTGGGCACCCAAACCGCCGATGCGCAGCGATGCCCGGCGCCGGATCCATGCGCCGCTGCGGGTGGTGCATGGGCTGGCAAGCGTGCATCACAGGCTTTCCGGGCGCGGCAATGGCACCGAGACTGTCGAATCCTGGGTGATCGACGATGTCAGCCTGGGCGGTCTCGGCGCGCAAGCGACCATTTCGAACCCCGACTGGATCCGCATCGGTGGCCTGATCGGCGTCCAACCGGATGGTGGCGAGAACTGGCTGATCGGTATTGTCCGCCGCTACGTTCGCACCGGGCAGAAACAGGCCTCGGTTGGCATCCAGACCCTGTCGAAAACCCCGCGCGCCGTTTTTGCCGATGCCGGCGGCTTGCACACCGAGGCGCTGCTGCTCGATGTTCCGGAAGTGGGCGAGTACGCCCGCATGGCGCTGCCGGCCAATGCGCTTGAAGACAAGGTGGCGCTGGTGTTCTCCGTCAATGACAAGAATGCCCGCCTGCACCCGCGGGAAACGCTGGTGACGGGGCCCGATTTCGTCATCGCGAATTTCTTCGTACAGTCCTACAGCTGAGCGCCGTCAGGGCATGCCGCGGCGGTTCGCGGGATTGTGGCTCGCAGCGGGACCTGTTTCGACACGCGCAAACTGGCATCGAGGGATGCGGTTTGTCTGTAGAAGTGCGGAGTTGACCTGACTGTTACCCGTTTAGGGTGCGCCGATTGTCGGATCAAGCCTGAACTTAGGCATCGAGGCTGTTTGCGAAGCCGCGACCAACTCAGAACGTGACTTCCATTTGCTCTCTGGCCAAAATGCTAGCGGGAAAGCGGGCCTGGCACTGTTGTTCGACGTCGCGCAAAAACGCATCGTCATGGTCGGGATCGTGATGCGTGATGATGAGCTGCTTGACTCCGGCTTGCTCGGCCACTTCTACCGCCTGCACCCAGCTGCTGTGGCCCCAGCCGCGAAAGCGCGGCAGTTCTTCGGGGGTATATTGCCCCTCATGGATCAGCACGTCGGCGTCGCGCGCCAGCTCGACGATGCGCGGGTCGATGCTCTCGCCGTGTTCGATATCCGTGCAATACACCAGCACCTTGCCTTCACTGTCCTGGAAGCGATAGCTGTAGGCGCTGCCGGGATGCCTGTGCTTCACTACCCTGACGGAAGTCTTGTCAACGTCCAGATGATCGTCGGCAGTCTGAAAGAACTCGAGCTTTGCCCCCATGCCGTCGAGACTGACCGGGAAGTACTCTTCCTGCATCTGGGTTTCAAAAATGCTTCGCAGATCCAGGCCGCCGCGCTCGCGGCCGATGGCACTGATGGTGAAGGTGCGGCGCGGATCATAGGCCGGCTTGAAAAAAGGCAGGCCCTGGATATGATCCCAGTGAAAATGCGAGAAGGCCAGGAAGCAGGGGCGATCGATTCCCAAATGCGGGTCGTGCTCCATTTCCTTGCCCAGTTCGCGGATTCCGGTACCGGCATCCAGAATCACTGTGCGCCGGAGGCCTTCCACAAGTACGCAGGTGGTATTGCCGCCGAATTCCTGATACTGCTGGCCGAATACCGAAATGGAACCTCTTACGCCGAAAAATTTTATGCGCGCCATGCTGGCTCTCCTCGCCTTATGCGGATCATCGTCGTGCCTCTGTTACGCGTTGTGAATCGCCTGTCCGATGCAAGCCGTCATGGGCGGGTGGGCCAATAATTTCCGCGCCGGGTTCCGGATAGATTCTCCATCAGGTCATTTTGCCGGGCGGATTGCCGATTTCGGCCGGAAGGCCTTGACCACTGCCTCGCGGGTTTCGACATAAGGCCCGCCGATCAGGTCGAGGCAGTAGGGCACCGCAGCGAAAATGCCCGGCACGCGCTGCTTGCCGTCGGCATCCTTGACACCTTCCAGGGTTTCCTTGATCGACTTCGGCTGTCCCGGCAGATTGAGGATCAGAGACTTTCCCCGGATCACGCCGACCTGGCGCGACAGGATCGCGGTGGGCACGAAGGCCAGCGAAATCTGCCGCATTTGCTCGCCGAAGCCGGGCATGACTTTGTGCGCCACGGCCAGCGTGGCTTCCGGCGTCACGTCGCGCAGAGCGGGGCCGGTGCCGCCGGTGGTCAGCACCAGGTGGCAGCCGGCGCCGTCGCAGAGTTCGATCAGGGTTTGCTCGATCTTCGCCTGCTCGTCGGGAATCAGGCGGGTCTCCATGCGCCAGGGCGAACTCAGCGCCTGGCCGAACCATTCCTGCAGCGCCGGGATACCCTTGTCTTCGTAGATGCCGCTGGAAGCACGGTCGGAAATCGAGACCAGGCCGATTACAAGTTCATCGTTCATGGCGCCTCCGCAGGGCCGTCCCCGCTGGCGCGGGGCAAGAATGAACACCCTCTCCCATCCTCCCCCGCCGAGCGGGGAAGGGGGCGGTGAATGGGGATGAGGTCATATTATGTCCTTGAGTCGGTTATAGAGTTGGCCGAGGTATTCGTTCAGTGCCTGGCGGCTTCGATTCAATCCGCCGGGCAGGAGGTTTTCGATCAGCGACGGCGAGCCGGTGCTGAAAGCCGTCGGCGCCGGCGTCACTTCGAGTCCCTGCTTCTCGAACAGGGCAATCGCCCGCGGCAGGTGCCAGCCGTGGCTGACCAGGGCGATGCGGGTCACACCCGCCGCTTTCAGCATCGCCGCGGACAGGCTGGCATTCTCGGCGGTGTCGCGCGCGGCGGTTTCTGCCCAGCGTACCTTCATGCCGAAATCCTTCTCCAGCGCCTCGCGCATCGACTCGGCCTCGGCCCGGCCGCCGAAGGGTGCGCCACCGGTGACCAGCAAGGGCAGGCGGGATTCGCGCGCCAGGCGCGCAGCGTAACGCAGGCGTTCCAGCGTGTAATGGCTCACCGTGTCGCCGCCGTATTCCGGCGCGGCGTAATAGGAACCGGCGCCCAGAATGACAATGGCCTGGACGCGCTGCAACTGGGCAGGGGTGATGGGCGGCTGGTTTTCCAGCCGCGCCATCAGCGCATTGCCGACGACCGGCAGGGCGAGCAGCAGCAGGCCGAGCAGCGACAGCGTTGCCAGTGCTGCGCCGCCGTATTGCCAGCGCCGACTTCTGCAGGAACGCGAAAGCCATAAGCCAAACAAGGCCAGCAGTACCGGTCCGGTGGGCGGCAGGATCAGTGCAGCGAGGATTTTCTTCAGCAGGAACATGGGTCAAGAGCGGGGCTGATCGCGTATCATCAACGCTGTTCGGATCGCCATTATCGACGTATTTGCCATGACGGATCGCCAATTCGGAATCGAAACGCTCTGCCTGCATGCCGGCGCCCAGCCGGACGCGGCGACCGGCGCGCGCGCGCTGCCGATCCACCAGACCAGTTCCTTCGTCTTCGATTCGGCGGAACATGCGGCCAGCCTGTTCAACCTGCAGACTTTCGGCAACGTCTATTCGCGCATCGGCAACCCCACGGTCGCCGCCTTCGAGGAGCGCATGGCCGCACTGGAAGGTGGTCGCGCCGCCGTGGCCGCCGCCACCGGCCTTGCGGCGCAGATCGTCGCGCTGCTGACCCTGTGCCAGGCCGGCGACCGCATCGTCGCGGCGCGTTCGCTCTACGGCGGTACGTTTTCCCAGCTCGACGTCAGCCTGCGCAAGCTCGGCATCGAAACCGTGTTCGTCGATTCCGACGATCCGGAGAATTTCCGCGCCGCCCTGTCGGACAACACGCGCTGCATCTTCGCCGAGACCGTCGCCAATCCGCGCCTCAACGTGCTCGACATTGCCGCCGTGGCAGAGATCGCCCACGGTCATCGCGTGCCGCTGATCATCGACAATACCGTGCCGTCGCCCTATCTGTGCCGCCCCTTCGAGCATGGCGCCGACATCGTGGTGCACTCGGCCACCAAGTTCCTCGGCGGCCACGGCACCACGCTCGGCGGCGTGGTGATCGAGTCGGGCAAGTTCGACTGGGGCAACGGCAAGTTCCCCGGCATGACCGAGCCGTCGGCGGGCTATCACGGCGTCAAGTTCTACGAAACCTTCGGCGATTTCGGCTTCACCATGAAGGCGCGCATGGAAACCCTGCGTACCTTCGGCCCGGCGCTGTCGCCGTTTTCCGCCTGGCAATTGATGCAGGGTATCGAAACGCTGCCGCTGCGCATGGACAGGCACTGCGAGAACGCCCTGGCCGTGGCACAGCATCTTGAAAGCCATCCGCGCGTGGCCTGGGTCAATTACCCCGGCCTGCCGGGCAGTCCGGGCCATGTTTTGGCGCAGCGCTATCTTGGGGCCAAAGGTCGTCCCGGCGCGGGAGCGATCCTGAGCTTCGGCGTGAATGGTGGCAAAGGCGGCGGTCAGGTCGCAGGCGAGCGCTTCATCGATGCACTGCAGTTCTGCTCGCACCTGGCCAACATCGGCGACGCCAAGACCCTGGTGATCCATCCGGCATCGACCACGCACCGCCAGTTGAGCGAGGCCGACCAGCGTGCCTCGGGCGTGACGCCAGACATGGTGCGCCTGTCGGTCGGGCTGGAAACGCTGGACGACATACTCTGGGACATCGACCAGGCCCTGGAGCGCTCAGCCTGAGGGCTCGCGCTGCCGGCCACCACCTTTGAAAGGGACGCACGCCATGAGCCGCAAGATCATTTCCACAGCTGCCGCGCCGGCCGCCATCGGCACCTATTCGCAGGCCGTGCAGGTCGCCAACACCGTCTACATGTCGGGCCAGATCGGCCTCGATCCGGTCAGCATGCAGATGGTCGATGGCATCGATGCGCAAATCGTGCGCGTCTTCGAGAACCTCAAGGCCGTGGCTGCTGCGGCCGGAGCAACGCTGAACGACGCGGTGAAGCTCAACATCTACCTCACCGACCTGGCCAACTTCGCCAAGGTCAATGAAACCATGGCGAAGTATTTCAGCGAGCCTTTTCCGGCGCGCGCCGCGGTCGGCGTCAAGGAGTTGCCGCGCGGCGCACTGGTCGAGGCCGACGCCGTTCTGGTCCTTGGCTGACAAGAAGAAGCCGCAGCAGGGCAACACGCTCGCGGCCCGTCTGGCCAGGCTCGGCCTGAAGAGCGACAGCGACTTCGTCCTGCACCTGCCGCTGCGCTACGAAGACGAGACGCGCATCACGGCCCTGTGCGATGCACGGCCCGGCGTCGCCGCGCAGTTCGAGGTCGAGGTGGTGGCCAGCGAGATCGCCTACCGCCCGCGCCGCCAGTTGCTGGCCCGGGTCAGGGACGCCAGCGGCGTTCTTTCGCTGCGCTTCCTGAACTTCTATCCCAGCCAGCAGAAAGTCCTGCAAACCGGCGCGCGCCTGCGCGTCTTCGGTGAGGTGCACGAGGGCTACCTCGGTCCCGAGATCATCCATCCGCGCTTCCATGTCGTGGCGGCTGGCGAATCCCTGCCCGAGGGCCTGACGCCGGTGTATCCGACCACGGCAGGCCTGGGCCAGGCGACGCTGCGCCGGCTGATCGAGAAGGCACTGGCGCGCATCGATTTCACCGATACGCTGCCAGCGGAACTGTTGCAGCGCCTGGCGCTGCCCGGCTTCGCCGCTGCCATACGCTTCCTGCATACACCGCCACCCGACATGGCGCAGGCGGCGCTTGAAGCGCGCGATTATCCGGCCTGGCGCCGCGTGCAGTTCGACGAGCTGCTGGCCCAGCAACTCAGCCTGCGCCGCGCCTACCTGACCCGTCGCGCACGCGGCGCGCCGTGCCTGGCGCCGACCGCGAAGCTCACCGATGCGCTGCTGAGGGCGCTGCCCTTCCGCCTTACCGGGGCGCAGAACCGCGCCTGGCGCGAGATCGCCACCGACCTTGGCCAGCCGCATCCGATGCAGCGCCTGCTGCAGGGCGATGTCGGCAGCGGCAAGACCGTGGTCGCCGCGCTGGTCATGCTGCATGCAGTCGAAGCCGGTTACCAGGCGGCCCTGATGGCGCCCACCGAAATCCTCGCCGAGCAGCATTACCGCAAGCTGGCGGCCTGGCTCGAACCCCTGGGCATCGAAGTGGCGTGGCTCACCGGCAGCCTGAAAAAGCGCGAGAAGGAGGCGGCGATTGCAAGAGTCGGCGCCGGCGACACGCCGATCGTGATCGGCACGCACGCCCTGATCGAAGACAAGGTCGAGTTCGCCCGCCTCGGCCTGGCCATCGTCGACGAGCAGCACCGCTTCGGCGTGCGCCAGCGCCTGGCGCTGAAAGAGAAGGGACTGTTTGCGCACCAGCTGGCGATGTCGGCGACACCGATTCCGCGCACCCTGGCCATGAGCTACTACGCCGACCTCGACGTGTCGGTGCTCGACGAACTGCCGCCGGGGCGCAGCCCGGTCACTACCAAGCTGGTATCGGAAGCGCGCCGCGACCAGGTGGTGGCGCGAGTGCATGAGGCCTGCCGCGGCGGACGCCAGGCTTACTGGGTCTGTCCCTTGATAGAAGAGAGCGAAACCCTGCAGCTCAAGACGGCAGAGGAGACCTTTGCGCGCCTTGTTGCCGATCTACCCGATCTGCGCATCGGGCTGGTGCACGGCCGGCTCAAGGCCGCCGAAAAAACGGCGGTGATGGCTGCCTTCGTCAAGAATGAAATTCATGTCCTGGTGGCGACCACGGTCATCGAGGTCGGCGTCGATGTGCCCAATGCCAGCCTGATGGTCATCGAGCACGCCGAGCGCTTCGGCCTCGCGCAGTTGCACCAGCTGCGCGGCCGTGTCGGACGCGGTGCCGACGCTTCGGCCTGTATCCTGCTCTACGCGCAACCGCTGGGCGAACTGGCGCGGGCGCGGCTCAAGGTGATTTTCGAAAGCACGGACGGCTTCGAGATAGCGCGCGAGGACCTGCGCCTGCGCGGCCCCGGCGAATTCATCGGTGCGCGGCAAAGCGGCTTGCCGCTGCTGCGCTATGCCGATCTCGACGATGCGGTGCTGGTCGAACAGGCGCGTGCCGTTGCCGAGGACATGCTGCGCGACGCGCCGCAAACCGCCGCGGCGCACCTGCAGCGCTGGCTCGGCGGTCGCGAGGAACTGCTCAAGGCGTAAAATTCGATACATGACCTTCGCCGAACTCAAGCAACGCCTCGACCTTTATGAAAAGCTGATGCGGCTGGACAAGCCGATCGGCACGCTGCTGCTGCTGTGGCCGACTTTGTGGGCGCTGTGGCTGGCGACCAACGGCCAGCCGCACTGGATGCTGGTCTGGATATTCGCCTTCGGCACGCTGCTGATGCGTTCCGCCGGTTGCGTCATCAACGACTATGCCGACCGTGATTTCGATCCGCATGTCGAACGCACCCGCGACCGGCCGCTGGCGGCGCGCAAGGTGTCCACGCGCGAGGCGCTGATATTGGCGGCGGTGCTGTGTTTTTGCGCCTTCCTGGTGGCGCTGCCGATTTTTCGCGACATCTGGTGGCTGACGCTGATTGCACTGTTCCTTGCTGCCAGTTATCCCTTCACCAAGCGTTTCTTTGCCCTGCCGCAAGCCTACCTCGGCGTCGCCTTCGGTTTCGGCATCCCCATGGCCTTCGCCGCGGCGACCGGCGAAGTCGGCCCGCTGGGCTGGACCCTGCTGGCCGCCAATATCTTCTGGGCGCTGGCCTACGATACCGAATACGCCATGGTCGACCGCGAAGACGATCTCAAGATCGGCATTCGCACGGCGGCCATTACCTTCGGTCGCTACGACGTCGTCGCGATCATGGGCTGCTATGGAGTGACGCTCGCCATCCTCGGCGTGATCGGCTGGGATCTGCAATACGGGCTTGGTTACTTCGGCGGACTGGTAATTGCCGCGGCGGTGGCCGGCTACCACTTCACGCTGATCCGCAGCCGCAGCCGCGAAGGCTGTTTCGCCGCCTTCCGTCACAACAAGTGGTTCGGCGCGGCGATCTTCGCCGGCATCGTCGCCGAACTCAACCTGCGGCCCTGGTTGCTGCAACCCTGATCCCCGCCGGCATCGCATCCGCCATGAACCCCCACGACCTACGCGAATTCATAGAGAGGCTGGAAGGCCTGGGCGAGTTGAAACGGATTGCGGTGGAGGTGGATCCGTACCTGGAGATGACGGAAATCGCCGACCGGGTGTTGAGAGCGG